>Ga0256908_1000860_pt1 | contig 10681 bp, 5 predicted proteins | sample MC6MC0761MT_FD_186331 | JGI IMG/M metagenome (GOLD analysis project Ga0256908, IMG submission 186331) | Metatranscriptome of enriched soil aggregate microbial communities from Iowa State University, Ames, United States - MC6-MC0761-MT... | ecosystem: Environmental > Terrestrial > Soil >... | reverse complement strand
TGAAAATGCAACAGATGGAAATACTGTTCCTATCGACTTGAATAAACCTATAGCGGTGAATGATATCAAACCCCGCGAAGGAGGTATTGGCACCGGTGTGATCATCAATGGTGAAAACTTTGGCAATGACACATCACAAATTGAAGTCTATTTCAACCAAAAAAAGGCGACACTGATCAAAGTAAAGCCTACGGTTATCTATGCCTTAGTACCAAAGCAACCGGGAGATCTATCGGAGATCAGGGTGGTCACAAGAAACACCGAAAAACCGCTGAGTGGCGCGTTGAAGGATGTCAAGTTTTTGTATCATGTGAAAGCTTCGGTAACGACCCTTGCAGGGGTGTTTAATGAATCCGCTGAAAAAGATGGACCTGCCTTGGAAGCTAACTTTAAACGACCTTCGTTTATCGCGGTAAGTGACAATAATGATATCATTATCACTGACGATGATGCCCGTAGGATGGCGGCGCTGTCTCTGCAGGATAATAAGGTGTATACCCTATCAAAAGATTTTAATTATCCCTGGCAATCTGCTTATTCTAAGGACCAATCTGCACTCTTTGTTACTGAAAGAAATCCTGCATCAAAGCCAACGCTATTTAAGGGGATGTTCAGGAATAATAGTTGGTTGGAACCTGTTCCCTACTATGATCAACGCGATAATAACGGGAATTATATTCTGGGGTCTGAACAGATCACTGGTTTGGCTGCTGATGATGAATATGTCTACCTGATTACGCTCAATGCAAAGAAACTTGTCCGGGTACATCAGCAGACTCGAAAAGTTGAACTGATCGGTAAGGACTTAAATTTATCGAGCTGGGTTTATCTAGCTTATAATAAAAGCGATGGCCGGATCTATTTATCGTCTGAAGAATGGGGACGTATTTATCGGTTTGATCCAAAATATACACCGGTAGGTAGGACCGCTCCCTGGATCGGTAATACGGAACTAGAACATCTTGTAGGAACCGGAAAAGGGGCGGCAAAGGAAGGAATCGGTACCTCAGCGCAACTGGGAAATTTATCCGGAATCAGTTGTGATGGTGAGGGTAATGTCTATACCAGTGACTATAGCAATCACGTCATCTGGAAGATTGATCCTCAGTTATCTGCAACTATTATTGCAGGGACGCCTGGTGTGAAAGGCTATAAAGATGGATTACCGAAAGAAGCGCAATTCAATAGTCCTTATTGTGTTTTTGCAACGACGGACGGTATCTTATATGTAGCTGATACATTCAATCGGTTAATCAGATGTATCGCTATCCAATAACCTAAATTCCCAATATATGAAAATTGAAAATTTTAAATATGCACTTTTCTTTTTGTTTCTAATACCTGCTGTGGTCTTTGGACAATTAAAGATCAGGGGTACTATTGTCGATGCTGCTACTAAGGCACCGATGTCCGGAGTGGTTGTTTTTCAGAAAAAAGATTCTACGACCATGGTTGCTTCTGATGCTGATGGACGTTATGAGCTGACAGTCGTTCCCAAAGCCGTTCTTGTATTTCGTTCGGTGGGTTATGTCCAAAAAGAAGTGGAAGTATCAGTTCAACCGGCGCAAGTGATTAATGTTGAGCTGGATGCCAGGGAGTCCTCACTTGAAGAGGTTCAGGTCGTTGGCCATGGTGTGCAACGTAAAATAAGTGTAACAGGAGCAATTTCAACGGTTAATGTTAAAGAATTAAACAGAGGTGGTGTCACTTCTCTCTCCAATATGCTTGCAGGTCGAATTGCAGGACTTATTGGGGTACAGGGCAGTGGAGAGCCCGGAAAGGATGTGTCAGAGTTCTGGATTCGTGGCATCAGTACCTTCGGTGCTAATAGTAGTGCATTGGTCCTCATTGATGGTGTGGACCGTGGGGCCGGCAGTTTGAATGATCTGGATCCTCAGGATATAGAGAGCTTTTCTATTCTAAAGGATGCTTCAGCTACCGCTGTTTACGGTGCACGCGGTGCAAATGGGGTTGTTCTTATTAATACTAAAAGAGGAAGTGAAGACAAAATGGCCATCAATGCCAATGTGAAGACAATGGTGGAGTGGTTGCCCCGTCTGCCAAAATATCTACGTGCCTATGATTATGCGAAACTCGCCAATGAAGCACGGATTGTCCGTGGGGAAAAGTCTGTTTATTCAGACGAGATATTTGATATTATCAAGTATAATATGGATCCCGATTTATACCCTGACGTGAATTGGCAGGACGAAATTTTAAAATCGAGAACCTTTGGTACGCAGGCAAACCTCAATATTGCCGGCGGCAGTAAGATCGCACGCTATTATATGAGCGGAAGTTATCGGAGCAATGACGCAATCTACAAGCAGAGCGGCATGGAACAATATGATTCGAATGTGAAACGCAAACAATACGGCTTCCGTTCAAATATTGATGTCGATGTTACCAAAACAACGCAGCTGTCTCTGACACTTTCAGCTAAGTTGATTGATATGAATCGGCCGGGTATCGGAACGACCAATCTTATTTGGGGAGCTGTATCTAATCTTACTCCGATGACCGTTCCTGTCGCTTTTTCTAATGGACAATTTCCTGCCTATGGGAAAGAGGAAAATCAGACTTCACCAAGTGTTCTACTGAATCAGACAGGGTTTTATACGGAGAAAAGTAACGCGATTGAATCCATTATTAATTTAAAACAGGATCTTTCCATGATTGCTGAAGGGCTCTCAGCAGCGGCATTGGTGTCTTTTGACAATGCAAATTACTACACGACCGGACGTACTAAAATGCCTGACCTTTATAAAGCCGTGGGGCGGGATTGGAATACAGGTAAATTATTGACCCAAAAAACAGTTGTCGCTACACCAGCAGGTTTTTATTCGAGTTCTTATGGTGTCAAGACGATTTACATTGAGGCCAAGACGAACTATACCCGTAACTTTATGGATGAACGCTTGCGTATCGGTGGGATGTTGCTGTATAATCAACGCGATCTACAGCGGACGGACGCATCTACGTCATTGTATGCGATTCCAAAGCGAAGCCAAGGTATAGCAGCGCGTGCCACTGCATCATTTGATGATATTTATTTTCTGGAGGGAAATTTTGGCTATAATGGTTCCGAGAATTTTCCCAAAGGACAACGAATGGGTTTTTTTCCGTCGCTCTCTGCTGGATGGGTACCATCAAGTTATAAATTTTTCCAAAAGAATCTGCCATTCATCTCTTTCATGAAATTCCGTTATTCTTTTGGATTGGTGGGTAATGACCAAATTAGCGATAATACCCGCTTTCCCTATCTGACAACTATCGCTATAAATGCTCCGTCATATACGTTCGGAGATCAGGGACAGACAGATTATGGAGGTGTGGCCGAGAGTGTTTTAGGTTCTACAGGGTTGGTATGGGAAAAAGCTATTAAACAGAATTTTGGCCTTGACCTGACAGTCTTGTCGAATATCAATATCACCATCGATGCTTTTCTGGATAAGCGAAATAATATTTTTATGCGTAGATCTACCCTGCCTGGAACGATTGGAACGGCTACAATTCCCTGGGGGAATGTAGGTAGAATGAAAAGCTGGGGAGCTGACGGTACAATCTCTTACCGCAAAACCTTTGGAGAGTTTTCCTTTGAGAGTAGAGGCAACTTTACTATTACACGGGACAAAATTTTGGATTACGATGAAGTTAAGCCAAGATATCCTTATTTGGGGAGAAAAGGTACCAGTAATAATGTCACCCGTGGACTTATCGCATTGGGACTTTTTAAAGATGAGGCTGATATTGCAAATAGCCCGACCCAGTTCGGTAATTTGCTGCCCGGTGATATCAAATATCAGGATGTTAACGGTGATGGCAAAGTCGATACAGATGATATCGTACCTATTGGCAACTCCAATATTCCTAAACTGATGTATGGATTTGCATTGAGTACAAGCTGGAAAAATATTGATCTCAATATATTTTTTAGGGGTGCTAGTCAAGTCGATTATTTTAGAGGTGGAATAGGTTATTATCCTTTTGTCGGCGGAGCTACGGGAAATGTTCTGACAATTGTCAACGATCCGAAGAACCGTTATATCCCGGCTTCTTATTCTGGCGATCCTGCTACCGAAAATTTGAATGCGCTTTTCCCAAGATTGACTTATGGCGATAACAGTAATAATAACCGGGCTTCAACGCATTGGTTGGATGACGCGAGCTACTTAAGACTTAAGACGGTGGAACTTGGCTATTCGATTCCGAAGGCTTGGGTCAGACGAATTTATACCAAAGGAATTAGACTGTCTGTGATTGGTGATAACTTGCATGTATGGGATAAAGTGAAGCTTTGGGATCCTGAACAGGCAAGCTCTAATGGTGCGGTTTATCCATTGACGCGTTCATTTACATTAAATGCTCAAATTAACTTTTAACAGTCTCGTATTTTAATGATGTATGCCTGTGTTTTTTTCTTGTATGATAATACAGCTGAAAAACAGGATCGTTTCATCACTATTAAAAATAAATTTATACAGATGAGAAAACATATTAGAAATCTATTTATAGCTATAGGAGGCTTATTATTTTTTGGTCTTCATTCCTGTAATTATCTCGATATAGACCCATATATCCATGATCAGTTTACCTTGGACTCGGTTTTTACAAGACGGGAGTACACCCAAAAATACTTATCAAATGTCTATACCCATTTACCGGACTATGCATCATCCAATTACTACACTGGACATTCCATGCCATTTTCGTTGATCACGGATGAGGCAACAAGTACATTGGACAAAGCTGGTACACATAATTACAATCGGTTTAGTAACAACCTCATGACAGCAGAGGGCTTGGGCATTTTTGGGGATCAATGGAATTATTTATTTCAGGGTGTTAGAAAGGCTAACGTCTTTTTAGCTAATGTTGACAAGTGTGTAGAGGTTTCAGAATACAAACGTACTGAATGGAAGGGGGAAGCATTGTTTCTGAAAGCAAATTTTTATTTCGAATTGATGTTGGCATTCGGACCCGTCCCTATTCTATCAGATGATCCGGTGAGTTTTGATACACCAATAGATCAGATGATGGTCTCACGCAATACCTGGGATGAATGTAGTGCCTATGTAACCAAGTTATTGGTAGAAGCTGAAAAGTTTTTGCCTGAAACTGCACAAGATAATTCTGAATTCGGTAAAGCAACGAAAAATGCGGCTCTTGCAGTACTATCCCGTTTGAGCCTTTATACCGCAAGTCCACTTTACAATGGCTTAAATAGCGAATTTTCTGGTCTTAAAAATAAAGAAGGTAAACCGTTGTTGAACCCTACATTTGATGAGACGAAATGGGCCATAGCTGCGGTATTTGCGAAGAAATTGGTTACTAAAAAGCCGAGTGATTTATATATCGTGCCAAAGATGCCGAATACACCTTCCATCCCCGTGCCTGCAAAAGATCAAGGAGAATTTCCAAATGGTGTAGGGGGAATAGACCCTTATCACTCTTATGCCGATATATTTAATGGTGAATGTGTGTTGCCCACTTCGAATCCAGAAATTTTATTTGCAAGGATGAACTCTCAATTCAGTACAAGATACATGATGCCCCGCATGGTAGGTGGGTATTCGGATTTTGTACTCACACAAAATTTAGTAGATGAATTCCGGATGGTCGACGGTAAGGATATTAGTAACTCGAGTGAAGACTATCCGTACGAATTTGGTTATACGACAACGGAAAAACTATTCTCTGGGGACCGTGAAGGAAACGGCGTTACATTATTGGCTGGTACACATAAATGGTATGTCAATAGGGAAATGCGCTTTTACGCTGTTGTCGCTTTCAATAATGCCTATTTTCCATCGACATCAACACCTCCTAACGCAATTGATCCACAGGATGGTAAGGTAGCAAAGTATTTTCGGGATTCTAAAAGTGGTAAGGACTATGCCTTAAACGGTACGAATGCGGATCCTGAGGATTATCCGATGACAGGGTATCTCTGCAAAAAATTTGTTCATTATGAAGATTCTTATAATAGTGGAGGGAGACAGAAACGGAAGTATAGTGTTCCTTATCGGATGGCTGAAGTGTATTTGAATTATGTCGAGGCACTCAATGAATTGACTAATTCACATAGCATTGAAGGTATTACGGTAAAGCGAGATGTCGATGAAATCAAAAAATATTTTAATATGATCCGTTACCGCGCAGGTCAACCGGGACTGACTGAGAGTGAGGTGAATGATAGAGACTTGCTGCGGAAGATCATCTTACGGGAGCGAAGATTGGAAATGGTCTGGGAGCAACGACGCTATCATGATCTTCGTCGGACTAAACAAGCTATTGTCTTTGAAAATGAAGTGCCAAGGGGACTTAATGTAAACGCGAAAGAATCGGAAAAAGATAAATTCTATTCGGTTGTCCGCCTGAATGAACGTCCCTATCTATATAAGGTATTTACGGCAAGACAAACGTTCCTACCCATTCCTAAAGCGGAAATAGATAAAAATTACAATTTGCAACAAAATATTGGATTTTAATTAGATTGTTATGTTTACAAAAAAGAAATCAATATTCCTTACGTTGTCACTGTGCATCGCTCTAGGAGGATCAATCAGTTCCTGTAGTAAGGATGCGGTCGTCAAATTTGGTGAACAGTATAAAAAGAGCATTTATATTGTGCATGCCGAAAATATTGAATACGTAAAGGAGCATTCCTTTGAACAAGAGAATGATACAATCACTTTATCTATTTATTGTGCATCGTCTGAACCGATATCCAAGAACGTTGGAGTTCTTTTACAGAAAGATAATACTGTGTTGGATTCATTGAATTATTTAAATAGCTTAAGTGATGCAAATTATATCCCCAAAAGCTTGTTGGAACCAACGCGGTATAATTTCGATAAAGGACAGGTAATTATTGAATCAGGGCGGCAATATGGTTTATTAAAAATACCCGTAAACTTTGTTGGTATTGATGTGGATAAAGAATATGTACTTCCGGCTCGATTGGTAAGTAATGATGCAGGTTTTGATATCAGCCCCAAGTTAAGTGTTATAGCATATCGACCTAAAATGATCAATCGGTTTTCAGGAGACTTTGTTGGTTCTTCCAAGATTTCCACTGAAAAAGCTGCCAAAACGATTTCACCGATCTTGCGGGCAATGGCAAAAAATGTGGTACGAATTCCCATTCATAATTTAACGGATGAAAAAGAGTTCCTGACGACTAATTATATGCTCCTTACAATCGCTGATGATGAAAAGACTGTCGCTATATCGTCTTATAAGAACTCCAATGTAACAGATGAAGGAGGTAGTGTATATGATTCCGAACAAAAGCAGTTTACACTTAACTACTCTTTTGTGGACGGTAAAGATAGGAAGTTTGTTCAGGCAGTTATCAAGAATATTGATGTTATTGACAAATAGTTGTAAAGCGGTCTAAAGAGGATTAAATTTTTTAATAAGAGCTATGTTGACAATTGTTGATATAGCTCTTTGTGTATCCATTACTGATTAAACGGGTGAGAAGCAAATTGTTTTTATAAAAATGAATCTAGGCAACCTATTGACTACTGATTATTTTTGATGTAATTTGGTCTCAAACCCTTACACGTTTAATATCAAAGAAATGAAAATAACTGAAATAGAGATCTATAGGCTAAGCATCCCTATGGAGCCATTTGTTATTGCGACTGGAACCATGGATTATGCGCAAAATACTTTTATACGCATACATACCGATACGACTATTTATGGTGTCGGTGAATGCTCTGCCTTTCCGATGATTGTGGGAGAAACGCAGGATACCTGTCTGGTTTTGGCTCGTGATTTTGCCAAGATCTGGAAAGGAAAGGATCCTCTGGCCATCGATGAACGATTGGCTGAGCTAGATTTGTATATCGCAGGAAATCGAACCATCAAATCTGCTTTTGATATTGCATTGCATGACTTAGCTGCCAAACATGCGGGTATTCCGCTGTATCAGTTTTTGCGTGGAGCTAAACGAGAGATAACAACGGATATGACACTGGGTATAGCCTCTCCAGAGGAGATGGCAATGAAAGCTAAGGGGCTGCAGGAGGGGGGAGCTGTAATGTTGAAAGTAAAATTGGGCAAGGATCCGAAAGCAGATGTAGCTCGCATCCGTGAAATACGTAAAGCGGTAGGTTTTGAGATGCCTATTCGGATCGATGCAAACCAAGGTTGGTCTTATGAAGACGCGGTGGAAGCCTTACAAGGGCTAGAACCGTTTAAAATTCAATTTTGTGAGCAGCCTATGCGCACTTGGAATGATGAATTGTTGCCTCAATTGCGCACAGAGACGATCGTCCCAATTATGGCTGATGAGTCGGTGTATTCGCATCATGATGCGGAACGACTTTGTAAAGCAGATGCTTGTGATTACATCAATATCAAGTTTTCTAAATCAGGGGGGATTCAAGAAGCCTTGAGAATCAATAAAGTCGCAGCGGAGTACGGTATTAACTGTATGATTGGCGGGATGTTGGAGTCTCGCTTAGCATTGGCCGCAAAAGTCCATTTCGCCTATGCGGCTCCCAATGTCAAGTTTTTTGATTTAGATACCTGTATGGTTGGTCATCTGGAAGACCCCGTTGTTGGAGGGATACAATATGACGGATACAAAATCCATATTTCGGATGAACCGGGTATCGGTGCGGATATAGACCAAGCATTTTTGGATCGTTGTGAGAAATGGGTGATTTAACTTTTATGCAGAAGGTATGAATAGTATGAACTGGGGGATAGGTGGCCAGGAGATTGCCGTCCTTATTGTTATTATCATTTTCTTAGTGGCTGCATATTTCTTCTTTTCAAGACTACTGAAGAAGTAGAAATATGACTGAGGTATTCTTTTTTTTATTGAAATTCACTATACAACTTATTTTTCAGTTTTTAAACTTAAAAATAAGTTGTATAACTGAAAGATAAGTTATATCTTCATGTTATGGAAGAACTAACTAAAAAAGAAGAAGAAGTCATGCAGGCGATCTGGCATCTAAAAGAAGTCTTTGTTAAAGATATCATTGAGCATTTAGACCCAACTAATTCAATTCCCTACAATACAATCTCCTCGATTGTTAGAATACTGGAAAAGAAAGGTTATGTAGGTTATAAGTCTTTTGGAAAGACTTATCAATACTATCCATTGATTTCGAAAATGCAGTATAGAAAATTTTCATTTTCGAGGGTACTGGATAGCTATTTCGACGACTCAGTCGAAAATCTTTTGTCTTTTATGGTAAAGGAAAAGAAATTGTCCGTTGGAGACATACAGAAGATAGAAGAGCTCATCAAAAAAAATGAAGATCATGAATAATTTACTTTACTATCTCATTGAGGTCAATTGCAGTCTGATGTTGGGTGCGGCACTCTATTTCTTTGTCATCAATCGTCTTTCTTTTTTTCAATGGAACCGCTACTTTTTGATCGGTCTTTGCCTATTTAGTGTGCTATTGCCATTTGGCAAAGTCCGTATGGGGGAAATATTCTTTTCGTCGGTAGCAACGGTTTCAGGAATAGGGCAGATCGAGCCAGTATTAAATACAGTAAAGACGGCCGGAGATCTGATCGCGGAGGAGGAAATGACTGATTCGCTGTGGAGCTCGCTTTCGCTTGGTCATTGGGTTGCTTATTGCTATGTGTTCATCACAGGCTTGTTGTTACTCCGTTGTATTGTTCGCTACATGACATTAAGTAGAAAAATTAGACAGTTAGATCAGTATGAATACAAGGGATTTATTGTCGTAGATCCATTTGATCAATATGCAAATTGCTCTGTACAGCATGTTATCGTTATGGAGGAGCGATTGCTCGACACAGCAGCGGGACAATTAATTTTTGAACATGAGAGCCAACATATTCTATTCAAGCATCGTGTAGATAAATGGCTTATCGAATTCTTTCGTTGTTTCTTTTGGGTGAATCCATTGGTTTATTGGTTGCGTAGGCAATTGTACTTGACACATGAATACCAAGTTGATCGTATTTTGGCTAATAAGTACGGTGAAAGCAGGTATGCTCGCTTTTTACTCGCTTTTTCGAAGGAGGAACAGCCGATTGGATTGCAGAGCAGTTTGTTTAATAACCAACATGAGTTGGTTGAACGTATCCAGGTAATGATGACTAAACCATCCTCTGTCCAATCAAAGTGGTGGTACGTATTGGTAGTTCCAGTCTTATGTTTTTTACTATTGTTTTATTCGTTTATCAATCCACCGCGGAGCTCGTGGTATTCCATTCTTCATTCCGAAAAAGGAGGAACGATAAAAACAATTGTCTTGGATCCCGGACATGGAGGAAAAGATACGGGAGCCACAGCCTTTTCTGGTTTGACGGAAAAGTCGTTGACTTGGGAGACTTGTTTACTTTTGAAGCAGGAATTGGAGCATAAGGGATATAAAGTGGTGCTATCGCGTGGAGGTGACGAGTTTAAGATGTTGAAGGAACGATCCAATTTGGAAGGAGATTTATTTCTTTCCATTCATTTTGATCGCATAGAAACAAAAGAGATGCTCCCTATTCGGATTTTGTACCAATCAGGGGTTACTAATAATGTGCTGGAACAGCATAATCATAGGTTAGCGTTTAGCCTAGATCAGAAACTTCAACAAAATGGATTACAAGTGAGCAGACCTCAGATTAGTACAAAGCATGCTGTTCTACGTAATGCAAAAATACCTGCGCTCTTACTCGATCTGGA
>Ga0256908_1000856_pt1 | contig 10694 bp, 8 predicted proteins | sample MC6MC0761MT_FD_186331 | JGI IMG/M metagenome (GOLD analysis project Ga0256908, IMG submission 186331) | Metatranscriptome of enriched soil aggregate microbial communities from Iowa State University, Ames, United States - MC6-MC0761-MT... | ecosystem: Environmental > Terrestrial > Soil >... | reverse complement strand
GGCGCGATGGGTCGATTTCGAGAATGACTACAAGACCCTCGATGTGACCTACATGGAGTCGGTTCTCTGGGCGTTCAAGCAGCTGCACGACAAGGGACTCGCCTACGAGGGATACCGGGTGCTTCCGTACTGCTGGCGCGATCAGACGCCGCTCTCGAATCACGAACTGCGCATGGATGACGACGTCTACAAGATGCGTCAAGACCAGACGGTGACGGTCACCTTCCCGCTCACGGGCGCCAAGGCGGAAGCGCTCGGTCTCACCGCGGTCCGGGCACTCGCCTGGACGACCACGCCCTGGACCCTTCCCACCAACCTCGCGCTGGCGGTCGGCCCGGACATCGAGTACGCCGTCGTGCCTGCAGGACCGAACGGTGCAGCAGACGGTCATGGGAGTCCCGAGCACTCGGACCTCGGCGCCGAATACCTGCTCGCTGTCTCGCTCGTCGGCAACTACGCGAAAGACCTCGGTTACGACTCGCCGGCGGATGCTGTCGCCGCTGTGAGCCGGCGCATCCGTGGAGCAGAGCTCGAGGATGTGACCTACGACCGGCTCTGGGACTACTACGCGGACACGGAGACCTACGGCACTCAGAACGCGTGGCGGATCCTCGTCGACGACTATGTCACGACGGACGACGGCACGGGAATCGTTCACCAGGCTCCCGCTTACGGTGAAGACGACCAGCGTGTGAGTGAGGCGGCGGGCATCCCCGTCATCGTCTCCGTCGACGACGGTGCGCGGTTCCTTCCCGTCGTGAGCGATGTGGCCGGGCTTCAGGTGTTCGAAGCGAACAAGCCGCTCACGAAGCTTCTGCGGGACAACGGTCGGCTCCTCCGTCAGGCGAGCTACGAGCACTCATACCCGCACTGCTGGCGCTGCCGTAACCCGCTCATCTACAAGGCCGTCTCCAGCTGGTTCGTGCGTGTGACGGAGTTCCGCGATCGAATGGTCGAGCTCAACCAGGAGATCACCTGGGTTCCCGAGAACGTCAAGGACGGCCAGTTCGGCAAGTGGCTGAGCAACGCGCGCGACTGGTCCATCTCACGCAACCGGTACTTCGGCTCGCCGATCCCGGTGTGGAAGAGCGACGATCCCGAGTACCCGCGCATCGACGTGTACGGCTCACTGGCCGATCTCGAAGCGGACTTCGGTCGCCTTCCGGTGAACGCCGACGGCGCGCCCGATCTGCACCGCCCGTACATCGACGAGCTGACCCGGCCCAATCCCGACGACCCCACGGGGCGGTCGACGATGCGTCGGATCCCCGACGTGTTCGACGTCTGGTTCGACTCCGGCTCGATGCCGTTCGCCCAGGTGCATTACCCGTTCGAGAACCAGGAGTGGTTCGACACCCACAGTCCTGCGGACTTCATCGTGGAGTACATCGGTCAGACGCGCGGCTGGTTCTACATGATGCACGTCCTCTCGACCGCGATCTTCGATCGGCCGGCCTTCAAGAACGTGATCAGCCACGGCATCGTTCTCGGAAGCGATGGGCAGAAGATGTCCAAATCGCTCCGCAACTACCCGGACGTCAACGAGGTCTTCGATCGTGACGGCTCGGATGCGATGCGCTGGTTCCTGATGTCGAGCCCCGTTCTCCGCGGTGGAAACCTGATCGTGACCGAGGAAGGCATCCGGGAAGGCGTCCGTCAGGTTCTCCTCCCGCTCTGGAGCACGTGGTACTTCTTCTCGCTGTACGCCAACGCCAGCGGGTACGAAGCCACCTGGCGCACCGATTCCACGGATGTTCTCGATCGCTACCTGCTCGCGAAGACACGCGATCTGATCGACGCCGTGACGGACGACCTCGATGCCCTCGACAGCACCCTCGCCGCCGGCAAGCTGCGAGACTTCGCCGACGTGCTGACCAACTGGTACGTCCGGCGCTCGCGCGACCGGTTCTGGGAGGGCGTCGGCGACGACAGTTCCAACAGGGAAGCGTTCGACACCCTCTACACGGTGCTCGAGACCGTCGCACGGGTCTCCGCGCCGCTGCTACCGCTCGTCTCCGAGCGCATCTGGCAGGGACTGACCGGCGGCCGCAGCGTGCACCTCACGGACTGGCCGGACGCGACGCTGTTCCCCTCCGACGTCTCGCTGATGGACGCCATGGACCGCATCCGGGCGATCAGCTCGACGGCGCTGTCCCTGCGCAAGCAGGCCGGCCTCCGGGTGCGACTGCCCCTGGCATCCCTCACCGTCGTGAGTCACAACGCGGATGCGCTGGCTCCGTTCGAGGCGATCCTGCGCGACGAGCTGAACGTCAAGACAGTGACACTCGTCGAGCTCCAGGAGACCAGCGCGAGCGAGTACGGCATCACGAGCAAGCTGACGGTGAACGCCCGAGCCGCGGGTCCCCGTCTCGGCAAAGACGTGCAGAAGGCGATCCAGGCTGCTCGCGCGGGCGACTGGACCGAGGTCGACGGAGTCGTCACAGCCGGGGGACTCGAACTCGTCGAAGGCGAATACGACCTCGTGCTCGAGACGGCGCAGACGGACGGGGAATCGCATTCAGCCCTCGCTCTGCTTCCCGCCGGCGGCTTCGTTCTGCTCGACACGGACCTCACGCCAGAGCTCGAAGCCGAGGGTCTGGCGCGCGACGTCATCCGGGCCGTGCAGGACACGCGCAAGGCTGCCGGGCTCGACGTCAGTGACCGCATCCGACTCGACCTGGTCTTCTTCGACGACAGGGATGCGACGGCGATCGACCTGGCGAGAGAAGTGGACATCGCTGCGGAGACGCTCGCACCGGTCGCCCGTGTGTTCGCACCCGCGACTTCCGAGTCGCTCGGCTCGGTCGGGAGCGCGGCCGTGTCCGAATGGCTCGCCTCCGTGGTCGAGCACGACGCATCATTCCATCAGGACTACGCTGCCGGACAGTTCGCCAACTCCGGACGTTTCATCGTGGCGGTGACCCGCCGAGACGGGAGATTCGATGTCTGACGATTTCAGAGACGCCGCCGACGGCGTCTACCAGGCGCTGCTCGCGCGGGTCGGCGAAGGGACGCCGGAACGCAGACTCGACGCGACGCGCCGGGCGGTCGAACTGCTCGGCGATCCGCAGCGGGCGTACCCGATCATCCACATCACCGGAACCAACGGCAAGACGAGCACGAGTCGGATCGCGGAGAGCATCCTGAGGGCCTACGGACTGCGAACCGGCCTGCTGACGAGTCCGCACCTCATGCGGTTCAACGAACGGATCGTGATCGACGGCGAGCCCATCGGCGACGAAGACCTGGTTCGCAACTGGGAGGATGTCCAGCCCTATCTCGAAATCGTGGACGCAGAGCTCGTCGAGGCCGGCAAAGCGCCTTTGACGTTCTTCGAAGCGTTGACCGCGCTGGCCTTCGCGGCGTTCGCCGACGCTCCTGTCGACGTGGCCGTGATCGAGGTCGGAATGGGAGGCGAGTGGGACTCCACCAACGTCGGAGACGGACAGGTCGCGGTGTTCACGCCGATCTCGCTCGACCACACCAAAGCCCTCGGAGACACGGTGGCCGCGATCGCCCGCACCAAGTCCGGCATCATCAAGCCTGCCGCTGACGTGGTGAGCGCTGCGCAGACTGCCGACGCTCTCGTCGAACTGACCCAGGCCGCCGAGCTCACGGAGTCGACGTTCGCGTCGCAGCCCGACGCATTCGACGTCGCGAGCACATCCGTCGCCGTCGGCGGTCAGCTCGTCAGCATTCGAGGACGCGCAGCGACGTACGACGAGCTGTTCCTCCCTCTGTACGGGGATCACCAGGCGCAGAACGCGGCCGTCGCCGTGGCTGCGGTCGAGACATTCCTCGGTCGAGGCACGCAACCCCTCAACCCCGCCCTGCTCGAGGAGGGATTCGCCACGGCGACCTCGCCGGGCCGGTTGCAGCTCATCGGCATCGAACCGACCATCCTGGTCGACGCAGCTCACAATCCGGCCGGGGCGAAGACGTTGACGGCAGCACTGCGGAGCTATTTCGGCTTCGAGGAGATCGTCTTCGTGCTCGGCATCCTCGGAGACAAGGACGCCTCGGGCATCGTCAGAGAGCTCTCTTCCGTGGCAACACGGTTCCATGTCACGCGATCCGTCTCCGATCGGTCGATGGATGAGGAGAAACTGGGCGACCTGGTTCGGGCCACTGTTGGCCCCGACAGGACCTTCGTCTTCGGAAACCTCCTGGACGCGCTGGAAGACGCGCGTGACTGGGCTCAGGACGGAGAACGCCGCGCCGTCGTCGTGACCGGCTCGATCACTCTCGTCGGAGAGGCGATGGCGTTCGCGGAGGACGAGAACTGGAAGAGCGCCGAGTGACCGAGACCCCTGCACCGGACGGAACGCAACGGCGACCCCGACGCACGAGAGGCGTGCGGGAAAGCCTCGGCTCGATCGTGCTGGCCTTCGAGCTCGTCATCGTCTTCCTCGGCGCGCTCGTGCTCTTCGGATTGAACGCGCTGCCGCCGGCGATCGCACTGGGCGGTGGAGGCGTGGTCGTGCTCCTGATGGTGGTCGCCGCAGCGACGCTCCGCCACGAAGCCGGCGTCTGGCTGGGATGGTTCATCCAGCTGGTGGTGGTGGCAGCAGGCTTCCTCGTGCCCGCCTTCTTCATCGTCGGAGCCATCTTCACCGCACTGTGGGCGTACTGCATGATCGCCGGAGCCCGCATCGACCGAAACAATCGCGCCGCCTCAGCGGCATCCAATGGAACGGAGAACCAATGACCACCGCTGTGGAAGAAACGCTCGTACTCGTCAAGCCCGATGGAGTCGCCCGCAATCTGACGGGGGAGATCCTGCGCCGAATCGAGGCGAAGGGCTACTCGCTCGTCGACCTCAAGATGTTGCAGGCGGATCGGGACCTGCTCGCCAAGCACTATGAAGAGCACGTGGGCAAGCCGTTCTACGAGCCGCTGGTCGAGTTCATGGAGTCGGGTCCCATCGTGGCGATCCGAGTCGCAGGCAACCGGGTGATCGAGGGCTTCCGCTCCCTTGCAGGCACGACAGACCCGACCACTGCTGCTCCGGGCACCATTCGTGGTGATCTGGCTCGCGACTGGGGGCTCAAGGTTCAGCAGAACCTCGTCCACGGCTCCGACTCGCCGGAGTCGGCGGCTCGCGAGCTCGCCCTCTGGTTCTGACCCACCTGGCGTGACTTGTCGCGCGAAAAGGCCCCGACTCGATCGAGTCGGGGCCTTTCGTCGAACCGGCGGTATCGGCCTAGACGAATACGTTGTGGATCCAGTCCAACCGGACCTGCGCCCAGATCGCGACGATCGCGTAACAGACGATCGTGATGAGGGGGACCCATCCGTAGACCTTCTCGAAGAAGCGGCGAGCGGATGCCGGCACGGGAATGTTTCCCTCTTTCAGGTTGAACAGCGTGACCGCCCAGAACGTCGGAATGGTCACCACCCACGTGACCATGCACCACGGGCACAGAACGTTGAGAACGGTGACGGACTGGGTGATGAGGAAGATCACGAGAGCAAGGGCGGCCACCACGCCCAGGTTGAAGAGCATCCAATACCACTTGGCGAATCGGGCGCCCGCGAGGATTCCGACGCCTGCGGCGATCGTGGCCGTCCACCCGGCGATACCCAGCAGAGGATTGGGGAAGCCCAGAAGGGATCCCTGCCACGACGACAGGTTCGTCGAGCAGCTCACCAGGATGCTGAAATTGCAGGACAGCTGAGCTTTCGGATCAGCCAGGAGGTCGAACTTGTCGAGGGTGAGCTGAAAGGCCGCCAGGAACCCGATGATTCCAGCGACGATGAGAAAGATGGCCAGGGCGATGGGACGTCTGCTGGAAGTCGGTGACACAGACGGATTATGGCATAGCACCTCGCGTGTCGAGCTGGGAGGAACCGCGGATGACGCGGAGGCATGCGATAATCGTTACGAAGTCTTCGCGGCCGTGCGCCGCGTGGGCGCCAAAGAAGGCTTGAGGGCGTGCAAAACGCCCAGAACTGATCGGTCGGAGTGACCGGTCGAATGACATGAGAGTGCGACCAGAGCCACGAGCCGGTCGCACATACGGAGAATTGCGGATGGGACGCCAGCGTCGCATCCGCTAACGGAGAGTACCCGGAGTGCGGGGAACCGCGCCGGTCGAGGAGTGCACCAGCGATGGTGGAAAACGAAAACACTGACAACAACAAGGCCAATGGAACGGAAGCAGGCGCTGAAGGCGGAGTGAAGAAGCGGTCTCGCCTCTTCGGCTCGCGCAAGAACGCCAAGAAGGCTGCCGCGGCGTCATCGACGTCGGCCGTTTCCACGCCACCCGTTTCGACGGGTGCGCCCGTCCCCCCGGTGGGAGAGCCTGCGTCCGACACGCTTGCGCCCGCCGTGCAGAAGGCCGAGGAGCCCGACACCGTGAGCCAGACCCCAGATTCCCTTGAACTGGCAGACGCTGCCGAGCGGGCGCAAGTCCCCGAGCAGGCTGATGCTGCCACCGACCAGGTCGCGGATGCGTCCGAAGCGGAAGCGACGACACCCGCGCTGAGCTCAGAGCAGGCCTCCCTCGCACCGACATTCGGGCTTCCGCCGACGACTCTGCTCTTCCAGGCTCCCGACATCAAGCCGCTCCCGGCACTGCCCCAGGACGACGCAGACGACGAGGGCGGGTCGGTCCGCCGCCGGTCGCGTCGCCGTGCCGGTGAGGAGAACCGCGGAGGATCGAACGACCCCGCGAACACGGTCGTCAAGGTGCGCGCTCCTCGCGAGCCAGAGCTCATCACGGAGCCGCAGCGGGTGAAGGGGTCGACACGGCTCGAAGCGAAGAAGCAGCGCCGTCGTGACGGCCGCGACGCCGGCCGTCGTCGACCGGTCATCACCGAGGCGGAATTCCTCGCGCGTCGCGAATCCGTCGACCGTCAGATGATCGTGCGCGAGAAGGCAGGGCGCATCCAGATCGGCGTTCTCGAAGACAAGGTGCTCGTTGAGCACTACGTCGCGAAGTCGCAGGAAGCGTCGCTGATCGGCAACGTCTACCTCGGCCGCGTGCAGAACGTGCTGCCCAGCATGGAGGCGGCGTTCGTCGACATCGGTCGGGGCCGCAACGCCGTGCTGTACTCGGGTGAGGTCGATTGGGACGCCGCCGAGACAGGCAACCAGCCGCGCCGTATCGAGCTCGCGCTCAAGCCGGGCGATCGTGTGCTCGTGCAGGTCACGAAGGACCCCGTCGGCCACAAGGGTGCACGCCTCACCAGCCAGGTCTCGCTGCCCGGCCGCTATCTCGTGTACGTGCCGAACGGCTCGATGAACGGCATCAGTCGCAAGCTTCCGGACACGGAGCGCGCTCGCCTCAAGAAGATCCTCAAAGAGGTGCTGCCGGAGAACACCGGCGTCATCGTGCGCACCGCCGCCGAGGGCGCCACCGAGGAGCAGCTGACACTGGATGTGACCCGGCTCACCGCGCAGTGGGCGGACATCTCCAAGCAGGTCGAGACGGTCAACGCCCCGGCCCTGCTGCACAGCGAGCCCGACCTCCTCATCAAGATCGTCCGCGACGTCTTCAATGAGGACTTCCAGAAGCTGATCATCGCCGGCTCCGAGGCTCAGACGACCATCGAGAACTACCTCCGTCAGGTCGCTCCCGATCTGCTCGACCGGGTCGAGACCTACCAGGGTGAGCGGGATGCGTTCGACGAGCACCGCATCACCGAGCAGATCGAGAAGGCCCTCGACCGCAAGGTGTGGCTGCCCTCCGGCGGGTCGCTGGTGATCGATCGCACCGAAGCGATGACCGTCGTCGACGTCAACACCGGCAAGTTCGTCGGTTCCGGTGGCAACCTCGAAGAGACCGTCACCAAGAACAACCTCGAGGCTGCGGAGGAGATCGTTCGCCAGCTCCGCCTGCGCGACATCGGTGGCATCATCGTGGTCGACTTCATCGACATGGTCCTCGAGTCGAACCGCGATCTCGTGCTCCGTCGCCTCATCGAGTGCCTCAGCCGGGACCGTACCAAGCACCAGGTGGCCGAGGTCACCTCGCTCGGACTCGTGCAGATGACCCGCAAGAAGCTGGGACTCGGCCTGCTCGAGACCTTCAGCGAAGCGTGCGAGGTCTGTGCGGGACGCGGTGTCATCGTGCACCACGACCCTGTCGTCAAGCACCGGCAGACGCCCCAGCAGCAGCCTCAGAGCGAACGCCGCCGTGGCCGCGGCGGCCAGCAGTCGGGTGGTTCGGGCTCGAACGGCAACGGTTCGTCCAACGGGAACGGTCACGCAACGGCTGCGACGCACGCGATCACCGAAGACGCCAGGGGCGCCCTCGCGCAGATCGCGGCAAGCACCCTTGCGGCGCACAGCCACGACGAACACGGCACGACGCCTGCGGAGGGCGGGATCGAGCAGACGGACGCGGCTCACGGCAAGCATGTCGCAGGCGAGGCCGAGCCTTCGGAGAGCACAGAGCAGGCACCCTCTGCCACGGATGCGGTGACCGCGGATTCCGTCGAGACGGCACCCAAGAAGTCCCGCCGTAGGAACGGCAAGAAGGCCGACAAGCCCGCCGCGGACACCGGTGATGCCGGAGCGGTGAGCGAGTCGTCCGCGAAGGACGACGTGCGCATCCCGGATGCACCGGTGACGCTGCTCGACATCCCCGTCGCTGCCGCGCCCCCTGTGCGTCGGCCGAAGGCGAAGGACGCCGACGAACTGCTCGGCTCCGTACTGGACGCACTGCCCGAGCCGAAGCAGCCCGGTCAGGGTCGCGGCCGCAGCCGGCGTGTGAGCACGGCGGCGATCGCCGGCGGATCGGTGGCCCCGGAGATCACACGCAGCGAGCCTGACGCGTAGACGGGCGCGGGGTCAGTGCTTGCGCACTCGATCCCGCGCCTTGATGCGCAGTCCGCTCGCTCGGAGGCGGATGAGGAGCTCCTTGCCCCCTACCGGGGTAGCGCCTGCACTGACGAGACTCTCATAGCGCTTGTCGGGCACGTCGTAGTGGTCGAGGTCGAAGGCACGCGGCGAGACGCCGTTGGCTTCTGCGAACGCGTGGAGTTCCTCCAGCGACGAGTCGCTGACCAGGTGAGACCACAACATGCCGTGGGCGGGCCATTGCGGGGGATCGATCAGGACCGTCATAGAATGATTGTAGGAACCGTCGCCGACGTCGGCACGGCCCCGAATCCCATCCGAGCCGCTCACCAGTGAGTTTGACCGCATGTGGAGCATCGGGTAAAGTTGACCGTTGGTGTGTGTTGGACGCCGTCCACACGAGCGCCATGGTTTTCTGAGAGCAGCAGTCGCCCAGGCGACCAGCCGGCTCGCCAGTAACTTCCTGAAGACAAAGACAGTAGGACCAGGTCCACGGCTCGCAGTGAGCCAGGGGAGCTGTTCCCCAGAGAAAAGGTACGTAAAGTGGTTTACGCAGTTGTGCGCGCCGGTGGCCGCCAGGAAAAGGTCGAGGTCGGCACCATCGTGACGATGGACCGAATCAAGGCCGACAAGGATGGCAACGTCGAGCTCGCTGCTGTGCTGCTTGTTGACGGTGACACCATCACCTCCGACGCGACGTCGCTCGCCAAGGTGAAGGTCACCGCCGAGGTCCTGAACGACCTCCGCGGTCCGAAGATCGTCATCCAGAAGTTCAAGAACAAGACCGGTTACAAGAAGCGTCAGGGCCACCGTCAGGAGCTCACGCGCGTCAAAGTCACCGACATCAAGTAACGCGTCGAGCACAGGCTTAGGAGAACAGAGCAGATGGCACACAAAAAGGGCGCAAGCTCCACCCGCAACGGTCGTGACTCGAACGCACAGCGCCTCGGCGTCAAGCGCTTCGGCGGCCAGGTCGTCGGCGCCGGCGAGATCATCGTCCGCCAGCGCGGCACCCACTTCCACCCCGGTGTGAACGTGGGCCGCGGCGGAGACGACACGCTGTTCGCCCTCGCCGCAGGCGCGGTCGAGTTCGGCAACAAGGGCGGCCGCAAGGTCGTCAACATCGTGGCGGCACAGGTCTAAGACCTTCCCGCTCTCACGAGCACACTTCCGGATGGGCGGGCTTCGGCCCGCCCATCCTTGTTTCACCCCAGATCAGTAGGAGCATCATGGCAACGTTCGTGGACAACGTGACGTTGCATCTGCGCGCCGGCAACGGCGGCAACGGGTGCGTTTCGGTCCGTCGCGAGAAGTTCAAGCCGCTGGCCGGTCCCGACGGGGGCAACGGGGGGAACGGCGGGGACATCGTGCTCGTGGCCGACCCTCAGGTCACGACGCTGCTCGGCTACCACCGTGCACCGCACCGTTCGTCGGAGAACGGCGGATTCGGGATGGGCGACCACCGTTCGGGCTACGCCGGTCCCGAACTCGAGCTCCCGGTGCCGGTCGGCACCGTCGTGAAGGATGCCGACGGTACCGAGCTCATCGACATGGCGGAGCCGGGGATGCGCTACGTCGTCGCAGCCGGAGGCATCGGCGGTCTCGGCAACGCCGCTCTCGCGAACCCGAAGCGCAAGGCTCCGGGCTTCGCGCTGCTCGGCACTCCCGGTTGGGAGGGCGATGTCCTTCTCGAGCTCAAGACCGTGGCCGACATCGCTCTCGTCGGATATCCCTCGGCCGGCAAGTCGAGCCTGATCGCCGCGATGTCTGCCGCCAAGCCGAAGATCGCGGACTATCCGTTCACGACTCTGCACCCGAATCTCGGTGTCGTGCAGGCGGGGGAGACCCGCTACACGGTCGCCGACGTGCCCGGGCTCATCGAGGGTGC
>Ga0256908_1000831_pt1 | contig 10883 bp, 8 predicted proteins | sample MC6MC0761MT_FD_186331 | JGI IMG/M metagenome (GOLD analysis project Ga0256908, IMG submission 186331) | Metatranscriptome of enriched soil aggregate microbial communities from Iowa State University, Ames, United States - MC6-MC0761-MT... | ecosystem: Environmental > Terrestrial > Soil >... | reverse complement strand
GTGGAGCTAAGGAGATTCGAACTCCTGACCTCTTCGATGCGAACGAAGCGCTCTACCAACTGAGCTATAGCCCCTGGGCCGGCATAGGTGCCGGACCAGTGTCCCTAGGCTATAAAGTTTCGCCGCGCTTTTCCAACCACGACACGAACGTCTCGGTCCCAAGCTTTCGTTCGGGGACCAGGTTGTGGCCCGCACGCAGGTACGCGCCCATGGGTCCCGGCAGTGGCAACCTGATGATCTTTCCGCGGGTGCCCGTGATACGTGTCCAATCTTCCGCCATTTGCCTCATGGTGAGCACTTCCGGACCTCCTATGGTGCGGACGCTATGTGATGGGGCACCGGCCTCGGCCCTTGCCGCTTCGAGTAGCGAGGCGGCGGCATCCACCGGCGAGATGGTCTGGAACCTCACTCCCGTGAAAGTGGGAATGAGCCGGAGTCGCGCACCCGCGGAAAAGATCATCGCGACGAGGCTGTGGAACTGGGTGGCCCGGACGACCACAGTTTGCAACGGCGACTCTGCGTACGCGCGCTCCTTGTCGGCCTTGGAAACATAATACGAATAGGTGCTCAGATCGCAGTTGATGATGGACAGCGCCACAACCCTGGACACCCCGGCCAGGTGGGCAGCCGCGGCAAGGCGCCTGCCGCCGTCGGCGAACTGCTTTTTGGCTGCGCCAAACTGTCCCTCAAGGCAATCAATAACGACGTCGGCACCCGCCAGGGCGGCAGCCAGCCCTTCGCCCGTGGTGACGTCGGCCGCGAAATAGGTGGCGCCGTCGAGACGCTTCTCCGAACCCGCGACTGGCACATGGCGGCTCAGCACGGACACCGCGTGTCCCGCAGCCAGGGCGAGCCGGACCACCTCACGGCCAACCTGGCCAGTGCCCCCTGCGACGCAGATGCTGGACATGAAGGCTGTTAGGCTCGACGGCGTTGAAGGACGTCATCCAGGTTGCTGAGGGCGCTCTGGCTCTTGGCGGAAACCGCAGCGGTCTCTGCCTGCTCGGCCTTTTGCTTCAGGATGGGCTTGCCTACGGGCTTGGGGGCCTCCGGGAGATCCAGCGGCTCGGGTGCCGGGCGGGCAGCTTTAGCGGCATCGACATACGTGGGTTTCGGGACCTCAACGGGTTTCCAGCTTGCGCCCTTGGATTCCTTGGCAGTGCTGGCTGAGTGATCCCCGGCGGCAACGGCAACTGCCAGGGCTGCCTGACGCAACTCGTCCGCTGTAGGACGGTTGGCTTCGCGGCTGGCGGCCTCTGCATCGAAGACTGTGGTGGCCTTCGGCTCGGCCGGCTCTTCCTTGGGCAGGTAACGCGCCGGAGTCGGGATGGGCGCTGCCTGCGCTGCGCGCCGTGCCCGCCGTTCACGAAGGTCGCGAAGGGCGAGCCTGCGCAACACCACGACGGCGACTACCGCACCGATCACCGAGACGAGCGGCAACCAAAACGATCCCGTACCGAAGAGGCAAAGGACGCCTGAAACCATCGCCGTCAAGAGCAGGGCGAGCCCCGACAACGCCAACGTAAACCGGGCATATCGAATAGTGAAGGGTGTGGAGGACGCCTTCAGGGGGGCAGACGCGGCCGCTGGGGATCCTTGGGGCGACGCCGGTGCTGTCCTGTGCATGGTCTCCATCGGTTTCTCCTGCTGAGGTGCCAAAGTCAGTACCACCCCTGCCTGCGGTTCGTCTGGTTCGTCGTCGATAGCGTCTGCTGGAACAGCTACTGTTTGGACTTGCGAACGCCTGTTCCGTAAAACGTAAGGCGCCACCCAGACCATCCACAGCGCGACAGCGACCACGAGTATCACTGAGCTGCTGAGAGGGAAGTCCACATTCAAAACCGTAGAAGCAAATCACCGGGGGCGGCGGCATTGAGGCCGGTGTGTCGTGGGCGAGTCCGCAAATGACTGGACTTAGGGCCAAAAAGGCCTATGACCTGCCCGTTTGTCCGCTCAGCCACCTGCGCAGGAGTCCTTCGGGAACTTCGTCGGAAGTAAGCGCAAAGGAGCGGTGATCGGCCCACTCACCGTTGATATGCAGGTACCGTTCCCGGTAGCCCTCATCACGGAAGCCCAGTTTCTCGACGACCCGCAGGCTAGGTGCGTTTTCCGGCCTGATATTGATTTCCATCCGGTGCAGGCCCAGCACGCGGAAGCAATGGTCGGTGGCCATCGCTACGGCTGTGGGAGCGATTCCGCGCCCGGCACGGTCCTTGTCCACCCAATAGCCCAAGGTGGCCATCATTGCCGAACCCCACACAATGGAGGAAACCGTTAGCTGACCCACAATTTTCGGCTCACGAAAGCCGGGGGTCCGCTCAACGATCACAAAAGGCAGTGCGGTGGACTGACGGGCCTGATCGTTCAGGGAAGCCACCATCTGGCGATAGCTGGGGAGGCGCCCACCCGGAGCCGGGTTGGACGCCTCCCATGGCGCCAGCCATTCACTGTTCCGTGAACGGACTTCGGACCACTCCCGCTTATCGCGGTAACGGATGGGCCGAAGCAACAGGTCTCCGCTTTCCAGCGTCACCGGCCAGATCGCAGAGCCGTACATCCGTTGTTACTTGGGAAGCGCTGCAGTGAAGGTCGGCAGCCACTCGCGCAATTCGGGGCCGAGGTCCTCGCGTTCGCAGGCGAGCTCGATGCAGGCCTTGAGGTAGCTCAGTTTGTCGCCAGTGTCGAAGCGGCGTCCGCGGAAGACCACGCCGTATACGCCATAGCCTTCACCCTCGCCTGCAGCCAGCACCTCGAGGGCATCCGTCAGCTGGATTTCCCCTCCGCGGCCCGGCCCTGTGTTCTCCAGGACCTCAAACACGGCCGGGTGGAGGACGTAGCGGCCAATGACGGCCAGGTTTGATGGAGCTTCTTCCGGCGAAGGCTTCTCCACGAGCTGCTTGATGCGCACGTAGCCGTCCTCGCCTTCGTCCTCAACGTCCGCGCAGCCGTAGGCGCTGATCTTTGAGGGCTCAACTTCGATGAGGGCCACCACGGATCCGCCGGTCTTCTGCTGGACAGCAATCATCTCGCTGAGCAGGTCGTCCTTGGGATCGATCAGGTCATCACCAAGCAGCACGGCAAACGGTTCGTAGCCAACGTGCTGCTTTGCACGAAGAACTGCGTGGCCGAGCCCGTTGGCGTCGCCCTGGCGAACGTAGTGGATGTCGCCCAGGTTGGTGGCCGACTGAATGGCCTCCAACTTGGCAGTATCACCCTTTTCAGCAAGCGTTGCCTCGAGGGCAGGCACACGGTCAAAGTGATCTTCAAGGGCGCGCTTGCTGCGCCCTGTGATCATGAGGACGTCGTGCAGGCCCACCTTGACGGCTTCTTCGACGACGTACTGGATGGCTGGCTTATCAACCACGGGCAGCATTTCCTTGGGCATCGCCTTTGTTGCAGGCAGGAACCTGGTGCCAAGGCCCGCTGCGGGGATGACGGCCTTACGGACAGCATTGTTATCGAGAGTCACCGGACTAATCTAACGGAAGGAAGACATCAACGGCTAAACCCCGCCGCACCGGCAGGGAGTTTTTTGATTCAGGAAAGGGCAGCCCTGCTGCTCCTTCCGTTGGCACGGACAGACCCTAGGAACGGATACGAATGGCAACGAAGGAAGACATCCGGAGCAGCCGCCGGCTTCATAGGCGAAGCCTGACCCCGGAGCAGATTGCAGCCGCCGGCACGTCGATTGCATGGCACGGCACGGAGTGGGCGGCCTCAAGGACCTCCGCCGCAGGCACTTTTGCGGTCTACGTCGGCGTCGCCTTCGAACCACCCACACTGCCCCTCATTCAGGCACTCCACGACGCCGGGCACCGGATCCTGCTCCCGGTCTGCGAGCCTGGGAGGCAACTGAGCTGGGTGTACTGGACTCCGTCAACCGTGTTCGTGCGGTCCTCCTACGCCCCCATCGACGAGCCCGAGGGCGAACGGCTGGAAAGTTCAGTAGTAGCTGACGCCGCAGGGATTTTCATGCCGGCCACGGCCGTAGACCGGGAGGGTAACAGGATCGGCCAGGGTGGCGGATACTACGACCGGCTCCTCCAGGGACTCGACGCATCCGGCCGACGGCCGCCCACCATCGCGGTGGTGTACGACGACGACTTGTTGCCTTCCGGTTCCATTCCCGCCGAACCCTTCGACCGCCCCGTGCGGGAAGTGCTCACGCCCTCCGGGCTCATTCGCCTCGACGGCCCGGAATAGGGGACCGCGTCGCGATGTTATGACCTTCAGTCCGGCGCGACTGCTGCCAAGGCACCGGATGATAGAATTGGCACTCAGGCCCTGCGACTGCTAACCCGGATACGCTCCGGAGGCGTGCCACAGGACCTGAACCTTGTCCTGAAGGAGGAATTCAGTGCCCACTTACGCATACGCCTGCAAAGACTGTGACCATGCCTTTGACATCGTCCAGTCCTTCTCTGACAGCTCCCTGACGGAGTGCCCCGAATGCAAGGGCGCGCTTCGCAAGAAGTTCAACAGTGTTGGCGTCGTTTTCAAGGGCTCCGGTTTCTACCGCACTGACTCCCGCGACGCCAAGGGAAGCACGGTTTCGGCTGCTCCCGCAGCGCCCGCAGCTGCGTCGTCGACTCCCGCGGCAACACCAGCACCCGCAGCCGCCGCCAGCTAGGAACCGTCTTTTCCACATAGGACAGCCCGGCACTGTTTCCGTGGATGCCGTGATGGCTAGCGTGGCTGCATGCCACACCAGTCACGAAGCACCCTCCTTGCCCGCGCCGAGCGCTCAGCTGCGTCCGTTGGGAACCGGTCTCCTCAATCATGGCCGCCCGTACGCACCCCGTTTGATCCCAAGTTCAGCCGGAAACGTCCGCGCAACCCTGACACTCGGCGTGGACTGAGGCGCAGGTTCGGATCATGGATCGCACGCAACCGCCGACTCACTGTGGCACTCCTGCTCTGTGCGGCTGCCGGCATCGCAGTCCAGCAACTGACACCCGCAGCGGAGCAACGCGTCAACGTACTGGTGGCTGCCCGGGACCTCCCGGGCGGCACCAGCCTGGCTGCCTCCGATTTCACTGCAATCCCCGTGTCCCGGGATCTGGCAATCTCCACCGCATTTGACGACCCTGGTGTCCTGGTGGGCCGCCAGCTTGCCGCACCCCTTGGCCGGGGGCAGATCCCCACGGAATCGAGCCTGCTGGGTCCTGGGCTGCTCACTGGCGCACCCCCTGGCACGGCAGCAGTCCCTCTGCGGATGGCCGACCCGTCATCCATCCAGCTGCTCTCCCCCGGGCAGTTAGTGACCGTGGTCCTCACCGCAGCCGGGACCTACGATGAGTCGCGCGAAAGCCAGGTCCTGGCGGGTCCTGTTGCCGTGCTCTGGACCTCTGCCCAGGGCGGGAAGCCCGGTGAGTGGCTCGGTACGGGTGACAGCGACGGCCTGGTGGTAGTGGCGGCCGATCCCCAGCAAGCAGAAAAGCTCGCCGGCGCATCAACGCAAGGCAAGCTTTTCTTTGTACTGGTCAGCCCGTGATGGGTTGTGCTGTCGGCACGTGCCTTCAGGGTGGAACGTTAGCCCCAGTGCGGGGGCTTTTGCTCCTTCAGCCACTCCTCATGGTCATAACCGGACTCGTCTCCCCACCGGCGGGGATCGTCCTCCGCGGCCTTCGTAGGAAGAATTCCTTGCGAGGCCGGCTTAGCAGGAACAGCCTTCGACTCCTCCGGGTCCCCCGCGCTGCCTTGGACAGCATCATCAGAGCGCTCCGCGGCGTTGTCTTCCTCGCCGGTTACTTGTTCCGTCATGGGTGCTTCTTTTCCGTTGTCGGCAGCAGCATCGGCCGGCTTGGTGCCAGTCTCGATGTTGCCGGCCGCCCTTCGCGCACTTGGCGTGAAGGATGGCTGTGCTTTGTCCAGGTTCAATTGTTCAACATCCACGTCCAGGAAGCCATGCTGAGGAGTGGAGGCGAGCTGCGGGATGTGGTTTTCAAGTCCCAGGTAGGAGCCGATACGGTCGGCACAGGAGGACGGGTCAGTGAAAACTTCGATCGTCCACAGCGACATGTAGCGCCAACCCATGCGCTCCAGCAGTTGTGGTCGCAGGCGGCTTCGCTCACGCACGCTCATACGCCTGTAACGTTCGGTTCCATCGGATTCAATGGCCACCGGAGTAGGAATCTCCGCACCCTCCCGGCCAATGGTATGCACCGGATCCGCCGCAGCAGCGATGTCCAGTACCCCATCGTAGAGATGCCAGACACGCGCTCCACGGGCACGCAGCCGCTCCCCCAGATCTGCCACCAGGGGATCCTCGCCCAGTGCTTGTTCGCTGGCGACAGCACGGGAAGCAGGCGTTCCAAGGTTGCTGTTTCCAGAGAGTTCACGGTCGAGCAACTCGTAGAAGTCCACGGCACCATGAGCCAGGCGGTCCTGGTCGAGGTCTTCGGGGCGGAAGCACGTCAGCACGTGCATGGAGCGCCGTGCGCGCGTCATTGCCAAAGCGAAGCGGTTCCGCCCGCCTTCTGTGGACAAGGGTCCGAACGAGTGGAGCGCACGCCCATGTGGAGTGCGTCCGTAGCCAAGCGAGAAGATGACGTGATCCCGTACCAAACCCTGAGCGCGCTCCAGGTCCACCACCCTGAAGGACTCGGGACCCGCCCCGAAGAAGGTGGACAAGAGAGGATGGTTGGGCAGTTGGAGCCTGATGGCCTCACCAATCCTGGCCGCGTGGCGCAGGCTGGCCGTTACTACGGCCAGGGAAGTGCGGGGGCGAAGCCTCGCGTGTTCGAACACAAGGTCAACTACACGGTTGACCTCAGCGGTGACGGACTCGACGCCCTCGTGGTCAGCGCCCGGGAGGCCAGTACCATCGGGGATGTATTCCACCAGGATCGAACGGTCCAGGCCGGTGACGGAATTGCCGTCGGGCAGGCGCCGCAGTCCGCCGTCGTAGTAGTTCTTGCTCAACTGGAGGATCAGGTCCTCGTCCACTGCGCGGTAGACCCAATTCAGCTGCCAGGTCGGCAGTACACGGGCAAGAGCCTTGAAGGCGCTGTCCACAACTTCGTGGCTGGCTACGCCAGCAACCGGGGGTTCCACGGCAACACTGAAGGTGCGCGCGTTGGCGATTTTCGCGTCCCCGAAGGCCACTACCTGATGTGCGCGGGCAATGGCAGGAAGAACTGCCTGCAGGGAGGTGGACTCAGCATCGATGATCACCACGGCGTCAAACTTTTGCTCGGCAGGAAGGACGCCGGTCAGCAAGTAGGGGCTGACCGACCACACCGGCACCAGCAGCGGCACGAGGTCCGGCGCCTGCGCGCTCAGTGCTGGCAACGTCACGCGGCCATCCTTCAACAGGGCGCGAAGCAACTCGGCCTGCCGCGGGTGTTCGAGGATGCCCTGACGCCATTTCTGGGCCAACTGCCAACGAAGGCGGGCCGCACCACTGGCTATATGGGCCTGGTCCGCGAGGCGGTATTCGGCCTCGAGGCGGCGCAGCGAGTCACCATCGGACATTGCAAGGTAATCGTCACCGCTGATCATGGCTTCCAGCGCGGACTGCCACCAGGCAAGGTCCAGCTCTGCTGCCACCGAGGGTGCCGGGACTTCGCGGGCAGCGAGGTCAGCGAGCAACTCACCAAGACCGTGCTCGCGCATCTCCTCAATCAACAGCGTCCGCTCGGGCAAAGTCTCCAAGGTGGCGGTGTCCGCTACCAGGCGTTCCAACCGCTCCATGAGTTCCAGGTACGGCGTTTGGTGCAGGGAGCCTCCGGCGGCGGTGTGCTTGAGGGCTTCACCGAGCCGGAGCAGTTCGCCGTCCAGCTCCCGGTAGAGGGCACCGAGGTCGGCAAGGCCGGACGGCACAGCCGGGTGGCGCTGCGTCGTCGCGTAGCCGGCCCACAGGGCACGCTGTTCCTGGACCAGTACCAGCGAACTATGGAGGTCCGCGATGTGGACACCGGGCCGTACGTATTCCTTGGCCACGCGTCGCAGCCGGGAACGCTGCATGGAAGGCATTTCCAGGTTTCGTTCACGGCGCCATGCGGAGCTGGCTGTCGCGGAGATGAGGTCGTGGACGGGCCGGTCAAAGATATCCGGGGTGAATTTGTCCAGGCTTTCACGCACCGCAATGAGCAGTTCGAGCTGCGCTCCCCACTCGGTGAAGGTTTCGCCCAGCCTGATCTCGGCATGGTCGGAGACCTGCTTCATGCGGTCACGCAGGATGGGGAGTTTCTCCTCAGCCAGCCGCACCAACTGTTGGGCTTCTTCTGTCTCTTTGCGGGTCACAAGACGTGCGCCATACCAAGGGCTGGAAGTCGAGGCGCGGCTAAAGCTGCCCAGTTCGGCCGCACGACGCAACCGGCCGGCAAGCTCTTCACGATCCTTGATGTTGTCCAGGACGCTGCGCTTCAACCGTACGGTCGTGGAAGGCGCAGGGTGGATGGACGTCAACTCCGCGAGCGACTGCATTGCCTGGTAGGGCGAGCAACCCCAGCGCTCACGGACATTGTGCAGGGACGCCACGTGGTCCATCAGGGCATGCCGGTGTTCGGTCAGCGTCTGGTGAAGGTTCCCCAGCTGAGGCTCCAGGGCCTTCTCGCTGCGCATGATTGCCCGGACCAGTTGGCCCTTAAGCTGCTGCGGCGTTGTTCCGTTGCCTGGCCGGAAGAACATCGAATCGAGGCCCAACGATTCCAGGTGCGCGGACAAGCCGGCAAGGCTGGACTGCCTGTCCCCCACCACGAGGACGGACTTTCCTTCGCTGACCAGGGCGCCGATGGCGTTGATCGCGGTCTGCGTTTGCCCACTTCCGGGAGGGGTACTGACAACGAGGGAATCTCCAGCGCGGACGGCGTCCACAACGTACTGCTGGTCCGTGTCGGCGTCGAGCAGGAGGAGTTCATCGGCGGGATCCCGCTGGTCAAGATCGGCAAACCTGCCCGCTTTGATGGGTTCAGGCTCAATATCGCCACCGTTGGCGGCACTGGCCAAAGCCGCCACCGTGGGGTTGTTCATGTTGATCCACGGATCATCCAGGTTCCCCGAGAGATCAGCCAAAGTGGTGACGAGCAGATTAAACTCCACCTCGGCCCCGTGAATGGGCTGGACCAAGGTAGCCAAACGATCCAAAACCGGCTGGGGATCGAGTCTGGCCGTGTTGTAGGCCATGCGTGCCACGGCGTTGACATCAAAAACGATGCCATGAACTGTTTTCAAGTGCCGAACGAGGGCCGGGTTCATACGGGCCTGTTCGGTGAGCTGGAGCTCGAAGTCGTCCTCGCCGGGCCGGACGGTGAGGACAATGGACGTGAGCATGACCGGCGCGGAAACGCGCTGCGGCTTGCCACCTACCGCCGAGGTCCACACCACCGTGCCGGCGGACAAGTATCCGGCTTCGATACCGCGGTCGTTGCTGAGTTCGAAGATTTTGGACCGGATATTCCGGGCTGCCCGGGCGGCAACCAAATACTGTTGTCGGTCCCTGATCAGAGTGGACAAACGCGTCCTGCGACCCGCGAGCAGCTGGGCGAGGCCGGACGGGTGGGCATTGCTGAGATCGATGGCGCCTTCCGGGGTCTTAACGAAACGCAGCATCGTATCCGCCCCGGTAACGGGCTTAAGACCAGACAGCCATTTCCTGAGCTCCTCGGAGCCCTCTTCCTGGCCTAGACCTAATGACACAACTTCTGCCTTCTTTTCTGTACTAGCTTTAGACGCCCTGGACCATACCGGCATACTTTCGAGGGTAGCCGGAATACCCGGCCAGCCCACTTCGCAACGCTGTTCCGACGCGAAATTCGCCGCCAGTTAGCAACTGGCTGCCCGTCGACGGCTCACAATGCCCCTGGTTGAAGCACAGTGGCCGGCCCCCAACGGAGGCCGGCCACTCAGAATGCTATTCCCACTCGATGGTTCCCGGTGGCTTGCTGGTGACGTCCAGCACCACGCGGTTCACCCCTTCCACTTCATTGGTGATGCGGTTGGAGATCCGGGCCAGGAGGTCATATGGCAACCGGGACCAGTCAGCCGTCATGGCGTCCTCGGAGGACACCGGGCGGAGCACGATCGGGTGTCCGTAGGTGCGGCCGTCGCCCTGAACACCAACACTGCGTACGTCAGCGAGCAAGACAACGGGCATCTGCCAGACGTCGTTGTCCAAACCGGCGGCTGTCAGCTCTGCACGAGCAATGGCATCAGCCTTGCGCAGCAGGTCCAGGCGCTCTTTGTTCACTTCACCAACGATGCGGATACCCAGGCCGGGGCCGGGGAACGGTTGGCGGCCAACGATTTCCTGCGGCAGGCCAAGCTGGGCGCCTACGGCACGGACTTCGTCCTTGAACAGGGCGCGCAGAGGCTCGACAAGCTCAAACTGCAGGTCCTCGGGAAGTCCGCCCACATTGTGGTGGCTCTTGATGTTTGCAGCGCCTTCTCCACCGCCGGACTCGACGACGTCAGGGTACAGGGTGCCTTGGACCAGGAACTTGATCTTCTCGCCGTCGGCCGCGGCCTGGGCGATGATGGCCCGTTCCGCTTCCTCGAAGGCGCGAATGAACTCACGGCCGATGATCTTGCGCTTGGTTTCGGGATCGCTGACGCCGGCAAGCGCCGACAGGAAGCGTTCCTGCTCATTCGCAACATACAGGTTGACACCCGTAGCGGCCACGAAGTCCCGTTCCACCTGCTCGGCTTCGCCTTCGCGCAGGAGACCGTGATCCACGAAGACACAGGTCAGCTGATCGCCGACCGCGCGCTGGACAAGGGCTGCGGCAACGGCGGAGTCAACGCCACCGGAAAGACCACAAATGACCTTGGAGTCCCCGATCTGCTCGCGGATACGATCCACTTGCTCTTCGAGGATGTTGCCGGTTGTCCAGTTGGGGCTCAGGCCCGCTCCCTTGAACAGGAAGTTTTCCAGGACATGC
>Ga0256908_1000820_pt1 | contig 11003 bp, 9 predicted proteins | sample MC6MC0761MT_FD_186331 | JGI IMG/M metagenome (GOLD analysis project Ga0256908, IMG submission 186331) | Metatranscriptome of enriched soil aggregate microbial communities from Iowa State University, Ames, United States - MC6-MC0761-MT... | ecosystem: Environmental > Terrestrial > Soil >... | reverse complement strand
GACGAATCAGGGCATCCCGGATCTCTGCGGTGGCGCCGGCGAACGACATCCGCACAGTGTGGTCGCCGTGCGCGGTGTCGAAGTCGATGCCGGGAGCGAGCGCGAGCCCGGTGTCGGCGAGCAGGCGCGCGCACCACGACGTGGAGTCGTCGGTGAGATGGCGGATGTCGGCGTACACGTAGAACGCGCCGTCGGCGGGCGCGAGTTCGGTGAGCCCCAGCTTCGGCAGCCCCGTCAGCAGCAGTTCCCGGTTGGCCGCGTACCGCTGGACGTGACCGTCCAACTCGGCGCGGGACTCGTCGGAGAACGCCGCGACGGCCGCGTACTGCGAGATCGCGGGCGGGCACACCGTCATGTTCGAGGAGAGGCGCTGCAGGGCCCGGCGCAGGTGCTCGGGCACCAGCATCCAGCCCAGCCGCCACCCGGTCATCGAGAAGTACTTCGACACCGATCCGATCACCACGGCCTCGCGCGAGGTCTCCCACGCGGACGCCGTCGGCTGGCCCCCGGCGAGCTCGCCCGAGAACTCGATGCCGTGGTAGATCTCGTCCGAGATCAGCAGCGTGTCGTGCTCCTCGCACCAGCGGGCCAGCGCGGCCAGTTCGGCCGGGTCGATGACGGTGCCCGTGGGGTTCGCGGGGCTCGCGACGATCAGGCCCGCGGGCGGGGTGTCCATGTCCTCGAGCATCGCGACGGTCGGCTGGAACCGGGTCTCGGGTCCGCAGTCGATCTCGATCACGTTGCAGCCCAACGCCGTCAACGTGTTCCGGTAGGCGGGGTAGCCGGGACGCGCGACGACGACGGTGTCGCCGGCGTCGAATGCGGCGAGGAACAGCAGCGTGAACGCGCCCGACGATCCGGTGGTGACGACCACCTCGTCGGGATGGACGTCGTAGCCGGAGCGGCCGTGGTGATAGTCGGCGATGGCCTGGCGCAGCGGCTCGATCCCGAACGTCTCGGTGTAGCCCAGCAGGTGGCTGTCCAGCGATTCCCGCGCCGCGCGCAGCACCGGTTGCGGTGCGGGCGTCGACGGCTGCCCGGCAGCGAGCGACAGCACGTCACCGTGGGTGCGCTGCCGCTCGTTGGCCGCCTTCCACACGTCCATGACGTGGAAGGCGGGAATGGTCGATCGCTGGGAATCGGTACGCACGACTTCGACGTTAGCGCGCAGCACACCACCATCCGAATCCGGTGTCGCGCCGGAAACAGCGGCGCCGCGCCCCCGATCGGAGGCGCGGCGTCGCGAAGAGTGGAGCGGCAGGTCAGATGGAGATCCGGCCCTCGACCGCGGCCAGGCCGATGTCGCTGCGGAAGTGCCCGCCCGGCAGCTTCACCTCGGCCAGACGCGCGTACGCATCCTCGCGCGCCTCGGTCAGGTCGGCGCCGACACCGACGACGCTCAGGACGCGGCCACCGGCGGAGACGACGGCGCCGTCCTCGCGGGCCGCGGTGCCGGCGTGCAGGACACGCTCGGCGTCGGACCCGGTGATGACGTCCCCGGTGCGCGGGGTGGCCGGGTAGTTCTCGGCGGCCAGCACCACGGTGACTGCGGCGCCGTCGCGCCACTGCAGCGGCGGGACCGACGCGAGGGTGCCGGTCGCGGCGGCGTTCAGCACCTCGCCGAGCGGCGACTCGAGCAGCGCCAGGACGGCCTGCGTCTCCGGGTCACCGAAGCGGCAGTTGAACTCGACGACCGCGGGGCCGTTCTTGCCCATCGCCAGACCCGCGTACAGCAGACCGGTGAAGGGGCAGCCACGCTTGGCCATCTCGACCGCGACGGGCGTGACGACGTCGTCGACGATCTGGGTCACGGCGTCGGCCGGCAGCCACGGCAGCGGCGTGTAGGCGCCCATGCCACCGGTGTTGGGGCCGGTGTCGCCGTCGCCGACGCGCTTGTGGTCCTGCGCGGGCAGCAGCGGGACCACGGTCTCGCCGTCCACCAGGCAGAACAGCGACACCTCGGGGCCGTCGAGGAACGACTCGAGCAGCACCGGGTGCCCGATCTCGAGGCACTCGGCGGCGTGGTCGCGCGCGGCGCTGCGATCGGTGGTGACCACGACGCCCTTACCGGCGGCCAATCCGTCGTCCTTGACGACCCAGTTGGGGCCGAAGCGGTCGAGAGCGGCATCGAGGTCGGCCGGGTTGTCGACGACCTCGGCGTGCGCGGTGCGGACACCGGCGGCAGCCATGACGTCCTTGGCGAACGCCTTGGAGCCCTCGATGCGGGCGGCCTCGGCGGACGGGCCGAAGCACGCGATGCCCGCGGCACGGACAGCGTCGGCGACACCGAGGACCAGCGGCACCTCGGGGCCGATGACGACCAGGTCGGCGGCCTGCGACTTCGCGAGCGCGACGACGGCGTCGCCGGACGCGACGTCGACCGCATGGGTCTCGGCGATGCGGGCGATGCCGGCATTGCCGGGGGCACACATCAGCTTGTCGACGCCCGGGTCACGGGCAAGGGCCAACAGGAGGGCATGTTCACGGGCTCCGGAGCCGATCACGAGTACGCGCACGGGTGTCAGCCTACGGGCCGAACCTCGACGCCTCGACCACCCCCACCCCCCGTCACTCCGGGCGCCTGGCCAGGAACGAGGGCCGTGGCGCCGACCCGGAGAAGGGCGCCTGCACCACGTTCTCGACGCTGTTGAACACCACGAACACGTTCGCGCGCGGCATCGGGGAGATGTTCCCGCCCGACGCGTGCAGCGCATTGCAGTCGAACATCGTCATCGACCCCGCGCCCCCGGTCAGCACCTCGATGCCGTGCCGCTGCCACATGTCGGTGATGGCGTCCTCCGACGGCACGCCGACCCTGGGCGTCGTGGTGACCAGCGATTCCCGGTAGAAGTCGTCGGGTGTCGCCCCAGCGCACTGCACGAAGTACCGCTGCGTGCCGGGCATGATCATCAGCGGCCCGTTGTACGAGGTGTTCTCGGTGAGGGCGATCGACGCGCTCACCGCACGCGGGCGGGGCATGCCGTCCTCCGCATGCCAGGTCTCGAAGTCCGAGTGCCAGTAGAACGCGCCGCCCTGGAAGCCAGGCTTGTAGTTCAGCCGGCTCTGATGGATGTAGACGTCCGAGCCGAGGATCTCGCGCGCGACGCCGTAGGCCCCGGACGACTCGACGACGCGGCGTACCGCGTCGCTCAGTTCCAGGATGTCGAAGATCGAGCGCACCGCGTCGGTGCCGGCCTCACGGACGATGCGATCGTCGTCTCGAAGCTCCGGATCGTGCTGGATCCGGTCGATCTCCGTCAGGCAGGTCGCGACGTCGGCCTCGCCGATCACCGCCTCCCGCTGGAGGAAACCTCGCCGGTCGAAATCCGTGTACTCCGCGCTGTCGGGCTGCCCCCAGAACACCGGGTCCGGACGGTCGATCACTCGCGGGCGACCCGAAACCCGGGTCGCATACACGTCTTCCACCAATGCCATACGGCAATCACCACCAAGCTCTTGACTATGCACTCTGCCACGGCAAGCACACCGCCGCTTCGACGACAGGCTGCGCCTGCGTACCGGATTTCTTGGTACGCAGACGCTTTCGTCGACGGTCCGATCCGTGTCCGCCGGCTACTGGCGGTAGGACTCGACCTCGTCCACGGGACGCGGAGCGGCCTGCTCCACATCCTCACCGAACTCGGCCCGCGCGCGACGCTGCCGGAGCAGGTCCCAGCACTGGTCGAGCCGTTGCTCGAGGAACGTCAATCGGGCGCCGTCCTCTTCCGACAGCCCCTGCCCCTCGGCCCGTGAGCGCAAATCCCGTTCCTCACGGACCAGTTCGTCGATGTTCTCGATGATGTCGTGTTCGGACATGGTGTGCCTCCCACCTCAGGGTAAACCGGAAGGGCGAACCTGTCCGGTCACTGCGTGAGGTCGTAGACGGTCACGCCGTCGACCGTGGTCGATGTGAAGGTGGCCTGCACCCACTCGGAGATCTCCGACGCCGTGCCCTCACCCCCGCCCCGACCGCCACCCATACCTCCGGCGACGAAGTAGTGGATCCTCCCGTCCGCGACGTACTGCCGGAACTGCTCGAGCGTCGGCGACGGGTCGCTGCCGTTGAACCCACCGATCGGCATCACCGGACGCTCGGTCGCCAGCTGGTAGCCCGACGCGCTGTTGGACCCGATCGCGGCGGCCACCCACGTGAAGTCGTCCGCGCGCTCGCGCAGCAGGGCGGTGAGCTCGTCGCCCGGTTTACTGGCGTCCAGCAGACCGCCGCCCCCGCCGCCGCCGAAGCCGCCGGGCATTCCGCCCGGCATCTCGAACTTGCCCCCACCGTTTCCTCGACCGCCCGGCATCGGCATGCCGTTCAGCTGCTCCCCCGGACCCCGCATGCCGCCCGGACCGCCCCGCCCCATCTCGCCCTCGACGCGCGGTCCTGCCGACGGTATCGACCCGGAATGGCCGGTGCCGATCGTGTCGGCCGCGTAGGCAACCGGGCCCGCGAGACCGGTGAAGAGGGCCGCCACGAGCACGACGACCGCGGCCCGCGTCCGCAGAAGTGCGGGCACCAGCATTGCGACCGCGGTCAGCGCTCCCACGACGACCACCGCCCACCGGAGCCACGGCACGAAATCCGGGCTGCGGCCCAACAGGATCCACGCGGTCGCCGCGGTCACGGCGATCGTGACGGCCGCGACGATCCGCACCCACCGCAGATCCCGTCGACGCCACAACGCCGCCGCCCCCGCTCCGACGAGCGCCGCGATTGCGGGCGCCAGCGCGACGGTGTAGTACGCGTGGAAGATCCCTGCCATGAAGCTGAACACGAGGCTGGTGACGACGAGCCAGGAGCCCCACACCACGAACGAGGCACGCCGGGGATCGGTTCGCGGAGCCCGCCCACACAGCACGATCCCGGCCCCGAGCAGGAACAGCGCCGCAGGGAGCCCCCACGCGATCTGGCCACCCTGCGCCGGCTCGAACAACCGCGTGATCCCCGTGCTCCCCCACATGCCGCCGCCGGCAGCGCCGCCGGGCACGACATCGCCACCGGGGAACCCGCCGCGAGCACCGCCGCCCCCGACGCTGCCCCGCTCGTTGCCGCTCAGCCGGCCGAACCCGTTGTAGCCCAGTGTCAGTTCCAGGATCGAGTTGTTCTGCGAGCCGCCGATCCACGGTCGCGAATCGGCCGGCCACAGCTCGACCGTGAGCAGCCACCATCCGGCCGAGACGATCAGCCCGCCGAGAGCCACGAACAACTGCAGGATCCGCTTGCCGAGCCTCGGTGGCCCGGCGATCAGGTATGTCAGCGCCAACGGCGGCACCACGAGCATCGCCTGCAGCTGTTTGGTGAGGAACCCGAACCCGACGAACACCCCGGTGAGCACCATCCACCGGATGCGACCGTCCTCGACACCGCGCAGCGTCGCCCACACCGCCGCAATCATCAGCAGCACCAGCAGCGCATCGGGATTGTCGAACCGGAACATCAACACGGCCACCGGCGTCAGCGCCAGCACCAGTCCGGCCAGCAGCCCGGCCGCGGCGCCGAAGTACCGGCGCACTGTCACCCACAGCAGTGCCACCGACGCGACACCGATCAGCACCTGCGGGACCAGGATGCTCCACGAGTTCAGCCCGAATACCCGTACCGACAACTCCATCACCCACAGCGACGCCGGCGGCTTGTCGACGGTGATCGAGTTCGCCGCGTCGGACGACCCGAAGAAGAAGGCCTTCCACGACACCGATCCCGCCTGCACCGCCGCCGAGTAGAACGCGTTGGCCCAGCCGGAGGCACTCAGGTTCCACAGGTAGGCGACGGCGGTGCCGACGAGCAGCGCCGCCAGCGCCCAGTACTCGCGGGTGCGCTTCGGTGCGGCGGCCGGTTGCGGCGTCGCCACCGAGCGATCGATCGTGACGCTCATCGGGTGACTCCTTCCGTGGCACCGTGCCGGAACACCCAGCGCAGGCCGATGAAACGGGACAGAGTGGCAACGAGATTCGCTGCCACGAGAACGGCGAGCTCGAGGTGCGGCGAGGCGCCGGGCGCGAACCTGTGCAGGGCGGCGAGCGATCCACTCGTGACCGCCAGGCCGAAGCCGAACACCACCAGACCCTGCACCTGATGTCGAGTGGCACCACGACGCCCGCGGACCCCGAACGTGAAGACCCGGTTGGCCGCGGTGTTCGCGACCGCGGTGACCAGCAGCGCGAGCGCGTTGGCCCACTGCGCGCCGAGTGCGCCCTGGAGGGCGAGATACAGCAGTGCGTAGGCCGCGGTGCTGGCGATCCCGACGATCGCGAACCGCACCAACTGCCCCAACATCGCCGGCGACGCTCCGGGTGCGAAGTCGCCCCGGCCGAGACTGTCCCGCAGCGCCGCGAGCGGCAGCGCACCGGAGACGAGCGAGCGTCCCACCCTCGCGACGCCACGCAGGTCCGCGAGTGCGGTCGCGACGATGTCGACGCGGCTGTCGGGGTCGTCGACCCAGTCGACGGGTACCTCGTGGATGCGCAGGCCGGCACGCTCCGCCAGCACGAGCAGTTCGGTGTCGAAGAACCAGTCGCCGTCCTCGACGAGCGGCAGCAGCGCGTCCGCGACGTCGGCCCGGACGGCCTTGAACCCGCACTGCGCGTCCGAGAACCGGGCACGCAGAGCGCCCCGCAAGATCAAGTTGTAGCTACGGGAGATGAACTCCCGTTTCGGTCCGCGCACTACTCGCGACGAGGGCGCCAGTCTCGATCCGATGGCGACGTCCGAGTGCCCCGACAGCAGCGGCGCGACGAGCGGCATCAGCGCATCGAGACCGGTCGACAGGTCCACGTCCATGTAGACCAGGACACGGGCGTCGGAGCACCCCCACGCCGCACGCAGCGCCCGCCCGCGCCCCTTCTCGTCGAGATGCAGCACCCGGACGTCGGGAAACTCGGCCGCCAACTCCCGCGCAACCTCGAGGGTGCGATCGTTACTGGCGTTGTCCGCGATGGTGATTCGCGCGGTGTACGGCACCTCGGAGGACAGATAGCCACGGAGGCGTCGCACGCACCCACCGAGCGCCGCCTGTTCGTTGTACACCGGTACGACGATGTCGAGCGCGGGTGCCGTGGTCGTCACCTCGGACCGCTGCACACCCACCGTGGGCCGGGATTCGGTCGTCATGCCCCTCAGCGTGAGGACCGGGCCTGCGGCCCGGCTGCGACGGAGCTGGGAGCTTCCTGGCAACCCATCGCTCGATCGCCCCGGTTGTCGGAAATGTTACGAATAATTGCCCGTGCGTGTCACTTTCGAGTGTCAGAACGGCGCCACTACGCCCGAGATCGGGATTCGTCCCGCCACCGCGACCCGGAAGTCGACCATCGCCCGCTGCAGATGGTCGGGGCTCGTGACGACCACGGCGCCGCTCGCGCCGCGACCCGCGAGGATGCGGTTGGTGTTGACGGCGTTCTCGACGGTCGAGCGGGAGGTGTTCTCCTCGGTGATCCGGAACGCGGGGACACCGTTCGCGACGAGCCACTGCCGCATCGCCTGCGCCTCGGTGACGCCGGACTGTGGTACCCCACCGGTGACGATGATGGGCGACAACGGAAAGCGTTGCGCCAGTGCGAGCGCCGCTTGGAGACGGGATACCAACAGCGGGCGCATCGTCCCGTCCGCGTACAGACCGGCGCCGAGCACCACGATGTTCGTGGTGAGCGGGCTGAAGGCCAGCATCACGGGCACCTGAGTGGTCAGGGTCTCCATCCGGGTGCACGTGATGATGCGGTCCCGATCCGGACTCTGACATCCACCCGCGACGGACAGCGCTCCGTTGACGAGGGTCGTCATCGACAGCGCGTCGACGACGTCGAGGGAGGACTCGGCGGCGGCCGGACCGGGCAGGGCGATCGCAGCGGCCGCCGCGGCGATCACTGCGGGAACGATGAGGCGACGGGGGCGTAACGAACGTGGCGACATAGCACTCCTCGGTAACGGGTCCCCCGACCGAACGTGGAAGTCGCATATCAGTGTGACCCCCATCACGAAACAACATGAGCCGTTCCGTGATAGTTCGCGGTCACGACGCGTGTCGCCCGCGCGCCGGGCCGCGGCGCGGCCGGAGTACCGGCCCCGCCCGCCGCCACCTATCCTCGCGGTATGCCTTCTGTGTTCAGCGCCATCATCGCCGGAGACCTGCCGGGCCGTTTCGTGTGGGAAGACGAGGACGTCGTCGCATTCCTCACGATTGCCCCGGTTACGCAGGGCCACACCCTGATCGTGCCCCGCAAGGAGGTGGATCAGTGGCAGGACGTCGACGACGAACTGTTCGACAAGTGCACCGCCGTCTCCCGAAAGGTCGCGAAGGCCGTCCGGCAGGCGTTCGACGCACCGCGCGCAGGCTTCCTGATCGCGGGTCTCGAGGTGCCACACCTTCACATGCACGTCTTCCCCGCCTACAGCATGGGCAACTTCGACATCAGCGGCGCGGACCCCAACCCGTCCCCGGAGTCGCTGGACGAGGCGGCCGCCAAGATCAAGTCGGCGCTGCGGGAGCTCGGCCACGGCGAGAACGTTCCCGCCTGACGCGTCATTCCCTCGGCAGGCGCACCCGGAAGGTCGCCCCCTTCCCGGGTGCGCTGTCGACGCCGACGGTCCCGCCGTGCGCGGCGACGATCGCGGCGACGATCGACAACCCGAGACCGCTGCCCCCGCTCGCCCGGGTACGCGACGCGTCGGCGCGGTAGAACCGCTCGAACACCCGGGCCGCGTCGTCCCCGTCGAGCCCCGGGCCGGTGTCGGCCACCTCGACGACGGCGTCGGCTCCGTCGGTGCCCACCCGGACCGTGACGTCCGTGTTCTCCGGGGTGTGATCGAGCGCGTTGCCGAGCAGGTTGCCGACCACCTGCCGCAGCCGGGCGTCGTCGCCCAGCACCTCGGCGGGTTCCGAGTTCGGCAGAATTTCCAACATGATTCGACGCTGCGGCGATCGCGCTCGGGCGTCGTGCACCGCGTCCGCGGCCACCGCGAGCAGATCCACCGGATGCCGATCGAACGGCCGCTGCGCGTCCATCCGCGCCAACAACAGCAGGTCTTCGACGAGCAGACCCATTCGCTGCGCCTGACCCTCGATCCGGCTCAGCACCATCTCCGGATCGGTCGACGCGCCCTGCCGGTACAACTCCGCGAAGCCGCGGATCGTGGCGAGCGGGGTCCGCAGCTCGTGACTGGCGTCGGCAACGAAACGGCGCATCCGCTCCTCGGACTGCCTCGCGGACTCCTCCGACGCCGCGGTCGCGGCGAACGCGGTCTGGATCTGCGCGAGCATCCCGTTGAGCGCCGACGACAGACGACCCACCTCCGTGCGCTGATCCCACTCCGGCACCCGGCGGTGCAGGTCCCCCGCCGCGATGCCGGCGGCGGTCTCCTCCACCTCCCGCAACGGCCGCAGGCTGCGGCGCACCACGAAGTAGGACGCGAAGCCGAGGACGACCAGCACCACGGCCCCGATACCGACCTGCAGTACCACCAGGCGTTCCACGGTCGCGTCGATGTCGGTGAGTTTGACCGCGACGGTCGTCGTGCCCGACGGCGTCACCACCGTCAGCTCCCGCCACCGGACGTCCCCGCCACCGACCGAACCCACCGTCACCGGGCCCGGATCGTCGCTGAGCACCGGTGTGGCGCTGGTGCTCTCGTCGTTCAGTTCGAGGCGCACCGAGCCGTCCGGCTCGGTGGTACGGACGTAGAACGGGCTCGGCGGCCGGTTCGGTCCGGGCTCGGACACCGGCGGCAACGCCCGCGGATCACGCGGCTTCGCCCAGCCGTGCGCGGCGTCGAACAGTTGCCGGTCGGTGCGATCGATCAGCGAGGACTCCATCGCCGACGTCACCGCGACGCCCGACGCGAGCAGCCCGGCCGCCGCCAACAGCAGCACCGCCACCACCAGGGTGATCCGCAGCGGCAACGCACGTAGACGCCTCATCCGTCCGCCCTACCGGGGTTCGCGCATGACGTAGCCGACACCGCGCAGCGTGTGGATCAGCCGCGGTTCGGTGGTGTCGATCTTGCGGCGCAGGTAGGAGACGTACGACTCGACGACGCCGACCTCGCCGCCGAAGTCGTAGTTCCACACGTGGTCCAGGATGCGCGGCTTGCTCAGCACGGTGCCGGCGTTGACCATGAAGTACCGGAGCAGCGTGAACTCGGTGGGCGACAACGACACCGGTTCGCCCGCCTTCCACACCTCACGGGTGTCGTCGTCGAGTTCGAGATCGGCGAACGTGACGCGGGCCGACTGCTTGTCGTCGGAGTGCCCGGCGCGGCGCAGGATCACCCGCAGCCGGGCCACCACCTCCTCGAGACTGAACGGTTTGGTGACGTAGTCATCGGCGCCGATCGTCAGCCCGGTGACCTTGTCCTCCAAGGCATCCCGTGCTGTGAGGAACAGTACCGGCGCATCGATACCGTCGGCGCGCAACCGACGCAGCATGCCGAACCCGTCCATGCCCGGCATCATCACGTCGAGGATCAGCGCGTCGGGCCGGAAGGTGCGCGCCCTGTCGAGTCCCTCGGCGCCGTTCGTCGCGGTCTCCACCTCGAACCCCTGGAAGCGAAGACTCACGGACAACAATTCGACGAGCGACGGCTCGTCGTCGACGATCAGCACCCGGACCTGCGGCGTTTCACTCACTCCCCCACCATCCCCGATTCGCCTGGTGACCGGCTGGGCATTCCCTGGGAGATTCCTGTGAATGACACGCGGGGAGATGGTGAGACCGGCCACCACCGGCGGACCGGCGAGAAGAATTGGGTACCCTCGTACCAGTCAGGACGACACCCGGACGAGCACACCGTACCCGGCCAGCGACAAGACGGTGTTGGGAGAGTTGAACTGTCATGGCCTGGATCGTGCTCGTGATTTCCGGTGTCCTCGAAGCCGTGTGGGCGACCGCCCTCGGCAAGTCCGAAGGCTTCACCCGCCTCACTCCGTCGCTCGTGTTCGGCGCAGGACTGCTGCTCAGCATGGCCGGTTTGGCATATGCGATGCGCACGCTGCCGACCGGTACCTCGTACG
>Ga0256908_1000819_pt1 | contig 11011 bp, 11 predicted proteins | sample MC6MC0761MT_FD_186331 | JGI IMG/M metagenome (GOLD analysis project Ga0256908, IMG submission 186331) | Metatranscriptome of enriched soil aggregate microbial communities from Iowa State University, Ames, United States - MC6-MC0761-MT... | ecosystem: Environmental > Terrestrial > Soil >... | reverse complement strand
GTGGCAACGGTGGCCTTCTGGATGTAGCGGCCCTTGGAAGCGGACGGCTTCAAACGAAGCACCTCTTCCAGTGCAGCTGCGTAGTTCTCGGCCAGCTTGTTGGCGTCGAAGGAAACCTTGCCGATGATGAAGTGCAGGTTTGAGTGCTTGTCGACGCGGAAGTCGATCTTGCCACCCTTGATGTCGTTGACAGCCTTGGTGACATCCGGGGTAACCGTACCGGTCTTCGGGTTCGGCATGAGGTTACGCGGGCCGAGGACCTTACCGAGGCGGCCAACCTTGCCCATGAGGTCAGGGGTTGCCACTGCGGCGTCGAAGTCGGTCCAGCCGGCTGCGATCTTTTCGATCAGGTCATCGGAACCAACGAAGTCGGCGCCGGCAGCGATTGCTGCTTCAGCCTTGTCACCGGTTGCGAAAACGAGGACGCGGGCAGTCTTACCGGTGCCGTGCGGCAGGTTGACGGTGCCACGAACCATCTGGTCGGCCTTACGCGGGTCAACGCCCAAACGGAAAGCTACCTCAACGGTTGCGTCGAACTTGGAAGGGTTGGTGTCCTTCGCGAGGTTAATGGCCTCGACCGGGGCGTAAACCTTGTCCGCCTCGATCTTGGCTACGGCTGCCTCATATGCTTTGCTGCGCTTTGCCATGCTGCTGTTTCTCCTTGTGCAGTTGTGGTCTGCGGACCGCGCTGGGCCCTGCCACAGTCGCGGGATCCGGCAAGGATCCTCACGACATTTCAATGTTCAAATACCGGTTGCCCGGCGGGTGAAAGCTGGGATCAGCCCTCTACCGTGATGCCCATGGAACGGGCGGTGCCTGCGATGATCAGGGCAGCTGCCTTGATGTCGTTGGCGTTGAGGTCTTCCATCTTGGTGGAAGCGATCTCTTCAACCTGTGCCTGGGTCAGCTTGGCAACCTTGACGGTGTGCGGGGTAGCCGAACCCTTGGCAACGCCTGCAGCCTTCTTGATGAGCTCTGCAGCCGGCGGGGTCTTGGTGATGAAGGTGAAGGAACGGTCTTCGTAAACCGTGATTTCAACCGGGATAACGTTTCCGCGCTGGGATTCCGTTGCAGCGTTGTACGCCTTGCAGAATTCCATGATGTTGACACCGTGCTGGCCAAGCGCAGGACCGATCGGCGGAGCCGGGTTAGCGGCACCTGCCTGGATCTGCAGCTTGATGAGGCCGGTGACCTTCTTCTTGGGAGCCAATGTAGGGTCCTTCTCTCAATAGCTTCCTGGGACACAGGAGCGCGTCCCAGGTTGGTGGCCGCCATGGCGAGGCGGCCGGCCGCTCCCGAACTGCTAAGCAGGCAGGACTGGAGCGAAATTTTTGGATCAGCTAGATCTTGGTGACCTGGTTGAATGCGAGCGTCACCGGGGTTTCGCGCTCGAAGATCGAGACCAGTACCACCAGGGTCTGGGACTCGGGCTTGATTTCGGAAATCGTGGCCGGGAGGGTCTCGAAAGGGCCCTCCTTGACGATGACCGATTCGCCGACCTCGAAGTCGACGGCCACGGGAGCCTGGTTCTGCTTGTTGACCGGCTTGCCCTGCTCTGCCTGCTCTTCTTCGAAGACCGGGGCGAGCATGGAGAAGACCTCATCCAAGCGCAGCGGAACCGGGTTGTGGGCGTTGCCCACGAAGCCTGTTACACCGGGAGTGTGGCGGACGGCGCCCCAGGAAGCGTCGGTCAGGTCCATACGGACAAGAACGTAGCCGGGGATGCGCACGCGGTTGATGACCTTGCGCTGCGCGTTCTTGATCTCGACGACCTCTTCCATGGGCACCTGGATTTCGAAGATGTAATCTTCCATGTCCAGGGTCTGGATGCGGGTCTCAAGGTTGGCCTTGACGCGGTTCTCGTAGCCTGCGTAGGAGTGGATGACATACCAGTCACCCTCCTGGCGGCGCAGCTTGCCCTTGAATTCCTCAGCGGGATCCACGGGTGCTGCAGCAGCAGCGGCAGCCAGGGCGTCGCCGTCGGACTCTTCCGAAGCATCCTCGTCGTCTGCGACAGCGGACGCGTCGTCCGACTCGTCATCCACGTCAGCTTCGAAAGCGTCATCGGAATCATCGGCGTCGGCAGATTCGGGCGCAGCGGAATCCACCTCGGACTCTTCCGCAGCCTCGGCTGCAGAGTCGTCCGTGCTTTCAGCGGGCTCTTCCAGCTCAGTCTCGTTTACCTCGAGCTCCTGCTCAGACACTTGGTCTCCTGCTTCCTCATTGCCTAACATGCCTATTTAAATGGCTCAATTCCGCAAACCCCGCGAATTCCCTGAACTACCAAGGAATTTCGCACAGTTTACGGACAGATCCGCTTTAGCGGTCCCCAGCCCCAGTCCCACCGAAGACCCAACTGGCTCCCGTCCCGAAGGCGAGATCCAGCAGGCTGACGATGACCATCATGATGACCACGAACACCAGCACCACGAGCGTGTAGTTGATCAGTTCCTTACGGGTGGGTGCAACGACCTTCTTCAGTTCCCCAATGACCTGGCGGACGAAGAGTGCAATACGGGCGAAGAAGCCGCGATCGGCTTTCTTTGCGGGACGGCCCTTCGAGCTGCTGGCAGCTGTTTCGGTCACCTGGTCCTCACTCACCTTGCAAAGTCGTTGACCCGACTCTGATCAGAGCCATGGTTGCTGCGCGTGTTCCGGCGTTTCCGCCGGAACAGCTTGCGCAGGGCAGACAGGACTCGAACCTGCAACCTGCGGTTTTGGAGACCGCTGCGCTACCAATTGCGCCACTACCCTATGGAATGAATCCATGTTTCAGGCCGCACTTCAGCCTGTGGTGCTTTTCAACACCGGTGAACCAGTCTACGCAAGAATTTCGCGATAGTCGAACCGGCCCGTTTACCTGCCTCCGGACCCCGAATAAAGCCTGTGACCAGCAACATCAGTCACAAACTTCGGCAGGCACCCGGGAGCTCCGCAGAACAGCATAAGGTAGTTTACGTCGAATCCCATCATCCAGCCCATGAGCTGCCTGCGAAGAACGGTACCTAGATGTCAGCCGGAACAACTGCCGCCCGCATTTCACAGCGAATCTCCGCCATTGCCGAGTCCGCCACCCTTGCCGTTGATGCCAAGGCCAAGGCATTGAAGGCCGCGGGACGCCCCGTGATTGGGTTCGGCGCCGGTGAACCCGATTTCCCCACCCCGGACTACATCGTCCAGGCAGCCATTGAAGCGGCCAGCCAGCCGAAATACCACCGCTACTCCCCCGCCGGCGGCCTTCCTGAGCTGAAGAAGGCCATTGCCGAAAAGACCCTGCGGGACTCCGGCTACAAGGTTGATCCTTCCCAGGTCCTGGTGACCAACGGTGGCAAGCAGGCTGTCTACAACACCTTCGCAACCCTGGTGGACCCGGGCGACGAAGTCATTATCCCCACCCCGTTCTGGACTACCTACCCGGAGGCCATCCGCCTCGCCGGCGGCGTGCCCGTCGAGGTTTTCGCCGGTCCGGAGCAGGGCTACCTCGTGACCGTCGAGCAGCTCGAAGCCGCTGTGACGGACCGGACCAAGATCCTGCTGTTCGTTTCTCCGTCCAACCCCACCGGTGCTGTCTACAGCCCGGAACAGGTGGCAGAGATCGGCAAGTGGGCTGCGGCCAAGGGCCTGTGGGTCGTCACGGACGAAATCTACGAGCACCTTACCTACGACGGCGTCGAGTTCACTTCCATTGCCACTGCCGCGCCGGAACTGGGCGACAAAGTTGTCATCCTCAACGGCGTCGCAAAGACCTACGCCATGACCGGATGGCGCGTCGGTTGGATGATCGGCCCCGCAGATGTCATCAAGGCCGCCACCAACCTTCAGTCGCACGCGACCTCGAACGTTTCGAACATCATGCAGGTTGCAGCCGCCGCCGCCCTCACGGGCCCGCTGACCGCCGTCGACGAAATGAAGGTTGCCTTCGACCGCCGCCGCAAGGCGATCGTTGCCGGCCTGAACGCCATCGAAGGCGTTGAATGCCCGACGCCGACAGGCGCCTTCTATGTCTACGCTGACGTCCGGGGCCTGCTGGGTAAGGAATTCGAGACGTCCAACGGCCCTGTCCGCCCGGAAACCTCCGCTGAACTCGCCGCGCTCATCCTCGACGAAGTTGAAGTTGCCGTAGTTCCAGGTGAGGCCTTCGGCCCCTCCGGCTACGTGCGACTTTCATACGCCCTCGGGGACGACGACCTTGCTGAGGGCGTCCGCCGCATCCAGGAATTCCTGGGCAAGGCCAAATAAGGCTCCATCCTGAAGCGAACGCTCTTCCAGCCCCGGCGGGTGGAAGAGCGTTCGCTTTTAAGCGGGCGGGACGTGAGTGAGCGTCAGAGGAGGCGGCGCTCGGCCGCCCATTTCGTGAGCTCGTGCCGGCTGGAGAGCTGCAGCTTCCTCAAGACCGCGGACACGTGCGTTTCCACGGTCTTGATGGAAATGAAAAGCTCCTTGGCCACTTCCTTGTAGCTGTAACCACGGGCGATCAGCCTCATGACTTCAAGTTCACGGGCCGAAAGCTTGTCCAGTTCGTCATCCGCGATGTCCGCCGGAGCGGTCCCAAAGGCATCGAGCACAAAGCCTGCAAGCCGCGGCGAGAACACTGCATCGCCGTCGGCCACCCGGATCACGGCATCGGAAATCTCCTTGCCGGAAATGGTTTTGGTGACGTAGCCACGGGCGCCGGCGCGGATCACGGAGACCACGTCCTCGGCTGCGTCGGAGACGCTGAGGGCCAGGAAACTGGTGGTACCCAGGAGGGCATTCGAACCGGCAATGACTTCACGTCCGCCGCCACCCAGCCCGCCCGGGAGGTGGACGTCAAGGAGCACCACCTCCGGGCGATTCTCCGCGATCACGGCGATGGCCTGTTCCACGGTGCCAGCTTCCCCCACCACGTCCATACGTTCATCGAGGTCGGCTTTGAGCCCGGAGCGGAAGATGGTGTGGTCATCCACGATCACCACCCGCACCCTGCGTCCCGCACCACTGTCAGGGTTGGTATTCATTGCTTCGATTCTCCGTTCCGAACATCATTGGTCCGTTGTTCCCCGGCATCCACGGTTGCTGAAGGGAGCGCCAAACGGACTTCCGTTCCCTCCTTGCTGCTGGTGATCACCGCAGTACCGCCGTGCCGCTTCATGCGTCCGATGATCGATTCCTTGACGCCCAGCCTGTCTTCCGGGACAGCATCGGGGTCGAAGCCTGGGCCGCGATCCTTAATGTAGATCTCCGTACTGCCCGCCGTACTTTCCAGGTACACAGATACCGTTCCGCCACCATGCCTTGCAGCGTTGAGCATGGCTTCCCGGGCTGCCTGAACCAGGGCCTCGTGCCGGTCAGTCATCTCGGTGTCGCCCACGGTAACCACTTCGACCGCTTGGCCGTGGGAATCTTCCACCTCGGCCGCCACGGATTTAATTCGGTCAGCGAGGAGGCCGGATTCCTTGGCGGCATCGCTGAAGAGCCAGGCGCGGAGTTCGCGTTCCTGCGCCCTTGCCAGGCGAACCACGTCCTGTTCGGAACCGGCCCGGCGTTGGATCAGGGCCAGGGTCTGGAGGACGGAGTCGTGCAGATGCGCGGCAATCTCGGCCCGCTCCGTCTCGCGTACCCGTCCGGCCCGTTCGGTTTCCAGGTCCTTCCAAAACTTTAGGCCCCATGGCAGGAGCACCAAGGCCACCCCGCCCAAAACAGCCACGGATGCCAACAGTGCCAACCAGGTTTGCTCCCACGAACCCGAACCGGACACCATCACCAAGACACCAGCCACAACCAGCGCCAGGCCTGCTGCCAAGCGGACCCAGCCGCCGGCTTGGTCGGCTTTCGTCTTGTCCACCAGGCCGGCCCTGCGGGTCTCATCCAACTGCATCCAGGCGATCGCCGCACCACCCAGGATGGCCGCAGCCGGGATGAGCGTCCCCAACGGGATGTCCACGCCGAACTGGCGCGCGATCAGGATGGCCGCTACCAGGAGCAATGCCGTGCCCAGCAGGATCTCCTTGCCGTACTGGATCCGACGGAAGGAGAACCACGATGCCAAGGCGGTGCCGCCCCACCCGTCTGCAGCGGGGGTGGCGCCGAAGCCGGGTGCCGTTCCCGCCGGACTGGCCGAAGCTCCCGCCGCTGGTCCGGCAGCGGCTGCGGCCCCACCCGCCAAAGGTCCGCCAGACGCGGCTGGCGGCAGTCCGGCGTCGAACGCTGCAGTGGGCCCGACGGCAGGTGCCGGCGGGGACGGCAGGCTCACCGCCGGAGCAATAGGCGACGCCGGTCGGCGGGCGTTGCGCTTGGCGCTCTCATCCGCGGTGGGAACCATGGTCCACAGCCACGCGTAGAAGGCCACGCCCGCCCCACCCGCGAAGCAAGCCAAGATCATGCCGAGCCGCACGTACTTGACGGGCCAGCCCAGGTGATCGGCCAATCCACTGCAGACGCCCGCGATCATGCGGTCGCTGCTGCGGACCAGCGCGGGGCGTTGTACAGCGGTTGTCATGTACCAATCCAAACACGGATCAGGGTGCCCCGGACCGGGAACCAGCGTTGTTCGGGGGTCTCTCAGGGATCATTCAGGGTATCCCCCAGTAGAGGGCACGGCACGCGGGACGGCAGGATCGAAGTATGAACGCGAACAGCATGAACCCAGAGGAACCCGGAACGCCTGGCACTGCCGGCCCATCCGGATCCAGTGCCTACACCGGTGCTCCTGCGGGCACTGGTTCTGAGAGCGGCAAGGACGCTCCGACCAGTGGGGACCCTGCCCCTGCCCAGCAGAACTTCTTCGACTGGATCCGCAGCCAGGGTATCCGCCGTGGACCGGACCGGTGGATCGGCGGCGTCGCGAGTGGCGTGGCCCACCGGTTCGGTATCGACCCCCTGATCGTTCGGGGCATCTTCATCGTCCTGGCACTCTTTGCCGGCGTGGGCGTACTCCTCTATGGTGTCGCCTGGGCACTCCTGCCCGAGCCTGACGGCCGGATCCACGTACAGGAAGCTGCTGCGGGCCGCTGGTCCGGAGGCATGACCGGCGCACTGATCACTACCATCATTGGCCTGCCGGGCCTGGGCCGCGGTTTCTGGGGCTGGGGATGGGATGGATTGCCCGGCCTGTTCTGGACCCTGTTCTGGATGGGTGGAGTCTTCTACCTCATCTACTTCCTGGTCCAACGCAACAAGGCTTCGAAGGGAACTCCGCCCGTGGGGCAGCAAAACTACGCCACGGCTCGGGGCAGTTCGCCTGCCTATGGAACGCCAACCGCCTATAGCACCACGACGGCGACGGGCACCAACACCGGCGTTCCTGTTTATGGCGCAGCCCCGGCTGGGACCAAGCACCACGGCCGCCCCAATCCGTCCGGCAGCTACAGTTCAGGCCCGGTTCCTCCTTATGGCCCGGCTGGTCCGTCCAATCCTTCCGATCCCCGTCCGCCCTACGGACCCACTCCTCCACAGGGCTGGCAGCCACAACCGGCTGCCCCGAAGCGCAAAGGACCCGGGCCCGCGATTGTCGCAGTGTCTGCCGGTGCCGCGCTGCTGGCCGGCGGAACGTTGAAGGCGCTCGACGCCGGCAATGTCATTGAGCTGGGCAACTCCGCTAACGCCGTGGTGTGGGCCACCGGGGCTGCGGTCCTTGGCCTCGGCATCCTGGTGGCAGGTCTCCGTGGACGAACGTCCGGATTCCTCGGATTCCTCGCGGTCGTGGCGCTTATCATCGGCGGAATCTTCAACGTGGTTCCCAGGAACGGGGACCGCTTCAGCTTCCACGACGTGAACTGGGCACCCACCAGCCTGGAGCAGGCGCGCGTGGGCATCAATGTCACGGGAGCCCAAGGCCGGTTGGATTTGAGTGACATGACGCTGCAGGCGCCCTTGATCTCCCAAGTCGTGGTCCCAGTGGACGCCACCGCCAGCAACGTCACCGTCATCATCCCGGACAACGTACCCGTGGAAGTCAAGGCGGACATAACCTTCGGCAACCTCAACGAACGTGGCTCGGACCGCGGTGGCCGTCTCCAGGACGACACCACCCTCTACAACTCGGAAAAGCCCGGCGCCAACCTCGTGGTGGAAATCGACGGCACGTTCAGCAACGTGACCATCCAGGAAGGAAACTGACATGAGCACCAACGAGCCAGACGAGGCACGCGACGCCCAACGGACGGAGGCCCTGCCGAAGGAAACCCGGCCCACGGAGGCCCTGCCGAAGGAAACCCGCCCCACGGAGGCCCTGCCGAAGCCGGGCCTGCAGCCCATCCCCTTGACCCCGCCGTTGGAGCCTACTTTTCGGGTGGAGCCAAGGGACGACGACGAACCCCGCCAAGCCAGGGTCGGAACAATTGTGTGGGGTTTGATCGTCATTGCCTTAGCCGCCCTGATCGTTATTTCCACGCTCGGCTGGGTGGCACTGAATGGCACCTACGTGCTGATCGGCCTCATGATCGGAGCTGGAGCGGCATTGGTGGTCGGCGGCCTCCTTTCCGCCCGCAAGGGTTCGGCAAAACCAAAGAGTTCGGCGCGGTGACTTGGCCGTGCACGTGACAAAGCAACCACAACAGGGGAGTGTGTAGCCATGGACAAGTTCTTCAGCATCGTCAGGGGCTTCGGCCTGAAGCGTGGGCCACAACGTTGGCTGGGCGGCGTCTGCGGAGGGATCGCAGCCAAGCTCAACGTGGACGTGGCGTACGTACGCGTCGCATTCCTGCTCTTCTGCCTGCTCCCCGGACCGGCATTCGTGGTCTACATCCTGGCCTGGCTCATCCTGCCGGACCAGCACAGCAAGATCGCCCTCGAAACCTTCATCAGCCAACGTTCCCGGTAGTCGCCGGTTACGTCGTGAAGCGCCTTGCCGGTTGGCGGGGCGCTTTTGCTGGTTTTCAGCCATGTTTCCAATACCGCACGGCCAGGTTAAAAAGTAACCGTTTGTGTCCCACCCCACATGCCCGTCTACAATCATGGGGAGCTCAGCGTGGCGCTCTGACGTATTCCTCCAAGCCATGAGTGAGCAAACATGAAAATTGGCATTCTTACCAGCGGTGGCGACTGCCCCGGCCTCAACGCAGTGATCCGTGGAGCAGTCCTCAAAGGCATCGCCATCCACGGCCAGGAGTTTGTGGGCTTCCGTGACGGCTGGCGCGGAGTCGTTGAAGGTGATGTCATCGACATCCCCCGCACCATGGTCCGCGGTATCGCCAAGCAGGGCGGAACCATCCTGGGCACCTCCCGGACCAATCCTTTCGAAAACGGCGGCGGCCCGGACGTCATCAAGGCACACATGGAGCGCCTTGGCATTGACGCCATTATCGCGATCGGCGGCGAGGGAACCCTGGCTGCTGCCAAGCGGCTCACGGATGCCGGATTGAAAATTGTTGGGGTCCCCAAGACCGTGGACAACGACCTCGATGCCACTGACTACACCTTCGGTTTCGACACCGCCGTCCAGATTGCCACCGAGGCCATCGACCGGCTGCGCACCACAGGTGAATCCCATCACCGCTGCATGATCGCCGAGGTCATGGGCCGCCACGTTGGCTGGATCGCTTTGCATGCCGGCATGGCGGCCGGCGCGCACGCCATCTTGATCCCGGAGCAGAAGGCAAGCATCGAAGAGATCACCGAATGGGTCCAGGAGGCCCACGACCGCGGCCGTGCACCGCTCGTGGTTGTGGCCGAAGGCTTCGTGCCGGACCACATGGAATCCCCCCACTCCGAGCGCGGCCTGGATACGTTCGGCCGTCCGCGGCTTGGTGGCATCGCCGATCAGCTGGCACCCGAGATTGAGGCCCGCACGGGCATCGAGACCCGCGCCACCATCCTGGGCCACATCCAGCGCGGCGGCGTCCCCACCGCCTACGACCGCGTCCTGGCGACACGCCTGGGCATGGCCGCCATCGACTCCGTGGTGGAAGGCCGTTGGGGCACCATGGTGGCCCTTAAGGGTACGGACATCTCCCACGTAGGTTTCGAGGAAGCCCTGGGCAAGCTTAAGACAGTGCCGCAGCACCGCTACGACGAAGCGTCGGTGCTGTTCGGCTAGGCTGAATCCATGACATTAGAGCCCACGTCCGCTGCCATTATCCAGCTGGCGTGGGCTCGCCATTTGGGGCTCGACGACGACGCTTTCGCCACCGCCGCTGCCCGGCTCGCCTCAGCCGGGGCTGACCCTGGCGATCCCGCCGACAGAATCACCCGCGTGGACGAGTCTGCCCGGGCCGTGGTCTTCCTGCGGCTCTTCGGAGTGTCGGCCCTGGTGGGACCGCAATGGGCGTTGGATGCGGCGGCGAGGCTCCCGGACACCGACCTTGCTCAGCATGTAACGCTGTTGACCCTGACCCGTTCACACGGCGGACACGGACTGGGCTCCTCGGCCTTGTTCTTCGCCGACGATTTGCCACTCCAACAGCCCTCGGATGACCTCATGGTCTCCCCCGGCAACCCCGAAGCCATCCTCCTTGAAGGGCTGTGCCCTCCGGATGACGTCAACGAAGTGGGGCTCCAAGGCCTTGAACACCGGTTCACCATCATGCATCCGGAGGAGGAGCAATCCACCCCTGTGGCCTGTGGAGCCTACTCCGAGTGGGAGGGGATACTGGCTGACATGGGTGTGCTGGTTGCTCCTCCGTGGCGCCGACGCGGCCTGGGAACGCTGGCTGCTTCCATCGCCGCCCACGAAGCCCTGGCGGCAGGCCTGACGCTCCAATGGAAGGCCGACGTCAGCAACACCGGAGCGCTTGCGATGGCCCGTCACCTCGGCTTCGCCACGGGCGGGCTCCACGCAAGCGTCCGGCTCGGCTGACACCCTCCGGAGTTTCTGTACAGCCAACGACCCTAAGAGGCGCTCATAGGGGCGTCAGCTGTACAGAGACTCCGATGCTAGCGCTGGAGTTCGGCGCTTGCTTCCTCAGTTTGCGCCGGAGCCTTGCCACCCCAGCCCGATACTGACTTCGGTTTCCCAAAGAACAACGCAACGACAGCGCCCAGCAGGATCGCGCAGGCGGGCAGGATGATGGACTGGCTCATCGCCGTCGAGAAT
>Ga0256908_1000818_pt1 | contig 11012 bp, 10 predicted proteins | sample MC6MC0761MT_FD_186331 | JGI IMG/M metagenome (GOLD analysis project Ga0256908, IMG submission 186331) | Metatranscriptome of enriched soil aggregate microbial communities from Iowa State University, Ames, United States - MC6-MC0761-MT... | ecosystem: Environmental > Terrestrial > Soil >... | reverse complement strand
GTTGTTTAAGAGGACATAAAGTTGTAAAGTCTGACGGAAAGATTTTACCTTATTCTCAATGGCATAAATTACGTAGAGAATATGGACCAGGTCTAGATATTTTTCATACAAGTGGTGGTGGGACACTTTATAAACGTTCCATGTTTACCGAACAAGTTTTAAACGAAGATATATTCAAAAAATTGTGTCTATTTGCTGATGATGTATGGTTAAATGTTATTTTGCAATTGAATAAGACTCCAACCATTAAAAGCAGATTTACTACACATTTAATCCCAATTTTAAATAATTCGTTTAAATTAAGTAAGCAGAATGTGACAGAAGGAGGAAATGATAAACAATTACAAGCTTTATTACATTATTACAAAATAAAAGAGAAAAATATTTTTGTTGAGGATATAAAAAAAGATTAAGGTAAATTTTAGACCAAAAATATTGAACACAACATTGTTAGGATGCGAAAAATAAAAGAGATGAATTTATTAGTAAAAATATTGGTTTGTTTAACATTTTTTAATGTAACTGTATCAGTAGGACAGCCTCAATATGAAAGACTTTATAATGATATATTAAAAGGAAATTCTACATATTCTTACAAAGAAATTTTTAAATTTTCTAAGAGTAATAATGCTTATAATTTCATTGCAATAGGCTATTTTATTAATGCGAATAATATTATGTACAAAAAAACTAAAGATAAAAAGTATTTAGAATACAATATTACTGTTATTGAATCTATGATATTAAAAAATAATAAAGCTAACTACATTAAGAATAAGTGGGTGATGAATGTAAGTAGTAAAAATCAGAATTCAGTAGTAAATGGTAAGGAACATTTGATTTCTGAAGGGTATTTTTTTAGATATCTAGGTGAATTTTTAGACATCTTAAAAAAAGATAAGATATATACAGAATACCATACTACTATTTTAGAATCTCTTGTTTACTCTTTCAATAAATGGGAAGATAAAAGTAAGTCATCTTTATTTCACCAACGATTTCATATTGGTGCAAACTGGGCTGTTGTGTCACTTTATTTAGACAAATTTACAAATGAACAAAAATATAAAGATTTTTATAAAACTTTTGACAGTCAGTTAAAAAAAGCACTTACTAAAATAATTTTGAATGGAAAAGAGTGTTATGTTTGGAATAGTACCTATCCGGAAAAATTTACTAAATCATTAAAAAATCTTAAAAAATATCCGACTAAAATTCAAGATGTAACACACGGTAATCACGTAGTAAATTATATCATAACATCATATAATCTTAATATTGGAGTATGGAATAGAGAAGATTTAAGCACATTAGGAAATACCGTAAAATATATAATTTGGAATAGTCAAACAAAATCTTTTTCAGATAACGTAGACGGTACGCAATCAGCTAATGGGGAAACAAAAACAACAGGTTGGAAACAATCAGACGGTTGGATGAAATTAGTACCCTATAATAAATCCATTAAAAATATTTATGAATTGTACTATAAGGAGAATAAAGAGAAAATTAATAAATCTTCTTTATGTTTACAGTATTTAGCTAATTTGCACAATTAATGATACTTCATATTACAAATGATTATTCAGGTTCTACCGTTTATAAAAACTTAGTAGGAGAGTTAGATAAATTAGGTTCATTTCAAATCGTCTACAATCCGATTAAAGAAGAAAGTAGAGTCGGTAAAAACAAAATAGAGCTTAATGTCAAAGATTCTGAGATTATCTATTCCCATATTTTAAATAAAACAATTGACCGCATTTTTTTCAAAAAGAAAATAAAAAAAATACTAAAAGATATTGAAGCTAAAGTTGATTTTTCTAAAGTCAAAATGATTCACGCTCATACTTGGTATAGTGATGGAGGAGTAGCTTATTTATTATCTAAAAAATATAATATTCCTTATATTGTCACTGTTCGAAATTCTGATTTAAATGTTTTTCAGAAATATTTGATTCATGAGAGAACTTTTGGACGTAAAATTCTTGAAGAAGCAAAAGATGTTATTTTAATAGCAGCTTCCTATAAAAAGAGAGTTATAGAGTTACCTTCACTTTATAAAATAAAAAACAATTTACTATCTAAACTGCACATAATACCAAACGGAGTAGATGCTTACTGGATAAATAATGCTGTTGAAAAAAAAATAAAAGCAGATAAAGGAATTTTCAATCTTTTATTTATTGGTAAATTTACCAATGGTAAAAATGTCTTACCGCTTCAGTTAGCGATTAATGAGATAAATAAGGATAATCTTGTTATTCATTTACATTTAATTGGTGGAGGTGGAAAAACTCATCAAAAAGTTCTAGGACAGTTGGAGCTAAATAAAAATACAATGACTTACCACGGGAAAATACTTGATTTGTCAAAATTAAAAGAACATTTTGAAAATGCTGATATTTTCGCAATGCCGTCCAAACACGAAACTTTTGGGTTAGTGTATGTAGAAGCAATGTTACAAGGGCTTCCCATTTTATATACATTAAATGAAGGTATAGATGGCTTTTATAACGAGAAAATAGGAGAAAAAGTAGTATCAAGTGAGATAGAGGAAATTAAACAAAAACTCTTAATGCTAATTGAAAATTATGATTCATATACTATTCCTACGAAAAAACTCATAGAAAATCACAATTGGAAAGATATTGCATTAACTTATCAGAATTTATATAACACATAATAATGAAGATACTTTACATACATCAATACTTTAAAACTCCAAAAGAACCAGGTGGAACACGTTCTTATTGGATTGCACAAGAATTAATAAAAAATGGACATCAGGTTACAATGATTACTGCAGATCCAATAGGATCCCAAAAAAAGAGAGAGGCTATTATTGACGGTATTAAAGTAATCTATTTGCAAGAAAGTTATAGTCAGGATATGTCAATCTCAACAAGACTAAAATCATTTTTAGGCTTTGTGTGGAAAAGCATTAATGAGGCTAAAAAGCAAAAAAAAATAGACTTGGTTATAGCCACTTCTACACCTTTAACAGTAGGTATCACGGCTTTGTATATGAAGTGGATTAAAAAGGTTCCATATATTTTTGAGGTTCGTGATTTATGGCCCGAAGTACCTATTCAAATGGGAGCTTTTAAAAGCCCGTTAATTATAAAACTAACGCGTTGGTTTGAAAGAACGATTTATAAAAATGCTGAACACGTTATTGCGCTTTCTCCAGGTATGCAGGATGGGATTGTAAAATATATTTCCCATGCGAAAACATCAATGATACCCAACATGGCAAAAATGGATGAGTTTTGGTCACGGAAAAAAAATAGTGAATTAGAACAAAAGTTAGGGTTGAACCCTAATAGTTTTAAGATAGTACACTTTGGGTCGTTAGGAGTAGCCAATGGAGCAGAAACTATTATTGAATCAGCTAAATTACTAAAAGGTGACGATTCGGTAGAATTTTTATTTGTAGGCGGAGGTTCAACTGAAAAGAATCTTGTCAAAGAATGTGAAAAACATCAATTAACAAACGTGAAGTTTTTAGGAAGATTCCCTATGAAAGATACATCAGAGATAGTAAACCTATCCGATGTATCGATGGTAAGTTTTAAAGATTTACCTATTTTATATACCAATTCGCCAAATAAATTATTTGATTCACTCTCAGCTGGTAAGCCAATTATAGTGAATTCCGCAGGTTGGACAAAAGTAATGGTCGAAGAAAACAATTGTGGATATTATGTAAATCCTAATAAACCACAAGAATTAGTAAATAAAATACTATTTTTAAAAGAACACCCAGAAGTTATTATAGAAATGGGACAAAATTCACGAAATTTGGCAGAAACGGTTTATGATAAATCAATATTATGTAAACAGTTTTTACAAGTAATTGAAAGTGTTAACTAATTACCTGTATTTATTTAGTATTAAAACATTATGTGAGAAGATTAAATTAATTACAATATTTACCCGATATGCATTTAATAGTAAAAAGAATTGTAGATTTCATAGGTGCCCTTTTTTTGATTTTGCTTATTTTTCCCATACTGATTATAATTTCTATATGGATTATGATTGAAGATAATGGGAGTCCATTTTTCCTTCAAGAAAGAATCGGAAAGAATTTTAAAGTATTTAAAATTATCAAATTTAGAACTATGATAACCAACGCAGAAAAAATAGGTACAGGTGTTTTTACAAACGAAAACGATAGTCGAATAACTAAGACTGGCAAATTTCTTAGGAGGTATAGTCTAGATGAATTAGCTCAGATTTTTAATGTATTGAAAGGAGATATGAGCTTTATAGGTCCCAGACCACCTGTGACTTATTTCCCTTATCCGATTGATAATTACCCGGAAGAATTCAAAAAAAGATTTTCAATGAAACCAGGTATTACTGGCCTTGCTCAAATTTCTGGGAGGACAAATCTTACATGGCAAGAAAGATTTGTATATGATATTCAATACATAGAAAATTATAATATATTTAAAGATATAAAGATAATTTTCAAAACTATTTTAAATGTTTTAGGAAATAAGGATGTTTTTCCTACAGAAGAGTTTCAAAAAAATAATCATAAATTGAATAATGAAAATCAACAGCAAAATTAGTCAGTCACCAACTCTTGTTTTTGCAGAAGCAGCAAGGAAAAGAATTGCAGAAGGTCAGAAAATCATCTCAATGGGGATTGGTGAACCCGATATTGATGTACCTGATTTCTTGAAAAAAGGGATGATAAAGGCTCTTGGGAAACCCAGTTCTTCTAAGTACCTGAATTCATTAGGAAATGCTCAATTAAGGGAAGCCATTGCTAATGATTTGAAAGGTAGAAATGAGATTCATTATGGAGCTAATCAAATAATGATTACTGCTGGAGCAAAACAAGCATTGCAATTGATATTATTGTCCCTTGTCCAGGACAGTGATGAAGTGATGTTTTTTTCGCCAAACTACGTTAGTTATATTCCTCAGGTTTTGCTTTCTACTAATCAAGCAAACTATGTTGATATAGATCTTAATGAAGATTTTAGTTTAAATAAAGAACATTTTTTAAAAGGACTTTCAGAAAGAACAAAAGTTTTAATACTTAATAACCCAAATAACCCTACAGGAAAAATTTTCACTAAAGAAGAGTTCCAATTTATTTTGAAACATATAAAAGACAGAGATATTTATATTATATTGGATGATGTTTATGAACTACTGATTTATGACAATTCGGATTATTATTCATTGGCACAGGAAGAAACATTAAGCGATAAAATTTTTTATGTAAATAGTTTTAGTAAGTCACACTCGGTTCCGGGTTGGAGGATAGGATATTTATGTGCTCCTTCCAATCTAATGGGAGATATTGTGAAAATCCAACAACATATTAATACAAATACTTCGTCAATTATTCAAGAAGCTTGTATTTCAATTTATGAAAATGGATATGATTTTTTAGATGATTATAAGATTAAATTACAAGAAAGAACTGATTTGATATACAAGGAATTGAAACCTTACTTAAAGAATGGGCTTATCAAACCCGAAGGAGGTTTTTTCTATTTTCTGAATATCAGTCAAACTAATCTGAATTCTAACGATTTTTGTGCAAAACTAATTGATGAGGAAGGAGTTGCTTTAACTCCTGGAATAGCGTTTGGAGAAAGCTGGGATAATTATGTGAGACTATCTTTTGGAATTAATGATGAACAACTACAAGAAGGTTTAGATAAATTAATTAGTTTTTTAAAAAGAAATTAAAATGAAGAAAAAAGTATTATTAACCAAACCTTTTTTTGAGAAAGATATTAACTATATAAAATCAGGATTGTTACCGGAAGTGGAATTGATTACCCCTGAAAATTATGAATTGGAAACTTTACTTTCTTTGTCAAAAGATGTGGAAGTTTTTTTAGGTCCCAACCTTTTACCAAATCTTTTAGAGAATGCGAAAAATCTGGAATTAATACAAATCCCATGGACAGGCGTTGATAAATTAGAATTATCCAATTTAAAAGGTTACGATTTTGTTTTATGTAATTCTCATTCCAATAGCTTGGCTGTGGCTGAACACAGTGTCGCATTGGCTTTATCCTTGTTGAAAAAAATACCTTACCATCATAATGAATTAAAAAAAGGAATTTGGAACCGACCAAAAGCCGATGCTTCCAATGAAGTTTCTCCTTTTTCGATTTCTGTTAAAGACTTGAATATTGGGTTATTAGGTTACGGAAGTATTGCAGCTAAAATCCATAAGCTTCTTTTAGGATTTGAATGTAATTTTTATGTTTGTTCAAAAAGTCCGAAAGATTTTTCAAAAGAGACACGGGTTAGTGAATCTTTTCTACTTGAAAATATAGATGATTTCTTACAGCATATTAATATTTTGTTTGTTTGTCTGCCTTTAACTTCAGAAACGAATCAATTATTAGACTCCTCTAAATTAAAGTATCTTAAAGATGGTTATTTAGTAAATACAGCAAGAGGAGAAATTATAAATGAAAAAGATTTATTTGAATTATTATCAAAAAAGACAATTAAAGGAGCGGCTATTGATACTTGGACTGGGATTATCAAAGATGGTGAGAAACCTTCTTCTTTTGGATTTGAGAAGTTAAATAATGTAATTTTGTCCCCTCATAGAGCAGGAATGATTAAAGGGGCGTTACCTCATTTAGATGATGCAGTTACCAATATTAATAATTTATGCCAGGGCTTACCATTAATTAATATTGTAGATATAAATAAAAAATATTAAACTATGTTAAATTCAGAAAGAATATATTTAAGACTATTAGAAAAAGATGATTTACCAAGCAGAGTGAAATGGGTAAACGATGTCGAAGTTAGAGAGACTTTGATGTTTGATTGGCCATTATCAATATCCAAAACTGAAAAGTGGTTTCAAAACCAATTAATGGATGAAAGCAAAGTAAATTTTAGTATTATCCATAAAGAAACTGGCAAGTTAATTGGTATGACAGGGCTTTTAGATATTAACCTAAAACATAGAAAAGCTCAATTTTACATGACTATAGGAGAGAAAGACTTTCACGGACAAAGACTACCTGACGAAAATATACCTATGGTTTTGGAATATGCTTTTGAAGAGTTGGGGCTGAATAAAGTTTATCTTTATACAATCAATATAAATGATAGAGCAAGACATGTATATGAAAGAAATGGTTTTAATCCAGAAGGTGTCTTAAGAGAGCATTATTTCTGTGTAGGAAAATTACAAGATTTACATGTTTATAGTGTGCTGAAAAATGAATGGTTTGAAAATATAAAGAAAAAATAATGAATATATTATTTACATGCGCAGGGCGTCGCAATTATTTGATAAACTATTTTAAAGAAGCTTTAAACGGAGAAGGTAAAGTTTTTGCAACTGATATGCAATTAACCGCACCAGCATTAGTAGATGCGGATGTTGCGCTGCAATTACCTGCTATTTATAGTACTGATTATATCCCATCTTTGATTAACCTTATCAAAGAAAATCAGATTCATGCTGTTATTTCACTAAATGATTTAGAATTACCAATTTTAAGTGAGGCTAAAAGTGAAATAGAAGCATTAGGAGCAAAAGTAATTGTTTCGGATGAAGAAGCAATTAAAATCGCATTTGATAAGTGGGAAACGGTGAAGTTTTTAGAAGATAATTGTCTTCGTTCACCTAAAACATTTATTGATTTTAAAGAAGCAAAACAAGCGATTGAAGCTGGAGAATTAAAGTTCCCTTTAGTAGTAAAACCACGTTGGGGGAGTGCTTCTATCGGAATTGACTTTCCTGAGGATTTAGAAGAATTAGAATTAGCCTATAAGTTGCAAACAATTCGTCTAAAGCGAACTATTTTAGCTGAAGCAAGTAAAGCAGATATAGATCATGCGATTTTAATTCAAGAAAAAATACCAGGGAAAGAGTATGGAATGGATGTGTTGAATGATTTAGAAGGAAATTATATCGGTACTTTTGTACGTCAAAAATTACAAATGCGATCAGGTGAAACCGATAAGGCAATTTCTGTTATTGATGAGCGATTTGAAAAAATTGGAAAAGTTATTGGAGAGCATTTAAAACATATTGGAAATCTAGATTGTGATGTGTTTGAATACGAAGGAGAATTATATGTATTAGAATTAAATCCGCGTTTTGGAGGAGGATATCCATTTTCTCATGAAGCGGGAAACAATACAGCAGCTATTTATATTGAGTGGCTGAAAGGAAATTCAGATATTTCGCAGCATTCAAATTATAAGGAAGGTGTTATGTTTTCTAAATGTGATCGTTTACTAAAAGTAAATTAAAATAAAAATCAACGTTTAATATGAACAGATTATAATACTTTTACAATAAAATAAACGCAATGAACACAAAAATATGGCTTTCCTCACCGCACATGGGCGGGAACGAACAAAAATATGTAAACGAAGCTTTTGAAGCCAACTGGGTAGCTCCTTTAGGTCCTAACGTAGATGGTTTTGAGAAAGATTTAGAGATTTTTTTAAATACACCTGTTAAAGTAGCAGCTCTTTCTGCGGGTACGGCAGCATTGCATTTGGCATTAATTGAATGTGGATTAGTGCATGGTGACGAAGTTATTTGTCAGTCTATGACCTTCTCAGCATCAGCCAATCCGATCGCTTATTGTGGGGCAACTCCGGTATTTGTTGATTCTGAAAATGATACTTGGAATATGTGTCCGGTTGCATTAAAAGAAGCGATAGAAGATCGAATTTCAAAAGGTAAAAAACCGAAGGCAATCATTGTAGTTCATTTATATGGAATGCCTGCTAAAATGGACGAGATAACGGCTGTTGCAGCTAAATATGATATTCCTGTAGTTGAAGATGCAGCCGAAGCTTTGGGTTCAACATACAAAGGTAAAGCTTGCGGAACGTTTGGTCGTTTTGGTGTGTTGTCTTTTAATGGAAACAAAATCATTACTACATCTGGTGGTGGGGCTTTGGTTTGCCATACGCAGGAAGACAAAGACAAAATCGTTTTTCTTTCAACACAAGCTCGCGATAATGCACCACATTACCAACATTCTCACATCGGTTACAATTACCGTATGAGTAATATTGTAGCAGGAATTGGTCGCGGACAGATGGAAGTATTGGATAGTAGGATTGAAGCGCGTAGAAAAATGCACAATTTTTACATGGAGCTTTTTAAAGATATTGCTGGAGTGGAAGTTTTTGCGGAACCAAGTCAAGATTTTTATTCGAACCATTGGCTATCTGCTATTATTGTTGACGAAAATATAACAGGTAAAACACGTGAACATTTACGATTGGCTTTATTGGAAGATAATATTGAATCACGTCCGTTATGGAAACCAATGCACATGCAACCTGTTTTTGCTGATGCACCTTATTACGGTACTGATATAGCAGAAAAATTATTTGATGACGGTTTATGTCTGCCTTCAGGCTCCAATTTAACCAACGAAGAGTGTGAACGTATCGCTTCAAAAATTAAAGAAGTATTCTCAAAATAAATGCAAACCTCCAGATTAATTTGGAGGTTTTTTTTTAATCTATTACAAGCAATTGAGGATGAATAGACAAAAGATCAACTTGCTATCACCGTACTTGTCATGAGTTATACAGGTAAAAAAAATATTTAAAACATTTGTACATCTACCGTTAAAAAAAATCATCTTCTATTACACGTTGTACACGAATTTATCTATTATGAAAACTTGCTCTCAAATTTTAAAACTAAAATAGACTATAAACACAGCGGTATTAAGCTTTTGGCGAGTGTCAAAACAGTAAAGTTGCCGTCAAGTACATCGGGTCGCGAAGCGATCGTTCCGATGGGCTCGGCAACAAGCACGATTTTGACCGTTAAAAGCTTGACCGCCATAAAAGGATTTTTGCAACTTTGTATCCTTACAAAGTTGAATAAAACCCAAATTATTTACTACTAATAATATTATAACCCTGTAACCAGTATAATATTCAGCCTAAACAATCAATACCATGACTTACCATTTACAAAACGAAAATATAATAATCACTGTTGATTCTAAAGGTGCAGAATTAAAATCTGTCTTTAATAAATCTAATCAAGAAGAAATACTATGGCAGGCAAATCCAGAATTTTGGGGTAAGTCAAGCCCGGTGTTGTTTCCTATTTTAGGTACATTAAAAAACGATATTTATATTTATAATCAAAAACAATATAAAATGCCTCGCTACGGTTTTGCAAGAGATTATAATTTTAACTTAGACAATGTTTCCGAGTCTCAATTGATTTTCTCGTTAGAATCATCTAAAGAAATAGTACAGGTATATCCTTTTCTGTTTAAATTGCAAATTATCTATACGTTAGAGAATAATAGTTTACAGGTTAAATATAAGGTTGAAAATTTATCTGATGTTGAAACCATGTATTTTTCATTGGGTGCGCATCCGGCGTTTAATGTTGGTTTAAAAGCTGATGATTTCTCTGACTACTCATTACTATTCAACAAGGATAAAGAATTAAAAGCAAACTGTTTGAAAGATGGATTACTAATTACAGATAAAAATACTATTACATTAACTAACCAAAAACTTCCATTAAATTATAAGCTGTTCGAAAACGATGCTTTGGTGCTGTTGGATATGAAATCCGACAAAATTACTTTAATGAATAACGAGGACAAGAATATGCTGACCTTTGAATTTGAAAACTTTCCGTATTTTGGTTTGTGGACGGTTAAAGATTCAGGTTTCATCTGTTTAGAGCCTTGGGCTGGTGTAGCAGATTTTGAAACCCACGATCAGCAATTGGAGAACAAAACAGGTATCAACACACTTAAACCAAATGAAAATTGGTCAGCATCGTGGACCATTTCTATTACCATATGAGTATGAAATTAGCTGAATTTTAATAAGGATAAGTATCAGTTAGGCTTTTTGATGGTTTTATTTTCAAATGATTTGTTGATGATAGTTAAATTTTAGAACCATACTATATGATTAAAAAGTACTTAATTCATAGAAGAAGTTAAAGTGTTTAAAAATTGTTAATTGTATTATGCCCTGTTTTTTAAATT
>Ga0256908_1000809_pt1 | contig 11102 bp, 6 predicted proteins | sample MC6MC0761MT_FD_186331 | JGI IMG/M metagenome (GOLD analysis project Ga0256908, IMG submission 186331) | Metatranscriptome of enriched soil aggregate microbial communities from Iowa State University, Ames, United States - MC6-MC0761-MT... | ecosystem: Environmental > Terrestrial > Soil >... | reverse complement strand
CTCACCAGGTTGACCACCAGCCGGGCGTCATCGACTTGGGCGTCGTAGTAGCGGATGGAGCCAACGAAGGCGTCGTCCTTCAGGCTGGGAGCTGCACGCAGGGTGCCGCGCCGGAAGAGGTGCTTATGCATGGGCACGCCGCGACTGTGTCCGGATGTCAGGCCCAAGGTGTCGTAAAGCAGGATGCCTGCGCCGACGTAGGGGCGCTCCCAGAAACGGCGGGTCAGTGGATACAGGAAAGGCACAGGGCGGACCAGGTGGGGTGCGATCTGCTGGATCAGTAGCCCGCGTTCCTGGAGTGCCTCCTGGACCAGTCCGAAATCGAGCATCTCCAAATACCGGAGGCCGCCGTGAATGAGCTTGGACGAGCGGGACGAGGTTCCTGAGGCCCAGTCCCTGGCTTCGACGATGCCGACTGTCAGCCCACGGGTCACGGCATCCAGCGCGGCGCCGGCTCCAACAACACCGCCGCCCACAATCAGGATGTCGAGCTCCTTGCCGGCTTCCGCGGTGGCTTTCAGGACTTTGATCGACGCGGCGCGGGATTCCGGGCTTAATGCTCCCTGGAAATTCCCCTGCGGACCGCCTGCGATATCGCTCATCGGACCCCTCCTCAAACGCAACAGCTGGTAGTTCCCTACCCTACTTGTTGCTCGCCGCCTTGGGCAGGGCCGCGATCGGGGTGGGCCCGATCAGTTAGTTGCCCGAGTACGGTGACACGACGACGTCAACGCGCTGGAATTCCTTGAGGTCCGAGTATCCAGTGGTGGCCATGGAGCGCCGGAGCGCACCAATGAGGTTTGACGTGCCATCCGTGTGGTGACCCGGTCCGAAAAGAACCTCTTCCAAGGGACCGACCGTACCGACATTGACGCGGTCACCACGGGGCGTTTCGAGGTGGTGCGCCTCCGGGCCCCAGTGCCAGCCACGGCCGGGGGCTTCCTCGGCACGGGCCAAAGCGCTCCCGAGCATGACAGCGTCGGCGCCCATGGCGATGGCCTTGACGATATCGCCCGAGCTGCCCATGCCGCCGTCGGCGATGACGTGGACGTAACGGCCGCCGGACTCATCCATGTAATCGCGGCGCGCGGCAGCGACGTCGGAGATGGCAGAAGCCATGGGCGAGTGAATGCCCAGCGCGCGTCGTGTGGTGGTGGTTGCACCGCCGCCGAAGCCAACCAGCACACCGGCAGCTCCTGTGCGCATGAGGTGCAGTGCGGGCGTGTAGCCGGCGGCTCCGCCGACGATCACGGGAACGTCGAGCTCGTAGATGAACTGTTTGAGGTTCAAAGGCTCGTGGTTCTTGGAGACGTGTTCCGCTGAGACGGTGGTACCGCGGATGACGAAGATGTCGACGCCGGCAGCCACCACCGTCTTGTAGTGTTCCTGGGTGCGCTGCGGGGTCAGGGAGCCTGCAACAGTGACGCCTGCGGCGCGGATCTCGGCAAGGCGGGAGCTGATGAGCTCAGGCTGGATGGGTGCCATGTACAGGTCCTGCATGCGCCGGGTGACGGCCGGGCTGCTGGTCTCGTCCGCCAGCCCTGCGATCTCGTCGAGGACCTTCTGCGGGTCCTCATAGCGCGTCCAAAGTCCCTCGAGGTCAAGGACGCCAAGACCACCCAGACGGCCAAACGCGATGGCCGTATCAGGGGACATCACGGAGTCCATGGGGGCTGCGATGACCGGGGTCTCAAACTTGTAGGCATCGATCTGCCAGGAGACAGAGACGTCCTTCGGGTCACGTGTCCGGCGGTTCGGAACGATCGCAATGTCATCCAGGGAGTAGGCACGACGCCCACGCTTGCCACGGCCAATCTCAATCTCATAAGTCACTGCTCGAGTTTATCCCACCAACTCCACGCCACCGGCCCGGCCCCGCCACGCGGCGCAACGAGACACCGTGACTAAGGAACGTTCCGGCTGGTCTCGTCGACCGAGAGCTGAGACTCGAACATCCGGAAATACCGGCCCCGCAATGCAACCAGCTCCTTGTGCGTTCCTTGCTCGGCGATCCGGCCGTCCTCGAGCATGTACACGATGTCCGCCTTCTCGATGGTGGCCAGGCGGTGGCTGATGGCAATAATGGTGCTGCTGCGGTCCGCGAAGAGGCGGGTGAAGATACGGTGTTCGGCCAAGGCATCGATTGCCGATGTGGGCTCGTCCATGACCATGAAAGAGGCATCGCGGTAGAAGTTCCGCGCCATGGCCAGCCTCTGCCATTGGCCGCCGGAGAGTCCGCTCCCCTTGCGCCCCCGGGGGTCTTCCATCCAGTTGCTGACGTGGTTTTCCAGGCCGTTGGGCAGCTTGTTGATGAACTCCATCGCCTCGGCGTCGGAGGCGGCGCGCCGGACGCGGGCATCATCCCGTGGTGCGTCGACATCGCCCAGGTAGATGTTCTCGGCCGCTGTGGCGAACTCGTATTTCAGGAACTCTTGGCTCAGGACCGCGAGGTGCCTGTGCCAGCTGGTCACGTCTATCCCGGCGAGGTCCACGCCGTCCAGCAGGACCTGGCCCGAATCAGGCCGGTACAGCCCGGCCAGGATTCGGATCAAGGTGGACTTCCCTGCACCGTTTTCGCCGACGATGGCAATATGCTGGCCCGCCTTGATGGTCATCGAAATGCCTTTGATGACTTCGATGTCACTGCCGGTGTAGCTGAAGCGGATGTCCTTCAACTCCACTGTCGAAGGAGAAACGGCCAGGGGCTTCTCCTTGCCACCGGGAACCGGCAGTGCCATGAAGAGCTCGTAGTCCTTGAGGTTGGCGAGGTCCTCATCAATGGAACTCAACGACGACACGAGGTTGTTGGCCGTGGACAGGGCACGGCTCACGATCTGTTGGACGTAGAGGAACTGGCCCACGGGCTGAGCCCTGGCGATGATCTGCCCCACCACCCAGATCAGCGAAACCACCTCTGCACCGTACTGCAGGGAGTCGGCCACCAATTGTTTGGGAATGTAGCGCTTCTGGAAGTCCAGGCGCCTCCGCTCGTCCGCGTCCCGCAACCGGGAGCGCAGGTCCATCAGGTACCCCACGATCCCGTAGAGCCGCATTTCCGCGATGTGCTGCGGCCGGAGGAGGTTTTGCTCGATCATCCGCCGTTGCCGGCGCGAATCCACTTGGGTGTTCCAGTGCGCGATCTGCTCACGGGAGAGTTTGAACTGCAAATAGACGCTGGGCACAATCGCCACCAGCACGATCACTGCGATCCACCAACTGACCAGAAGCAGTGCACCGATTGCCAGAATCACGGACACAAGCTGCGTGAAAATGGCAGCGATACGGTCCAGTACCCGGGCATACGAATCGGAGAACCGTTTGGCGCGGTCGTAAAGGTCCACCGTCTCTTTGTCGTCATAGCGCCAGAAGTCCAGCGCCAGGAAGCGTTCATACATCATGTCGCCCACGATCGCGCCAACCCGGAAGCTCATCAACTGCTGGATGTAGCGGTCAACACTGCTGAACGCACCCCAAAACAACCCCAGCGCCGCGGTGACGACGACGTAGAGAACAGCGCGCGGACCGGCGTCGGGATCCCCCGCATAGCCGGCCGCCAGGGCGGTGGTGGTAAGCGCGGCAAAGTAGGTGGTGACCAGCGGCAGGGTGGCCGAGATCAGCGACCCAAGGACCTTCATGACCACCGCTGCCGGGGAGGCCTTGAAGCTCACCTTAAGGACCTGCCCGACGGCGCGTGCGTACGGACGCAGCGCCAGCTTGCGGGGCGGTGCTTTGTTCAGCCGGACCGACTCCGGATGCCGCGGTTTCGCGGGCTTTTCAGACATGTGCCCAGCCTATGCTTCCGGGCCGACATTTCAGCCGCCCCGGCTTAAACAGCTGGTCCCCATGGATTACTCCACGGGGACCAGCAGGTCAGATCAGCGGGAGCCGTAGTTCGGCGCCTCGACGGTCATCTGGATGTCGTGCGGGTGCGATTCCTTGAGGCCCGCCGGGGTGATACGGACGAACTTGCCGCGTGCCTTGAGCTCCGGAATGGTAGGGGCGCCCGTGTAGAACATGGTCTGACGGAGGCCGCCCACCAGTTGGTAAGCCACCGAAGCCAGCGGTCCACGGAAAGCCACCCGGCCTTCAATGCCCTCGGGGATGAGCTTGTCATCACCGGAGACGTCGGCTTGGAAGTAGCGATCCTTGGAGTAGGACGTGTTCTTGCCGCGGGACTGCATGGCGCCGAGGGAACCCATGCCGCGGTAGCTCTTGAACTGCTTGCCGTTGACGAAGATGAGGTCTCCCGGGGACTCCTCGCAACCGGCAAGGAGGGAACCGAGCATCACCGTGTCCGCACCTGCCACCAAAGCCTTGCCGATGTCGCCGGAGTACTGAAGGCCGCCGTCGGCGATCAGCGGGACACCGGCCGGAATAGCGGCCTTGGCAGACTCGTAGATCGCGGTGATCTGCGGAACGCCCACACCTGCCACAACGCGGGTGGTGCAGATGGAGCCCGGGCCAACGCCCACCTTGATGCCGTCGGCGCCGGCGTCGATCAGGGCTTGCGCACCTTCACGGGTTGCCGCCTGGCCGCCGATGACGTCCACGTGTGCCGCTACGGGATCGGACTTCAGCCGGGAAATCATATCGAGCACGCCCTGGGAGTGGCCGTTGGCCGTGTCCACGAACAAAGCGTCAACGCCGGCGTCGATAAGCTTCATGGCGCGCTCCCAGCCGTCACCAAAGAAACCGATGGCTGCGCCCACGCGGAGCCTGCCCTCATCGTCCTTGGTGGCCAGCGGGTACTGCTCAGCTTTGGTGAAGTCCTTGGTGGTGATGAGGCCCTTGAGCCGGCCCTGCTCGTCTACCAGCGGGAGTTTTTCGATCTTGTTGGTGGCCAGCTTGTGCGAGGCTTCCTCGCGGCTAATGCCAACGTGCCCGGTAATGAGGGGCATCTTGGTCATGGTGTCGGAGACGCGGCGGGTCGGGAACTCGGACTCCGGAATGAAACGGGTGTCACGATTGGTGACGATGCCCAGGAGGCGGCCTTCGGGATCCACCACCGGGAGACCGGAAACACGGTAGCGGGAACACAGTTCGTCCAGTTCCTGCAGCGTGGCCTCGGGGTTGATGGTCAGCGGGTTGGTGATCATCCCGGACTCGCTGCGCTTTACCCGGTCCACGTGCTCGGCCTGGTCGTCAATGGAAAGGTTGCGGTGGACAACGCCCAAGCCACCCTGGCGGGCCATGGCAATCGCCATGCGCGACTCGGTCACGGTGTCCATCGCGGCGGAAAGCAGCGGGGTCTGCACGGTGATGCGCTTGGAAATGCGTGACGTGGTGTCTGCCTCGGACGGAATGACATCGGTGTGTCCGGGGAGCAGCAGGACGTCGTCGTACGTCAGGCCAATGAAGCCAAACGGATTATGTTCGGGCTGGGTCATGAGTGTGCGCCTCTTACCTGGGTTCTTGGGGGCTTAACTGGTAGGGGTTGCAACTGATGACCAGCCCGTCATTACGGGACTGGCCTGTGCATAGGTACTGCATGGCAGAAGGTGCTGCCGGTATTGAATAAATAGTAGAACCTCCGCGGCGATCGCCATATTCCACGACGCCTGACTGTGAGCAACAGCACTGGCGGCAGGTCGCCGTCGTGCGTTTTCTGGGCGCCGCAGGACGCGGGACTAGCTGTCCGACCAGCCCGTGGCCGCCAGTAACCGTTGCTCGAACATCGGGATCATGGTCTGCACGTACGTCTTGCTGAGGTGGTTGTCGTCCTTGTAGACATACACGTTGCCCACAACTGCCGGGCACGTCCCTTGCTCACAAATGAAGTCGCTCATGTCCATCAGGTAAAGCCGGTCCACCTTGCCCACGTAATCGTCCAGGGGCGAGGCCGCAGCCAGGGACTCTTCAAGGGGAACATTGCAGTCGGGCGAATCCTTGCCCTTCTTCTGCACGCACTCGGGCATGTTAAAGCTGAAGCGCGGATTGTCCCGGACACCCACCACATCGATACCAAGGTCAGTGAACGGTTTGATGCCTTCGAGGTAGCCAGGCACTTCAGTTTCGAAGGGCGCCTCCACGTGCGTCAGCGACGCCACCGTGAACACGGCATCCGGTTTGTGCTCCAGGACGTAAGCGGAACTTGCCCTGTTGAACTCGTTGCAAAAATCGGCCCGCTCCGACGATTGCGCTCCGAACCGGCAGCCGCCCTTAAGGAGCGTCACCACTTCCCAGCCATGCTGTTTGGCGACGGGGCCCAGGGCAGCCATGTACTGCTGGGAATGCGAGTCCCCAAGCACCACAATTCTCTTGGTGACCACCTCAGGCTCCTCATTCTGGAGGCAGCCCTCCAGCACAGGATCGCTGGGCACGTTATCCCCGGTGCACTCCCCATCCACGTTCGCCCATTCATCCTTCATGGCCGCCGGCGCCGGGATGACCAGGGCCTCCTCCGACGGCTTCCCCGCATAATCCGGGGACAGCGCGGCCGCGCCCGGCGTCAGTTCGTGGGGCTGGGAGGCAATCGCAGTGGCCTCTGCAGTGATGGCGCCCTGCCAGGCAGTGACCGGCAACGCCAACAACGCGCCGCAGGAGGCAATCACGACGGCGGCACGCCAGGACCGTACGTCCGGCCACTTCCAGCGCCGCAACGGTTGTTCGACATACCTGGTGGTGGCCACCGCAAGCACTGCGGCAGCCGCCATGATTCCCATGCCTTCCAGGATGCTGGGCGTGGTGGTCCCGGAGGCGAGCAGGAAGAACACAAGGATGGGCCAGTGCCACAGGTAAAGGGCATAGGAGATGCCCCCCACTTTGACCAGCGGGCGGGAACTGAGGATCCGGTCAACGCCCCACCGGCTGCCGCTCTGCCCGGCGACGATGACGGCCGCGGCGGCGAGGGTGGGCCAGAGGGCTACGAAACCCGGGAAGGAGCGGTCCACCGTGAGCAGCAAACCACAGGAGAGCATGGCTGTGATGCCGGCCCAGCCAAGGAAAACCCGGAGTTTCCGCCCGGGTTTCAGGTATGGCAGGGCTAATGCAAGCAACGAACCCAGGGCGAACTCCCACAACCGGGCGCGGGTGTCGAAGTAGGCGTAGGCCTGGTTGCTGTAGGTCTCTTCGATGGAGAACAGGAGCGAAGCCACGAACACCACGGCGAACGCCATGAAAAGCAGCTGCCGGTGACCAACGGCTTTCCGCTGCGGAAACCGCCTGGCCAAGTGAGGCTGCAGAAGTGCAATGCCGGCAAAGATCAGCGGCCACACAATGAACACCTGGCCCTGCACGGACAGCGACCAGAAGTGCTGGAGCGGGCTGGCATCCATGTGCTGCTGGGCGTAGTAGTCCACTGCGAAAGCTGCAAGCTGCCAATTTTGCCGGTACAGGAGGGAAGCCCACGCCTCCGTGAGGACATCGGGCCAACGGCTCTGCGGGATAAGCGCCCACGTGCCGGCCAGGACGGCCAGTAACACCACGACGACGGCGGGCAGCAACCGCTTGAACACGTGCAGCCAGTGCTGCACAAGGCGCAAGGGCCGATTTGCCTCAAGCTTGCGGGTGAAGGACAACGTCAACAGGAACGCTGAGATCAGCAGGAAGACATCCACACCGCCGGACACCTTGCCAAGCCAGATATGGTAGGCGGCCACCATCACCACAGCCAAGGCGCGCAGGCCCTGGACTTCCGGACGGAAGCGGCGTTCCGGCGTCGTGGTTTCCGCGGTTCCTGATGCAGCCGCGCTGCCCTGGGTCTCCATCATTCTTGCCACCCGGTCGCGGCAAACCACCTCTCGTCGAACATCTCGCTCATGCTGGTGACGTAGGTCTTGGACAAGTGGTTGTCGTCCAAATACACGAACACGTTTCCCACGACACTCGGGCACGTGACGCCGTCGCAGAGGAGGTCAGTCATGTCCAGGAACGCAGCGTTACCAAAAGTTCCCTGTAGTGCGGCAAAGGGGCTTTGGGCGGCAAGGACCTCAGTCTCATCCGATTTGCAATCGGCGCTGTCAACGCCCTTGACCAGTGCGCATTCGGTGACGTTGTAGTCGTACCGCGGATTGTCACGGATGGCAACGACGCCGATGCCCAGGTCGTTGAAGTTAGTCACCGTCTGCTCGAAGCCGTGCACCAGCTGCTCATCCGGAGAGGACGGGGATGCCGCGGTCCCAACCATGAATACGGTGTCGGGTAACTTTTCCGCAGCGTATTTGAACGCCGCAGCATTGAAGTCGTTGCAGGCGTCGTCGGCATCCGGATTCTCCGGCATGAAATGGCATCCGCCCAGAAGGAGGGCCGTAACCCTCCAGTGGTGGGCCTCGGCAAGAGGTCCAATCGCGGCGAGCCACTGCTGTGAGTGCGAGTCGCCCAACACCAAAATGTCCTTAGTGGCGTCAGCCCCCACGTCATTTTGCTGGCACTTCTCCTGAAGCATCTTGTCTTCGGGCTTGGACTCCCCCTCGCAGGCGCCTGCGAGTGTTGCCCAATCCTCAGGCAGCTGCTCGGGAGTGGGCAGGGTTTTGGCGTCCTGGCTGACCAGGTCCACATACCCAGGAAGGAGTGCGTGGGCACCCGGATTGTCATTGAAAGCCTGCGCCTGGGCGGCTTGCAAGTCCAGATACTGCTTGAACTGGAATCCGAACAGCGGCGCACACGCCACGGCCAGGCAGGCAGCGATAGCAATGGCTGAGCGGCGGCGCTTCACTTCGGGCCATTTCCATTCCCGGAACGGTTTCTCCACGTACTTGGTGGTGAGGAAGGCCAGCACCAACGCCAGCGCGATGATCAGAGTTCCGGAGAGCCAGCCCGCATGGTCCTTGCCGCTCCAGGCCAAGGCAATCACCAGAATGGGCCAGTGCCATAGGTAGAGGGCGTAGGAGTTGTCACCCAGCCGGACCAGGAACCGGGAGCTCAGGATCCTGTCAACGCCCAAGCGGCTGCCCGTCTGGCCAGCGGCGATCACTGCGACTGCAGCCAAGGTTGGCCAGAGAGCAACGAATCCCGGGAAGGCAGTCTGGACCTGCAGCAGGATTCCGCAACTCAACATCGCGGCAACGCCGATCCAGCCCATCACCACGCGGACTGGCTTGGAGAAGTTCAGGCCAGGCAGGACCAGCGCAAGCAACGTTCCCAACGCGAATTCCCACAGCCGGGCAAAAGTATCGAAATACGCCACAGCCTGGTTGTTGGCCGTGAAAATGATGGAGTACGCCAGCGAGATAACGAAGATGATCGCAAAGACGTATGCGAGCGTGGCACGGTACCTGAGGCTGAAGCGCCGGCACAGGAGCGCCACGGAGGCGAAAATCACGGGCCACAGAATGAAGACCTGGCCCTGGATGGAAAGCGACCAGAAGTGCTGCAACGGGCTTGCCAGGCTGTGGTCCGCAGCGTAGTAGTCAACGGCCAGGCCCTGCAGGAGCCAGTTCTCGTAGTAGAACAGCGAGGCCCACCCTTGGTTGACCACCTCGACCCATCGGGTGGCTGGCAGGAAGACGAAGCTGGCTGCGAGTGTGGCCAGGAGGACCACCACGACGGCGGGAAGCAGGCGGCGGAACAGGTGCAGCCAGTGCCGCAGGAGGTCCATCGGCCGGCGTTGTTTGTAGCGTCCTGTGAACTGCAGGGTCATGAGGAAAGCCGAGATGAGGAGGAACACATCCACGCCCCCGGAGACCCGTCCGATCCAGACGTGGTAACTCACCACCATCAGGACAGCGAGCGACCTCAGACCCTGTATTTCGGGGCGGAACTTTGACTTTCCAACGGGTCCCGAAGCCCGCCTGCCGGGTCGGGCAGGGGCTGGGATCGTTGGTGTAGTCACGTTAGGCAGTTCCTCAAAGCTGTGGCACAAAGCATCCATCATACGCGGTCCGGCCGCGCCAACCCAGTTGGGTCGGTGTTCCTGACTGCCTTCCAAGGCCCCCATTAGCGCAGGTTCAGCTATGCATCTTCCCAGCCTTAGCTGTGCGTCGCCTGTGCCCGTTGCGCCGTCCGGCCGCTCCCGGGAACTACGCTAAAGCCTGATGCAACGGAGGGAAGGCCATGATTGTCCAGCTGCGCCTGTGCGTGCCGGCGGAATTGTCCGAGTCGGTTCTTAAGTGCTGCCTGGAGCAGAACGGAGCTGCGGAAACAGCACTCCACAAGGGCGCTTCCGTGCAGCCACCCGGAGACGTCATAACAGTCCAAATCGCCCGGGAATCCGCGGAAGAGCTGATTGAAAGGCTGCACTCCCTCAACCTTCCGGAGCTGGGTTCCATCTCCGTTTCCTCGCCGGACCTTGTCCTTTCCACGCGCGCGGATGCCGCTGAAGCGTCCGCTCCCGGGGAATCCGCCGATTCCGTTATCTGGGACGAGGTATCCCGGCAAACCGGGGAGGACTCGAAACTGACATGGAGCTATCTCGCGTTCCTCATCATTGCGGCGCAGTTGGCAGCAATAGGCATTGTGACCGATTCCACCATCGCCATTGTGGGTGCGATGGTGGTCGGCCCCGAGTTTGGCCCCCTGGCCGCGTTATCGGTGGGACTGGTAGAACGGAAGTGGCGCCTGGTACGGAGTTCCTTGCTGGCCCTTGGAGTCGGATTCCCTGTAGCGATGGCAGTGACAGCCGCAGCAGCGTGGTTGTCTGTCCCGCTGGGATTGTTCCCCGCTGACGCTTTGGATCAGGGCTCCGCGGTGGAGTTCATCTATCACCCGGGACCCTATTCACTGATTGTGGCCGCCCTCGCGGGTGCAGCCGGGATGTTGTCCATGATCAGCCACAGGTCTTCCGCCCTGGTGGGAGTCTTTATCTCCGTCACCACTGTCCCTGCGGCCGGCTATGTTGCCGTAGCTCTCGTCCTGGGCGAATACAGCAAGGCGGCGGGGTCGGCGATGCAGTTGGCCCTGAACCTTGTGGGCATCGTGGCAGCTGCCGCCGCGGTGCTCGTGTTCTACCGGCTCATCGGCAAGCGCGCATCCTCGGTCCGGCGGCCAACTGCTCCCACGGCTACCGCACGACGATTCGGCGCAACCCGGCGGGCCAGGTAGCTGGCTGCTGGGGCCCAACGCTCCACCACACCCCACCCCCTTCAACCCAACGCTCCACCCCAGGCGGGGCGTGGGTGAGCGTCCCGGCCAAACAGGCGGGACGTGAGAGAGCGTCCAGGGGCAGG
>Ga0256908_1000806_pt1 | contig 11134 bp, 8 predicted proteins | sample MC6MC0761MT_FD_186331 | JGI IMG/M metagenome (GOLD analysis project Ga0256908, IMG submission 186331) | Metatranscriptome of enriched soil aggregate microbial communities from Iowa State University, Ames, United States - MC6-MC0761-MT... | ecosystem: Environmental > Terrestrial > Soil >... | reverse complement strand
TGTCCTGAAACAATTACCACATCATCTGCACGACCTGTAATTCTGTAATATCCTACTTCATCACGTAAAGCATTGTCGCCTGTGAAATAAGTTCCCGGAAAATCAGAAAAATAGGTTTTTACAAAACGTTCGTGATCGCCCCAAATAGTTCGTGCAATTGACGGCCACGGAAATTTAACGCATAAACTTCCCATAACCTGGTTTCCTAAAATTTCGTTGTTTTTCTCATCCATTAAAACCGTTTGTATTCCCGGTAATGGTAAAGTTGCGTAAGTAGGTTTTGTCGGTGTAATGCATGCCAACGGAGAAATCATGATCGATCCTGTTTCTGTCTGCCACCAAGTATCCACAATCGGGCAACGTTTTTTTCCAATAAAATCGTTAAACCAATGCCAAGCTTCTTCATTAATTGGCTCACCTACCGAACCTAAAACGCGCAACGAAGATAAATTATGAGAAGCCACATACGAAAAATCGTTGGTCATTAAAGATCGAATAGCTGTTGGTGCGGTGTAAAAATGCGTAACCTGATATTTATGGATAATATCCCAATAACGTGATGGGTTCGGATACGTTGGAATTCCCTCAAAAATAACAGTTGTTGCAGCGTTTAATAATGCACCATACAGAATGTACGAATGTCCGGTAATCCAACCTAAATCGGCAGTACACCAGAATATATCGCCTTCTTTATAATCGAATACATTTTGAAAAGTATAAGCAGTTTGAATCATGTAACCCGCAGTTGAATGCACCATTCCTTTCGGTTTTCCGGTTGATCCAGAAGTATACAAAATAAACAACGGATCTTCTGAATCCATGATTTCAGCAATATTTGATGCTTCGGCAGCTTCATACATTTCATTAAACCAAACATCAATTTTATCGTTAAAAGCTACCGGTTCGTTTGTACGTTTTACAACCAAAACTTTCTCAACAGATGTTAATCCTTCAATCGCTTTATCTACAACTTCTTTGGTCTTTATAGTTTTTTCACCACGGAAACCTCCGTCTGAAGTTACAATAACTTTTGCACCGCAATCTTCTACTTGAGAACGAATGGCAGCATCGGAAAATCCTGCAAAAATAACCGAATGTATTGCTCCTATTCTTGCACAAGCCAGCATTGTTACAGCTAATTCAGGAATCATTGGCAGATAAATGCACACACGATCACCTTTTTTAACTCCTAATGATTTCAGTACATTTGCTGTTTTTGAAACTCTGGTGTACAGTTCGTTATAGCTGATATGCTGGGGTTTTTCGGAAGGATTGTTCGGTTCAAAAATAATTGCCGTTTTTTCGCCACGTTTAGATAAATGTCTGTCGATACAATTTTTGGTGATATTCAGTTTTCCGTTTAAAAACCACTTAATATCGCCTTTACCCATATCAAACTCAAAAACTTTATCCCATGCCTGATACCAGATAAAATTTTCTTCGGCAATTTTGCTCCAGAATTTACGTGGTTCGCGAACTGATTTTTTATAATGCTTAAAGTACTGCTCTAAATCGGCAATTTTATAGTAACTCATGCTAGTATTCTTATATAGGGTACTAAATTTAATAAAAAAAGGAATATCTAAAAAAAATATTCCTTGCTTTTTATGGGTTTATTGTGATTTTAGAACGAAAAAGTTGTTGCTACCGATTTATCAAAATCGGCAATTATTTCCTTCATAACTTCACTTACCGGTTTAATTTCGTTAATCAAACCTACAATCTGACCAATTTCTAATTCACCGTCTTCCAAATCGCCTTCAAACATACCACGTTTTGCTCTTGCTCTACCTAATAATATTTTTAGATCATCTGGAGTTGCACATTTTCCGTAAGCTTCCTGAACTTCGTTAAAAAATTTGTTGCGAATTAAACGTACCGGCGCCAGTTCTTTTAACGTAAGATACGTATCGCCTTCTTGTGCATTTACACAGGTATCTTTAAAATTTTGATGAGATGAACTTTCGGTTGTCATTGCAAATCGAGTTCCCATTTGAACTCCGTCTGCACCCAGAATCATTGCTGCGTGCATAGATTTTCCGGTTGCAATTCCACCTGCAGCAATTAACGGAATCTGCAAATGTTGTTTAACCATCGGGATTAAAGTCAACGTTGTTGTTTCTTCCCGACCATTATGTCCGCCGGCTTCAAAACCTTCGGCAACAACAGCATCAACACCTGCTTCTTGTGCTTTTAATGCAAATTTTGATGAACTAACAACATGAACAACAGTAATTCCGCGTTCCTTTAGCCAAGCAGTCCATGTTTTTGGATTTCCTGCCGATGTAAAAACGATTTTAACACCCTCATCCACAATAATATTCATTATTTCTTCGACATTCGGATACAGCATAGGAACGTTTACGCCAAAAGGTTTATCGGTAGCTTTTTTGCATTTCTGAATATGTTCACGCAAAACTTCAGGATACATGGATCCTGCACCAATTAAACCCAAACCACCTGAATTACTAACCGCTGCTGCCAATTTGTAACCGCTGTTCCAGATCATTCCGCCTTGAATAATTGGATATTTTATATTGAATAATTGTGATATTCTGTTCATAATATTTTTAATTAGTGTATTTAAAATCTTTTTGTCCATCTTGAACAAAAACTTTAGATATTGTATTAAATGGAACTTTGTGTTTAATACCTGAAATAAATCTTGATCTGCTTCCTGTTAATGTATCATTTTTAATAACCACCGTATCAAAGTACATAGTGAATTTTTCACCTTCGTTATTTATTAAGCGCATTTCTATTGAAGGGGAATTTTGCAGATAAAATACCTTTCCTTTTTTATCGTAAACCTCCAATGAATCAAGACCGACAGCCATGTAAGTTGAATTAAAAAAAATGGAAGCGTTATTTAATTTAACACCTTTTTCTTCTACAGAACTATTCTCTAACTGCGTTTTTAAACTTAAGGGTGTTAGTTCGTAAGTTTTGCAGGAAACAAAATGTGTTAAAATGTAGAGAGTTACTATTTTTTTCAAGATATAAAAATTAAAAACCAAACTAAAAAAATTAGTTTGGTTTTGCAATTATAATTTCAATTTTATTAAATCTTCGATATTACTCCGGATCCAATCAGTTCTTCGTCGAGATGCCATGAAACAAACTGACCTTCTGTAATGGCCGATTGCGGTTCATTGAATCGTACAAACAATCCTTTTTCGGTTTGGTGTAATGTTGCTTTTTGTAACGGCTGACGGTAACGAATACGTGCCATGACTTCCATAGATTCTCCGTTGTTTAAACGTAAATCTTCACGTATCCAATGAATTTCATGCGGTTGAACCAACAGCGTTTTACGGAATAATCCCGGATGTGACTGTCCTTGTCCTGTGTAAATAGCATTTTCGGTGACATTGGTATCAATAATAAACAAAGCTTCTTGAGTTCCGCCTACATTCAACCCTTTACGCTGACCAATTGTAAAATAATGCGCGCCATTATGCTCACCAACTTTTTTAGTCATTTCGGGTGTGTATTTTACCGAAGTTGCTTCCCAAGTTAATTCATCAATCAAAGAATCAAAAGTCGGTTTTTGATCACTATATACAGCATGATTTTTAGAAACTTCGTAAATAATTCCTTTTTTAGGTTTTAATTGTTGCTGTAAAAATTCAGGTAAACGAACTTTGCCAATAAAACACAAACCTTGAGAATCTTTTTTGTCAGCAGTAATCAAATCGTTTTTGGCTGCAATTTCGCGAACTTCAGGCTTTAAATATTCGCCAATCGGGAACAAAGCTTTCGCCAATTGTTCTTGCGATAACTGACACAAAAAATACGATTGATCTTTATTTGGATCTTTACCTGCCAACAATTTGTAAACTGTTTTTCCGTTTACAACCGTTTCTTCTTTTCGACAATAATGACCAGTTGCAACAAAATCAGCACCTAATTCAAGGGCAATTTTCATGAAAACGTCGAACTTAATTTCTCGATTGCATAAAACATCTGGATTTGGTGTGCGTCCGTTTTCGTATTCATTAAACATATAATCTACAATACGTTCTTTATATTCTTCGCTTAAATCGACTGTTTGAAATGGAATTCCCAATTTATCGGCAACAAGCAATGCGTCGTTACTGTCTTCTAACCAAGGACATTCGTCGGAAATAGTTACGGTGTCATCGTGCCAGTTTTTCATAAACAACCCAATAACCTCATAACCCTGATCCAAAAGCAATTGTGCCGCAACGCTTGAATCCACTCCGCCGGAAAGACCTACTACTACTCTTTTTTTCATTGTTTAAAAATCGAACTGCAAAGTTACAACAATTGGTTGAGTTGTATTTTATTTGGTAGTTTTTTTAGGTACAATTAGCTTTCCGTTAACATATTTCGCTTCATCGGTGATTTTTCCGTTTTCGTCGCGAATAATGATTTTACCGTCCAGATTTCCTTTAACGTACTGCGTTTCTTTAATTTTCACACCGTTTTCGGCATATTGATTAGAAATTCCGTCTTCAATTCCGTTTTTATATTCCAATTCTTCCGATAATTTGCCTGATATGTAATATCCTTTTTTTACACCGTGGATTTTATCCTTTTTATAAGGTTCTTCAGACATTACATGTTGCCCATCAATATGATAAACCTTCCAAAGTCCTTCTCGTAATTTATTTACATACAAACCTTCGGACATTTTCTTTTTTCCGTTGAAGAAAATTGCATAAACACTACCATCAGCCTTAAACTCTTTGGTTGCAATTAGCTTTTTTTCGGGTTCATCGGCATAAAACTTAAAAGTTCCAGTTTCTTTTCCGTCTTTAAAAGTCCCTTCATATTTTACGTAATTGGTTTTCGGATAATAACCAACCCAAACACCTTCACGTTTGCCCTGTGCATTGGTTTTGTTGACATCTTGTGCATAAACAGCCGTTGATGCCGCTAAAACTACCAATGACGTTATAATATATTGTTTCATTTTTGCTCGCTTGATTAATTTGTTTCAAAAATACATTTTCTAGTTATGTATTTACAATTATTTTGCCAGAAATTGTATTGCTACTTACCAGTATTATATCAATGATGAATTTTAGCACAGGCAACATTAGTTAAATTCAATATTGCAGAATTCTATTTAATTCCAATTTCAACTACCAACCCTCGGGAATTACGTCCGTTGGAATGGTTCCGTTAGCGCTTATGTAACCGAAGAAATCCTCCACTTTTTTCGGAGCAGGAGAACAAATCACTACCACAGTTCCAGGATTATTTTCAATCGGATTGATGATTGTATGCAGTGTTCCTCGCGGAATAAAAACCGTGTCGCCCGTTTTCACAGTGAAGTCTTCGCCTTCCAGATGCACGATAAATTCACCTGAAACTACATAAATGGTTTCATCTTCATATTTGTGAATATGCGGCGGTGGCCCACCAATTCTTTCAAAAATTTTAGGCGTTGAAGTTTGGATAAACAAGCTTTCTTGCGTATCCGTCGAAGAAACTTTACAATGTAAAAAAGCATCTTTGGGTGTGGAAGTTCACCTCCAAAACGGCTTTCGCCCGATCTTACGATCAATCCTTTTTTATTACTTTTTCCAAAACTTAGATTATTTCGATCGAAATTGAGAAGGTTGGCAAAAGAAAGTGTGGGAATTGCCAACAGAGCGGTTTTGATAAAATGCTTTCTTTTCATATCTTAAAGAATTTGATTTAATTTTTTGTGAGAATGATACCTAAATGATGCGTGATGTTTTTCCAAAATTCCGTCTGTGGAATGGTGATGAATAATAGAATTTCTATCGTCCAGATGATAATTATCAAAAAATATGGACTTTTTAAAATGACTCTTTTGAATTTGATTTTTTAGGTAATTAAAACAATTCCCGGTATCAAAAACGGAATCAGAACAGCAGTAAGCATCCCTAATCCCATATTTATCTGGTTCAAAAGCCGAGACAATCCGGGATTAAAACGATTAAAGTTGCTGCGATGATAAATGCTACGTGCCACCTTACATTTGATTTTTTGAACATCGCAATCAGATAAAAGGTCGAAAACGAAGATATATCAACGAAGGCGATAAATGCGGTCATTGCTGCAGAAGATTCTGATTCTGAAAATTCTCTGATAAACTTTTCTTTGCTCAATAAAATGATAGTCAACACAAGAATCGGCGCGAGCAAATAACTAAATCTTCCCAACTGTCTGTGAAGTTTAAACTTCTTCTTCATTATCAAAACCGGCTGAATAACAATCAAAAGCAACCAACAAGTAAATGCCAGAGAAACGATTGTAACCAGCGAGAAAAATGCAATTAAAAATTTGTATTTCTTTTCCATTCTTATTTAATTTGAAAATCCCGATGTCCACATTGCCAAAATATAAACGCCATATTTCGCGCTTCTTCCTTCAAGTATTCATCATATGCACTGCCACCAAAATGCCCGGCTTCGTAATTCACATTTAAGAAAATCGGATGTTCAGAACCATTTTCGTTTTGCATTTTCGCTGCAAATTTTGCCGGATTGTAACTCGCAACACGCGGATCGTTAAATCCTGTGGTAACCAAAATCGCAGGATATTTTTCTCCTTTTTTGGATATGTTGGTACGCATCCATTTCAAGCAAAGCTTTGAACTCCGTTTCATCCTTAATAGTTCCAAATTCTGTAATATTTGCCGGTCCATTGGGCTCAAATTCCATGCGAAGCGCATTCATAATTCCTACTGTCGGGATGGCAACTCGGTACAAATCAGGTCGTTCTGTCACGGCACGACCAATCAAAATTCCACCGGCACTTCCACTGGAAATGGCTAATTTTTTTGGAGAAACATACTTATTTTGAATTAAAAATTCCGCGCACGCATTGAAATCTTTCCAAGTATTGGGTTTTGTTGTTTTCTTGCCACCCAAATGCCAATCGTTGCCTTTTTGGCCACCCCCCCCGGACGTGCGCCACCGCCACTACAGCGCCATTGGTAAGAAATGACATAAATTCCATTCGGAAGCTGGGCGTGAGCGAAATGCCATAAGAACCATAACCAAACATATAACCAATGCTCGTTCCGTCGCGTTTTACCTTGGTTTTATCGTAAATGATGCTCAGTGGAACCATCGCTCCGTCGTTTGATGGAACTTCAATTTCCTCTACAACAAGATTTTTGAGAAAAGGCATATTGTAAACAATTTCAAATGGATTATTGGTCAATTTTTCTGTTTCCAAATCCAATGTTGAAAATTGATTGGGAATGTTCCAACCGCTGTTTGTAAGCAGGATTTCATTGTCTTGAGTAGAGAAATTTTTCGCTTTTATATTTCCTTCCAAATTAATTTCAGGCGAAGAAACTTTTCCGGTTTTTAAATTGTAAAAAGATTGTTTGATGACCAATTCGTTTTTACTTTTATTGATGATGATAAAATCTTTGGTAGGAAAAATTTTAGATATTTTCCATTCCGCATTTCCTTTAAAAACGATTTTCGCATTCTTTAAATCTGGATTTTCTAAATTGGTTTTAATGATGTTGAAATGCGGATTTCCTTTTGGAGAAAGCAAATACAAGTCATTTTCATAAGCCATTATATTATGAATTTCATCAGAAGATGTCGCCAAGGTTTTCCAATTAATTTTTTCTTGGTTCAATTCTGATTTTGGAGCAAAATAAATCGTGAGGTTTTTCTCCGCCGTAAATTTCCCCAAAAATATATAAGGAGAATTAGGAAAAGTCATCAGCTGTAACCATTCCTGTGGTTGGATGTTGAGTTCAGGATGGGTTGAAGCACTTGCAATAATTTTATCCGATGAAACGGGCGTTCCGATGATGTGAATTTTGCAAGGCATATTAAGCAATGTTTCCGGATCGTGCACATCATAATTTTTCAATTTTGTGTACGTAATTTGGTTATTACTCCCGAAAAAAAAAGCCGGAGCCAGCGCCAAAGGAAGAATTTCGGGTAAAAATTTTCCGGATTTCACATCGTAAATATGCACGTCGCTCACTTCATTTCCGGCTTCACCCAGCGAAAACAAAATCCGCGAACCATCATCGCTCACCACGGTTTGAAAATCAAATGTTTTACCAGCAACGTGGGTTTGAGGGTCAAAAATTAAGGTTTCTTTTCCGGTTTTAATATCTTGCGAATAAAATTTATTCATCTGTTCGCTCGGCAATCGTTTTTCGTAAAATACTTTCCGCCTGCTTTTGCAATAGGATTGTATCGCACAGAACGCATCGCATCGAGGTCTTTGAATTCTTTGAATAATTTATCTTGTCCCGGAATTTTCGCCAATTGAGCATTGGTGAATTCCGATTGTGCCTTGAACCAAGCAATCACTTCCGGATTTTTGATGTCTTCAATTCAACGGTACGGATCATTGATTTTCATTCCCCAATGCGTTTCTACCACATCAATTGTTTTCGATTTTGGGTATTGATATTGCGCAAACAAAATTTGTGAAATCAATAAAATAACGAATATTAAAAGTAGTTTTTTCATGGTTTTAAATTTTTAAAATAAGCATCAATATCAATCGGAGCACCAACATCAGAAAGGTCAGCCGAAGTTTCTTCAGGAAATTGTCCCGAAGCGATGGTTTTGAAATATGCTTCCATCTCATCACTTCCCGGAATATGCATGGAAATCAACGAGCCAGGATTATTTTCGTGCGGATTGGCAAACGTATGCGGCGTGCCTCGTGGAATAAATGCTGCATCGCCGGCTTTTGCCATAAAAATTTCTTTGTCTAATTGAATTAAAAATTCCCCCGAAACCACAAAAAATATTTCGTCTTGCTCTTTGTGAATGTGCAACGGTGGACCGCCTTTGAACCGAAGCGCATTGGGCATTGTCGTTCCCAAAAGCATCTGTCCGTTGGAATCTTTATTGGAAATTACACAACGCAACAAATCATCTTGCATCAGTTTTTGTTCCCCTCCGAAACGGCTTTCAGTAGATTTTATGAAAAATCCTTTTATTGGATTAAAAGTGGTCGCTATTTGGTTCCAAAAACCATTTCCTGCAAAGGAAATTGCGGGAATCGATAAAACTGCGGTGGAAAGGAAGTTTCTTCTTTTCATTTTTGATTAATTAAAGGCTTCAATCATTAAATAAATATAAACAATTGGTTTTTAACTAAATAAACAATTTATCAAACAGCAAGTATAAATTTGTAAACGGTAGTTTTTAGGGTGTGAAGTGTATTTGATGCTGCATAATTTTCACTCGGAAAATTATGAGTAACGAGCGATCTTTTAAAATTAATCCTTTCGTTTATATCCAATAAAAAAAGCACCCTTTTTCAAGGATGCTTTAAATGTAATTTATTGAATTACTTTTTGTTTTGAATATTTTTTTGCTGTTGTGCCTGTTCCATTAATTCATCCATTTTGCGTTGGAATTTAGATTTAGGCTTGTCTTTTGATTTGTTAGTTTCGATAATCACTTTCACTTTATCTTCTGTAACAATCTTGTTTTTAATCACATACATAATTCCTATGGTAATTAAATTCGATATAAAGTAATACAATGATAAACCAGATGCGTAATTATTAAAGAAGAACAACATCATGATTGGCGAAATGTAAATCATAACTTTCATGATTTTACCCATATCCGGCATACCTTCTTGTTGCGGAGTCATTGCAGCCTGATCGCCTGTTGTCATTTTCATGTAAAAGAACGTTGCTAATGCAGCCAAGATTGGGAACAAACTTACGTGACTACCATAAAACGGGATAGAAAAAGGTAAGGTAAACACACTGTCATATGATGATAAATCATCTGCCCAAAGGAATGCTTTTTGTCTTAAATCGAATGCCGACGGGAAGAAACTGAACAATGCATAAAACACCGGCAACTGAATCAACATTGGAATACAACCTGCCATTGGATTAACACCCGCTTTGTTGTACAGCTTCATTGTTTCCTGCTGTTTTTTCATTGGATCTTTCGCATACTTTTCATTTAATTCGTTTACTTCCGGACGAATTAATTTCATTTTTGCCTGCGATACATACGATTTGTATTGAACCGGCGACATAATTAAACGAATCACAACCGTGAACAATATAATGGCAATTCCGTGTGGAATTAAATTTGTTAATACCGTAAAGATCGGAATAACAATTAGTTTGTTCAACCAACCAAAAATTCCCCAACCTAATGGTACAATTTCGTCTAAATTTTTATCATAATCATTTAAGATGTTATAATCTGTAGGTCCCATATAAAGGTTCATGTTGTACGAAAGTTCGCCACCTTTATATTCCAACGGCATAACCGCAGTAAAATCTTTTAAGAAACCAGCTTTTTCATCTTCGTCTGTAACAAGGTTTTCCTGATTTAATTTTGCCATTTTAATTGGCATATCTGTCAATAAAATCGATGTAAATAAATGCTGTTTAAAGGCTACATAGGTTAAATCTTTAGCATCTTCAGAAGTTGTTTTTGCAGGATTTAAATAATCGTCTTTACCTTCTTCGTATTCGTACACGATTTCTGCATAACGATTTTCGTAAGTGATCGATTTTTCATTACGTGTAGCTTTTAACTGCCAAGTTAATTCTGCCGGATTTGCCGTGTTTAGAACCGAACTTAAACCTACCGATTTTATGCTTAAATCTAACATATACTCATTAGGTTTCAAAACATAACGATACTCTAAATAAGCAGTTTCAGATGTTTTTAACTTCATTGAAACCACTGTATTTTCGCCTTCTTTTGTTAAAGTTGGTTCAAAAAACAAATCTTTTGTATTTAACAAACGATTGTCTTTAGTAGCAAATTTTAGATCTAATTTTGAATTATTGTTGGTGATGATTTTTACCAGATCATCATTTTTACTCGAAATTCTTTTTTGATTGTTTACAGTAGCTTCTTTTATATAACCGCCTTTGCTTGAAAAAACAATTGTTAGCACACCGTTATCAACTTTCATGTCTTTTGCACCTGTAACACTTGGTAACGAAGCGCCATAAGCAAACGATCCCAACTGATTTTTTAACTGTGCGTTTGCCACCGTATCATTTTGTGCATTTGCAGCCAACTGATCAATTGGAGTTTTAGCAGCCGTTTCGGTTTTAGCTGTTTCTTTTGTTTTATCGTCTTTTTTATCATCAGAAAACATGTTTCCCGATAACATCCAAAACAATAAAACGGTAATGATAGCCATACCTATA
>Ga0256908_1000803_pt1 | contig 11149 bp, 9 predicted proteins | sample MC6MC0761MT_FD_186331 | JGI IMG/M metagenome (GOLD analysis project Ga0256908, IMG submission 186331) | Metatranscriptome of enriched soil aggregate microbial communities from Iowa State University, Ames, United States - MC6-MC0761-MT... | ecosystem: Environmental > Terrestrial > Soil >... | reverse complement strand
CGCATCTGTTTCGGGGATGAATCCATCGCCTTCCCAGCCTTGCTCGGGGTCTGGCGGTGGAGACATCTACCGGTGTCGTCGCCTTCGGGCGCCGGGCCGGGGGGACTGGAACGGATGGGACGGGTTGGTGGTTCGACTTCGGTCGGGTGCCGGCCCGGGTTCGACAACGTATCGACCCGTCGGGGGTCATTTCGTGTGAATGGTCGATGGAGGTGAAGGCGTGACGGCTTCGCGTTACCTGGAAACAGGGACCGGGCTGGAGGCGGGGGACGGGTCGTCCTCTCCGCTTCGCTTGGTGGATGAATCTTCTCCCCAACATAATTCGCGGAGCAAGTGGGAGCACTGCTACGTCAGTCGCCTACGGATCATCGATGCGGTCATCGTCGCCGGTGCGGTAGCGGCCGCGCAGGTCGTCCGCTTCGGAACCGAGGCGCAGTCGGTCGCGACGAACACCATCTCCGGTTTCAGCTACACCATGATGTCGGTTGCCCTGGCAGTCCTGTGGATCGCGATGTTGGTGATCCACCGCACCCGGTCGACCCGGGTCATCGGCGCCGGCGCCGAGGAGTATCGGCGGATCGGTGTCGCCACCTTCCAGTTGTTCGGGCTGATCGGCATGATCAGCCTGCTGTTCCGCATCGACATCGCGCGAGGCTACCTGGCGATCGCGTTTCCGGCGGGACTGGCCGGTCTGATGCTCGGGCGCTGGGTGATGCGGAAGGTCGTCACCCACAAGCGCCGTCAGGGTGACTGCCACACATCGGTTCTCGTTGTCGGCAACCGCGAGTCGGTGCTGACGATGACACGCAACTTCGAGCGCGATTCGGCCTCCGGATACCGCGTCGTCGGTGTCTGTGTACCGGGTTACGGCCACCGCGACGAGGAACACGTCGTCGTCGACGGCCGGGCGATCCCCGTTCTCGGCGACGAGTACACCGTCGTGAATGCGCTGCAGGCCTGCGGTGCAGACACGGTCGTGGTGACGGCCACCGAGCAGCTGGGGCACGACGGAATTCGCGGGCTCGTCTGGGACCTCGAACCGCTCAACATCGATCTGGTCGTGGCGCCCGGCGTCGTGGATGTCGCCGGCCCGCGCCTGGTGATGCGCCCCGTCGCCGGATTCCCGCTGATCCACGTCGAGAAGCCGCGCTACCACGGCGCGAAGCGCTTCGGTAAGACCGCCTTCGACATGTGCTTCTCTCTGGCGGCTCTGGTTGCCTTGTCTCCGGTGATGCTGATCGCCGCGATCGCAGTCAAGACGACCAGCAGGGGCCCCGTGCTCTACAAGTCCGAGCGAATGGGGATCAACGGCAAGCCGTTCCCGATGCTGAAGTTCCGCACCATGGTCGACGGCGCCGACAAGCAGGTCGCCGCCCTACTCGGTCAGAACGAAGGCGCCGGTGTCCTGTTCAAGATGAAGGACGACCCCCGCATCACCCCGGTCGGAAAGTTCCTGCGCAAGTACAGCCTCGACGAGCTGCCGCAGTTCGTGAACGTGCTCCGTCGCGAGATGAGCGTCGTCGGCCCGCGGCCGCCGCTTCGCCGCGAGGTCGAGGCCTACGACGGAACTGTCCGCCGGCGCATGCTCGTCAAGCCCGGCCTCACCGGACTGTGGCAGGTCAGCGGCCGCAGTGACCTGTCGTGGGATGAGACTGTACGACTGGATCTTTCGTACGTCGAGAACTGGTCGATGATGCAGGATGTCCTCATCGTCGGCAAGACCGTCCGCGCCGTCACGGCGGGCAGTGGAGCATATTGACGGCCTCGGCCTGGGCAAACCACTCGATGACGAAACTGCTTTCCACGTCGGAAGCGGGACTTCGTCGACCCCCCACATCACCAGGATTGAGGCAGATCAAATGAGCACTCCCATGGCGGTATTCGGTACCGGCTATCTTGGCGCGACCCATGCTGCGTGTATGGCGGAACTCGGGCATCACGTGCTGGGGGTCGACGTCGATGAATCGAAGTTGGCCAAACTCGAGGCCGGTGAGGTCCCGTTCTACGAGCCGGGGCTCGAGGAGGTTCTCAAGCGCAACATCGAGGCGGGACGACTGCGCTTCACCTCCAGTTACGAGGAAGCTGCGGAGTTCGCCGATGTGCATTTCATCGGTGTCGGAACCCCTCAGAAGAAGGGCGAATTCGCGGCGGACCTGACGTATGTCGACGCGGTGATCGACACTTTGGCGCCCCTCTTGAAGCGTCCTGCGGTGATCTTCGGAAAGTCGACGGTTCCCGTCGGCACGGCCGCTCGTCTCGGTCAGCGTGCTCGCGCATTGGCGCCGGCCGGAGTCGAGGTGGAAGTCGCGTGGAACCCTGAGTTCCTCCGCGAGGGGTTTGCAGTGCAGGACACACTCCACCCGGACCGCCTCGTGCTGGGCCTCGATCGTGAGCGTCCGGGACGCGCCGAGGAGGTTGCCCGCGAGATCTATGCGCAGCTTCTCGATGAGCGAATCCCGTTCCTGGTGACCGACCTTGCGACTGCAGAACTGGTCAAGACATCTGCCAACGCCTTCCTGGCCACGAAGATCTCCTTCATCAATGCGATGGCGGAAGTCTGTGAAGCCGTCGATGCCGATGTCACAGTCCTCGCGGACGCGATCGGCCACGATGCTCGTATCGGCCGCCGGTTCCTCAACGCAGGGCTGGGCTTCGGAGGTGGATGTCTTCCCAAGGACATCCGTGCCTTCATGGCTCGCGCAGGCGAGCTCGGCGCGGATCATGCGCTGACTTTCCTTCGTGAGGTCGACGCAGTGAACATGCGCCGACGTACCCGGATGGTCGAGATGGCACGCGAGGCCTGTGGAGGAAACCTTCTCGGGACCCGCGTCGCAGTTCTCGGTGCGGCGTTCAAACCCGAGTCTGATGATGTGCGTGATTCACCGGCGCTTAACGTGGCGGGGCAGATTCAGCTTCAAGGTGCGGCTGTCACGGTCTACGACCCCAAAGCAATGGAGAATTCTCGCCGCAACTTCCCCACACTCAGCTACGCAGCGGATGTGAACGAAGCGGTCGAGGGTGCGGACGTAATACTCGTGTTGACTGAGTGGAAGCAGTTTTGCGACCTGAAGCCGGCGAGGCTCGGCAAGCTGGTTCGTCAACGCAGCATTGTCGACGGACGCAATTGTCTCGATCCGACTGTTTGGCGCGACGCAGGTTGGAACTACAGGGGCATGGGACGGTAGCTGTGCTTCTCGATTCGATACCGCGTCAACCTCTCGGGCGTATCCACACCATGCCCTCGAGTCTCCAAGCGGCCGTCGCGACGATTGTCGAGATGGCCCGCGGGGAGAAGCCATACCTTGTGGTCACACCGAATATCGCGCATGTCAAACAAGTAGAGACTTGTCCGATCCTCCAGCAGGCATACGACCGCGCGGACTTCTCTCCTCCCGACGGCTGGCCGGTGGTGAGCGCTATCCGCCACCTCAGTCGTGGGAAGCTCGATTCCGAGCGCGTTCCAGGGTCGGATCTGTTAATCGAGCTTTGTAGGCGGCCTGTATCGGTTGCCTTGGTTGGCGGCGCAGGAGACTCGGCTGTCCTGGCAGCGAAGAACCTGACGCGGGCCAACCCGAGCCTCGATGTCGTCTCGATCGAATGCGCTCCCCGGAGCGAACTAGAGAATCGGTCTGCCCGCAATGAATTGCTCGAGCGGATCGCGAACGCACGACCGGAGATCATCTTCGTCGGTCTGGGGGTTCCTCGGCAGGAATCTCTAGCCCTAGAGCTGCTGGAGACGATCGACCGTGGCGTCGTCCTGTGTGTGGGCGCATCGATCGAATTTGCTGCCGGCACTCTCAAGCGGGCACCTGTGGCGATGCAGAGGCTGAAGCTCGAGTGGCTTCACCGGCTCGCCACAGAGCCGAAGAAGCTCGCGCGGAGGTACGCGCAGTCCGCCCCGCATTTTGTGAGGACCGTAGTCGCACAGCGGCGTGCGCAAGCTGAACAAGGAATTGCGATGGTCGAGCCCATTCCGCCAGAGCTTGACCGCCTGATCGTCCACCAGTTCGACCCTGCAAATCCGTCGCCGGGAGGTATCGACACTTGCCTGCGCGGCATTTGCAGATACTTCCCAGAGGGCACGAAGATTGGGATCGTCGGCATCGACGCCGCCTCGACCGAAAACGAGCGCGACCGGGTTCTCGGACGGTGGGAGAGCCACGTCGTGGGCGATCGACAGTTCTGGTTTCTTCCCGTCGCACACCTGGACCCGGGGAACCAGAAGCGAAGGGTGCCTCACTCGTTGCGCTTGGTGCTGGGCGCGATGAAGTACCGCCGACGTATTCCGAAGTTTCGGCTGCTCCAGGCTCATCGAATGGATACAGCGGTGGCCCTCAAAACGGTTTTTCGTCGCCCACTTGCCTACTTCGTCCACACACAGGACTCCGGTTTGACGGGGTCCACCTCGGATTCGATCTGGCGGTATGCGAGCAGGGTCCACGCCGCGCTGGAACACCACGTGGTTCGTCGGGCTGATGATGTCGTCGTATTCAACCCTGACTACGCACAGCAACTTGGGCTGCACAACCCGAACACGATCTTCTCACCCACATGGTTCGACCCGAGGGTCATACAGCAGGTTGCCCAAGACCGGGATCCACACAGGGTGCTGTGGGTGGGTCGAGTGGAAGAACCGAAGGATCCCCTGCTTGCCATCGCAGCGTTCGCAGAACTTGCAACGTTGGGTGATGCCTGGAAGTTGGATGTCGTCGGCGGAGGTACGCTCCTCCCCGCACTCGAGGCGGAGATTCGTTCGATGCCAGAAGAATTGCGGAGTCGCGTGACGATTCACGGAAGGCTGGCACCGGCCGACGTCGCTCGGGTAATGGCTGAGTGTGGCGTCTTCCTCATGACCTCTCACGCGGGCTATGAGGGGTATCCACGCGTGTTGGTCGAATCACTCGCCTCCGGACTGACTGCGGTTGTCACTGAGGGTTCGGACACTGGGCGATTGATTGTGGATGGGACGAACGGCTACACCGTAAGACAGCGGGATCCGCGTCTTCTAGCAGCAGCGATTGTGGACTCGCTCGAATGCGACAGCAGTGCGGCGGTCCAGACGGTAGCCGGGTTGCAGGCGCCAGTTGTCATTGAACGAATCTTCAACGCGTCAGCCGCTTGACGGCTGGGACAGAGGGGTAATGCGCGCAGTCATCACCGGTGTGGCCGGATTCGTCGGTTCGAATCTTGCTGAAGAGTTGTTGAGCCAGGGTCACGAGGTGGTTGGGATCGATTCGATCACCGACTACTACTCGCCTGAACTGAAGAGGGCGAACCTGGCGCGGCTCAGTCGCCCCGGTTTCACATTTCTCGAGTCGGACCTGAACGACCTGAACCTGATCGAAGTGCTGGACGATTCTGTCGATGTCGTCTACCACCAGGCCGGCCAACCAGGCGTTCGGAAGTCTTGGGGCTCGGACTTCGACGAGTACGTCCATGCGAACATTTCGGCAACTCAGAAGCTTCTTGAAGCAGCGGTGCATTGCCGGGGGCTGTCCCGTTTGGTGTATGCGTCCTCGTCGTCCGTGTACGGAAACGCAGAAACGTATCCTACAAGCGAGCAGGACCGGCCTCAGCCGATGAGCCCCTACGGTGTGACCAAGCTTGCTGCTGAACATCTGTGCAGCTTGTACGCGGAGAATTTCGGGTTACCGACTACGTCGCTGCGTTACTTCACGGTCTACGGACCTGGACAGCGACCCGATATGGCGTTCACTCGATTTACGACTGCGGCAGTGAGAGGCGAGCCGATCACCGTGTTCGGCTCGGGCGAGCAGTTGAGGGACTTCACATTCATCGACGACGTCGTGAGGGCAAACATCGCGGCCGGTGCTGCCGATGTGAAGCCTGGAACGGTGCTGAATGTTGCTGGCGGTAGCAATGTCTCGGTCAATGAGGCTTTGAGTATCATCGAGGAACTGCATGGTTCGTCGCTGGAGGTTCGCCGGGAAGGCACCGTTCGCGGAGACGTGTTCAGGACGGGCGGGTCCACCGACGCGATCCGAGCAAATCTGGGCTGGGAACCGCAAGTCGGGATCGCTGAGGGGCTCCGGCGTCATTACGAATGGGCATGTGCGACCAATGCCGGCAACTGAAGTGCTGAGCCAATCACAGTCGCATGCGCATGACCGCATCACTGACCACGGCGATTTGAAAGATTTCAAGAGGGCCGATCTGCTCGCTTACGGGCTGGCCAATTGGCGTTTCCACTATCGGCTGAAACACCCCACCCTCTACTACCAGCGCGTGATGCGCGATGTGGAGTTCCTGCAAAGCCAGGGTCGTCTCTGTCGGGTCATCGCTGAAGCGCGCCGAGCGTACTTGAAACTTCTCGGGATCTGGATGGGGCTCTCGATCCCCGCCGGGGTGTTCGGAAGGGGGCTTTCTGTGCCGCACTACGGCAGTGTCGTTGTGAATGACAAGGTCCGTGCGGGCCGCTTCTGCCGTATCCATTCGGCGACCAACCTGGGCGAGGTGAACGGCGAAGCGCCCCAACTGGGGGACGGCGTATACGTGGGCCCCGGAGCAGTCTTGTATGGCGGGGTCAATCTGGGTTCGGGCGCTGTAGTCGGAGCTAACTCCGTTGTCAACAAGGATGTTCCGAGATTCGGGGTCGTGGCGGGAGCGCCGGCACGGGTCATCTCCATGTCAGGCTCGCGAGGGGTGATGCCGGCAGGCATCGCTGCCGAGCTAGCTCGTTTGTGGGCGACAGTGCCTATCGACGAGAGGGGTTGAGAACGATGCCGAGGATCTCAGTCATACTGCCGGTCAAGAATGGCGAGCAGTTCGTCAAGTCGGCAATCCGCTCAACATTGATCGCAATGCCACGAGACTCCGAGTTGGTCGTACTCGACGACGCCAGCACCGACCGCACCGCGGAGCTTCTCTCGAGCCTTCGGGACCGGCGGTTGAGGGTGATCACCGGTGCAGAATCGAGCGGCCTCGCGGCTGGTCTGAACCGTTTGATCGCATCGACTGACAGCGAGTGGATCGCCCGCATGGATGCAGACGACATCTCTCTTCCTTGGCGATTCGCAGAGCAGCGGAGACGCATGACGGCCGGCACCGACTTCATCTTCTCGCCTGTAGTCCACCTCGGCCCCTCGCGTTTGCGGCTGAAGCCCACGCGGCCAGGCAGTATCGGATCCGACTCCGCGCCCTTTCTCTTGCTGCTGGAGAACCCATTTGCACACTCAACGGCGATGTTCAGACGCACGGCGATCGAACATCTCGGTCTTTACCGCAATGTGGGCGCCGAAGATTATGACCTCTGGCTGAGAGCTGCCTCTCACGGATATCGACTCGAGCGCACGGCGTATCCGGTCCTGCTGTACCGGCATCACACCCAGCAGGTAACGAAGGATGCAAACTGGAAGGCGCGGTCGAGGACGGAAGAGCTGCTAGTCGAATCGCACAGTGCTCTCAGCGAGTCCCTACTGGGGTTGGCGGGAGACAGCGTTTCCGCCCTACGTACAGGTAAGGCGCCGCGAGAGTTCGCCTCGCGCGCCGAGTGTCTCGTGAATGCAGTCGAACGCCACTTTTCGGAAGCTCAGCCCGGTCCTGAGGTCACTCGAATCCGCCGGACGTGCAAGTCTGCGAAGCAGAGTCTCGAACTCCGGTACAGGGCGGCTGAGTGTTGAGCCGGTCGTCGGCAGGGAGGTCGCAGCTGTGTTGACTATCGTCGCTGCCGTAGTCGCATTGTCGGTGTTGCTGTTGCTCCCAGTGGTGCCTCCTCATGTGGTGGTGATTGCGCTCGTGGTCACACGTTCCCTGTGTGACTTCGGAATCTCGACCGGGGCGCGGATTGCTGCGCTGTCGCCGATTGGGTTTGCGTGCAGTCTGATGGCCATCTACGCAGCGGCGCTGTTCTTCCTGCGTGAGACGAATATCCCTGTAGGCCTACAAAAGTACTCAAGACGAATCTTCGTGTGCTCGGGTGCAGTTGTACTCTGGGTTACGATCGCGACGTTCCACTTCGGTGCGAGCAACACTCTGCTGACCGAGGGCATCCGAGTGCTTTCTGTTCTGAGCCTCTTCCTGCTCGCTGTCTCTGGGCGCACAGATGTCGACAGTTCGAAGGCCCTGATGATCATGGGCATGCCCGCCGTCGTCATCGGTCTGATCGGCGCGGCAGGAGTTCTCCCTGGCGCTGTCAATGCAGCGGGCCGGATGGCTGGTACTTTCAGTCACCCCAATACCGCCGGCGCCTTCTTCGGCATCTTGGTAGTCCAGCTGGCAGCGATGGCCCTCGCTCGCAGAGATCTTTGCTCCATCATCATGTTGGCAGGTGCGCTAGCCGCATTGATGCTAACCGGTAGCCTCGGTGGAATTGTCGGCGCGACGGCCGGCGTGCTGGTGGTGCTCTGGGCGCAGCCCGGGCTGGCTTTCGGCTACCGAGCGGTTGCTACCGGCATCGGGGCACTTGGCATGTACGCCTTCTACAAGATCTTCGACCTTGCATCACGGGTGTCGGAGTTCGATTGGGGGCGTTCCGTCTCGGTGATGGACAAGCCGGACTCCTTTCAATGGCGATTGGAAAACTGGCGAAGACTCATTGAAATTTCCAGTGACAGTCCAGTTTTCGGGTTCGGTCTCGGCGCATCGAGTCACATGATCATGCCCCTGGGGGGACCACCGCACAGTATCTACGTCCAGACTCTCGTCGACATGGGGCTGATTGGTCTTGCTGCCCTCGTCACGCTGATCGTGTTCTTGTTTGTCAAATCGATTCGGCTGGCCAAACGCGGGCGATGGGAAGGCGCAGTCCTGGCTGGGCTGGTCGCTTTTTGTGCCGTGAACGGAGTAGTGAGCAACCTCATTGGATACACAGCTGCGGTCTACCTGCTCGTGGTTTCGACAGCATTCCTGGTGCGTTCGTCTCGGCGTTCAGAGTCTGGCGCAGTCACGTTCCAAGGCCGAGATGTCGATAGAAATACTCTAGTAGCAGGTGCGAAATGATATCTATGATGCGCTCTGGCATTCTTCAGGACTGGGATGCCAACAGCGGCCGGCCGCATATTCAGATCGTGCTGGCACTGCTTCGGTTGAGTCAAGCGATCCGCATGAGAAAGGGTTTATCGGCTCGGTTGTCCGGTCTGCTAGTTTGTGCGCTCTACCGGGTGGCTGCTCTGGGGTTCTGTGGTATTGATATTCCGGTTTCTACGCGGATCGGGCCCAACTTGTCGATTCATCATGGGATCGGGCTTGTTGTTCACAACAGGACTGTGATCGGCTCAAGTGTGACGCTTCGTCAAAGCACCACCCTCGGTTCGAAGGACGGAAGTCTTCCGCCTCGCATCGGTGACAACGTCAGTATTGGGCCGAACTCATGTTTGATAGGTCCGATTCGGGTCGGGAGTGGTGCGATTGTAGGGGCCGGCAGTGTCGTCGTGAGGGATGTCGACGAAGCAACCGTGGTCGCGGGGAACCCGGCACGGCCATTGACCAAGAGCTGATGACGGTATTCGACAGTTGCGCGCCAGTAGGACCGAGGAGGCCACGTGGACTACATCGAGAAGATGAAATCTATCGCTGCGGACAAGTATGCGCAGCTTTACGAGGGTGTGGAGGAAATCGTCTATGTGGACTTTCCTGACTATCCGAATGTGGGAGACTCTGCAATAGCCCTTGGGCAGTACGAGTTCTTCGCTCGGTCCGGTATTTCGATCCGCCGAACGTACTGCATCGGAACGCTCGGAAGGTCGGCTTATCAGTCCCGTATTCCGGTCGTCATCAATGGTGGCGGAAACATCGCAGGATTCTTTGACGGGATCGACAGGCATCGCAACGGCTTGGCGACGCGCCTGCGCGACTCGACGCTGCTAATCCAGGCACCCCAATCGATCCACTTCAACACAGAGCAGGCCCGACGTGAGTTTGCCGTCAAGTTTGCCTCGCGGCGTGCTCTCAGGATGAGTGTGAGGGATCGCGAAGGCATCACCGCACTGTCCGGGGTTCTCGAATCTGTGCTGCTCGCGCCGGATGCGGTCCATCATCTTGGTTCGATCGCTGCACCCGATCCCGTGAGAAGGGTTGCTGTCCTGGCGCGCCGGGACCGCGAATCCGCAGGAAGCGCTGCGATCTCCGGCTCCTTCGACTGGCCGCGGGACCCCTTCCCGCTCAGCTATCAGACAAGCCTGCGTTGGAAGACGAAGTACTTGGGGCCAGTCGGACAACTCCTCAACCCTTCGGTCGCCCAGTGGCGGGCGATCGCTGCGCAGCGACTGGCTCGAGGGGTTGACCTGCTGGCGGCAGGCGAGTACATCGTCACTGACAGATTGCATGCCATGCTGATCGCGTTGCAGATGGGCCGTCCAGTTGTTGCTGTAGACAACAACAACCGCAAGCTGTCGAAGTACGCAGAAACATGGTTCGGCGCGGCTCAACCGCCTCTGACATTTGCCAACAGTTTTGAAGCTGCGATGAAAGTCAAGATCAGTGCTTGATAGCAGTGTGTTGTGAAATCTCTCGTTTGGGCCTTTCTGGAACGCGTGTTGCCGAGAGCCGCCTCAGCGGTCATTATGCTGGGTCTGGCAGCATTCTTGACGCCGGAGATCGTCGGCGTTTACGCGCTCGGAATTCTTGCCACTACGCTCTATCAGGCGGCCAGCGACACCGCGATCAGGCAAATTGCGGTATCGGCGGTCGTTGCAGAGAGTGGTCAAAAGTTCCTGCGCCGATATGCTTGGATTTCCACCGTCGCTGGAATGGTGTTTCTCTCGGTAAGCCTCGTCGCAATATTCGCTTTTACGCCGACGGAAGTGAGTGGCCAAGTTGTCTTCTTGATACCTCTGGTCACAGTTCCGGGGCTCATGGCGGCCCGCGTGATGGCAATCGCTCGAATGCAGATGGCTGGCAAATGGAGGGAGTTGGCGACCTACCAACTGATCGGGACTGCTGCGTCCTTCGCGATCAGCGTTCCGGTTCTTTTGCTTACCCGCAGCCTTCTCGCTTCTTCGCTGCAGATAGTGATCACTGAACTCACTTTCACATTGCTCACCGTAAAGGCAGCGCGATCCCTTCCCGCTGCGCAGGAGACTCGCGAAGAGTGTTCTCATCCACCCCTCGGGAAGGAATTCGGGCATCTTGCGATGTACTCCGTGCTCGCATGGTTTCAGAGTCAGACGGACCGGGTGCTGATGGGGCCAGT
>Ga0256908_1000801_pt1 | contig 11168 bp, 9 predicted proteins | sample MC6MC0761MT_FD_186331 | JGI IMG/M metagenome (GOLD analysis project Ga0256908, IMG submission 186331) | Metatranscriptome of enriched soil aggregate microbial communities from Iowa State University, Ames, United States - MC6-MC0761-MT... | ecosystem: Environmental > Terrestrial > Soil >... | reverse complement strand
CGAAATTAAAGCTGATCTGAAAAAATATCCAAAAAATCATATTTTTGAATTGGCTGATTTAAAGTCGATGTTCATTCACAAAGCAAACTATTTAGCACAGGCATTGAAAGAATTAGTCGAAGAAGGCGAATATCTTTACAAAAATGCCACATACATAAAATTATAATGGAGAAATTACGAATTGTTTTTATGGGAACACCCAATTTTGCAGTGGGAATTTTATGTATGTGGCATTTTTGTAAAGATATTCGCCTTCTTCGGTCAATTCTTTTAATGCTTGTGCTAAATAATTTGATTTGTGGATGAACATCGACTTTAAATCAGCCAATTCAAAAATATGATCTTTTGGATAATTTTTCAGTTCCGCTTTAATTTCGTCGATTAAAATGCTACTGTTTTTCGAATTTTTATTTTGAATACAAGTAGAACATTTACCGCAGTCTTCGTTGTAATCTTCATCGAAATAATTTAAAAGAATTTTATTTTTACAAACGTTTGTGTTGGTAACATATTGAAGCATCGCCTTAAACTGCTGATCTTTTATGGTGTTAAACTGTGTAAGGTTTTTTGCAACGCGGTTAATGGTAATATCGTCTTCGCGCACTTCGGTTAATACAACGTTGGTATCGTTTGGAGCTTGTATAAACGTACAAAATCCTTTTAAAACCCACGATTCTATAGTTTCGATAATCTTTTGATTGGGCATTTTTGTATGTTTCGATAAAACATCGATATCAATTGCTGTTTCACCATCTTGAATACCGCGGTAATGATGCAATATGCTTAAAAACAAAATTTCTTCTAACGAATGATTGCTGAAATACGCAATGGCATCGTTTGAATTTATTAAGAAATGAATGTAGTTTTTGTACTTAAATGCTTGTTCAAAACTTAAAACCGACTGTCGATCTAAAAATTCAAACGCATGAAAAGTTTTGCTTACCGGTAAATTGTATTTCTGACAAAAATCTTTAAAGTTAAAACGAATCGTTTCGTTAAAACCTTCGCCATAAGCAATTTGAAAATGATTTACGAAACGTTTGTACACCATTTTTACAAAATCGATTTCCAGATTGTTCAGCTCGTGAAAACCTTTTGCTTGATGAATGCTGTTTGAACTCAACAATAAGGTTGCAAACGCTTTTTCGCCATCGCGACCTGCACGACCTGCTTCCTGATAATAACTTTCCAAGTTATCGGGGATGTGCAAATGAATAACGTTGCGAACATTCGATTTGTCAATTCCCATTCCAAACGCGTTGGTGGCTACCATAACCAGAACGGTTTCGTTTAGCCAATCGTTCAGTTTTTGTTTTTTCGATTTAAAATCTAAACCTCCGTGAAAAAAATCGGCAGAAATTCCGTACGATTTTAAATTCTGCGCCACTTCAATGGTGGCTTTTCTACTTTTTACATAGATAATTGCCGGAGAAGGATTTTTTTTAAGGATTTGAAACAATAATTCTTCTGAATTTTCCTGCTGATAAACACCGTAATACAATTCGTTTCGTAAAAAAGTCTTTTTAAAAACTTTTGGATTTTTAAGTTGAAGAATATTTATGATATCCTGCTGAACTCGGTTATTTGCCGATGCTGTAAGTGCGATAAACGGAATATTTGGCAACCATTCTTTTAACTTGCCAATTTCTAAATAAGCCGGACGAAAATCGTGTCCCCATTGTGATATGCAGTGCGCTTCATCAATAGCAACTAAATTTATGGGTAACTGAATGATTCTGCTTAAAATCCATTCGTTTTTAAAACGTTCGGGAGCAATGTATAGAAATTTGTAGTTTCCGTATTGCGAATTATCCAACAAATTCGAAATATCTTCCGTTGATAAATTTCCCGAAATCGACAAAGCCTTAATGTTTCGACTTTTTAACTGGTTGATCTGATCTTCAATCAAAGCAATCAAAGGCGAAATTACCAGACAAATTCCATCGGTCATTAAAGCGGGAATCTGAAAGCAAATACTTTTTCCGCCGCCAGTTGGTAGCAAAGCAAGGGTATCGTTTCCCTGAAAAACCGATTCTATTATTTCTTCCTGCGGAATTCTAAAAGAATCATAACCCCAATGTTTTTTTAAAATATGTACAGCTTCAAACAAAATGCGGTGTTTTTTCTTTAAAAATAAAGAAAAATTATAAATTATTCAATATAAAAGTAATTCTTGTATCCAAATTAGCTTTTGGTACTTCGGTTAGCTGGTAACCGTAGCTTTCGTAAGTTTCTACCAAATGGTTGTGGATTAGTTTTGCCTGTTCAAAATTTTCATATCGCTCGTTATCGCTTACATAAATATCTTCCCAAGGCGGTAGTATAAAAATTTTGGTATAACGGTGATTTTTGCAGGCGTCATCAAAAAAAGCAGGGTAGGCGTCGCCAATGTAATGCATATACGCCAATACATCGGGAATACCGCGATCTATAAAAACACAAGTTGTATTTTCTTTTACAGCGTTGTTAAACTGATCTATACGTCCTTTTAAAAGTAATTCGCTAAACAAAAGCGGTTCTTTTAAAAACAATTGGTCAATGCCTGTTTTCTGTGCTTCTAAAGTAACCTGACGTGAAATTTCGGGATAACAAACGTATCCTTTTTCTGTAAGTGCGTTAATAATTGATGTTTTCCCTGAACCGGGACCGCCAATAAGTAAAATAGTTTTAGTATCCACCTTAAAAAATCAAAGGGCAAATTTACACAGAAAAATTAAATTGTATGTTCAATTAAAACGGATATTAGTATATTTACCTTAATCTAATGTATATTTGTAGATAATTTTATTTTATGGACAAGAAAACCGAAGAATTCTACGTACGCCTTAAAACCGAGTTAGATAATACAACCGAAAAGTGGCCTGCAGAATACCTATATAAATTTATTGTTCCTGCCAGCGAAGAGAAAATTGCTTTGATTGAAAAAGCTTTTAATGATATGGGAGCAGTGATTACAACAAACAAATCTAAAAACGGAAACTACTCAAGTGTATCAATAAACGTGGTTATGCCAAATGCAGATGCTATTATTGATAAATACAAAGAAGTTTCAACTATAGAAGGAATTATTTCCTTATAATTTTTTATGAAATTTAAGCCAACCGAAGCAATAAATCATTTAGAATACAATACCGATCGTAAAGATTTGGTGTTGCCAGAATATGGTCGTCATTTACAAAAACTGATCGATCAGGTTATTTTAATTGAAGACAGTGCCGAACGCAACAAAGCGGCTCGTGCAGTAATTGATATCATGGGAACTATAAATCCGCATTTGCGCGATGTTTTAGATTTTCAGCATAAACTGTGGGATCAGCTTTTTAAAATGTCACGCTTTCAGTTAGATGTTGATTCACCTTACGAAAAACCAAGAGCAACCACCAATTTTAACGAACCAATTTTAATTGAATATCCAAGAAACAATCATAGGTATCGTTTTTACGGATCTAATATTGTTGATATGATCAACGAAGCAATTAGTTGGGAAGAAGGTGAACGCAAAGAAGCGCTGATTATGGTGATTGCCAACCACATGAAAAAAAGTTATGTGAATTGGAATAACGAATCTATTGATGATGCGGTTATTTTTCAGCATTTAAAAGATTTATCGGGCGGAAAGATCGATCTAACAGCAAGTTTGGACGATAACAACAATACGGTTAATTTAATGAAGCCGAATGTTCGCAGCAATCAGTTTCAAAATCGAAACACATCTGCAACCAACACAAATAATAGAAATAATTCGTTTCAAAACCGCAGTAATTCAGGAAATAATAATACAAATCAGCAGCGAAACAATCCAAACAATAAGCAGGCAAATACGCCGAATGCCAATAACAGGTTTGTAAAAAAAGCGAATCCAAACAATAACAACACGAATAGTAACAATTCATCTAAAAATACAAATAGAAATACAAATTAATGGGAACTTTTAAAATTGAAGGCGGACATACTTTAAACGGTGTTGTACAACCACAAGGAGCTAAAAATGAAGCACTACAGATTTTATGCGCAGTTTTATTAACCGATGAAAAAATTACAATTTCTAATATTCCCGATATTATAGATGTTAACAAACTTATTGTTTTGTTGCAGAATTTAGGGGTTGCTGTTGAAAAATTAAACCGAAACACGTATACTTTTCAGGCAGATAAGATTGATTTAGGATATTTAGAATCTGATAAATTTCGTGAAGAAGGAAAATCGCTTCGCGGTTCTATTATGATTGTAGGTCCGTTATTAGCGCGTTTCGGTAAGGGATTTATTCCTAAACCAGGTGGCGATAAAATAGGTCGTCGTAGATTAGATACCCATTTTGAAGGATTCATAAATTTAGGTGCGAAATTCAGATACAACCGCGAAGAATATTTTTACGGTGTAGAAGCTCCAAATGGTTTAACGGGCGCTTATATGTTGTTAGATGAAGCTTCGGTAACCGGAACAGCAAACATATTAATGGCAGCAGTTTTAGCAAAAGGAACTACCACAATTTATAACGCAGCCTGCGAACCTTATTTACAGCAGCTTTGTAGAATGTTAAATTCTATGGGTGCTAAAATTACAGGTGTAGGTTCTAATTTAATTTCTATTGAAGGTGTTGAGAAATTAGGCGGATGTACGCACCAAATTTTACCAGATATGATCGAAATTGGATCTTGGATAGGTTTAGCAGCAATGACACGAAGCGAGGTTACTATAAAAAATGTAAGCTGGGAAAATTTAGGAGTAATACCAACAGCTTTCAGAAAATTGGGAATCACTATTGAAAAAGTAAACGAAGACGATATCTTTATTCCCGCACATACCAACGGATACGAAATTAAAGGCGATATAGACGGATCTATTTTAACGATAGCCGATGCGCCTTGGCCAGGTTTAACACCCGATTTGTTGAGTATTTTTCTTGTAGTGGCAACGCAGGCAAGGGGAGAAGTGTTGATACACCAAAAAATGTTCGAATCGCGTTTGTTCTTTGTTGATAAATTAATTGATATGGGCGCAAAAATTATCCTGTGCGATCCGCACCGTGCCGTAATCATTGGTCATGATTTTAAATCACAGTTAAAAGCTACCAAAATGTCATCGCCAGATATTCGCGCGGGTATCTCGTTGTTAATTGCAGCATTATCTGCAAAAGGAACAAGTGTTATTCAAAACATAGATCAAATAGATCGCGGTTACGAAAATATAGATGAGCGTTTATTGGCTTTAGGAGCAAAAATTGAGCGTTTAGATTAGAATTAAAAGAGTCTTAAATAGACTCTTTTTTGATTATGTTCAACAAAGAAACTTATAATGAAGCATTACATATTTATTATTTTTTTCAGTATTATAACTAATAGTTTTTTCGCAAAAAAAAGATACTTGGGTGTCGTTTTTAAATAAAGATAGTACTCTAGTAGGTTTTAAAGACATTAACAACCAAATTAAAATCGAACCAAAATTTACTGGTTTTACAATAGCTGACAAATTTGACGATGTTTTAGTAGTGTCAGAATCAATAAATGATCGTTGGGAAAGTTATTACCTTAATAAATCAGGAAAAAAATTTGGTATTGACAGTTTGTTTATTTTTGATAATCGTACAGATTGTGAAAGCGAAGGGTTTATACGCTTTAGTAATTATAAAACCAACAACATTGGAATGTTCAATAAAGATGGTAAAATTGTAATTCCGGCTAATTACAATGCCTTATCAAGTGTTAGAAATGGTTTGGTGATTGCTCTGAAGAACGCAGAAAAAGACTATTGGCATAAAGACGATCATTCTGGTTGTAATCATTTTAGTTGGAAGGGCGGACAAACAATACTCATTGACACCTTAAACAATATTCTTGTAGATGACTTTGTGTATGAAAACCCATTAAATTTATTTAGTGTTGAAAAAACTAAAAGCCCACATTCAAGTACTATTCGAACATCCTTTTTAGGAACTGACGGGACATATTACTCTTTTGTTGATTTTAAGAAAGAGTTTAGCGAATGGTTTACTAAAGAATTTTTATCCAATCTGTCAGAGAAAGACTTGCTATTTAACTCCTTTGATAAGATTGTTTGGAGCTCAAAAAGAAATTGGGAATTTTCTGAAAAAGAACTATTTATTAACGATAATTATTCATTGTTAAAGGAAATGTTCTTGGAGATTTTAACTCCTGATTGCAATTACACAATATCTCAAGACGGATTAAATCCTTTTATATTTGAAGATGCAGATTTCAATGAATATTTTGATAACTGTCGTGATGCAAAAGAATGGATTTATCCAACAATGAATGTTTATGTTATTAGTAAAGCAGATAAAGGTTCAATAGAAAGAGGTTATGAGTTTTTACGAACTAATAAAGGTTACAAATTAATTTCTATTCGCTTCAAAAATACTGATTTAAAACGTATTAAATAAAGAAAACAAAAAAAGTACATATCAAAGCCTAAAAACGTTTGTGAATTCAAAATTTATGTTGATATTTGCACTCGCTAATAAAAAGCATAATCGTTCATAGAATCAGCTGGAAAAAAGTAACAAAATAATTTGTAGGTTTTAAAAATATTAATACTTTTGCAACCGCAAATACAAAATAATGGCCCGTTCGTCTATCGGTTAGGACGCCAGGTTTTCATCCTGGTAAGGGGGGTTCGATTCCCCCACGGGCTACAAAGGTTTCCGTCGAACCTAAAAAACGATGGCCCGTTCGTCTATCGGTTAGGACGCCAGGTTTTCATCCTGGTAAGGGGGGTTCGATTCCCCCACGGGCTACAAAGGTTTTCATCGAACCTAAAAAACGATGGCCCGTTCGTCTATCGGTTAGGACGCCAGGTTTTCATCCTGGTAAGGGGGGTTCGATTCCCCCACGGGCTACAAAGGTTTCCATCGAGCCTAAAAAACGATGGCCCGTTCGTCTATCGGTTAGGACGCCAGGTTTTCATCCTGGTAAGGGGGGTTCGATTCCCCCACGGGCTACAGTTAGTTGTAAATAAGTTTTGTAAAATATTAGTCAGTGTCTCGATTATTATTTTATTAGTTAAAACCAAAGTGTTCGCCTAGGTGAATGTGGGAGGTTTTTCTTTTTTAACTAAAAGTTTTAAAAATAATTAATTACAATTAAAAAGATTAAAAAATGGCAAATCACAAGTCAGCTTTAAAAAGAATTAGAAGCAACGAAAAAAAGAGAGTATTAAACAAGTATCAGCACAAAACAACTCGTAACGCGATTAAAGCTTTACGTTTAGTTGGAGAGAAAGCAGAAGCTGCTGAAAAATTAGTTGTTGTTACTTCTATGATCGATAAATTAGCTAAAAAGAATATTATTCACGCTAACAAAGCAGCTAACTTAAAATCTAAATTAACAAAACACGTTAACGCACTTTAATTAGTTAATGTTTTTGAGATATATAACACTTAAGCTCTCCTTAACCGAGGGCTTTTTGTTGTTAAATGGCATCTGCAAAATAAGAGAAACTTTAGTTTTATGACCCAAATAAGAAATATCGCAATTATTGCACACGTTGACCACGGTAAAACTACATTGGTTGATAAAATTATGTACCACTGTCAACTTTTTCGTGATAACGAAAATACAGGAGACCTTATCCTTGACAATAACGATCTAGAACGTGAAAGAGGTATTACCATTACTTCTAAAAACGTTTCGGTTCAGTACAAAGGAACAAAAATTAACATTATCGATACTCCTGGTCACGCGGATTTCGGTGGTGAAGTAGAACGTGTATTGAATATGGCCGATGGTGTTTGCCTTTTGGTAGATGCTTTCGAAGGACCAATGCCACAAACTCGTTTCGTTTTGCAAAAAGCGATCGATTTAGGGTTGAAGCCTTGCGTTGTAATCAATAAAGTTGATAAAGAAAACTGTACTCCGGAAGAAGTGCACGAAAAAGTTTTCGACTTGATGTTTGAACTTGGAGCAACTGAAGATCAATTAGATTTCCCAGCGGTTTACGGTTCTGCAAAAAACAACTGGATGTCTGACGATTGGAGAAACCAAACTGATAACATCGAGCCATTATTAGACATGGTTATAGAGCATGTACCAGCTCCAAAAGTTTCAGAAGGAAACCCTCAAATGTTGATTACATCTTTAGACTTTTCAGCCTTTACAGGTCGTATCGCAATCGGTCGTTTGGAAAGAGGTGTTTTGAAAGAAGGAATGCCAATCTCTTTGGTAAAAAGAGACGGTACTGTAACAAAATCTAGAATTAAAGAATTACATACTTTTGAAGGTCTTGGACGTAAAAAAGTTACTGAAGTAATTGCTGGAGATATTTGTGCTGTTGTTGGAGTTGAAGGTTTTGAAATTGGAGATACCATTTCAGATCACGAAAACCCAGAAGGCTTGGCATCTATCGCAATTGATGAACCAACAATGAGTATGTTGTTTACAATTAACGATTCGCCTTTCTTTGGTAAAGAAGGAAAATTTGTAACTTCTCGTCACATTCGTGAGCGTTTAACAAAAGAATTAGAGAAAAACTTAGCAATGAGGTTAGGTGAAACTGATTCTGCTGATAAATTCATGGTTTTTGGTCGTGGAGTATTGCACTTATCTGTTCTTATTGAAACAATGAGAAGAGAAGGATACGAACTTCAAATTGGTCAGCCACAAGTTATCATCAAAGAAATCGACGGTAAAAAATGTGAACCAATTGAAGAGTTGACAATCGACTTGCCAGAAAATCTTTCAGGTAGAGCGGTAGAGTTTGTTACCATGCGTAAAGGTGAAATGCTTTCTATGGAAACTAAAGGCGAGCGTATGATTATTAAATTCAATATTCCATCTCGTGGAATTATCGGATTAAGAAATCAACTTTTAACAGCGACTGCTGGTGAGGCTATTATGGCACACCGTTTTATTGGATATGAGCCTTTCAAAGGTGAAATTGCCGGACGTAACAAAGGTTCGTTAATTTCTATGGAAAAAGGAAAAGCAATTCCTTATTCTCTTGATAAATTACAAGATCGTGGTAAATTCTTCATTGAACCAAACTCTGAAATTTATGAAGGTCAGGTTATTGGAGAAAATTCTCGTGCAGATGATATGTCTGTAAACGTAACTAAAGAGAAAAAACAATCTAACGTTCGTTCTTCTGGAAATGATGAAAAAGCAAGAATCATCCCGCCAATCATTTTCTCTCTTGAAGAAGCGTTAGAATATATTCAAAAGGATGAATATGTTGAGGTAACACCAAAATCTATCCGTATTCGTAAAATTCATTTAAGCGAAACAGACAGAAAACGTTATAAAAACGATTAATTTGATTTTATTTCATAAAAAAAGGAGCTTTTAAGCTCCTTTTTTGTTATTTAATACTTTTGAAATTTCGTTTCACAAAAGCAGTTAATTCTTCTCCTTTAAGTAAACCTTGTGCTAGTTTTGCTAAATCAAGTGCTTGCTTAACCAAATTGTTTTTTGTTTCTTCGTTACTTTCGTTTAAAATTTTCGAAGCAATTTCAGAATTTGTATTTACAATTAAGTTGTACGAATCTGGAAAACTGCCAAACATTGAATTACCGCCCATTGCCTGCATTTCTTTCATACGACGCATAAATTCTGGTTGTGTAATCATAAAAGGTTCTGCAGTGCTGTCTAAAGCTTCGGTTTGTATGTTGTAGCTTTTATTTGCAATAGCAGTTTCAATAAACTCTTTTAATTGAGTGGTTTCAGTTTCGCTTAATTTCGATATAACCTCATCATCTTTCTTAATTAAATTATCGATAGAATCTGCATCAACACGAGAAAAAGTAACATCTTGGTTGTCCATTTCCAATTTCTGAATTAAGTGCGATACGATTGGCGAATCTAACAACAAAACTTCATATCCTTTTGCTTTTGCATTTGCAATGTAGCTGTGTTGCGCATCTTTGTTTGATGTATATAAAAGAACAGTTTTACCGTCTTTATTTGTTTGGTTGATTTTCGCTTTTTCTTTTAACTCTTCCCAAGTATAAAAAGTATTGTCAACAGTTGGGTACAAAACAAAATCTTTCGATTTTTCGTAGAATTTGTCTTCACTCAACATACCGTATTCCAAAACAATTTTAATATCGTTCCATTTTTGCTCAAAAGCACCACGGTCCTCGTTAAATAACGATTTTAATTTATCGGCAACCTTTCTGGTGATATAGTTCGATATTTTCTTAACATTTCCATCAGCCTGTAAATAAGAACGCGACACGTTTAACGGAATATCCGGCGAATCAATCACACCTTTCAGCATCGTTAAAAATTCAGGAACAATTCCTTCTACATTATCGGTTACAAAAACCTGATTTTGATATAATTGAATTTTATCTTTTTGAATGCTTAAATCGCCCGATAATTTTGGGAAATAAAGAATTCCCGTTAAGTTGAACGGATGATCTACATTTAAATGGATGTGAAACAAAGGATCATCGAACTGCATTGGATACAATTCGCGGTAGAAGTTTTTGTAATCTTCGTCTGATAAATCGCTTGGTTTCTTTGTCCACGCCGGGTTTGGATTATTGATGATTGCATCAACCAAAACTTCATTATCGCCTTCTTTTTCAGTTTTAGTTCCGAATTTAATAGGGACAGGCATGAATTTGTTGTATTTATTAAGTAATTCCTGAATTTTATGATCTTCTAAAAATTCGGTAGAATCATCGGCGATATGAAGGATAATTTCAGTTCCGCGATCGGTTTTGTTTGATGGTTCTAACGTAAATTCCGGCGATCCGTCACACGTCCAATGCACAGCAGGCTCATCTTTGTACGATTTTGTAATGATTTCAACCTTACTTGCAACCATAAAAGCAGAGTAAAAACCTAAACCAAAATGACCGATAATTCCTGAATCTTTAGCAGAATCTTTGTACTTGTCTAAAAATTCTTCGGCACCCGAAAAAGCTACTTGGTTAATGTATTTTTCAACCTCTTCACCTGTCATTCCCAATCCTTGATCAATAATATGAAGCGTTTTGTTTTCTTTATCAATCTTCACTTCAATTTTTGGATTGCCGTATTCTACAGCAGCTTCACCAATTGATGTTAAATGTTTTAGCTTTAAAGTAGCATCGGTTGCATTACTTATTAATTCACGTAAAAAGATTTCGTGATCGCTGTATAAAAACTTTTTAATTAACGGAAAAATGTTTTCTACCGTTACGTTTATTTTACCTGAAGTCATATTTT
>Ga0256908_1000800_pt1 | contig 11182 bp, 6 predicted proteins | sample MC6MC0761MT_FD_186331 | JGI IMG/M metagenome (GOLD analysis project Ga0256908, IMG submission 186331) | Metatranscriptome of enriched soil aggregate microbial communities from Iowa State University, Ames, United States - MC6-MC0761-MT... | ecosystem: Environmental > Terrestrial > Soil >... | reverse complement strand
GGGAAGCCCCCGGGCCCTGCCGCCTGGAGGTGTGAATCATGCACGGTCCGCTCTGGTGTAATGGCAGCACCCCGGCCTTTGGAGCCGTGGAGTATAGGTTCGAATCCTATGGGCGGAACGGTCGGAAAATGCGCTCCTCTCTGTACCTGGAACAGCTCGAACGGTGCCTGGGTCCATTGTTGGATGGCAGCATTCCGAAGCCGGGTTACCCGGGACATACCGAGCAAGGAGAGCCAGTACGTGAGCCCCGAAACCACCGGTCCCGCAGCGGTCATTGTTCTGGCCGCCGGTGCCGGAACGCGCATGAAGTCGCGGACTCCTAAGATTCTCCACGAAATCGGCGGCCGCTCCATGGTGGGCCACGCCCTGTTGGCTGCCCGGGCCATCAACCCGCTGCAGCTGGCCCTTGTTGTCCGCCACGAGCGCGACCGTGTGGCCGAGCACGTTACCGCCCTGGACCCGGAAGCCCTGATCGTTGACCAGGACGACGTACCCGGTACGGGCCGCGCAGTGGAGGTAGCGCTCACCGCACTCGACGCCGCCGCCGAACTTTCCGGCACCGTTGTTGTCACCTACGGCGATGTTCCCCTGTTGACGGGTGAATTGCTCGGCGAGCTCGTCACCACCCATGAGGCTGAAGGCAACGCCGTTACCGTACTCACCGCAGTACTGGACGACGCCACCGGTTATGGCCGGATCCTTCGCGCCGAGGATGGCACCGTCACGGGCATCCGCGAACACAAAGACGCAAGCGATTCCGAGCGCAGCATCCGCGAGGTCAACTCCGGTATCTACGCTTTCGACGCTGCCGTGCTGAGGACCGCCCTCTCGAAGGTCACCACGGACAACGCCCAAGGCGAGATGTACCTGACCGATGTCCTCGGTTTGGCGCGCGACGCCGGCGGCCGGGTTGCCGCCGTCGTTACTGAAGACCGCTGGCAGGTTGAGGGTGCCAACGACCGCATCCAGTTGTCGGCGCTGGGTGCTGAGCACAACCGCCGGATCGTCGAGGCCTGGATGCGCGCGGGCGTGACCGTCGTGGATCCGAACACCACCTGGATCGACTCCACCGTCACCCTGGACGAAGACGTCCGCCTCCTGCCCAATACGCAACTGCACGGTTCCACCACAGTGGCGCGCGACGCCGTCGTGGGTCCGGACACCACCTTGACCGATGTCACCATCGGCGAAGGCGCGAAAGTGACCCGCACGCACGGCTCCGGTTCCACGATTGGTGCCAAGGCGAGCGTGGGACCGTTCACGTACCTCCGTCCAGGCACGGTGCTGGGGGAGACCGGCAAGATCGGTGCGTTCTACGAGACCAAGAACGTGACCATCGGCCGTGGTTCCAAGCTCTCGCACCTGGGCTACGCCGGCGACGCCGAGATCGGCGAGGACACCAACATCGGTTGCGGCAACATCACCGCAAACTACGACGGCGAGAAGAAGCACCGTACGGTAATCGGCTCTGGCGTCCGCACGGGTTCCAACACGGTGTTCGTAGCCCCCGTGACAGTAGGCGACGGTGCGTACAGCGGCGCCGGGGCAGTCATCCGCAAGGATGTTCCCGCAGGTGCACTCGCCGTGAGCCTGGCCGCGCAGCGGAACGCCGAAGACTGGGTTATCTCCAACCGCCCAGGAACTGCCTCCGCACAGCTGGCCCAGGCCGCGCAGGCCTCCACATCCTCACAATCCCCGGCAACCATAGAAGAGGGCAAATAGGCATGAGCGAAATTACCGCACACGGCGAGAAGAAACTGATTCTCGCCGCCGGAAGGGCGCATCCGGAGCTGGCGCAGGAAATCGCGAAGGAGCTGGAAACCGAGCTCCTGCCCATCGATGCCTACGACTTCGCCAATGGGGAAATCTACGTCCGTTCGGCCGAGAGCGTGCGAGGCACTGACGCCTTCGTCATCCAGGCCCACCCGGCGCCGTTGAACAACTGGCTGATGGAGCAGTTGATCATGATCGACTCCCTCAAGAGGGCCTCCGCCAAGAGGATCACGGTTGTTTCGCCGTTCTACCCGTACTCCCGCCAGGACAAGAAGGGCCGTGGCCGCGAGCCCATCTCCGCCCGCCTGGTTGCCGACCTCTACAAGACGGCCGGTGCGGACCGCATCATGTCCGTGGACCTGCACACCTCGCAGATCCAGGGCTTCTTCGACGGCCCCGTAGACCACCTGATGGCCATCCCGCTGCTGGCTGACTACATCCGCACCAAGGTTGAGGCTGACAACATCACCGTTGTTTCGCCCGACACCGGCCGTGTCCGGGTGGCAGAGCAGTGGGCCGAGCGCCTGGGCGGTGCCCCGCTGGCCTTCGTGCACAAGAGCCGCGACCTTACCGTGCCGAACCAGGCTGTTTCCAAGACCGTTGTTGGCCAGGTTGAGGGACGCACCTGCGTGCTCATCGACGACATGATCGACACCGGCGGAACCATCTCCGGCGCCGTCCAGGTGCTGAAGAATGCCGGCGCCAAGGACGTCATCATTGCCTGCACGCACGCAGTCTTCTCCGATCCCGCAGCCCAGCGGCTCGCTGACTCCGGCGCACGCGAGGTGGTTGTCACCAACACGCTGCCCATCCCGGCCGAGAAGCGCTTCCCGTCGCTGACCGTGTTGTCGATCGCGCCGTTGATTGCTCGCGCCATCCGTGAAGTGTTCGACGACGGTTCGGTCACCAGCCTGTTCGACGGCAAGGCCTGATACCAAAGCCCCATGAAACGGGCCACCTGCCGCCTCCGTGCGAGCAGGTGGCCCGTTTTCAGTATCCGGACATTCCACTGGTAAACTCTTGGGGATACCTTGGCGAGGGAGAGCACATACGGTTCGCATCAGTGTGAACCAGGGTTGCGGGTCTCCGTTATCGACTGGGTCTGCATCTCCTTCAACACAGGCAGAACGGCTGCTCCGCGGCCGGCTTCAGCTGGGCGTAGAAGGTCTCCAGACCTCCGCCCTTGCTGATAGACCAGTCCGGCCTGAGCCGGACGCCACAGTAATCAAGGAGTACACATGTCTGAGCAGAAGCTCACCGCAGAACTGCGCACCGAATTCGGCAAGGGTTTCGCCCGCCGTGCACGCATGGCCGGCCAGATCCCGGCTGTCATCTACGGCCACGGAGCAGAGCCGATCCACATCAACCTGCCCGGCCGCGCCACCACGCTGGCAGTACGCGTTTCCAACGCCCTCCTCGCGATCGACGTCGACGGCGAGCAGCACCTGACGCTCGTCAAGGACATCCAGCGCGATCCCGTAAAGCAGATCATCGAGCACGTTGACCTCCAGACCGTGAAGGCCGGCGAGAAGGTTACCGTCGACATCGCCATCCACGTTTCCGGTGAAGTTGTTCCGGGTGCTGTCGCCAGCCTCGAAGCCACCACGGTTTCCCTCGAAGCTGAGGCAACCCACGTTCCCACCGCCGTCGAGGTCAGCATCGAAGGCCGTAAGGCCGGCGAGAACATCCACGCTTCGGACCTCGAACTGCCGAAGGGTTCCACCCTGCTCACCGAAGGTGACACCCTGGTAGTCCGCATCGCTGAGGAAGCTTCCGCAGCTGAGGACGAAGAGACCACGGAAGCAGCTGCTGAGTAGTCTTTGACTGCTTGAGGCTCCTGCCTTCAAATGGCCGGGTCCCCATTGGGGTCCCGGCCATTTGCCTTTGCCCTTGAACACGGACCGTGACGCTTTCCTAGGATGGGATCATGACTGACACCTGGCTGATTGTCGGCCTCGGCAACCCCGGCAGCGAGTACAGCAACAACCGGCACAATGTGGGCCAGATGGTGTTGGATGAGCTGGCCTCACGCATGGGCGGGAAGTTCAAGACCCATAAAGCGCGGGCCCAGGTGGTGGAGGGCCGGCTTGGCATTGGCGGACCGCGGGTGGTGTTGGCCAAGCCCATGACGTACATGAATGTCTCCGGCGGCCCGGTCGCCGGATTGTGCAACTTTTTCGACATCGCCCCGGACCACGTCATCGCTGTCCACGACGAGATCGACATCCCTTTTAACACAGTCAAGCTAAAAACGGGTGGCGGGGAAGGCGGACATAACGGCCTTCGGGACATCTCCAAAGCCCTCGGCACCAAGGACTACTACCGCGTTCGCGTGGGTGTTGGAAGGCCGCCGGGACGAATGGAAACCGCCGACTACGTACTGCGTGATTTCGGCACTGCGGAAAAGAAGGATCTCCCGTTCCTCCTCGACGAAGCAGCCGACGCCGTGGAGTTGCTCATGGACCAGGGGTTGCTGGCGGCGCAGCAGAAACACCACCCCGCCAAAACTTGAGCAAACCTTGAGGAAAGCCTGATCAAAGCCTGACGGTCCCCAGGACCTTAAGGCCTACACACTGTCGGCGCCCGAAGGTAGTGTGCATGGTACGCAGAAAAGCGGTGGGGGACTGTCGCGGATGTGTAGCTAAGGATGCGGATGTCGGCGGAGTTGCTAAACAGGAGCGGTGGAGGCGCAGCGAGGGCTGCGGCTCCTGATCTTGTGGGCGGCGCGACGGATCGGCAAACGTGGTCGCTCCTGGCGCGAAGCCACGATGTGTCCAGGGCTGCAAAGGTCCTGGAGTCCCCGGAATCCTTCGGCGTGGTCCTGACCGGTGAGCGGGGGATCGGCAAATCCGGCGTCGCACGGGCGGTTGTCTCATCGCTGGGGCCCAAGGTCCACAGCCTGCAACTTCGCAATACCGTGGCCGGCGGCCAAACCCCCTACGGATGCCTGGGCTTCCTCCTGGCGCGTTTGCCTTCCGAAGCCGTCAGTTCGCCAACGGGCATCCTGCACGCCGTGACCAACCTGATCCGCACCGAAGCCGCAGGCCGGGACACAGTCTTCATCGTGGACAACGCCGGCGGCATGGATCCCATGAGCACAGGGGTCCTGTTGAACCTCATGGCCACCGGAACCGCCAAGGTGATCGCCACCGTGCAGCGCGCAAGCGAACTCCCGGCCGACTTCCACCGGCTGGTCCTTGAGGGCGAGTTGGCCGAAGTTCATTTGAACACGCTCAGCGAAGAACAGACCAAGCAGGTGCTCGGTTCCGTCCTTGGCCACTACGTCTCTTCCACCTTGGTAGGGTCGCTGCACTCTGCCGTGGGTGGTAACCCGATGCTGCTGCACGCCCTTCTGGAGGAGCAACGGCATACCGGCAACCTGGTCCTCAATGATTCCGTGTGGACGCTCCGCGACCGGATCAAGCTCGAAGGCGCAACGGTGGTGGAGGACTTCGTCCGTTCCAGGCTGGCGCGCGAACCGCAAGCCAGCAGGACCGTCGTCGAAATCCTGGCTTGCGCAAAGCGCGCAACACTCGTGGACCTGGCAGCACTCTTTGACACCGAAGTCCTGGTGGACATGGAAGAGCGTGGGCTGCTCACAGTCGAACGCGGGGAGGCACACTGGGTCTCGCTGCGGGACCCGTATGTGGGAGAGGTTGTCCGGGGGTGGCTCAACACCCGCCGGATGAGGGAGCTGCGGCTGATGCTCCACGGCCCCAAAGAGCCTGAGCTTCAGGGGCTGGCCCCGCAGGACCTGCTGAGCTACGCGGCCTGGATGCACGCCTCCGAGGACGAGCCCATGCCCTCTCCTTCCCTGGCCCTGGCCGCGGGCAGGGCGGCTTTGGACGATTACGACCCCAACTTCGCGATCCAGTGCACGCAGTCCCTTGACCCGAAGGACAGTGAGTGGGTTCCCGGACAGCGCCTGAAAGCTGCTGCCTACCTCATGCTGGACCTTCCCCTGCACGCAGCGCAGGCACTGGATGAAGTCTCCGAGCCGCATGTTGCCGCCCTGGACCCGCTGGAGTTCGCTGAATTCACGGCGTCCAAGTGCCAGGCCATGACGTGGATCGATGGCCGGTCGGCCCTGGTTCCCGGCGTCATCTCGGACGGGCAGGAAACGCTGGAAGCCATGGACGGCTCACACCCGGCAGGGACCATGGCCCGGGCACGCAACCGGCTCCAGCTTTGCAGCTACGAGTACAACACCTACATGGGTGAATATGCGGCCATGATCGATTCCCTGGAGGAGGAGCTGGCCAAGGACCCCGCCGAGGACCACGAGCACTGGCTGCGGTCGTCCCTGTTCCTGGTGGAGGCCCGCTGCATGCTGGGCAGGGAGCTTGACGCCCAGGAACTTGCGCGGACCGTTTCGCGGCAGCTTGGCGACACGGACCGGCCCGCCCAGCTCGAGGAAGCCTTCGCCAGGCACGCGTTCCTGGTCCTGTTGCTCTCCGGACAGTGGCGGCAATGCATAGAGCTCATGCGCCGCACCCCCTCGCGATCTTCCCGCCTGCAGTACAGGGGTGCGCTCACTGAATTGGGGATCGGATTGGCCTACGCTTACGCCGGCAAGCCAGCCAGCGCGATCGAACCCCTACGGTCCGCCGTTGCACAATTGGAGCTGCGCCCGGCCATGAACATGAACAAGGTGGGTTATGCGGCCACCGCATTCGCCTACGCCCAACTGGGCAATTCGGTGGAGGCGGGCCGGTACCTGGACCTTTACCGCACCTGCCGTGGTGTTGGAACCTACTTTTCGGAGTCCGTGGCCGAGTTCTGCGCTGAGATGGCAGGGCGGTGGATGGGGGACCGGGACGTCAAGCAGCGGCTCCTGGCCCGGGTCCGCAACGACATGGAAAACCAGCGGTACACCACAGCCGGCATCTGCCTCTTCGGTGCAACAGTGGAAGGCACGGACGAGGAATACCGGCTCCTGGAGGACATTGCTACCCGCCGCCAAGGGCCGCTGGCCAGAATCTCAGCGGACCTGGCGCGCGGAGCGCTGAACAAGAGCTCGAAGTCGATGCTTGCCGCCGCAGACGCAGCCTCGGCGCTGGACCTGCTGGTTGTCGAAGCGCGCTGCGTGGCCATGGCCCTGGACTTTGCACGCGACGCCGGCGAGTCGACTGCTGCCCGGACAGCCCAGTTGAGGCTCGAACGGTTGGAGCACTCGGTTTCGGCGCTGCCCATCCAACCACGTAGCGACGCGCCGGTGTTGACGGAGCGGGAACGCCAAATTGCTAAACTCGCGGGAAAGGGTGTCAGCAATCGCGAAATCGCGATGGATATTGGGGTGTCTGTGCGAACTGTGGAAGGCCACCTGTACCAGGTGTTCACCAAGCTTGGTGTTTCGTCTCGAGGCGAGCTCAATGGGCTGCTGTGAGGTTGGACCAGGAAACCCCTTAAGGCCGGCACGGATTGCCCATGCAGGCTGAGCACCTTGTAGGCCGGGACTCAGAGCTTGCCCTGGCCACGGAGATATTACGCCAAGAGGGTGCGGGGGCGGTGCTCCTGGTCGCGGATCCCGGTATTGGCAAGACTGCCTTGGCAGCCGAAATCGCTGCCCGCCTCGCCGGGGAAATGGTGGTGATGCGGATTCACGGTAGTCCCGCACTGTCCGCTGTTCCCTATGGTGTCCTCGCTCCATACCTGCTGGACCTCCCGGTAGGGCAGGCCACGTCCCCGGTGGCGATCCTCCGCGAGTTCTGGTCGCAGTTCGAGAGGCGCCGTGGTGGGGAAGGTGCCCGCCTGCTGTTGATCGTCGATGACGCCCATGACCTCGATGAAGGCAGTACCCAGATCCTGGCCGAGCTGGTGACGGCAGGATGGGCCCGGCTGGTTGCTACCAGCAGGCCGCGTCCTGGCTTGCCGCCGGCGTTGCTCCAGCTTTGGTATGACGGACTGGCCGAGCGGTTGGAACTGCATCCCTTGGAGAAGGACAAGGTCACTGAACTCGCCGAGAAGACACTCGGTGGAACAGTCATGGCAAGCGTCGCTGAGGTGCTGCACACCCTCTCCGAGGGAAACCCCTTGCTGCTGCGTTGCTTGCTGGACGATTCCCGGGCCGACGGGAACCTGGTGCGCCGGAACGGTATCTGGTTCCTGACGCGCGCCCTCACCGGGAGCGGCGAAGGCTTGGCCGAGGTTGTGCGGAACAGGGTCCTGCGGACCAGCGAGGCTGAACGGGAGGCTATGTACGTCATTGCCCTGTCCGAACCCGTCCCTGCCTCGGTGTTGGATGCACAGGTTGGCCGGGACACTGTGAGGGCGTTGGTGGACAACCGCCTGGTGGTATCAACCAATGGGCCCGGCAGCCCGCTCAAAATGTGGCATCCCATGTACAGCGAGGCTCTTCGCCAGATCGTCTCGCCGGCCCGCAGCCTGCAGATCCGCCAGCGGATGGTGCAGCACCTGCCCTCGGAGCCGCCCACGGCTGAGGGCTTGCTCCGCATGGTGAGCTGGGCGCTGGACTGCGGCGCCGACGTCGAGGATGAACAGTTGCTCCAGGCTGCTTTCCTCGCCGCCAAGCTGCTCCAAAAACCATTGGCCATGGCTGCAGCCCGCAAAGTCCGTTCGGACGCGCTGCAGCCGCGGGCACGAGCGGTGATGGCGATGGTCCACTACAACGACGGCGACTTCCGCAGCGCCGCGGGCTTGTTGGAGGTGGACTCCGGGTTCCTGGACGCCGACCCGTCGGGACCCCTGGGAGCCGGCCTGTTGTGGGCCGCAGCCAGGACGGCAGCCGGGGATTCTTCTGAGTCGATCGTGGCTGAGGCCCGGTCCGCTGCGGAGGCCCTGGTGAAGGGGCTGCCTGAGGCCATGATCGGGCATGTCGGCAGGCAGGCACGGGTGCTGGAGTTGGCCGCACTGGCCTATGACGGGCTGTATCAGGAACTCCGCGAAGGTTTGGAACACTTTGAGGTGGGCCTGGAATCGGATCAGCAGGATTTCGTCATGAACCGGATCTTCCTGCTGGCCATGCAGTGTGAATTACTGACTGCCGAAGGCCAGGCTGTACAGGCAATGGAGGCGGGTCGGGAGGCGTTGTCGCTCCTGGACGGGCGTGCGGAGGACCTCCTCTACTTCCGCGACTTCGTGGTGGTCCGCTATGTGTTCGCGGCCCTGGAGTCCGGCGACTGGGATGCGGCCAACTCTGCGCTTGACCTTTACGCCGCAAGCTCGGCCATGGGTCTCATTGTTTTTGGCGGGGGCATCCAGGCCCTCAAGGGGTTGTCGTTGCTTCGGCAGGGCCGGTTGGAGCAGGCTACTGAGCTGCTGACCCCGGCCGTGGAAGCCCTTCGGGTTTCTGATCCGCAACGCCTGGGTGGATTGGGCGCCGCTCTCGCGCTGTATGCCGCGGCCAGGTCCAGTGATACCGCCCTCGCCCAGCGTGTGGCAGGGGAGCAGGACACCAACGGGTCGGGAGGCGCATATGTGGACGCACTGGCCGAGACCTTCAGGCTGGCCGGCAAGGAACTCGTTGAGGAGGGCTCCGGCCTGCCGGCACTGAAGGAGCTCCCCCGGTCCAAGCCAGTACACGGCCTGCCAGGGGTCTTGCTCCAGAACCTGGTCCTCAGGGCGGAACTCGGGGACGTGCAGGCCATGGAGTCCATAAGGGAAACGGCGTCATCGATGGCGGGGGCTTGGGCGGCCGGCTGGCATTCTTTGGCCGCAGCCGACCTGGACGGTACAGGCCAAGGGTTCGTTAACGCGGGAAACCTGTTGGCCGCTGGCGGAATGCCGGGCCCCGCAGCTGTTGCTTTCGACAAGGCTGCGGCAACGTTCGATGCCGAGGGCAAACGCCCCGAGGCCAGGCAAGCGGCGGTCCTGCGGGACGTCAGCGAGGCAAACCTCGGCGACGCACTGGTCCACGATCCACATGCCGACGCGGACCGGTCGGTCCCGCTGACGCGACGCGAGCAGGACATCGTTGCGTTGGCCGTCTCCGGACTGACTGACCGGCAGATCGCCGAGAAGCTGATGGTTTCGGTGCGTACCGTTGAAGGGCACCTGTACCGGAGCTACGCCAAGTTGGGTATCCGCCGGCGCGAAGACCTGGGTGCTGCCGTCCGTCCCTGAGCGGACCCGACCGAGTACCCGCATGCAGGATCCCGCGCTACTTACGCCGGGATCCTGCCGCATTTAACCATTCACTGGAGTAATACGCGGATGTCCCGCGCCCAAACCAAGTAGTGCCCACCCAAGGGACTGAGTACAACACAGTATCGGGGTCCTAAAGGCCCCCAACTATTCGAGTACCAACTACTGATGTACGGGATTTCCGGTCCCGGCAGTATTGATCTTGGAAGAACGGTTCAGCCCCAAGCATCACCGGGATTCCGAAAGTCGCATCATCCGCATCGGTGGTCTCTAGAGCCGATGCTCCGGCCACCGCAAGGTGGTTCGGCCCTGGACGAAGCCGGCGGCGACAGAGTCTTCTGAGACCGAGACTCTCCCCCCAGCCGTCGCCGGCTTCTAGGCCAGGGACCCGCGAATCGCGGAAACCCCAAACTTCCCGGACCATGGGACTGCTTCTAGTGGAGTGTGCATGCTGCCGGATCCTTGGCTGGACGAAGAGACCGTCACAGCCGGACTGCGGCCATCGCCTTTCCCGGACCGCACACAGTTGTTGGACATCATTCTTTCCTCAGTACCCTCGCCATCCACCAACGGGATAGTAGTCGCAGGCGACAGGGGATCGGGAAAGACCCACTTGCTGCTCTCCGTCAAGGCAGGACTACCCGAGACCATGGATGTCCGTACATTTGCGGGCAAGCCGGAATTGAAGACCATCCGGTATGGCGCGTTGGGGGTCTTCGAAGCTGACGGCGGGGACTCCGTTCCGCCGGGCCTGCACGTCCTCAGGGCCCTCACCAGTTCGCTGGGACCAGCCGAGCACCTGTACACCCCTCCTCCCGGACGACGCCGGAACAAGAAGCAGGCACGGCCACCGCTGGTCCTGTTGGTGGACGACATCCACTACATCGACCCGGCGTCGTTGGCGGTCTTGTTGCAGCTAATTCCGGGCTTCGGGGCCACCTTGGTTGCAACCGCCGACAGCCGCCGTCCGCTGCCCCAGGATCTCTACCAGCTCTGGGAGGACGGCTTCCTGGAGCAGTACTTCCTTCCCCCCTTCACATTCAGCGAAGCGCACGCCCTGTGCGAGGCGGTACTCGGCGGGCAGGTCCAGCGACGGGCCAGCAGCCTGCTGTCAGCCATGAGTGGCTTCAATGCGGGGCTGCTCTGCCTGGCGATCGAGGACGCCCGAAGCGCCCGATTACTGGTGCAGCGGGAGGGCTTCTGGACCATCAACGTCCGCGCACACTGCGATTGGCCTCGGGTTGTTGACCATGTCCGCACGGAAAATGCTGCGAGGACTTCCGAAGAACGGCAGGCGCTGGAACTC
>Ga0256908_1000788_pt1 | contig 11264 bp, 6 predicted proteins | sample MC6MC0761MT_FD_186331 | JGI IMG/M metagenome (GOLD analysis project Ga0256908, IMG submission 186331) | Metatranscriptome of enriched soil aggregate microbial communities from Iowa State University, Ames, United States - MC6-MC0761-MT... | ecosystem: Environmental > Terrestrial > Soil >... | reverse complement strand
GGCGCCAACGCATAGCTGTTCACGACAAAAACTTTGCCGAACGAGCCTTCGCCGCGCATAACCGATCCCGTCAAATAGTTGGCGACGATCCAGGACAGCCAAGGTAGGAAATATTTCATTGCCTCCATGGCCAGATTCAAAGTTTCGAACCGCTGCGCGGCGAACAGCATGCTTACGACCGCTTTGCCGGCAATGATGAGGATAAAACCGAGTACGACAAAGCTCAGGGCGAATCGCCATCTCAGCTGAGTCGATGAGGCAATATCGTACATCCCGTTCATCGGATGCCGCAGCGCTGCAAGCATCAACTTCCACGGCTCGGCCAGTTCGCGAGCCCGGTTCGCCCATCGGCGGTTTTCCTCCGTCGCAATTTCCGTCACCGATTCGCCCTGATCGCGGGCAAACGCGCTTTTTTTGCGGCTTCTAATGATTTTCCGACCAACAATAAAACCGCACAAGGCAATAACCAATATCGTCATACCTGTACCGAAGAAGCGTAGCAAGAAATTCATGCGCACCTGCCAGTACGATTCCGAATAACCTTCCTTATCCTTCGCTTGTTCGAAGTATGTCATGGCCTGCTCGTATTCCCCGTCTTTGAACATCGCCTTGGCTATACCCAAATAAGCCCTGTCGTTCATCCCGTTCAAGCGGCGAATTTCTTCCCACAGCTTCCGGGCTTCTGCATACTTGCCCTGATTGTCCATATAAGAAGCCTGGTGGACCAGTTCTCCGTAATGCGTGCGCTTCATGATTTGGATGCGATTCAGTTCCCCATCGGCTATATAGAGGGAGCCGTACGAATCCGCGACGATACTCGTCATCCGCTTGAACGTCCCCAGCCTCTGCTCCGAGCCGATGGATGTCGCGCCGAATACGAACAACAACTGGCCGTATTTATCATACTGATAGATTTTGCCTTCGGCGGTTTCCGCCACCGACATGACCCCGTTCGAGTCCACGTGCACATCCTGAAAGGAAAACTTATCCAACGGCTTCACCCATGGCGCGAAGTTATGATTCATCAAGAGGTCAATTCCTCCGAAGTTAAGCCGCTTCAACTGTCCGCTCTTTAAATCTTTGTTGACCGTAAAAATAAATCCTTGAGCGTCGCTTGCGACATTCGTAACCGAGCCCGGCAAACGCGAAAGCTCCTCCTTCAGCTGCTCCTCCGTAAAAAACTTCCTCTTCAGGCTGTCCAGCCAACTGGTCGGAACTTTATTGGCGCCGTAGAAACCCGCGAATGTTCCATCGGGCGCAAGCTGGAGCAGTCCCTGATAACCGCCTTTCGTAACCATGTAAATGTACCCGCGCTGGTCGACAATGACCTTCAGGGGAGCATATACGAACGTTTTTGGAAGAAGCTCGGAAGACGGGGCGACATATTCTTTTGCAAACTTTCCTTCTTGGTCGAATACGGCCACTCTGCGGCTCCCGGTATCCGCCACGTAGATTTCGCCATTCTCCGTTACAAAGACGCCTTCCGGTTTCCGCAGCTTCGCCTTCGGCTCCGGATCCGTCGATTCAGGTATCGTCCGAACGATGCGGCCCTGCAAATCAAGCTGCACGATGCGGTTATTGCCTGAATCCGCAACATACAATTCATCCTTGGCCGTCATGAATAAATCTTCCGGATGGTTCAGGCCGCCCCATACTTCTTTCGGTACGAATGCATTGGGCGTTCTTATCCATACGTTGTTCGAATCGCTTGAATAAGTCGTATAGGGCAGCTCGGCATAAACCGGCCGGTCCGCTCCCCGAAAGAGAACGACTCCGAAGGCAATTGCCATCATGGTTATTAATACCCGCCTGAGCGTCTTCATGCTTGTAGGCATCGTTACACTCCTTTATTTAATTCCCGAATGTGCCATCGTATTTAGCACTCTGCGTTGAAACAACAGGAAGACGACCAAATTCGGAACGAACATCATTAATCCGGCCGCAGCGGCAACCCCTTGTCCGACCACATTGTTCGCCAGCCCGTTTGTTAACGTCATCGTGAAATAAGGAAGTGTTTTCATCGATTCGGTTTGCGTGAACAATACCGACGTTTCGGTCTGCGACCATGAGCCTTGGAAAGCGAGTATCCCGATGGTGGCAACCGCCGGCATACAAATCGGCAGAGCAATTCGGAAAAATACGACAAATTCCTTCGCTCCGTCAATTTTTGCCGCTTCGATCAGCTCGTTGGGAATCTGTTCCATAAACTGCTTCATCAAAAACACGCCTACAGGCGCGGCAAGGAGCGGCAGCACGTGAACGAGAAAAGTATCCATAATGCCCAAGTTGGCGATAACCAAATAACGCGGTATGGCAACGGTCTCGGGGGCAAACATAAGCGCGACAATCGTAAAGGAAAAAAACAGTTCCCTGCCGATGAATCTTTGTTTGGCAAATGCGTATGCCGCCATCGAGCTGACGAAAATGGTTCCTGCAACCGTAACTAAAGTAGTAAGCACGCTGTTGAACAAATAACGGGAAAACGGGATAACCGCCGTCTGCGATTTCAGGAGAAGCTGCTGGAAATTGAACAGCGTCGGTTGATTTGTCCAAAACCTGGGCGGATACAAAAACAATTCGCTGATCGGCTTGAAAGCATGGTTCATAATAAATACGATCGGCAATAACATGAATATCGCCAATAATGTGAGACCGGTCATCGCAAATACTTGGAACAAATCGATTTTCTTCCAGCGCGCAAGCGACAGCCTTATTCTCCGCTTTCCTACTTTGGAAGCCGGAATATGAACAAGCTTCGGTCCCATTTTATTCCTCTCCCTTCGATGAGAATAACCGGAACGACAGCCTGGAGCTTCCGTAAACGAGAAGGAGCAGAACGACGGACAACGCCGAAGCGTAACCAAGCTCGTAACGGATAAAGGCATAATCTTCGATATGATTCGTAATGAGATGCCCGGAATACTGCGGCGTAATCGGTGAACCGGCCAGCAAGGCGCCGATCGCTCCCGCCTTCAGCGTTCCGACGACCGACATGATCGCGCCGAAAAGCATTTGCGGTTTAATGGCCGGAATCGTAATATAATAAATTTCTTGAAGCCTGTTCGATATACCGTCTATTGCGCCTGCCTCGTACAGTTCCGTGTTTACGGTTTGCAAGCCTGCCAGCATTGCCAGAAATCCAACGCCCATACTCGCCCACAATGAAACGATAATCATAATGTTCATAAAATATTGCGGATCCTGCACGACACCGATCGACAGCAGAAAGTTGTTCAAGTAGCCGATTCGATCACCATTGAAAATGACCAGCCATACGACCGACATGGCAACGCCCGCAGATAAAGAAGGCGTGTAAATGGCAATCGTGAATATATCGCGGATTCGCTTGGGAAGCTGATGGATCAGCCATGCCAGCAAAAAGGATAGAGAATATCCGAGCGGACCGACAATAATCGCGAATTTAAACGTATTCGGAATTGCATTTTGTAAAAAGATGCGATCCTGCGTCAAAATGGCCAAAAAGTTATCCCATCCGATAAAGGTCGGCATGGATATAGCATCAAACGAGAAAAACGCCAGTGCGTTTGCCAATACGATCGGAATAACGATGAACACCGTGAAACAGATCATAAAGGGAGCGATGAACAGATAGGAAACACGCTGCTTCCATAACGTCGTCAATAATGCTCGCCACCTCCGTTTCATTAATGCAGCGGAACTCATGGCTCCACTCCTTTCCAGGGCCGTACCAGTTGAGGAATATCAAGCGTATGCAGCAACGTACCGTCCCGATCTCTCAGTCCGAACTCGACCTGCTTCCGTTCCATTTCCCGATTAATATCGGCGACCGCTTGTTCCATGGCGATACGCGGATTTTTACGCTCCAGCACGACTTTATTCCACGCGATTTCCAAATGCCTTCCCGTATAGTAACCTCCGGGAAGCTGGGGAACCTCCTTGTACCATTGAAGCTGTTCCTTTATCGGTTTGAGGTCTTGCTCAGGCCACGGCAGTTGTTCGAAGGCCTCCATATTGGCCGTATTCCATCGGTACTCCGGTCCGTACAAAGCTTCGATGTCGGTTCCGAAGCGCCGCTGAGTGTCCGTCGATGTCCACCATTTCAAGAATTCCCAAGCCTCCGATTGCTTCCCGGATTTTTGAAAGATGACCCCGGCCTGCAAAGCGCCGCCGGCCCAGCGAACAACCGTCCCGTCAGCCTGCTTCGTGCCGGGAATCGGAGCGACCTTCCAACGTCCCGCCAGCTCAGGAGCGGCAAATTGAACTTGCATATATGTATTGAAGTCGACGACGCCAATCGGAATGTCGCCGATTCGAAAGTGGCTATAGAAGCTCGGCACTTCCTTCGGCATTTGGTATAAGTTGAACATATCCGTCCATTGCTCAAAGCCTTGCAGCGCTTCTTCACTGTCAAGCGCGGAGCGCAAGCCGTCGGCCGTATAATAAGAAGCGCCCTGTTGATACAGAAACGGCAACCCGTCTTTGGGCGGAATATAAAAATCGAAGCCGTTTTGCTGCAGCGTCGGCAGCATCCGCAAGACATCATTCCATGTATCCGGAGCGTTTAACCCGAGTTCCTCCATAATATCCGTCCGGTAAAGCAGAACGTTAAATCCTTGTATTTCGGGCAATGCATAGTCTTTCCGATCATAATGAAACACGGATAACGCACCGGGGTGGAAGCGCTTGGCAACTTCATCGTAGTCGGGAAACCCGGATAAATCCGTCAGTGCGCCGCGGGTTGCAAAATCAATCGGCATCGCCGTATCGACGCCTAACGCCACGTCCGGCTGCTTGCCGGAAATATTGCCTAAAATAAGCAGCTGCGGATCCGGCACAATATTGATATTAACCTTGATGCCTGTTTCGGCTGTGAACGTTTCATCCGTTAACTGTTGAATCACGTTGACATAATCCCGATTGCGATTAACCCAAACATTTAGCGCATTGGGTTTGTTTTGCGCATACTCGAAATCGTTCGTAAACGAACGAAAGAAATTACTCAGCATATGGCCCGTTCGCTGCGGCCAGTTGGCTTTAATCTTTGGAAGTTTTGCCCCGGGCTCGGCGATCCACAAATAATCCAGCAGCAGCGGTTGATCGAGCATGCGGAATGTCCATGTTCCCAAGTTGTTCTGCATCGATGCGAACAGATTCAAGCGGTTCGGGATCGTACGCGGATGATCGCGTAAATCTGTTAAATCCTTTGCCGCCGATTGAAATGCATTTTCAATATCCGATCGACCGACGGTAACATTGGCGAGCAAGCCCGACAAATCATCCAAATCCTTGATAATGACTGTCATTTGCTCGTAGAGACCGGGAATATATTTCTCCAAATCCCAATCCCTGTTGAGGTCCGTATTTCCTCCGGTCGAATACGATTTCTCGAAGTTCCCCGTAATTTTCCGTATCGTTTGTTCCAGCTTGCCGATCTTCTGCAAATTGCGCAGCAATCCTTCGTAAACAGGCATAACCGGTGATGCAGTAACGGTCATTCTGAGGGTATGCTTCCCTTTCGTCAGCTGAAACGGCAACGGTTCCTCCTCACCGTCAGACAGCGTCAATCCCTCCCAGTCCCATGAAGAATTGTAAGGAAAGCCGACCTGCTGCAACTCTTTAAACGGAGATTTTCCGTCGATCGTAATCGTTCTGTAAGCATAGGCATTATTGGAATAGGCTTGTAAATATTTAAATCCGATATGATAAATGCCGTCCTTGGGCACGTTGAATTCCCATTCAATCCATTCCCCGCTTCTTCGGAACTGGTCACCTCCGATCGTGTTGTAGCGAATATGGCCGTCCGTCGACGGTGATATCAATGCGCTATCCGTCGATTGCAGTTGAATCGACGAATTCGACTTAAGCGAGATTTGCTCGGCTTCAATCTTCTGCAGCCAATCGCCTGAAGCAGCAGTTGCATACTGGACAATTTCCTGCGCTTTCGCATCAGCTTGCCTTGGATCTTGAGGAGACGCCAAATAAATTCCTTGGAGCTTCATCGCATCCCGGTCGGATAGGAGACGGATCTTGTGCGTACCTTTTGTAAAAAACCACTTTAAAGGTCTCGGATCAACTGCGAAATCGGTTAGCCGCGCATTTTTCCAGCCTTTCAACTCGACGGAAGACGGCCTGCGATCGTTATCGAATTCATCCCGTTCCGGCGGATAAACGCTGTCTGCGTAGCTGCGCTTAAGGACGAGTCGTTCTGCCTCCACATAAGGCGACTTGCCGTCGATTTGAATCCCTAGCCGCAAATCGGTCTTATGGTCGTCTGCGCTATCATAAATAATCCCGATGTTGTAGTAGCCGTCCTCCGGCAGTTCCACGCTCCATTCGATCCACCCTTCCCCTCCTTTAAACAGCACGCCCGCGTCTTCCGCCAATCGTTCGTACTGGCGCGGATCAGACATATCCGAACTGTCTTCGGCGGGAACCATCAGCGGCTGTTCCAGCAAGGTTGAATCCTTTGTGCCTTCCGGCAGCAACGCCAGCCACTGCAAGTAAGTCGGAATCCCGTTTACATTCTCGGCCGGCCGCGGTTTGACTACCTCCGGACCATCCCCCTTTACGGTCATAATAGGCAAAGGGCTTGTAAACGAAAATAATAGAATAAAGGCCAGCAGCGCAGCTTTAACGTATTTCCAACGCTTCAACATAGTAAAGCCTCCGAATTTTTATCGAAGAAGAGCGCCCGGTTCATATCGACGCCAATAACGATCCGTTCCCCTTCTTCGAAGCGGGCATTCGGATCTACGCGAATAACGATTCTTTGCTCTTTGTTGTCCGTATAGAGATAAGTATCCGAGCCAAGCAGCTCCTTAATTTCAATAACGGACTCGAATCGGTTCATTTGCAGCTCGGGTTTCGCCAAATCTTCATGCCGATAAAGCAGATTTTCCGATCGGATGCCCAGAATAACCGGCCTGCCGACGGCCCCGTAACTGCTCAATACGGCGCTCTGTTCGTCCGGAATGCGAAGCGTATGCTTGCGCGTTTCAAAATAACTTATCCCATCGCGTATCCGAACCGTTCCTTCGATGAAATTCATTTGCGGTGAACCGATAAATCCGGCTACAAACAGATTCGCAGGCCTTCTGTAAATTTCTTCCGGTTTCGCCACTTGCTGAATGACGCCGTCTTTCATGGCAACGATACGCGTTCCCATCGTCATGGCCTCGACCTGGTCATGCGTTACGTATACCGTAGTCGTACGCAGCCTGCGGTAAAGCTTGCCGATCTCTTCTCTCATTTGAATACGCAGTTTGGCGTCGAGATTCGATAAAGGCTCGTCCATAAGGAATACTTCCGGTTCCCGGACAATGGCCCGACCCAAGGCAACGCGCTGTCTTTGTCCGCCGGACATTTGCTTGGGCAGCTTATGCAGCTGCGATTCGATATCCAACACTTTGGCTGCGCGGTTCACCCGTTCATGAATTTCGGCTTTAGGCAGCTTGCTAAGTCTGAGACTAAACGCAATATTCTCGTATACGGTCATGTGCGGATAGAGCGCATAGTTCTGGAATACCATTGCAATATTGCGATCCTTGGACGATATATAATTGACAATTCTGTCACCTATATAAATGTTTCCTTCCGTAATATCCTCCAAGCCGGCCAACATCCGGAGCAAAGTGGACTTGCCGCAGCCGGAAGGACCTACGAGCACCAAAAACTCGCCATCCTCAATTTCGAGGTGAAAGTCTTTTACGGCTACCCGCTTCTCCCCGGGGTATTGTTTATGAATGTGATGAAACGACACTTTAGACATGGTTGCTCCCCCCTTAATCTTAGTCAAGCTCCGGTATTACCCGGAGCTATGACCGTTATGTGCAAAGCTGCTAAACCTATTTTTTACTTGGCCAGCTTCTTCTGGAGGATTTCGTTCACCTTCTGCATTCTGGACGGGAAGAAGTCATGCGCGCTAATCTCTTCCTCATAGGCGACTGCTCCGAAATCGGTGAAGGCTTTAGAAATTTCTTGGCTCGCAGGGATAAACCTTGCAGGGTCGAAACGGGTAATTCCCGGCGTATACTTTAATACTTCTTTGTCGAAGCCTTGGTATACTTCCGCATTCGCGAAAGCTTCCATCAATTCCGGGTCATCGGAATTCGGGAACGAGCCGCCGAATTGAAACAACGTTTTCTGGCCTTCTTTGGTCGCATCCCAGAATTTGATAAATTCCCAAGCCGCTTCTTTATGCTTGCTGGCTTTCGATATCGACATCGGACTCAACCAGCCGAAATTAACTTGCTTGGCCGTCCCTTTCGGCATCGTGGCAATATCCCATTCGAATGGGAACTGCGCTTTGAAACCCGGTAGTACGGGACCGATCGAAGTAAAAAATAGCGATTGTCCCGTATGAAACGCATTCATTTCAATTTTGGCTTTCGCTGCGCGTTTCGTATTAAGGAGCGATCCGTCGTTAACCATTAAATCGTTGAAAAAGTTCAAATCATCCAATACTTCGGGAACGGATCCATCGGCAAGATTTTTCGAGAAATCCTCATTCATCGCCGCCATATTAGGCGCATGTCCGTTCGCCATCGGCAAAGACATGGCCACGAAGTTGTACCACCATACGCTGTTTGCTACGCCGAAGTGTCCCGCACCCGGGTTCGTAGCCGCCTTGGCCATCGCCCTAAAGTCGTCCCACGTCCAATCCAGCTTCGGCTTTTCCAAACCGTACTGCTTCAATAAATTTTTGTTGTACAAAATGAAAAATCCGTCATTGCCGCGGCTCAGCGCGTACAGTTTACCGTCTCTCTTGAAGTTATCCAAGTACCCTTTACGATAAGGATAGCTTTTGAAATCCGCGTCCTTCTCGGCGTAAGGCGTTAAATCTTCAATTAGATCTTCTGTAATCGCCCGATCCAGCGAAGTGTTCCAGATCACATCGAGCGGTTGTCCCGCCGCAATGCTTTTAATCAGTTCGTCTTCGCCATTCTCGGCATAAACGCCCTCCACTTTGATCCAAGGAAATTTCTTGTTGAACGCTTCGAACATTTTTGGCCAATCCTTATTTTCCGGCGGAATCACCCACCCCACTCTTAGTGTAATTGGCTCTTGCGATTGCTCTGGCGTCGGCGATTTTGTCCCGCTCGACTCCGGCGCCGGCGGCTTCGTCTGTTCCGTCGTACGGCTGCATGCCGCGACGACGAGAACAAGCACACAAATTGTAAGCACTTTCATAACTTTCAATATGCCGATCTTTTTCATAGACACATGTTCCCCTCTTCGTTTTATTTGATCTTAACAAAAAACTGGGAGTCGTCTATCTATTTTTCATATACGCTGGACGTATACCGCTGCTCATCGCCCGATCCAAACAAGATATCCGTGAAATAATAGTTTCCTCCGGGCGTCTTCGTCCGGGTGAATGCCACAGGCAGGACAAACAGCTCCAATGGTTCGTTCCCCTTTTGGGCTTCAATTTCCAGAACATGCTCACCCTCGGCAAGCTCGATCTCGAATAATCTGTGCATGTAGCTTCGATGATACCCTGGGACAAAATCTCGTAGCTCATGGTCTTCAAGTACGATTTCGCCGTTCAAATGCACTTTAACCGGAAACGGGGTACCGACTATCAACCTGACATTGCGCTTGCGCGGGTTGATCAGCGTGGTCTTGGCAATATACATGCCCGGTTCGTCCGTTCCTAACAATTTGGAGAAAGAGAGCCGATTTCCTGGAACGACGGCTTCCGTATGCTGCGAGCTGCTTGGCCCCCATAGCTTCCAGTAGCCTGAAGATATCAATATAAAACGAACGTTGTGGCTATTCCATAAAGAATTGTCATGCCAGCGATCGATTCGGAAGGTTAGCTCGTAGAACGGCTGCCGGTCACCGCCCGTTGCAACATCCGTTTCCCATTCCAGTTTTTCGCCTGGCTGAAGTTGATAGAATGGAGCTTCTTCCGTACGCCATCCGGCCGGCGCTTCCAGCTCAAGCTTTCCTTCCCACAACTCCTTCGATCGGTTGCGCAGCGAAATGATCAGTTTTTTACGCTCCATCAATCCGACCGCCGGTCCCCCCGGCCCATAATCTACACAAACTTCCAAGCCTTGATTTAATGCAGCTCCTTCAGGCAGCAAGTATCGGTTGACGCTAACGCTTTGCTCCAGCAGCCCTCGCGGATTGTAGTCGCCGCTCCATTCTCCTGGGATAAGTAAGTTATCCTTCTCGATGCGGGTAGGTTGCTGGCCCTCAATCGCAACCGGAATATCCCATATCGCGATCACTTCTTTACTGATTTGCAGCGTGCGCGTTGTAAGCTCGTCCAGATCGGCTGGAACGGAAAAACCTTTAATCTGCGGGCTGACGACTACACTGTGGCCGATCGGTTTAACCCATCGTTCAGGAATGCTGTCCGCTCCGCCTATTATGCCTAATATCGCGCCGAGCGTTGCGGCCGTACAGTCCGTATCGTATCCGCAGTTAACCGTTTTAAGCAAACAATCCTCGAAGCTATCGCCGTAAATCCAGCCGAGTATCGTAAATGCGACGTTTTGAGGAGCATCCGTAAAGTTGTAGTTCCCATACTTGCTTACAATTAGTTCCCGTGCTTCAATCCAGGACTTCCCGATTGCCTTGAAATGCAGAATATCGCTAACCGCATTCGCGATCCGGCACTCCGCTGGAATAAAAGACAAGCCGATTTGAATGAGCCGCTCTTTATCCGATTCGAGAAATGCCGCGCTCTCTATCGCTGCGAAAAACATCTCGCCGTAAACGCCTTCGCCTCCCGCATGATCGACAATCGCATCCTGATAAGCATAATAGGCCGCCACTCCAGGTGCCCCCGGCGCCACCATCGCCCATATTTCCGAGCGAATCGGCGATCCCATGCAATCGGTAAACGGATTGTTGAACGATCCGCTTAACGGGGCCTGCAATCCAAAGCGCAAGTTCGTGAGGCTATACCCGTACTCGTCAAATGGAAAAAACACGTGCTCGACCCATTCCTGACCCAATTCCTTCGATGTGATCCTTGCGCCATATTGCTCCAATGCATGAAGCCAAACAAGCTGCAAATCAAGATCGTCGTTCGCGATCGGCTTATCCGGAATTACAGGGTAAAAAGTCAAATCAAGCCGTTCCGTTTTCCCTTCGTCATAACCTCCAAGTGTGCCGCCGATATTTTTACCGAGCCACCCCCCGAAAACTTTCCGATAATAATCTTGTTCATTCAATACGCTTTTGATCAATGCGCTACCTCCCTAATTCTCCCAATTGATTATAACTCATCTTACAATCAAGCCGAACTCTATCCGTTCAATTCCTTC
>Ga0256908_1000776_pt1 | contig 11368 bp, 3 predicted proteins | sample MC6MC0761MT_FD_186331 | JGI IMG/M metagenome (GOLD analysis project Ga0256908, IMG submission 186331) | Metatranscriptome of enriched soil aggregate microbial communities from Iowa State University, Ames, United States - MC6-MC0761-MT... | ecosystem: Environmental > Terrestrial > Soil >... | reverse complement strand
TAGATCTAAAGGTTGAAAAAGATGCGGCAGAATCGGCAAGTCTGGAAATTATAAAATTGAGGGAGAAAGATATTCCTTCGGTTTCAGGAGGTCTTAGGAATGTTACAACAAATAATTCAGGATACAGATTCTCCGTAAAATCAGGAAAATTAAACAAAAAAGTAAAAATCACGATTCCGTATGACGATAAAAAACTGGGATTGATTTCTCCAAAAGAAATCAAGGTATTTTCTTTTGATTATTCTATAAAAAAATGGAAAGTTGTTGGAGAAAGCAATGTTGACCAGAAGAATAAAACGGTAACATTTGAAGGTGATGGAGATGGAGACTATATTAATGGTGTAATTTCAACTCCTGAGTCCCCTCAGACAAACGAGTCTTCACCAACAAGTATAAGTGGACTGAAGGCAGGTGATCCTACGGCATCCATGCAATTTGTTTCACCACCTTCTGCAAGTCAGACGGGTGACGCTGCCATTTCATATCCTATCGTAATCCCATCAGGAAGAAATGGTTTGCAACCCAACTTATCTTTAACTTATAACAGTGGCAGAGGAAATGGCTGGATGGGCGAAGGTTGGGATATCAGTGGAATTTCATCCATTGATCTGGATACTAGATGGGGATCTCCTTCATTCGATACATCAGGTGAATCAGAATTATATTCATTGGATGGTCAAATGTTAGTTTATCAAGACAACTATCTACCACACAGACACAGTATTGATGGAGCTGGAATATCAACCAATATGCAACCTAGAAATTCCTCCGGATATAAATCTTTCTATTTAAGGAAAAATCATGATTTTAGTAAAATTGAGAGATACGGAACAAACCCCTCAGAATATAGATGGGTGATAACATCAACGAATGGTATTAAATCCTATTATGGCGGTGATGAAAATACTGTTGATAATCAATCTGTTCTTCGTGCCGTTTCGGGACAAATTATCAAATGGGGAATTTATAAAATAGAAGATACATATCGTAATAATATAAAATTTTATTACGACAATACTTCTTTGGGAACTCAATCAACTGAAAACTCAAATCTTTCTGGAGGTAGTATTTTTAACATTCACTCAATATATTATACAGGTAAAGATGGTAATGATGGTGGTTATTCAATTGTATTCCAAAAAGAATCATCAATTCTAAGAAAAGATTTATTAATTAACGCAAAACAAGGTGCAAAGCAAGTAAGTCCTCATCGATTGGAATTGATTAAAATTTATGATAATCTGGGAGTTTCTTCTACCCAACACTTTAAATCTTATCGATTTTGGTACACTGATGGGGAATTTAACAAAAGTTTACTCACAAAATTTTGGGTCGCAGAGCAGGATCATTATTTTAACACATTTAACCTAGATTATCACAATGAATTAAAAAGTAATGGAAATCCTTTACCATTATTTGGACCCGACACAAGTGTTAGTACATTTCAGCCGGATTCATCTCTCTTTGAATTACCGTCTGGTTATAATCCAGCAAAGATTAATACAACTTATACTAAGGAGGAGGGGTCAGCTTTTCGTCTTGGCATCATGCTGGATTTTTTGACATTTACTCAAAATCCGTATGGAAATATTATATTGTATTCTCCGTTAAGAACTACTTCACAAGCTAAAGCAAAAGGTGCACAACAACTTGTGGATTTCAATGGCGATGGAATTCCGGATATCTTATATAAAAAAAGTGACGGATTATATATTCGGCCAGGAAAATTATCCAATACAGGTACTTTAGGTGGATTTGGTGTGGAAAGAATGGTCAAAAATTTACAAAGTAATTTTGCTTATACAAATACTAAATCTAAAAGTAGGGGTAAAGATTTTGGTGGCTCAATCAGCTTTTTAAACTGGAGTATATTTGCAAATACTTCAAATATTACCACCACGGAAAAAAGCACGACGACAACCTACTTGATTGATGCAAATTCCGATGGAATAATGGATGTTGTTGATGGAAAAAATGTGTGGTTTAACAGAATTGATAATGAGACTCCAACTTTTACACAGTTTAGCGAATCCACTGAAAATATGGTTATCAAGGCTAAGCCAGTTGCACCGATTCCTCAAGATGTTTTACCAAAAGATGATGTCGTTAAGGTTTGGGTTGCTCCGCGAGATGGATACATCAGATTCCATGATGAAATCTCTATAGAAAATGTTAATGGAGCCAACGCAGTATATTCTGTTGAAATACCCTCCGGGCAATCTGTTTATTCAAAGCCTGTGAGGATCTATTTAACAAAAATCACAGCAGGTATGCCCCCTCAATCCATCAATATTCGACGATACAACGATTATTTCTCCCAAATTCAGGCAATGCCTCCGCTAAATCCTAGTAATCATTTGGGATTTAATAACCCAAATATGCTATATATTAAATCAGGAGAAAAAGTGTTTATTAAACTTCATCAAAACCAGGATGAAAATTATAAAGTATTTTCAAATCCTGAAATATTTTATGTGGATTCAGCGGGTAATGACTTGGGCAATTTTGGAACTTATGATACAGATGGCTTCAACGTTAATAATGGTAGTTATTCAACAAACTTTATGTTGAATAATTATGAGTCAGGACTAAAATTAGATCATTATGGTAATATTGTTGTAAATGTTCCACAAATTAATTTCACGAGATTGAACGATGATGTTAAAATTCGAGTTCTCCTACAGAATCTAGTAACCAATCAAACTACACAACTTTATTCTCAAACATATGCCCAATCGCCAGCACCGGTTACAATCCCTGCTTTTGGATTAAATTCAAATATTACAGACTCATCTGTGTTGATGCTTTTGGTAGAAAGTACTTCACATATTGAATATAAAAATACTGGGCTGAATGAAGTAACAGTTAATTATTTAACTGGTGGAAATAATTATTTACTGAATTTAGTTCCAAAATATAATTCCACGTATGTTACAGATCACAAACCTAAAATTCGATTGTACGACTATACAAATAACTATCCTTCAGGAACCAAAACATATACAGTTCAAATTAACAAAAACATACCATTATCACAGTTTAACAATTTACCGGATTGTACTTTTACATATATTGTTAAAAACTCTGGACAGGTAGTTGGTCGGAGAAAGATTTTTATTGTCCATAATAATAATGTTACTTCTATTTATGAAATGGATTTAGCTACAAACCAAACTATATCAGGCATAAATGGTATTCCAGCCCTAACAATAGACCTTTCGAGTGTATTGATCCCAAAGGGTACTGAATTTTCTGTACAAGTTTACCTTGAAAACAGTTACGATAGAGAAGCATTTGCCAAAATGAAATCCTTTTTTCTACAAAAACCGTTTAATGTTTATTACGATGATAATGTTTTTCTAACCAATATTCCTGAAACATCAATCCATTCTGAAGACATGAATCCTCTAACAAAAATCTATAAAAACTGGGGTCAGTTTTTGCACAGAGATATTTATGATAGTAAATGTGTTTTAGATTCGCAATGTGATGAATATGGGGTACTTGTAAGATACTCTCCACCAGTTATCAATATTAATACAGCAAATTGTAATCATCTGACTGATCCAGATCAAATCCAGACTTGTGTTGCTCAAAATTCCTCAATGGTTATGTCAGAAACTATTTTTCCTTTGACAACTTATAAAGTTGGAATGATGGAAAAATGGAAAGGTGCAGGACCTGAACAATATTCTTCAGCTGATGGTTTTAAAGATGACGAGTTCTCTACAGGAGTTTTTAGTAATCTGCCACTTGATTTCGATCCTGCGAACTCAGAAGATCTTAGTAATGTCGGGCCTGACTCTGAGATGACCACAATGAAGGCTGTAGATAAAATTTATTTAAGCAATTCAAAAACAAAATCTTACAGTGGAGGAGCTTCTGGAAATTTAGGTTTAGGCGCAAGTATGGGGTATTCCGAATCATCTCTTGTTGAGCCACAGGGTAGTATATTATTACAAGATTTTAATGACCTAAATGGCGATGGATACCCTGACTTTTATAGCAAAGAAAAAATTCAGTTAACTGTTCCAACTGGGGGGCATAAAGAAATGCAGGGAGCGTTTATTGGAGACTATGTATCTATATCTGACAGTTATCAAAATGCAATTACATTGGGTGCAAATTTTAATGTGAAAGCTTTTAAAACAACAGGCTCAAATGCTAAAACAGGTCTTGGTAGAGGAACTACCGCACAAGCAGATAATTCAACTGCTTGGTCTCCAGCAGTCGGTATAAATTCATCTTACAATTTTGACTCCAGGGATTATGGAAAGGGCTACTGGATGGATATCAATGGAGATGGTCTTATTGATAGAATTTCCAATGCATCGGCTTCAGGCTTTAGCACCAGCTTAAATTATGGTAATGGAATGTTACCAGCGACCAATTTTCATAATTCAAGCACCTATTCATCTGTTCCTATTGGCTCAGCAGGAATATCTTTTGGAACATCACTTTCAGATCTTATTAATACTTTAGCAGCATTAGGATCTAACTTCGGACTTGAAATAGGGTTAGGATCATCCAAGTCGTCAAGTACTTCGGAGAAAACATTTGAAGATGTGAACGGAGATGGTTTAACAGATATTCTTTCTGTTAGTTCCTCGGAACTTAGTGTGAGTTATAATTTAGGAAACAAATTCGCAGCTCCCATAAATCTAAAGAAAGGTTCTAACAGTCAAAATATAAATTTTACTGAAGAACGTGAAGATCGAAAGGGATATGCAAATATTGGGGGACATATATATATACCAATTGGCCCTATACCTATATTTCCGTTTTTCTTTTTATTCAATTTATACATAAAAGTAGGAGTTGATGCTTCAGCAAATATAGGAATGACTATTTCAGAAGTAAAAAAAGGATTCAAAGACATAAATGGTGATGGGTACAATGACCTAATTAGATATGAAGGTAATGATATAATTGTAAATTATTCGCGTATCGGAAAAACAAATAAACTAAAAAGCATTAGTAATGACGTTTCAAAACAAAGTTTTGTAATAGACTACAAATACACAATGCCTGATTACAATGATCCGAATGCCAGATTAGTTTTAGGAGAGCTGAGAATATTGAATCCGGATGTTTTTTCCTCTACCTATACTCAACCGACTGTTGATAAAGATATTGTTACATCTTTTAATTATGGAAATGGAAAATATGATAGAAGAGAAAGAGAGTTTTTGGGATTTGAAAAAGTAGAAACTCTGGAATTTAGTGAGGGAAATACATTATATAGAAAAAATATTGATGCCTTCTACAATAAAACCTATCATACTTCAGGTTTACTAAAAACTTCTGAACAACTATCAGGTAATGACGTACTTTTATCCAAGCAGAAAAATGAATATAAGCTTTATAAATTTACTCCAGGTGTCACACAATTGGTTGAAACTGACCCTAATGATTTTGAAATATTTGATACTGGCGGCAGAGAAGGTCGACGTATGGCTACTATTTTGCCTACAAAAGTTATCAGTTCGCAATATGAAACCAATGGAGCGGTTGAAAGTATGAAGGAGATGACCTATAATGCGTTGGGGTTGCTTAAAAATTATTTGTATTCAAGTCCTACGCAGGTGTATAATACTGAAATAGCTTATCACCAAGGTCTTGGAAATAATATGATTTCAGTTCCGCAGTCCATCGACGTATATACAGGAACATCGCCAAGTGGTTCAGCTTTAAGACATAGGGAAACATCTGTCAATGCTAATGGAGATGTAAATCAGATAAAGGTGAAGTTAAATAATTCGCAGTACGCAATTACAGATCTGAATTATAATAATTATGGAAATTTAGTTAGAATTTTATATCCATATAATGACAACTATGAAAGATACAGGCTCGATTATGAGTATGATGCTGTACATAATAAATATGTTACACAAACTACCAATGCATTTTATGAAACATCAACAGCTGAATATGACTCAAGATTTGATCTTCCTACTAGAATAACAGATATAGCAGGCAATAGCACCCAATTTTCCTATGATGGTAATGGTAGACTAATCAGAGTTTTAGGTCCAAGAGAAGCCAATCTCCCTCCAACCAATAATTTCGGACGGTATACCATTCTTTACGAATATAGAGATGTTCAAAAAATCCCAGGCTCAAACATTAATATATATAGGGTGAATACAAAACACTATAATGAGGACGAACCTGAGAATCCTATTGAGACAATTGCATTTTCAGATGGATTAGGTAGGCTAGTTCAGGTTAAAAAAGATATTGAATATTTAGGAGTGGAAAGGATGTCCATATCTGGAATAACGAAATATGACCTCTTTGGTAGAGCAATAAAACAATTTCATCCAAGTTCTGAGAATAAAACCACACAACCATTTAATCTGCAAAATCCTAATAATTATCTGGTTTTAACCAGTCAGCAACCTTTCTTCACTTCGACGGATTATGATTTTAAGGACCGAGTTATTAAAGCAGTAGATGAAGATAATATAAGTACTAACATAGAATATGATGTTGAGAATGGCACATTTAAGACAAAAACAGAGATACCGTCTGTAAGTCAGATCAATGAAACATTTTATAATGCTGAAAATAAAATGGTTAGAAGTATAAATTATGTAGGAAATCAACCTCTTACAACCAGTTTTGAATATCTAACAACTGGAGAGCTTTCATACTCAACAGATCCTCAGGGCTACACAACTTCTTACAAATATGATATGGGTGGCAGAACTCTTTCCGTGTCACATCCTGATCGAGGAAATACTGCTTTCACTTATGATCCTGCCGGAAATGTCACCCGAAAATATACTGATAATATTAGCGGTAATCCTGATTATATTGGAAGCCCTTTTATTACTTACGTATATAATATTAATAGACTTACAAATATTCATTTTCCAAGTTTGCCTAATGGTTCAAACCCAAATAATGTGCATTATGTTTACGGTGATCTTGGAACGGGAAATAATACAGGGAAACTGATTTATAAATCTGATGCTACTGGTCAAACGACATATGAGTATGGTATATTGGGTGAAGTTATCAATGAAAACAGAACAGTGTACGGCAATTATATACAGCCAATGAATTTTAATACTTCTTACAAATATGATAGTTGGAACAGGATCAAACAACTGACATATGCTGATGGTGAATTATTAAATTATCAATATGATTTTGGTGGAAACTTAAAAAAGATAATTAATGACAGCGGTTATGAATATATTTCGGATGTTAAATATGATGAATATGAGCAGAGAACGAATATTTCTTATGGAAATTCTACAAAATCTCGATTCTCATATTATAATTCAAGTAGAAGATTAGCAGCACATAACTTATCAACGATGAGTCCAGCTCAGGGAATTCTTTCTAATCAGTACAGTTACACTGCTATCGGAAATATAAGAAGATTAGAAAACTTTGCTGATGTTTCACCAAATCAAATGGGTGGTGGTTATTGGTTTGAATATGGGTATGATGAATTGGGAAGACTTACCGGGACAAAAGGTGAATTCAGGATTAAAACCTTTAGAGATGAGACAACACCTCCGGAACCAGGATGGTCACCATATTCAGTTAGTAATTCAACTGTAGATCTTCAAATGCAATACAATGAATCTGGAGGAATAATTCATAAAGGCCAGAAACACATGCAGGATTTACAAATCAATCCTCTTAATACATATGAAAACGCATATGAATACGACAGCCATAAAGTTGTGAGTATTACAGATGCTAATACAGGCTTCAACACAAGTTTCAAATATGATAATAATGGAAATCCAATTCAGGAAAACGATATGAATGGCTCCAAAACCATGTATTGGGATGAAGAAAATAGGATGCGTGCATTTTATCATGATCAGTCTGGTATATATCAATACAATACTTATGATGATAGCGGTGAAAGAACAATTAAATATAATTTATCAGCAGACTCACAACTGTATCAGAATGGTGTTTTGGTTGATCCTGGTTCTCTTAGCCTTAATGATTATAAAATTTATTCCAGCCCAAGAATTGTAGTTTCGTCTGATGGAAGGTATACAAAGCATTACTACGATGGATCTTCAAGGTTTGCAAGTAGAATTGTAGATGGCACAGACATTTTCCTAAATAGAACAGGCGGCGGGAATGACCCTAAAAAAGAAGATAAATCAAAAGAAGCTGAAGAAGATTTTAAATCCTATCTGAAGAAAGTGGGTGTTGAAGATAACATTTCTATAGAACTTGAAAACTTGGCATCAAAAAATGGGCACTCAAGATTGTACTATCTTCATGGCGATCATTTAGGAACTGCAAATTATGTCACTGATGAATACGGTGAAACTACTCAATTTTTCTTAAATTTACCTTTTGGTGAGACCATGGCGGAGCAGATGACAGGAATTTATGATAACCCCTATAAATTTAATGCGAAGGAGCTGGACGATGAGACTGGGTACTACTATTACGGGGCGAGGTATTACAATCCACGTACAAGTCTGTGGCTGAATGTTGACCCACTTGCAGAGAAAATGCCAAGCTGGTCACCATATGCTTATGCGTTCAATAATCCAGTAAAATATACTGATCCTGATGGGAGAATGCCAATGCCACCAGATGATCATTTTGATATCAACGGTAATTTTATTTATAGGGATAATAAAAAAACCAATAATGTTATTGTACACGGAGTTACTTGGTCAGCAAAATTATCAGAGTTAGATTATAGTAAATGGGGAACGAGAAAAGCTGTAAGTAATATCATAGCACATTATGCGAAACAAAAGGGCTATTATGGTAGATATGGTGTAGACAATTATAAAGAAGGAGCAACCGCCTATTACATTAGTAAGGATAATTCTGTTTATTTTGCAGGTAAAGTATTGAGTGCTAAAAAAGGAAATTTAGACAATTACTACGATATAAGAAGTACGTTAGATCACGAAGCGGGACCAAAAGGTCATAAGTATGAAAAGGTAATCGGTGATTATACATTTTCTGCCCACGCTGATATCTATTATAATCAAGCGACTTCCTCCGATTATAGCAAAGCATCTTCAGGAATGCAATACACGGTTGCATTTGGTTATGCTGAACATCTGTGGAATGCTTATGACAATGCCGAGATAAGTTCAGAAACTGTAAACAGCAAGATTAATCTTTTCAATAAAAATAATTCTGCTGGAGTTACAATTACTCCGGATTGGTTAATGGGCTCAAATAAGTTAAATGTCCAGATAAATAATTATGAACCTAAAAAGGCCGAAAGGCTTGCAAAACCTCAAGATTAATGAAAAATGTTGTATTATTAATGAGTGTTTTTGCTTTGATGTCCTGTAAAAACCCTCAAAAAGAAATTGAAAAGACAATACTTTATAATGACAGTATTGGGTATTGGAATCACGAATGGCCTAGAGACAGGGCTGAGTTTTATGGGTCTACTTTGAAATTTAAAAAAAACGGGAAGATTATTCATTATTCTTTTAATAAGATAAAAAATAAAAGAAGAATATTTGGAGGTTATGGTGACTTAGTAGTTCCTCATACTTGGGAAATTTCTGAAGATTCAATTCTCACGTGTTTTGGAGAAAAAAAGAAAATTATCAAATACAATACAGATACTATTTGGCTGTATGATAAGAAAATGAAATATAACAGTATGTTTATAAAGGCAAGAGGAGATTTAAATATAGAAAAATAAAAATAAACCCCGCTACCGCACGAATTCTTTCGTGTGGTAGTTTGTTTTTTATTATCTTCCTATACATTATTTGGTAACCCCAACATTTGTGACAAATTCACAATCATAGGCTACCCAATTTTTCTTAAATTTACCGTTCGGTGAAACCATGGCAGAGCAGATGACCGGAGTTTATGAGAATCCTTATAAATTTAATGCCAAAGAAATTGATCGCGAAACCGGATTTTATTATTACGGAGCAAGGTATTATAATCCAAAATGGAGCCTTTGGTATGGGGTGGATTCACTAGCGGAGAAATATCCAAGTTGGTCACCGTATAATTATACCTTTGATAATCCAGTGAGATTTACTGATCCTGATGGAATGGCGCCCAAAGACATTATTTATTTAAATAATGATGGTAGTATTAATAGAGTTGTCAATAATGGGTCTAAATATATTACCTTGGTTCATAATAATAAATCTTTATTACTAGGAAATCTTCCAATGTCTAATGCTTATGGGTTTAATATAAAAGCAAGTAAAAATGTTATTGCTTATTATGGTTCAAAAATTGGTGCGACAAATATTAGTACAACTTCGGAAAGAAGTGATAACTCCACAGCATACTATAATAATGATGGAGGAATTGTTTTTAATGCTCAGAAGAATGGCTATCTTCATCCTATGGTGAATAACAAATATGATTTGATGAATATTACGTATCATGAAAATATGCATAAATACGACGATAATCATAATATTGAAGCTTCTACTTATTATTCTCATGCAGCAGTAGCTAATAAAACTGTTAGTCATTGGACGTTTAAAGAATCATCAACAATCCATCAAGAAGGTGAAGTAGGATATTTTTCACAATTAATAATGAATTCCTATTATCAAGAGGGCACAGAACGAGCAGATGATTTAATAAAAACTTTTAATAATAACAAATCAGGTTATTCATTATTATTTGATAAATCAAGTGGAAAAATGTATATCAATACTCCTGATAATAAAACTAAATCTGTAACGTATGAAAAATCTAATAGTGCTCCTAATCTTAAATAGTTTTTTTTTATTAAGTTGTACGAAAACCTCGTTAGAACAAAAAATAACAGAAAAGAATAGTTTTTGGTATATTTTCGCATACAACAAAGAAGAAAATATTTATGAAAATATTAATTACGGATACATATTTTATCCTAATGGAAGTATTGATTATAAAGGTTTTGATTTTTCAACTAACTCTTTAAAAAGTTTTAGAATGGATGACGTAAAGCAGGTTCTTAAATGGAATTATCAACAGAAAGATAGTGTTCTGAAAATAGAAAATAAGACATATGATATACTACAGTTCAAAAAAGACACTTTAATATTACAATACTCTAATGATAAAAAGAAAAGGATTTTAATTAATCTACAAGCTAAGAATCCAACTACACTTAAGTCAATTAGATTGTAAAATAAAAATTCCCGCCAATCAGCGGGAGTTTTTATTTTACATCTTGTAGCACGTTCGAGAGCGCATCTTTCAATTTTTTCTTACCTATAAAAGCATCTACGATGCTATAGACTGTTTTCTTTTCGTCTTGGTCAAGAGCATCAATCATTTTTACTTTTTCTATTAAAGAAGCGTCTAAAGAGTTAATGTCTTCTGTGTTATTTTCCGTATCAAAAAAATCAGACAGCTTTACATTAAGAGCCTGCCCCGC
>Ga0256908_1000774_pt1 | contig 11403 bp, 10 predicted proteins | sample MC6MC0761MT_FD_186331 | JGI IMG/M metagenome (GOLD analysis project Ga0256908, IMG submission 186331) | Metatranscriptome of enriched soil aggregate microbial communities from Iowa State University, Ames, United States - MC6-MC0761-MT... | ecosystem: Environmental > Terrestrial > Soil >... | reverse complement strand
GGCGTTTGGCGGGGTCAAAGCGCTGACTGGCGTGGGCTTTCGCGTAGCGCCGGGTTCCATCACCACGGTCATCGGCCCCAATGGCGCCGGCAAGACCTCGCTGTTCAACACCATCTCCGGGTTTTATAAACCCGCCGCCGGGCAGATCCGCTTTGAAGGGCGCGACATTACGCGTGTCGCGGCGCCGGCACGCGCCAAGCTGGGCTTGGCACGCAGCTTCCAGAACATTGCGCTGTTTCGCGGCATGACGGTGCTGGACAACATCAAGCTGGGCCGCCACGCGCATCTGCGCACCAATGTGCTGGACGCCTTGTTCTACCTGGGCCGCGCGCGTCGCGAAGAAATGGCGCTGCGGGCCGACATCGAAGAACGCATCATCGATTTTCTTGAAATCGACCACATCCGCCATGCGCCCGTTGCGGCCTTGCCGTATGGCTTGCAAAAGCGCGTGGAATTGGCGCGCGCGCTGGCCATGAACCCCAAAGTGCTGATGCTGGACGAGCCGGTTGCCGGGATGAATCGCGAAGAAACCGACGACATGGCGCGCTTCATTCTTGACGCGCGTTCGGAGTGGGGCGTGACGGTGCTGATGGTGGAGCACGACATGGGCATGGTGATGGACCTGTCGGACCACGTAGTGGTGCTGAATTTTGGGCAGGTCATTGCCGATGGCACGCCCAGCCAGGTGCAGACAAACCCGGAAGTGATCAAGGCGTATCTGGGCGCGGGCGATGTGGGCGACTTGCGCCGCCGCTTGCGGGAGGCCGCCTGATGGACATGCTGTTCTTCCTGGAAGTGTCGCTGGCCGGTTTGGGCAGCGGCGGCCTGTATGCGCTGGCGGCGCTGGCGTTCGTGATTGTTTACAAGGCGACCCGCGTGGTGAACATCGCCATCGGCGAATTCCTGATGTTGGGCGCCTATGTGTTCTATGCGTTTGCCACGAGCATGGAGTGGCCGATCTGGCTGGCGATCGTAGGCGCCGTGGTGGTGTCAGGCGCCTTGGGCGCGCTGGTCGAGCGGCTGACGATACGGCCCATGCTGGGCGAAGCGCCGATTTCGGTATTCATGGTGACGGTGGGGCTGGCGTCCATTCTGGTGGGCGTGGTGGAACTGATCTGGACGGCCGACCAACGCCGCTTGCCCGAGTTCATGCCGCGTTCACCCGTGATGGTGGGCGAAGCCTTTGTGGCGCCCAAGGTGTTCTACGGATTCTGGGTGGCGGTGGTGCTGGCCTTGCTGGTGCTGGTGGTGTTTCGCTACTGGCGCGGCGGCGTGGCCTTGCGCGCGACGGCGTCTGACCAAGGCGCGGCGTATGCGATGGGCATCAACGTGCCGCGCGTGTTCTCGTTGGCCTGGGTGGCGGCGGGTGCGTTGGCGGCGGTGTCGGGCGTGATTGTGGGTGCGATTGGCGGCATCTCGTCATCGATGGGCGTGTTTGGCTTGTCGGTGCTGGTGGTGGTGATCGTGGGCGGACTGGATAGCGTGGCGGGCGCCTTGGTGGGCGGCGTGTTCATCGGCTTGCTGGAGGCGTGGGCGGGGGCGTACCTGGGCGGCGAGTTCAAGCTGTTGGCCACGTTCATCGTGTTGGTGGTGGTGCTGATGGTCAGGCCCTATGGTCTGTTCGGCACCCGTGAAATCGAGAGGCTCTGACCCATGCGTATCGCCACTGCAAAGCAGACCTACCTGGCCGACGAAGCGCTATTCGATACGCGCACGCAACATGTGTGGCTGGCGTTGCTGGCGGCGTCCCTTGTGCTGTTCCCGTTCGTGGCGGACGCGTACTGGCTGTACCTGGCCTGCCTGGTGGCAATCAACATCGCCAGCGCGACCGGGCTGAATATTCTGACGGGGTATACCGGGCTGGTCAGCCTGGGGCAGGCGGCCTTCATGGGGCTGGGCGCATACACCGTGGCCGTGATGGAACTGCGCCTGGGGACACCGGTGCTGGTCAATCTGCTGGGCGGTGGCGTGGTGGCCATGGTGGGCGGGCTGCTGGTCGGCATTCCCTCGCTGCGGGTGAAGGGCTTGTACCTGGCCATCGCCACGATTGCCGCGTCGTTCATCGCGCATTTCATCTTCGCCAACTGGCAATTCACGGGCGGCACCACGGGCCTGCAAGTCCCGCCAGCGCGGCTGTTGGGGGTGGACCTGGACACCTCGTTCAAGATCTATTGGCTGATCGTGCCCGTGACGGTGCTGATGGTGCTGGGCGCCGCCAACCTGTTTCGTACGCGTATCGGACGCGCCTTCATCGCCATTCGTGACCGCGACATCTCGGCCGAAGTGCTGGGCATCCGGCTGCTGCACTACAAGCTGCTGTCGTTTGGCTTGTCGTCGTTCTATGCGGGGGTGGCGGGTGGCCTGTGGGCGTACTTCTTTCGCGTCGTCACGCCCGAGAGCTTCCCGCTGATCATGTCGATCTTCTTTCTGGCCGCGATCATCGTGGGCGGCATGGGGTCGATTTTGGGCTCCATCCTGGGCGCCATCTTCATGACGATGGTGCCGGAATTGTTGAAGCTCATCGTGGGCTGGCTGCCGGTGGGCGGCGACGCGCTGCGGCTGGTGTCGCCCGTGCGCACCATTGTTTTCGGCCTGCTGATTGTGGGCTTTCTGATCTTCGAGCCGCATGGGCTCGCGGAAATCTGGCGGCGAGTGCGCCGCTTCTTCCACCTGTGGCCTTTCCGGACCTGAGCGCTGGCTGGCCGACTGCAATACCCATAAGACCCAAGGAGACACATCATGAAGCGCATCCGGATAGGCAGCGGTTTATCGAAGTTGTTGGCCCCATTGGGCCTGGCGGCGGCCTTGGCGGCGGCGCCCGCGGCGCAGGCCGCGGACGATCTGGTGCTGGGCGGGTCGATTCCGCTGAGCGGCGTGTTCGCCTTCGCGGGCCAGGGCATTCACGCGGGCATCACCGACTACGTGAAGATCATCAACGACCAGGGCGGCATCAAGGGCCGCAAGCTGCGCTACGTGCCTGAGGACACGGCCTACAAGGTGGATGCGTCGGTCGCCGCGTTCAAGAAGATCACCAGCCAGAACAAGGTGAACTTCTACTACGGTGATTCGACCGGCTTTTCGAAGACCATCAACGCCGAACTGAACCGCACGGGCGACATCCTGATGACCGGCGCCTCGTTCGCGACCGAGCTGAACGACCCGGCCAAGTATCCCGCCCAGTTCATGCTGGGGCCGGACTACACCGAGATGTTCGGCATCCTGCTGCGCTACATCGCCAAGGAACAGCCGGGCGCGAAAGTCGCGTTCGTGTATTCCGACACCGAGTTCGGCCGCGACCCCATCGCCAGTTCGCGCGCGGTGGCGGAAAAGCTGGGGCTGAAAGTCGCCACCGAAATCATGACGCCGCCGGGCAGCGTGGATGTATCGACTGAAGTCATCAAGCTGCGCCGCGCCGACCCTGACTTCACGATCTTTCACGGCTATGTGCTGGCGCCCATTCCCGAATTCGTGGGGCAGGGCAAGCGCATGGGCTTGAAGACGCGCTACATGGGCACGTTCTGGACCATGGACAACTCCACCGTGATGCAGATGGGTGAAGACGCCGAAGGCTTTATGGGCGTGATGCCGTACCGCTACTACTACGACACGGAAGGCGACGCGCCGATGCTGAAGAAGATTCGCGAAATGCGTCCGCAATATCAAAGCACGGGCTATATGCAGGGCTTCCTGGCGGCGATGCTGTTTAGCGAAGTCGCCAAGCGCACGCTGGACGCCGGCAAGGAACTGACCAGCGCCAACATGAAGGCCGCGCTTGATGGCATCAAGGACTTTGACACGGGCGGTCTGATCGGCGTGCCGATCACGATCAAAGGCAACTCCATTCCGGTGGGCCGGATCTATCGCGCTGACGTGAAGCAAAAGCAGATGGTGCCGGCGTCCGATTGGATCGTGTTGAAGTGAGGCCACTGTGAACCTGGGACATGACGCGCAACCGACGACGGCGCCGCCCACAGCGGTGCTGGACATCAACAATATCGAAGTCGTCTACAACAAGGCGGTGCAGGTGTTGCGCGGCCTGTCCCTGTCGGTGCCGGCCGGCAGCATCGTGGCGCTGTTGGGCAGCAACGGCGCAGGCAAATCCACCACCTTGAAGGCCGTGTCCGGCTTGCTGGACCTGGAAGATGGGGCGCTGGTGCGCGGGCATATCGTCTACAACGGCGGCGACACCGCGGGCGCCAAACCGCAGAATCTGGTGCGCGCGGGGCTGGCGCACGTGATGGAAGGGCGGCGCGTGTTCGAAGACCTGACCGTGGAAGAAAACCTGGTGGCGGCCACTTACGCGCTGACGGGCCGGCCCGGGGCGCGCGTGGACTTCGATCTGGTCTACGGGTATTTCCCGCGCCTGTTCGAGCGCCGGCGCGGGCTGGCGGGCTACTTGTCCGGGGGCGAACAGCAGATGCTTGCCATCGGCCGGGCGCTGATCGCGCAGCCTCGGCTGATGCTGTTGGATGAACCTTCGCTGGGCTTGTCGCCGATGCTGGTGGAAAGCATTTTTTCCATCATCGCGCGCATCAACGCCGAGCAGGGCGTGTCGATGTTGCTGGTTGAACAGAACGCCTCGGTGGCGTTGGCCGTGGCGCATTACGGCTACATCATGGAAACGGGCAAGGTGGTGATCGACGGGTCCGCCGACAAGCTGGCCGCCGACCCGGACGTGCGCGAGTTCTATCTGGGCGTGGGCGGCACGGGCGAAGCGCGCGGCTTTCGCGACATCAAGCACTACAAGCGCCGCAAGCGCTGGCTGTCATGAAGGACAAGACCATGATTGCCCCCATCGACCTTGCCGTCTGGCCCGAGCTGACCTTGCCGCAGATGCTGCGCGAGCAGGCGCGGCGCCAGCCCACCGGCATTGCCATCCGCCAAAAGGACTTCGGCATCTGGAAGCCGCTGACGTGGGCGGGATATTGGCAGCGTGCGTGCCGCGTGGGGATGGGGCTGCGCGCCTTGGGTTTGAGCCGCAGCGGCCGTGTGGCCATCGTGTCCGAGAACCGCGTGGAATGGCTGCTGACGCAGTTGGGGGCGGGTACGGTGGGCGGCGTGGCGGTGGGCGTGTATTCCACCAGCCCCGCCGAAGAAATGGGCTATGTGCTGGAGCATGCGGACGTCGAACTCGTTGTGTGCGAAGACCAGGAGCAAACCGACAAAGTGCTGCAAGTGGCCAGCCGCCTGCCGCGCTTGCGCCGCATCGTGATGATGGAAACCAAGGGGCTGCGGTCGTATGCGCCCGCCGATCGCGAACGCATCGTGACCTTTGCCGAGATCGAAGCCGATGGCGCGGCGCGCGAGGCCGGCGAACTTGCCGCGCTGAACACCGCGCTGGATGCCCAGGGCCTGGATGAGACCGGGCTGATGATCTATACGTCGGGCTCCACGGGCAAGCCCAAGGGCGCGATGCTGAGCTTTCGCAATATGCGCGGCGTGGCGCCGGGCATCGCGGACCGGCTGTCGATGGATGCGCACAGCGTGCATCTGTCTTACCTGCCGCTGTGCCACGTGGCCGAGCAGATGCTGTCGACCTTTGTGCCGTTGTACCTGGGGTCGCAGGTGAATTTTGGGGAATCGATCCGTACCGTGCAGGAAGACCTGCGTGAAGTGGCGCCCACGATCTTCCTGGGCGTGCCGCGCATTTGGGAAAAACTGCACGCGTCGATCTCAATCAAGATGCAGGAAGCGGGCCGGCTACAGCAATGGCTGTACCGCCAGGCGCTGGCGCGCTGCGCGCCGTTTCTGGAAAAGTCGCCCGCGCAGTACAGCGTGGGCGAACGGTTGACGCATGCCCTGTGGTACTGGCTGGTGCTGCGCGCCCTGCAAAACTTCATCGGCTTGCGGCGCGCGCGCGTGGCGATGACGGGTGCTGCGCCCATTCCGCCCGACGTGGTGCGCTACTTCCGCAATCTGGGTGTGCCGCTGCTAGAGGTGTACGGGCTGACGGAGTCTGCGGGCATGATCTTTGGCCAGCATCCTGACCGCGTGAAGGTGGGCACGGTGGGCGAGCCGATTCTGGGTGTCGACTGGAAAATGGGCGACGCGGGCGAACTGCTGGTGCGGGGCGACATGGTCTTCCAGGGCTATTACAAGAATGACGACGCCACGGCGGATACCGTGCGTGATGGCTGGCTGCATACGGGTGACGTGGTGGCTGAACAGGATGGCCGCGTGCGCATCGTTGACCGTCTGAAAGACATCATGATCACGGCGGGCGGCAAGAATCTGACGCCGTCTGAAATCGAGAACGCCGTGAAGGGCAGCCCCTACGTGAAGGAATGCATCGTGATCGCGGACGGGCGCAAGTTCGTGTCGGCGCTGATCCAGCTGGAGTTCGATACGGTGGGCAAGTGGGCGGAGTCGCGCCGCATTGCATTCACGCATTTCCGGTCGTTGGCCGAATCGGCGCAGGTGCGCGAGCTGGTGCAGCAGGAAGTGTCGCGCGCCAATGCCGGGCTGGCCCCGGTGGCGCAGATCAAGCGCTTTCACCTGCTGACCAAAGAACTGGATCATGACGACGGCGAGGTGACGGCGACGATGAAGGTGCGCCGCGCCAGCATCTATCGCACGTATGCGAAAGAAATCGAAACGCTCTACGTTGAGGAGACGATGGCATGAATGAAGCCGTGATCGTGGAAGCGGTGCGCACGCCATTCGGCCGCCGCGGCGGATGGTGGGCCGATACGCGGCCCGATACATTGTTGGCGCAGACGGTGAACGGTTTGCTGGCGCGTGCGGGCTTGCCGGCTGACCGCGTCGAGGACCTGATCGCCGGCTGCGTCAGCCAGGCGGGCGAGCAGGGCGCCAACATCGGGCGTTTGGCTGCCATGCTGTCCGGCTTGCCGGAAAGCGTGCCGGGCGTGTCGTTGAACCGCATGTGCGGCTCTAGCCAACAGGCGGTGCACTTCGGCGCGCAGGCCATCGCGGCGGGCGATATGCGCTACGTGGTGGCGGGCGGCGTCGAGAGCATGAGCCGCGTGCCGATGTTCCTGGACGTGACCTTGGGCCAGGGCGAGTTCAAGGGATTTGAATCGCTGAACCCCGCGCTGCTGGAACGCTATCCGTTGATCCATCAGATTGAAAGCGCGGAACGCATCGCCGACCACTGGCAGCTGTCGCAAGCCACGATGGACGAGTGGGCGCGCGAAAGCCATGCGCGCGCCTGGGCGGCGGCGCGTGCCGGTTGGCATGCGGAATTGCTGCCGGGGCCGCAAGACGCTGCGCATCGCGACGAAGGCATCCGCGAGAAAACGGACCCCGCCCGCATGGCCGCCATGGCGCCTGCCATGCGGCCAGTGGGGCAGGGCGGCGTCACCGCAGCGAATGCCAGCCAGTTGGCGGATGGTGCGGCGGCGGTGTTGCTGGCCGACCGCGATACGGCGCTGTCAGACGGGCTGCGTCCGCGTGCGCGATTCCTGGCGCGCGTGGTGGTGGGCTCTGACCCGGTGATGCAGCTCACGGGCGTGATTCCGGCCACGCGGCTGGCGTTGGCGCGCGCGGGACTCAGTCTGGAAGACATCGATTGGATCGAAATCAATGAAGCCTTCGCCAGCGTTGTGCTGGCGTGGCAGCGCGAGCTGGACGCCAAGCTATCGCGTGTGAATCCCTGGGGCGGCGCAATTGCGCACGGGCACCCGCTGGGCGCGACGGGCGCGGGGCTGATGGCCAAGATGCTGACAGGGCTTGAAGCAACGGAAGGCGAGATCGGCATGCAGCTGATGTGCATCGGCCATGGCATGGCCACCGCGACGATTATCCAGAGGCTGTGACGCGTCATGACCAAGACCGTGGCCGCCGTGCTGCGCGACGAAGGCACCGATTCCGAACGCCGCCGCGAACTGGTGCTGACGGCGGGGCGGCTCTTTTGCAAGCACGGCTATGAGCGCACCACGGTGCGCGAACTGGCGCGCGCGGTCGGGCTGCAATCCGGCAGCTTGTTCCACCATTTCCGCAGCAAGGAAGAAATTCTGGTGGCGGTGATGAACAACGGCATCCAGGAAGTGATCGATGACGGCGAGCGCGCGCTGGCGCGATACCACGCCCCGGCCGATCGTCTGGCGGCGCTGTTTCGCGTACACATGTGGAGCATGCTGCAAGGCGCGGGTGGTGACGCGATGAACGCGCTGGTGTACGAATGGCGCAGCTTGTCGGCGCCCAGCCAGGCGGCCGTGAAAGCGCTAAGCGACCACTACGAAGCCATGTGGCAGGCTGCGGTGGCGGCTGCGGTGGACGCGGGGCTGATCCAGGGGGATGCACGCGTCATCAAGCGTTGCGTGCTGGGGGCGATGAACCTGACGGTGCAGTGGTACAAGCCCGGCGGGCGTCTAGCGCCTGCCGAGTTCATTGATGCGATGTTGTTGGCGTCGCTGCCGGCTTTGCCCGCGGGAGCGGGGGCGTGGCCCGTTGCGGCATAGCGGCGACTTAGCCGCGGCGCTTGAGAAAGGCGCCGACGGCGCAGGCGACGGCCAGCGCCAGCAGCGACCCGGACACCGGCAGCAGGTAATCGGCTTCGCCGTGATAGCCGCCACCGGTGACGCCGCCCGCCACGCCGCCCATCCACAGCAGGGCGGTCATCAGCGCCGCCACGGCCGAGATGGCGGCGGCGATGCACAGCGCAATGAATACCGGACGTCGCGCTCGCACGGGCGCGTAGGACGCGCCCTGCGAGCCCGGCTGGATGCGGCGGGGTTGCTTGATCCAGTAGACCAGCCCCGCCACCACCAGCAACAGCATCAGGATCTTGAAGATCATGACGCCGCCGTGGCCTTGCGGCCTTTAGTCTTCACGGCGCAGGTGCGGGAAGAGGATGACGTCACGGATGCTGGGGCTGTCGGTCAGCAGCATGACCAGGCGGTCGATGCCAATGCCGCAGCCGCCCGTCGGAGGCATGCCGTATTCCAGCGCACGGATGTAGTCCGCGTCGTAGAACATGGCTTCTTCGTCGCCGGCGTCCTTGGCTTCAACTTGCGAGCGGAAGCGTTCGGCCTGGTCTTCGGGGTCGTTCAACTCCGAGAAACCGTTGGCGATTTCGCGGCCCGTCATGAACAGTTCGAAGCGCTCGGTGATGCCTTCGCGCGTGTCGGAAGCGCGCGCCAGCGGCGACACTTCGACCGGGTAGTCGATGATGTAGGTCGGGTTCCAGAGCTTGGCTTCAGCCGTCTCTTCGAACAGCGCCAGTTGCAGCGCGCCCAGGCCGGCGCGCGACAGCACGGGGCCGTCAGCGTCCGCGCCCAGCTTCTTCAGTTCGGCGCGCACAAAGACCGGGTCATCCAGCTGCGCCTGGGTGTAGCCCGGCGCGTACTTCAGGATGGCTTCGCAGATGGTCAGGCGGTCAAACGGCTTGGACAGGTCAAGCTCGCGTTCCTGATACGTCAGCACGGCGCTGCCGGTGGCCGAGATGGCGGCCTGGCGGATCAGCTCTTCGGTGAAGTCCATGAGCCAGCGGTATTCCGCAAAGGCCGCATAGAACTCCATCATCGTGAATTCAGGGTTGTGACGCGGGCTGACGCCTTCGTTGCGGAAGTTGCGGTTGACTTCGAACACGCGTTCAAAGCCGCCGACAATCAGGCGCTTCAGGTAGAGCTCGGGCGCAATGCGCAGGTACATTTCCATGTCCAGCGCATTGTGGTGCGTGACGAAGGGCTTGGCCGCCGCGCCACCCGGAATCGGGTGCAGCATGGGCGTTTCCACTTCGAGGAAGCCGGCGTTCAGCATGAACTGGCGGATGCTGCCCACGGCCTTGCTGCGCGCTTCGAACGTGCGGCGCGTGGCGTCCGTCATGATGAGGTCAACGTAGCGCTGGCGGTAACGCAGTTCCTGGTCGGCCACGCCGTGGAACTTGTCGGGCAGCGGGCGCAGCGACTTCGACAGCAGGCGGGCGGTGGCGGCGTGCACCGACAGTTCGCCCTTGTTGGTCTTGAAGACCGACCCTTCGATCGCGATGATGTCGCCGATGTCCCATTGCTTGAATGCGGCGTAGACGTCTTCGCCGAGCGTGCCGCGGTCCAGGTAGATCTGGATGCGGCCGGTGCTGTCCTGCAGCGTGGCGAAGCTGGCCTTGCCCATGACGCGCTTGAGCATCATGCGGCCGGCGACCTTGACGGTGACGGCGGCGGCGGCCAGGGCTTCCTGTTCTTCGCCGTCGTACTTGTCATGCAGGGCCGCGGCGCGGGCGTCCGGGACGAAATCGTTGGGGTACGCGACCCCGGTTTCGCGCAGTTTGGCCAGCTTGGCGCGCCGTTCGGCGATCAAGCGGTTTTCATCCTGGGCGGGGGCCGGAGTGGTCGAGTGGTCGGTCATGGTCGGGGGATCAGTCGTAATTGCGGATGTCGTCGATTTCGGTCGTGCCGAAATCTTCGCGATCCAGGTAGGCGAGGATGCGGGTGGCCACATTGGCGGGCGAAGACAGCTTGCCCGTGGCGTGGAAGTCCTGGAACTTGGCCAGGGCCGGGAAGCTTTCCGGGTCGCTGGAACGGATGGCGACCTGCATGTCGGTGTCGACAATGCCGGGGGCCAGCGCAACGATGCGCGCACCGTCGGCGCCTTGTTCCTGCTTGACCACGCGCGAGTACATATCGAGCGCGGCCTTGGTGGCGCAGTAAACGCCCCAGCCGGCGTTCGGGTTGCGGCCCGCGCCGGAGGAAATGTTCAGCACGCGGCGGTCGGCCTTCAGGTCTTCGACGGCAGCCAGGAAGCGCGCGGTCAGCAGCATGACGGCGGTGACGTTCAGATTGAAGGCGGCCGTGATGGCCGCGCTGTCGATCAGGGCGTCGGTGCCGGTCACGGGGTGCACCGTGCCCGCATTGTTGATGAGCAGATAGCGTTTGGCGTCGCGCGGCAGGGCCGAGCAGATGCGTTCGGCCGCGGTTTCAGCCGCCTTCAAGTCCGAGAGGTCCACGGACAATTGTTCCAGCTGCACATCCTGCGACCGCGCATAGGCGGCCAGCTCGGGGTCTTCGCGGCGCGCCAGCGTGATCAGGCGCGTGCCCGGTTTGGCCAGGCCGCGCGCCATGGCGGCGCCGATGCCGCGCGAGGCGCCGGTAAGGATTGCGATGGTGTCAGACATTCGTGGACCTCTGGGTACGGTGAGGGGAAAAATCGCGGAACTTAGACGCCTTGCTTCAGGCTGGCCTGGATGAAGGGGTCCAGGTCGCCGTCCAGCACTTTCTGCGTGTTGGAAATTTCAACGTTCGTGCGCAAGTCCTTGATGCGGCTCTGGTCCAGCACGTAGGAACGAATCTGGTGGCCCCAGCCCACATCGGTCTTGGAGTCTTCCAGCTTCTGCTGTTCGGCCATGCGGTTGCGCATTTCCAGTTCGTAGAGCTTGGACTTCAGCATCTGCATGGCTTCGGCGCGGTTGCGGTGCTGCGAACGGTCGTTCTGGCACTGCACGACGAT
>Ga0256908_1000773_pt1 | contig 11407 bp, 7 predicted proteins | sample MC6MC0761MT_FD_186331 | JGI IMG/M metagenome (GOLD analysis project Ga0256908, IMG submission 186331) | Metatranscriptome of enriched soil aggregate microbial communities from Iowa State University, Ames, United States - MC6-MC0761-MT... | ecosystem: Environmental > Terrestrial > Soil >... | reverse complement strand
GTCGGAAACAGCGGGTTTCGCGTGTCCTCATTGTCCCTCGGCACCATGTCCTGGGCCCAGGAAACTGATGAGCAGGACGCTGCCGAGGTCCTCCACGCGTTCGTTGCTGCAGGCGGCACCGTCATAGACACTGCAGCGTCCTACGGCCAGGGCCGGGCGGAAGCCATGGTCGGGTCCATGCTGGGCGATGTCGTGGCACGGTCTGAGGTGGTCTTATCCACGAAGGCGGGCGTGTCGTCCACTGAGTCCAGGCGCAGCGTCAATGCTTCACGCGGCGCAATGCTTTCGGCACTTGACGCCAGCTTGGCCAGGCTCGGAACCGACTACGTCGACATCTGGTTCGCCCATGAGTGGGATCCCAACGTTCCCTTGGAGGAGACCCTTTCCGCCCTGGAGCTGGCACAGCGGACCGGGCGGGCACGCTACGTGGGCATCTCCAACTACAACGGTTGGCAGACAGCGAAGGCCGCGGCCATTGCGGGGTTCACTTTGGTGGCCAATCAGTCTGAATATTCCTTGGTCCAGCGCAGGGCCGAGGACGAGCTCATTCCCGCGGTGGAGGATGCCGGGCTGGGAATCATGGCATGGGCACCGCTGGGACGGGGTGTCCTGAGTGGCAAGTACCGCGGACAAATTCCTGCCGACTCGCGTGCCGCCCAAAGCCGCCTCACGGCCTACGTTGAGCCATACCTGGAGCCTCGCGCGTCCAGGGTGGTTGAAGCTGTCGCCATGGCCGCACGCGGCCTGGGCAGATCTCCTATGGACGTCTCCTTGAGCTGGCTACTTTCCCGGCCCGGCGTTGCCACGGCCATCGTAGGCGCCAGGAACGCGGTCCAGCTCAAAGAGCTACTCGACGCCCAGTTGACGGTTTTGCCTGCCGAGATATCGCGCGCCCTTGAGGACGTTTCGGCGGCGTAGGAGCCCTGTCTTCGACAGCCCACCACTTCTGAACATTTCGTGCCGAATCGGTTTCGACTCCTGGATGTTGATGTCATCCTGTACTCATTCACCGTTCCATCGGCAATCAGCGGAATCGAGGAACCAATGAGTCGGTCCCGTTACTTCCCCCTCACAATGGCCGCTGTCCTTGTGAGCATGACCGGATGTACAGGTGGCACCGACCGTGCGGGCCGTGATCCCGTCCCCGAGGTTTCGGAGTCAGTCCTTCCATCCGCGGCCCAGTCTCCGGACGCCAGTGACCTGGGAGGGCTTGAAAGAATACCCTGGGATGGCGGACCAGCCTTCTATAAGAAATTCACCAAAGCTGATGCCGCCGGGTGGGATGATCCGGCTTTCTTCCCGATCGGCGTTTGGTATGCGTCCGCCAACGATCCGCAGATGAAGTTCGACAAAGCCCATGGCATCAATTTCTATGTTCAATCCAACCCGGATGTGGATTATAAGGTTTTCGACGATAATGGCATGTTCTCTCTGATGAAAGTGAAGAATGCGCCCGAGAATTGGGCCCAGCTGCCCGGGAACTACGTCGATGATGAAGTAGACGGCAGATTCGAATGGGACGCCGGAATAACCCACATGACACAGACCATTGCCGGCTTGAGGTCCGTCGAAGAGGGGCGCTTCACCTACGCCAACTGGACGCCGTCCCTCATCAGCTATGACGCGCCGATGGAAATAACGAAGCGGTATTGGGACACGGTGGACGTTTCCTCTACATCGAATTACTACTACGCCAGTGCCTGCCGGGACTGGCGGTTGCGGACACCAAGCGGATATAGCCCGACGACGACGGCAACATGCCAGAGCTCTTCTGCTTACGCCAAGGCCATGCAGGTCATGCAGGAGGTCAATACGGCCAGGGGCGTGCAGTCCCCCATTTGGATGCTTCCGACGGTCCTGAGTCCAGAAGGTGAAAGCGACCTGGCGGACCAGATGACGCCGGAGCGGGTCAAAGCGCAAGTGTGGGCCATGCTCATCCACGAGTCACGCGGAATTGTGTGGTTTACACAGGCACCCGGCGGGGGCGCCGACAATCCCTGTATGTCGGGGGATGCTTTGGCAGACGCACGGATTTCGAATCGCGATTGTGCCCGGGAGCAAGTGCAGGCGATGGCGGAAATCAACGCACAAGTGAAGGCCCTTGCCCCGGTCCTGAACACGCAAAGTTACGTATGGGACTTTGGTTCCGGACTGGATACGATGCTCAAGACCCACGACGGATCCGCCTACGTATTCGCCATGACCGAAGACGCCCAGACCGGCCAGCGGATACTCACCCTACCCCCCGGAATCCGGGGCCGCACGGTCGAAGTCCTTGACGAAAACCGCAGCCTTCCAGTGGTGGATGGAAAATTCGTGGACGACTTTCCGCAGGAATCGACCCATCACGTTTACAAAGTGGCCCTGTGACGGGGCCTGCGGCTCAGCGTCTGTCGAGAATGTCCAGCAGGTATCCGCCGTAGCCGCTCTTGGCTAACTTTGCCGCTTGCTGGCGAAGCTCATCATCGGTGAGGAAACCCATGCGCCACGCCACTTCCTCGGGGGCGCCTATTTTTAGCCCTTGTCGGTTTTCGGTGGTGCGCACGTAATTAGAGGCATCGTTCAGGTCAGCGAAGGTACCGGTGTCCAGCCATGCCGTGCCGCGGGGGAACTTTTGGACGTGCAACCGGCCCAATTCCATGTATGTGCGGTTGATGTCGGTAATTTCGAGTTCCCCACGGGCTGACGGTTTGAGGTCCTTCGCCATGGCAACAACATCGTTGTCGTAGAAGTACAGTCCTGGAACGGCATAATTGCTTTTTGGCTGGATTGGCTTCTCTTCAATGGATACGGCGAGTCCGCCGTCGTCGAATTCAACCACGCCGTAAGCCGTCGGATCCTTGACCCAATAACCGAAGATAGCTCCGCCGTCGACGTCGGTATAGCGGCGGAACTGGTTACCCATTCCCGGGCCGTTGAAAATATTGTCGCCAAGGATAAGCGCCACTTTGCCGCTCCCGATGTGCTGCTCGCCGAGCACAAATGCTTGGGCCAACCCGTCCGGTGTCGGCTGTTGGGCATATGTCAGGCTAATTCCGAATTGAGAGCCATCGCCCAGCAGGTTCCTGAACTGGCTGGCGTCAGTGGGAGTGGTGATGATCAGGATCTCCCGTATTCCGGCCAGCATGAGGGTACATAACGGATAGTAGATCATCGGTTTATCAAAGACGGGCACCAGTTGCTTGCTGATGCCGAGGGTTATCGGATGAAGCCGGGAACCGGTACCGCCGGCCAAAATTATTCCCCTCATTGACTTCTCCCCTCTTGCTGCACGCGGCCCCTTTGACGGCTACGCTATGGCCATGCAGAGAATCCTTGTCACCGGCGGGGCCGGATTCATTGGATGCAACTTTGTCCACTACATCATGGGGCACACGTCGCTGCATGTCACGGTGCTGGACAAACTGACTTATGCGGGAAACTTGGATTCCCTCTCTGGCTTGCCGGCGGACCGGTTCTCATTCATCCACGGTGACATCTGCGACTCCGGCCTGGTGGAGCGGCTGACCGCGCAGGCCGATGCTGTGGTGCACTTTGCAGCTGAATCACACAATGACAATTCGCTAAAGGAGCCACGACCTTTTGTGGACACCAACTTGGTGGGCACGTTTACGCTGATCGAAGCAGCACGGCTTCACAGCACGCGGTTCCACCACATATCCACGGACGAGGTATACGGGGATCTGGCGTTGGATGAACCACGCAGGTTCACTGAGGAATCGGTGTACAAGCCCACCAGCCCGTATTCCGCCACGAAGGCCGGTTCCGACATGCTGGTCAGGGCCTGGGTGCGCTCCTTCGGGCTGAAAGCGACCATCAGCAACTGTTCGAACAACTACGGCCCCTACCAGCACGTCGAGAAATTCATTCCCCGGCAAATTACGAACGTCCTGGATGGCGTGCGGCCCAGGCTCTACGGACAAGGGCTTAACGTGCGGGACTGGATCCATGTTGAGGACCACTCTGCGGCAATACTGGCAATCCTTGAGCGCGGTGTCATCGGTGAGACGTACCTGATAGGAGCTGACGGGGAGCTCTCCAACAGGGCGGTCGTTGAAAGGCTGCTGAGGCATCTGGGACAGCCGGCCGACGCCTATGACCTTGTCACGGACCGTCCTGGCCACGATCTCAGATACGCCATTGACTCCAGCAAGCTGCGGAGTGAACTTGGCTGGCAACCCCGGTTCGTGGATTTCGATTCTGGTTTGGCGGCAACCGTGGCCTGGTACAGGGACAACGAGGATTGGTGGCGCCCGCAAAAGGCTGCGACGGAATCAAAGTACGCGAGCCAGGGACACTAACCATGACGGGGGCCCGGGAAATGAGCTTGCGATCAACACCAATACCTGGACTGGTGCTTCTGGACCTTCCGGTTCATGGAGATCAACGGGGCTGGTTCAAGGAGAACTGGCACAGAAGCAAGATGACGGCCTTGGGGCTCCCGGATTTTGGTCCCGTGCAGAACAACATCTCGTTTAACCAAGTCCGTGGAACCACCCGCGGCATCCATGCCGAACCGTGGGACAAGTTCATCTCCTTGGCTTCCGGCCGGATCTTCGGGGCATGGGTGGATCTGCGAAAAGGTCCGACATTTGGAGCTGTCTTCTGTGCCGAGTTGACCCCCGGGGAAGCCGTATTCGTACCCCGGGGCGTGGGCAATGCCTTTCAGACCCTGGAGGACAATACGGCATACGTCTACCTGGTCAACGACCATTGGAGCCCCGAGGCGCAGGCCGAATATACCTTCCTCAACCTTAGTGATAAAGATGTCGCTGTCCCGTGGCCGATTCCTCTTGAAGATGCCGTGGTGTCGGCGCAGGACAGGAACCATCCGGGCCTGTCCGAAGTAGCGGCCATGGGTCCACGGTTGACCCTCGTTCTTGGAGCCAATGGCCAACTGGGCAGAGCCCTTCGGCATGAGTTCGATGGTGATCCGGCAGTACAGTTCGCTGACCGCACGGACTTCGATATTTCCGATCCCGAGTCATACGCGAAAATCGATTGGAAGAAGTACGGAACAATCATCAACGCTGCGGCTTTCACCGCGGTTGATGCCGCGGAAACGGAAACCGGCCGTGTGGCCTCCTGGAAAATCAACGCTGCCGCCGTGTCGCTCCTCGCTAAGACCTGCTTGGAACATTCGCTGACGTTGGTGCATATTTCCAGCGATTACGTTTTTGACGGTTCCGCGGCTGAGCACTTTGAGGACGAGCCGCCCAGTCCGGTCGGAGTTTACGGGCAGACCAAGGCCGCGGGGGACCTCGCCGTGTCCGCCGTGCAACGTCACTACACCGTCCGCAGCAGTTGGGTCGTGGGCGATGGCAGTAACTTCGTTCGAACGATGGCAGGATTGGCGGCTCGCTCTGTGTCACCGGCTGTGGTGGATGACCAGTGGGGCCGGCTGACGTTCGCTACGGACATCGCTGCCGCGATTCGGTATCTGCTGGAGACCGGGGCGGCGTACGGAACGTACAACCTCAGCTGCGATGGCGAGCCCAGGACCTGGGCTGACGTTGCAAGAGACGTCTATCAGCTGTGCGGGGCCGACCCAGGGACCATTCGACCCGTAAGCACCTCTGACTACGCTAAACCGGGCAGCGCACCACGGCCAAGGAACAGCGTTCTCAACCTGTCAAAAATCAAGGCCGCGGGATTTGCGCCTTCATCATACGAACATCGGCTGAAAGAATATCTGCAGGACAGCCAATTACTTTGATACCGGCTTTCCCGCTGTCCGGGCGGCCAGTGCCTTGGCTAATTGGCCCACCCGGGAGGGTTTACGGGCGAATCTCCAGAGAATGCGGACAATTCCCAATGCTTGGTCGGCCGCTACTCCCAAGCCCGGCCCATCTACGTCCAAAGCTGCCGCAAAGTGCGGAGCAACACGTCCAGGCGTGGTCCGAAGACCAACGATTTCGTTCAGCACATTGCCACCGTGGACCACCTGCAGCCACATGGGATGGGTCGTTCTTACGTTCAGCACTGGTGCGTAGGCGTCAATTCGGTAGTGATGCTCAACGAAAACCGTGACGGGCGGACCATTTAAGGGGGTTTCAATCAGGCTTGCGAACGGGTTCTTTGTATAGGGCCGCAGGTAGAGCTTGTTATCGGCGTATTGGGCCCCATTGACCAGGTTTATAAACATCAGGCTCTGGCCATCGAAACATTTTTGAATGGTCTCGATAAAGTCATTCGCCACAGCATCGTCATTGTCGACACGCGTTGTTATTACAGATTGCGTTGTACAGAGAGAGTCGATAGTCCTGCTCAGGAAGTCCTGGGAGAACGGGCCCTCGACGTAGACGGGCATGAAGAGGCCGACGGATAGTGCGCTGATCTTTTCCTTGAACCATGCGGGAGACAACGAATCAAGGAAGACCAGCCACGTGAAGTTCCTTTTTGTCTGGTTCCTGAAGCTGGGTGCGCAGTACTTTTCGAAGAGGTGAAGCCGTTCGGACAGCCAAGCATTGGTCGGTTCGGCCTTGTGATAGAAGCTCCTGACATTGAAACGGGTCAGGACAAAATGTGTAGCCCTGCCCTCCAATAATCCGGCGCCGTCACTGTCCATGGCTGTCCTCCGCGCAGTCCCACCCGTCCCGTCCGGGTTGTCTAACGGCATCTTCCCCCGGGCCCTGTTCGGCGCGCAATAGGCGGCCCCGGTGACTGCACGGGCTTTGCTCTGGAATACGCGGCCCTAAGGTCCTAAAGTGGTCCTACGGGTCCTTGGTGAACGAGGCCGGGAGACAACCAAGTAAATAGCACGGAGACGGGTTAAGCGTCTTCTGCGCGGTGCTTCAGGTGGTGCAGCGACCTGAATCACCGGCTTTTCTTGCGTTGTAACTACCTTGGAGCCCACATGCTGCTGGACGATTCGTCTCCCACCCCTCCGGAACAAGAGAGCCTGGTTCAACTTGGCGGCGTCCCCGTAAGACTTCTTGGCTATGAAACTGCCGTTCAGGAGATCATGCGCCGGGCCGTGGTGCCGGGCATCCGCCCACTTGGAGTTTGCTCAGCGAACCTGGACCATATCCGCCACTTTGGCAGCGGAAGCCCCAGGCAGGGCACTCTGGAGCAGGCAGCGTCCGTTGAATGGATGACGCTGCTGGACGGGGCTCCACTGGTAGCCCAAACCCGCCGCCTGACGGGCGCATCATGGCCCCGTTTGGCCGGCAGCGACCTGATAGGCCCTGTTCTTCGTGAAGCCGAGCGACTTGGTGTGAGTGTGGGCTTCCTCGGTGGTTCGAAGCAGGTACAGGAGCTCTTGCGGCGCAGGCTTTCGCGGGAGCGGCCGGAGTTGCGTGTGGCCGGCTATTGGGCGCCGGACCGTTCCACCATTACGGACGGCAAGTCCTCCCTGGAATTGGCCGCAAACATAGCTGAAAGTGCTCCGGACATCCTGGTCATTGGCTTGGGAAAACCACGCCAGGAGCTTTGGGCAAACGAGTATGGGCACCTGACAGGAGCGAAGGTTCTTCTGGCCTTCGGCGCGGTAGTTGACTTTCTTGCCGGGCGAATCCAGCGCGCCCCCTCATGGATGAGCGAAAAGGGTTTGGAATGGGCGTGGCGGCTCCTGAAAGAACCCCGCAGGCTGGGGCGCCGCTACCTCCTTGAAGGACCCGGAGCCTACGTGAGGTTGCGATCCAACAGCTCCCAGCTTGCCGCGCAACCGGGGAAGGCCGGTACCTTGGTTTCGCGCTCCGTGAGAACGTCGGCAGCATCGCCGTCGGGTGGAACAGCAGGCCGCTTCCTGGCGCCCGAATGCCCTGCCGACATTGCGGTGGTGATTGTTACCTATGACAATGCCGACGACGTCGATCCGCTCATTTCCGGGTTGCGGGCGGAGGCGCGCACCTTGGCGCTGAAGGTTGTCGTGGCGGACAATTCACCCGATGACTCAACGCGCGCCCGGCTATCACGCCACGCGGACGTGCTCACGCTCAACACGGGCGGCAACCTCGGATATGCGGGCGGTATCAACCAGGCCTTGCGCCTGGCCGGGGATGCAGGAGCGTTCCTGATCCTGAACCCCGACCTGCGGGTTGAACCTGGCGCGATTGCCGCAATGTTGCACCGAATGATGAAAACCGGGTGCGGGATGGTGGTCCCTGTACTGCTTGACCCCGACGGCAGTGTCTATCCTTCACTGCGGCGTGAACCCACCGTCACCCGCGCACTGGGTGATGCCGCCATGGGAAGCCGGCTTCCAGCCCGTCCTGGTTGGCTATCGGAGATCGACTTTCGGGCCGAAAGCTACCTGCACCCCCACCTGGTGGAGTGGGCCACCGGAGCTGCGATGCTGATCAGCCCCGACGCCCTGCGGGCTACAGGCGAATGGGATGAGCGGTTCTTCCTGTATTCAGAAGAGACCGACTACTGCCACCGGCTGCGGGCTGGCGGTTTCTCCATCTGGTTCGAGCCTGCGGCGAGAATGTGGCATGAGCGCGGGGGCTCGGGACAATCGGCTGAACTCATGTCCCTCATGGCGGTGAACCGTGTCCGTTATGCTCGGAAACACATGGGTGCCCCTCGCGCAGCGCTCCTGAGGGCAGCCGTGCTGGCAGGCGAGGTGGCGCGCCTTCCAAAGCCTGGACACGGCCGAACGGCGTTGGCACTCATGAACCAGCGCCGATGGGTGGCACTCCCCCACGCAACACTCCCGGAGGTGCCTGCCTCGATCCTTGAAACCTTCCCTTCCGGCGCCGTCATCATCCCAGCGCACAACGAGGCCGCGGTCTTGGGAAGAACCCTCGACGCGTTGGGGCCTGTGGCTTCTGCGCCAAACGTAGATGTCATTGTTGCCTGCAACGGTTGTACGGATGGCACCGAAGCCATTGCTTCGCGTTACCCCGGAGTTCAGGTGGTGCGGGTGGAGCAGGCCTCCAAAACGGCAGCACTGAACGCCGCTGATCGGGTCACGGACCGTTGGCCGCGAATATACCTTGATGCGGACATCGAACTGGGTCCGGACGCCGTGCGTGCCGTGTTTGATTCTTTGAACACCGGTCCCTACCTCGCAGCACGGCCAGCGTATCGGTACGACACCGCAGGAGCTTCCGGATCGGTCAAGGCGTACTACCGTGCCCGGACCCGGATTCCCGCCAATTCGCAGGGTTTGTGGGGTGCCGGTGTGTTTGCCCTGACAGCCGCGGGTCATGCGCGTTTGCAGGAGTTCCCTGCCCTGACGGGCGATGATCTGTATGTGGACAGGCTGTTCAGCCCGGAGGAGAAGGCCGTGCTTCCGGCACCCGCAGTGGTGGTCAGGACTCCGCGATCCAGTGGTGCACTGCTGGCAGTCTTGAGCCGTACGTATCGCGGCAATGCCGAACAGAGTGGTAAGTCCCCTGTGGGCGCGTCGACCCGCCGAACACTCCGGGAACTGGCGCACACCGTGCGGGGACCGATCAGTGCCTTGGACGCTGGGGTTTACGCAGCATTCGCCGTCACGGGGCGGCTCAAGGTCAATCGTGGCGGCGTCGGAAACGGTGCGTGGGAACGCGACGAAACGAGTCGGCGGTGACGGGGCCGTCGAAGAACCTACAACGGAGAAACCGGCGCCCTGGAGACAACCTTGCGGAAGCGACGACGTTTGACGGGCCGGGCGGCAAGGGTAGCAACGTTGTCCCTGACCCTGTCGACGAATGATTCCAGACTGTGGTGTGCTTCAACATAGCTACGGGCCCTGCGGCCCAGCTCTTCCGCGTACTCGGGATCGTTTCTCAACGCGTCCAAACGCTCCCTGAGTGATTTTGCGTCTCCTGCGGGTACGAAGAGCCCGTTTTGGCCGTCGTTCACCACGTCGACCTGGCCACGCGTTTGCGTCGCGACCACCGGACGCCCCATCGCCATGCCCTCAAGGATGACGTTGACGCCGGCGTCGATGTCGGTCGGCAGCAACGGAACAACAACCACTTGTGCGGCTGCGTAGGCTTCACGAAGCTCCAACGACGTCAAGGGACGGACGTCGAAGTTGTCCGGCCAACCTGATTCATCCCGCACGTCCGTGGTGACGATCTTGTACCCGTCGAGCGCGACAACCAATGATGCGGCAATGCGGACCGTCGCGTCCATGTCTTTGGCAGCTTCGGCCAGCGTACGAAAGTCCCGTTCGGTGGAACCAGCCGAGAAAATGATGGTCCGCGGCGATTCCCGTGGCGAAAAGAATTCCAGGTCTACCGGATGGCGGACAAGTTCAACGTCACCGGCACCAAAACCGATATCCCTGATGGCGACATCCCTTTGGACTGAGCTCCAGGTGACGAGTCGGTCCACGCCGTTTCGACAGAACCGAAGCGGCCACCGCACTGCCGGCTTGGAGAGCCAGAACATCATCGCCAGGTGGGGTGTCCTTATACGAAGCAGTGCGAACATCGCTGCGACGGCAACGGAGTGCCTTTCTGACCAGGTAATAACGACGTCGTATGAGCGGCTCAAGACGGTCGCTTCGATCGCCTGGGCAGCGAAGGCGGGGATGTGTTTGTAGAGCCGTGAACGGAAGCCAGTCACCCTCTCAAGGGCATTTTCGTCCAGGACATCACAGTTGAGGACTTGCTCGAACAGAAGGCTGCGGGGTTCGGTACCCATGCGCTCCCGAAGCTCACGCTCGGCGGGTGTCATGGTGGATCGCCCCCGCGTTTTTACCAGCAATGTCCTCGGCAGGGTCAGGGTTGGATCCTCGGATGACGGCGTCACGGTGACTCACTTTCGCGAAACGATCCCGGGTGATGGAACAGTGGGCGCCGTCCCGTTGACGGAGCCAGAAGCAATGGACCTTGTTCTTCCTGGGTTATCCGCCATAGCGCCCCTGCAACGCCAAGCATGAAGAACAACATGGCTGCTGCCATTGGAAAGGAAAGCCCGTCGAAGAAGCCGAAAGTGACGGCGATGGCTGCTACAGACGCGAGAATAGCTTGGCTGAGTTGGCGCATGGTGTCATCGGTCGAACATGCCCGGGAACGCCAGGCGCAGGAAATTCCTGTGACGACCAGGGCTATGAACAGCATGAGCCCTATGACTCCCAGCTCGACCAGCAGCCCCAAATATTGGTTGTCGACGATCACATATTCGGGCAGGAAGGTCCCGAAACCGCGTCCGATGATGGGGTTGTTTGCGAGCATGCCAAGAGCGGTCGAGTAACCGTTGGTCCGGGAGGTGATGCTGGAATCGTCGGCTCCGACCGTGAAAAGACCCCGAAGCGTGCCGAGCATGCCTGGCGTCACAAGGGACACAAGGACCAGAAGTCCGGCGATTGCCACATAAGCGCGCCGCCGCGTTGCTTTCGGCCAGACCGGAATCAAAACAAAAAAGGCGATGGCGACGGCGATCAGTGCTGATCGGGAAACGGACAACACAGAGGCGAGGGTAATGGCCCCAACCGGCAGCCAACGGGTCAGCCACGCCTTACGCTTCG
>Ga0256908_1000765_pt1 | contig 11440 bp, 6 predicted proteins | sample MC6MC0761MT_FD_186331 | JGI IMG/M metagenome (GOLD analysis project Ga0256908, IMG submission 186331) | Metatranscriptome of enriched soil aggregate microbial communities from Iowa State University, Ames, United States - MC6-MC0761-MT... | ecosystem: Environmental > Terrestrial > Soil >... | reverse complement strand
TGGATCGCCCCACCGCTGTCGTCGGCCACAGCATGGGCGCTTTGCCTGCCCTGCTGGCCGCCCAAGCGCGGCCGGTGGCTGGCGTGGTGCTGATGGCGCCGTCCCCGCCCGGTGACCTGCCCGGCGCGCTCGGCTTGCCGCCGGTGCCGGCTGATACGCCGCGCGCCGCGCCCGCTGCAACCGAAATCCGCGCGCGCTTTCTGGCCACCACGCCCGGCCGCGACGTCAGCGCCGTGTCGCAACGCCTGAACGCCGAAAGCCCGCAGGTGTTGAACGACCGCTACCTGCTGCGCGTGGCGATCAAGGCCGAGTCGATCAAGGCCCCCGGCCTGTGCCTGGAAGCGGGCCTGGACACGCACGACCGCCATCCGCCCGGCCAGGATCAGGCGATTGCGCGCCGCTACGGGTTTTCGCATCAGGTGCTTGCCGATCAACCGCACTGCATGATGTATGCGGATCAATGGCAGGTCAGCGCCGCCGCGATCCTGGCCTGGCATCGCGCGCAATTCGGCTGAACCCATTCGATATCAAACACCCACGCCCCCACCTTCAACACCACGAATCAACAACGACAACAGCGCGCACGCCGCTTGCCGCACAAGCGCGCCATCAGGAGACAAGCATGTCCATTTCCCGCCACCTTCGTCCTGCGCTGCTTAGCGCGGGCCTGATGCTGGCTGCGTCGGCGCATGCCGCCGGCTGGCCCGAAAAACCCGTGACGATCATCGTGCCGTCCGCACCGGGCGGCGCCGCCGACCTGACCGCGCGCACCTTCGCCCAGTACCTGGGCGCGAAGACGGGCCAAACGGTGGTGGTTGAAGACCGCCCCGGCGCAGGCGGCATCGTCGGCACCAACGCGTCGAAAAATGCGGCCGCCGATGGCTACACGTTCCTGCTGTCGACGAACTCCACGCACGCCGCGAACCAGTTCCTGTACAAGAGCCTGCCGTACGACGCGCAAAAGGATTTTCGCCAAGTCGGCTTGCTAGGCACCTTCGGCACGGTAGGCGTCGTGGCCCCCGGCAGCCCGTATCGCACGGTGCCGGAACTGGTGGACTACGCCAAGTCGCATCCCGGCGAGGTCTTCTTTGGCTACTACAGCTCGTCGTCGCAAGTGCCGTCTGAACTGTTCAAGCAGCGCGCGGGCATCAACATCACCGGCGCGGCGTACAAGAACATCACGCAGATCATCACCGACCTGCGCGGCAAGCAGATCAGCTTTGCGTTCGTGGACTACCTGACGGCCATGGGCCAGATCGACGGCAAGGGTTTGATCCCTATTGCCGTCACAGGCGCCCAGCCGCATCCGGCCTGGCCCAGCGTGCCAACGATGGCGGCCTACTACCCGGATTTCGTCGTCGCAGGATGGCTGGGTTTGTCGGCGCCCGCGGGCACGCCCGCCGACATCGTGGAAAAGATGAACGCCCACATGCAGGCGGCCGTCAGAGACGAAGCCACCGCCAACAAGCTGCGGGCGCTGGGTCTGACCCCGGAATCGATGGACGTGGCGCGCTTTGATGCGTTCGTGAAGGAAGACACGGCGCGCTGGAAGGAGTGGATTCGCATTTCGGGGATACAGCCCCAATAAGCTTTCCCCAGCCGCTTCCCCCCGCCACAAGCCGTTTTTCGCAGGATTTCACGCGCCCTCTATATATAGAGGGCGCGCCGGTTTGCGTGGACGGCGTCGGAAAGCGCCGTTCGGTAGCGTGCGCTACAGCGGCAACCGCTGTTCGTGCTTGATTTCGCGCAGCGCGACGATGGTGCGCGTCTGGCGGATGCCCGGCATGTTGAACAGGAACCGGTGCAGGAAGCGGTCATACGCTTCGGGGCTTTCCACCAGGATCTTCAACAGAAAGTCCGAATCGCCCGTCACCGCGTAGCACTCCAGGATCTCGGGCGCGTCGCGCACCGATCGCTCGAAGTTCTCGACCGTGTTGGACGAATGCCGCTCCAGGCTGATCTGCGCAAACATGCAGCCCAGCCCCACCTTACTGCGGTCGACCTGGGCGCTATAGCCCTGAATCACCCCGCTGGCTTCCATCGCCTTCACCCGCCGCCACACCGGCGCGGCCGACAGGCCCACCTTGTCCGACAGTTGCTGCGCCGAGGCCCGGCCGTCCTCTTGCAAGGCCTTGAGGATGCCGATATCGGTCTTGTCCATCGCTTTGTCTCCTGGTTTTTATCGAACACGAAATGTTCATTGCGAATTATAGGGATAGCACGATCCAAAAACGCAATAAATCGGATGCCTCGCGAACCTATCATGGTGCGAAATACCAGGAGCATTCACTATGGACGGCACTCCCGCCCCCGAACCCCAGCTGGACCTTGACTACCAGCTTGCCGACAACCTGACCCGAGAGTCCGGCCGCATCTTTCTGACGGGGACGCAAGCGCTCGTCCGCATCATGCTCACGCAGGCCCGCGTCGACCGCGAACGCGGGCTGAACACCGCCGGCTTCGTGTCGGGTTACCGGGGTTCGCCGCTGGGCGGCGTCGACATGGCGATGTGGAAGTCGAAGAAGGCGCTGGACGCCAGCAAGATCTCGTTCCTGCCCGGCATCAACGAAGACATGGCCGCCACCGCCGTCATGGGCACGCAGCAGGCCGGCGTGCGCGCCGACCGCAACGTCGATGGCGTCTTCGCCATGTGGTACGGCAAGGGGCCGGGCGTAGACCGCGCAGGCGACGCGCTGCATCACGGCAATGCCGCGGGCGCATCGCGCAATGGCGGCGTGCTGGTGGTGGTGGGCGATGACCACACCGCCGTCTCGTCGTCGATCCCGCATGCCAGCGAAGCGTCGTTGATCGGCTGGCAGATGCCGATCGTGCACCCGACGTCCATCGACGAGTACGAAACGTTCGCGCTGTGGGGCTGGGCGCTGTCGCGCTATTCCGGCACCTGGGTCGCCTTCAAGGCCGTGTCCGAAACCATCGAAAGCGGCCACTCGTTCACGCCCGCCGCCGTTCAGCACTACGACATGCCCGCCGACCCGGACATGCCGCCCGAATCGCTGGAGTATTCGGCGCGCGATTTCCTGTCGCTGGCGGTTGAGACGCGCATGAATCTGCGCATGAAAGCCGTGGCCGCGTTTGCGCGCCGCCACAGCATCGACCGCCTGACCTGTCCCGCGCCCCGCGCCACCGTGGGGATCGTGACGGTGGGCAAGGCGCATCTGGACACCATGGAAGCGCTGGCGCGATTGGGCGTGGACACCGTCACCGCCAACGCACCCGTGCGCATCTACAAGCCGGGCCTGACGTGGCCGCTGGATGGCGAACGGCTGCTGGAATTTGCGCGCGGTCTGTCGCACATCCTGGTCATCGAAGAAAAAGGCGCGGTCGTCGAAAGCCAGATCAAGGACCTGTTGTTCAACCTGCCTGAGCGCCCGTCCGTCATCGGCAAGAAGGGCTTTGCCGGTGAAACGATGGTGCCGTCCGCAGGCCAATTGCGGCCGTCGCTGTTGGCGCAGCCGCTGGCCGGCTGGCTGACGCGCACTGCGGGCTTGCCGCTGGCGGCGGACATGGCGGCGTTCGAATGCCAGGCCGCGCTGTCCAACGATGCCGACGGCATGCGCCGCCGCCCCTATTTCTGTTCGGGCTGTCCGCACAGCACGTCGACCAAAGTGCCCGAAGGCAGCCAGGCGCTGTCCGGCGTCGGCTGCCACTACATGGCCGCCTGGATGGACCGCGACACCGGCGGCCTGACGCAGATGGGCGGCGAAGGCGTGGACTGGATCGGCCTGTCGCGCTACACGAAGATGCCGCACATCTTCCAGAACATGGGCGAAGGCACCTATTACCACTCGGGCTATCTGGCGATCCGCCAGGCGGTCGCCGCGCGCGCCAACATCACCTACAAGATCCTGTTCAACGATGCGGTGGCCATGACGGGCGGGCAGCCTGTAGACGGGCCGATCTCGGTGCCGCAGATTTGCCAGCAGCTGCGTGGCGAAAACGTGGCGCGCATTGTCGTCACCAGCGATGAGCCTGAAAAATACCAAGGCGTGGACCTGGGTCCGAACATCAAGGTGCACCATCGCCGCGACCTGGACGCGCTGCAACGCGAGCTGCGCGAGATTCCCGGCGTGACCGTGCTGATTCACGATCAGACCTGCGCCGCCGAAAAACGCCGCCGCCGCAAGAAGAACCAATTCCCGGACCCGGCACGCCGCATGCTGATCAATAGCGCGGTCTGCGAAGGCTGTGGCGATTGCGGCGTGCAATCGAACTGCCTGTCGGTGGTGCCGCTGGAAACGCCGTATGGCCGCAAGCGCGCCATCGATCAGTCCAGCTGCAACAAGGACTATTCCTGCGCGGAAGGTTTCTGCCCGAGCTTCGTGTCCGTCATGGGCGGCAAGCCCAGGAAAAGCGCGGCGCCCAAGACCGATCAAGAACGTCTGCAACGCTTGATCGAGCAACTGCCGCTGCCGGCGGCACCGGCGCTAGACCGCCCTTACCGCCTGCTCGTCGCGGGCATGGGCGGCACGGGCGTCATCACCATCGGCGCCATCGTGTCGATGGCCGCGCATCTGGAAGGGCTGTCTGCTGCGGTGCTGGACCTGACCGGTCTGGCGCAAAAGGGCGGCACCGTCGTCAGCCACATCCGTCTGGCGCCGGCGGGCGCCTCGGCAGGCCCGGTGCGGTTGGATTGGCAACAGGCCGACGCCGCGATCCTGTGCGACCCGGTGGCCTCTGTTGCGCCGGATTCACTCGGCGCGCTGCGCCGCGGGCACACGCAGGTCACGGTCAACACGTATGTGGCGCCCGTGTCCGAGTTCACGCGCAACCCCGATGCCGCCATGCGCCCCGAAGCGCTGCTGGCCAAGATCCGCCACGCAGCGGGCGATGCCAACACGGCGGCCATCGATGCGCACGAAGCCGCGCTGGCATTGTTTGGCGACAGCATCCTGTCCAACATGTTCATGCTGGGTTATGCGTGGCAGCGTGGCGGCGTGCCGCTGTCGCAAGCCGCCATCCACCGCGCCATTGAACTGAATGGCGTGGCGGTGGCCGCCAACCGGGCCGCGTTCGACAGCGGCCGTCTGGCCGCCCATCAGCCCGACGCGCTGGACAGCGCGCTGCGTCCGCGTGCGCAAGTCGTGCAGCTGCACGTGCCCGAGACCTTCGAACGCGCCGTTGCACGCCGTATCGCGGACCTGACGGCGTATCAAGACGCGAACTATGCCCGCGAATACCAAGACGTGGTCGAGGCCATCGCGGCCCGCGAACGCGAACTGGCGCCCGACGCGAAGACGCCGCGCCTGGCGATGGCGGTAGCCCGCGGCCTGTTCAAGCTGATGGCCTACAAAGACGAATACGAAGTTGCGCGCCTCTATACCGGTGACGACTTCCAGGCGCAATTGAAGGGCCAGTTCGAAGGCGACTACAGCCTGCGCTTTCATATGGCGCCGCCGATATTCGCCCGCAAGGACCCGCGCACCGGCGTGCCGCGCAAGATGACGTTGGGTCCGCGCACGATGACGGCACTGAAATTGCTGACGCGCATGAAGGGGTTGCGCGGCACGTGGTTCGATCCCTTCGGCCACACCGCCGAACGCAAGATGGAACGCGCGCTCGTCAAAGAGTACCGCCAGACCATAGACCAGCTGCTTGTAGGGTTGACCCGGGACAAGCTCGCACAAGCGGCTACAATCGCCGGCCTTGCAGAAACCATCCGTGGCTACGGCCATGTGAAGGCTTCGAACGTCGAGAAGTATCGGACGGAATTGGGTCGATTGATGCAGAGCTATATGGCACCGGCCCCGCGCGACATGCCCCTGCGGAAAACCGCATAAACATTCGCTCTGAGCGGTCCTGTCCTAGGCGCGCCTTACTGGGCGCGCCTAGTGCATTTAGTAACAATCTTTTGTGAGCGTCGTCATAATCTTTTCTTGTCCCTGTAGTTCTCGATCACTAGAATTAGTGTCCAACGAGGGGTGCTACACTATATGTTGTGGTCGCCTAAGCGCTGATTCTCGTCGGCCACGCCTTTTGGACTAGCCCGTCCAAGCGTTCCGACCCCCTCTAAAAGATCCACATTCGTACCGGACATGACGTCGTCATGTCGCTATCTACGCGTTTTCGCACAGGAGCTTCCATGCAGACTACGATCGCCTCTGTGACCCGGCCTTCGGCCGTGCCGCCCTCACAAACCGATTCCCCTGCCGACGCCAATGGCGGGCAATGGGCCAGCTACAACATCATTCGCCGCAATGGCTCGGTGGTCGGGTTCGAACCCAGCAAGATCGCCATCGCCATGACCAAGGCTTTCCTGGCCGTCAACGGTGGCCAGGGCGCCGCGTCCGCCCGGGTGCGTGAACTGGTCGAGAACCTGACCAGCCAGGCCGTGAACGCCCTGGTGCGCAACCGCCCCAACGGCGGCACCTTCCATATTGAAGACATTCAAGATCAGGTCGAACTGGCGCTGATGCGCTCGGGCGAGCATGATGTTGCCCGCGCCTACGTGCTGTACCGCGAGAAGCGCACGCAAGAGCGCGCCGCCGCCGCTGCCGCCGAAGGTCAGGACAAGGCCGCTGCCGCGCCTGCCGAACACGTGCTGAACGTGACCGACGCTGGCGTGCGCCGTCCGCTGGATCTGGCTGAACTGCGCGCGACCATCGTCGCCGCCGGCGAAGGCCTGGCCGAGTTCATCGACACCGAATCCATCCTGAAGGAAACGGTCAAGAACCTGTACGACGGCATCCCCGTTGACGAAGTGTTCAAGTCCGCCATTCTGTCGGCGCGCGCGCTGGTCGAAAAGGACCCGGCCTACAGCCAAGTCACCGCTCGCCTGCTGCTGCACACGATCCGCAAGGAAGTGCTGGGTGAAGAAGTCTCGCAAGACGGCATGATTGCGCGTTACGCCGAGTACTTCCCCACGTTCATCGCTCGCGGTATCGAAGGCGGCCTGCTGTCGCCCGAACTGGCCAACTACGACCTGACCCGTCTGGGCAAGGCGCTGAACGCCAAGCGCGATCTGCAATTCGGCTACCTCGGCCTGCAGACGCTGTACGACCGCTACTTCCTGCACATCCGCGGCACCCGCATCGAACTGCCGCAGGTGTTCTTCATGCGCGTGGCAATGGGCCTTGCGCTGCGCGAAGCTGACCGCGAAACGCGCGCCATCGAGTTCTACGAGATCCTGTCCTCGTTCGACTTCATGAGCTCGACGCCCACGCTGTTCAACTCGGGCACGCTGCACTCGCAGCTGTCGTCGTGCTACCTGACCACCGTCTCCGACGATCTGGAAGGCATCTACGACGCCATCAAGGAAAACGCGCTGCTGGCCAAGTACGCCGGCGGCCTGGGCAACGACTGGACCCCGGTGCGCGCGCTGCGCAGCCACATCAAGGGCACCAACGGTGAAAGCCAGGGCGTCGTCCCGTTCCTGAAGGTCGTCAACGACACCGCCGTGGCGGTGAACCAGGGCGGCAAGCGCAAGGGCGCGGTCTGCACGTATCTGGAATCGTGGCACCTGGACATCGAAGAATTCCTGGAACTGCGCAAGAACACCGGCGACGAACGCCGCCGCACGCACGACATGAACACGGCGAACTGGATTCCCGATCTGTTCATGAAGCGCGTGATGGAAGGCGGTGAGTGGACGCTGTTCTCGCCGTCAGACTGCCCCGATCTGCACGACAAGGTAGGTAAGGCTTTCGAAGAAGCCTACCTGGGCTACGAGCGTCGTGTCGCCAACGGCGAACTGACGCTCTACAAGAAGATGCCGGCGCTGACGCTGTGGCGCAAGATGCTGTCGATGCTGTTCGAAACCGGCCATCCGTGGATCACGTTCAAAGATCCGTGCAACATCCGTTCGCCGCAACAGCACGTGGGTGTGGTTCACAGCTCGAACCTGTGCACCGAGATCACGCTGAACACGAACGAATCGGAAATCGCGGTGTGCAACCTGGGTTCCGTGAACCTGGTCGCGCACATGAAGCCGGCTGCCGGCGGCGGTTTCGAGCTGGATCACGACAAGATCAAACGCACCGTCAGCATCGCGATGCGCATGCTCGACAACGTCATCGACATCAACTACTACGCCGTCGAGAAGGCCCGCAATTCCAACGCGCGCCATCGTCCGGTGGGCATGGGCATCATGGGCTTCCAGGATTGCCTGCAGATGATGCGCGTGCCGTATGCATCGCAAGCCGCTGTTGAATTCGCGGATCGTTCGATGGAAGCCGTGTGCTATCACGCGTACTTCGCATCGAGCCTGCTTGCTGAAGAGCGCGGCCGTTATCAATCGTATGAAGGTTCGTTGTGGTCGCGTGGCATCTTGCCGCAAGACACGTTGAAGATGCTGCGCGATGAGCGCGGTGGTCATGTTGAAGTTGATGAATCGAGCACGCTCGATTGGGATACGTTGCGCGCGCGCATCAAACAACATGGCATGCGCAACTCCAATTGCGTTGCAATTGCCCCAACCGCGACTATTTCCAATATCATTGGTGTATCTGCGTGCATCGAACCTACTTTCCAGAACTTGTACGTCAAATCGAATCTCTCCGGCGAGTTCACGGTCGTTAACGATTACCTCGTGCGTGACCTGAAGAAACTCGGTCTCTGGGACGAAGTCATGGTCGCCGACCTCAAGTACTTCGACGGCAGCCTGTCCCGCATCGATCGCGTACCTTCCGAACTCCGCGAACTCTACGCCACTGCGTTCGAAGTCGAACCGAGCTGGCTGGTTGAATGCGCGTCGCGCCGTCAGAAGTGGATCGATCAAGCTCAGTCGCTGAACATCTACATGTCGGGCGCATCCGGCAAGAAGCTGGATGACACCTACAAGCTGGCATGGCTGCGTGGTCTGAAGACGACGTACTACCTGCGTACCCTGGGCGCCACCAGCGCCGAGAAGTCCACGGGCCGCGGCGGCGAATTGAATGCCGTCACTGCTGGTGGCCAATCCACGGCTGCGGCTGTGGGCGCCGCACCTGTTTTGCCGGAACCCGAAGTTCTCGGGGCGGTTTGCACCATGAGGCCGGGCGACGCCGGCTTCGAAGAGTGCGAAGCCTGCCAATAACCGCCTCCGGAGAATTGAAATGATTAATTGGGAAGACGACACCATCGCAACGCAACCTGCATCCCCCGCTCCCGCGGGCGGCGGGCAGGCTGCGCCCGCCGTGCGGGCAGCGACTGGTGTATTTGGCGACACCGCCATGCCGACGCCTGCCGCGCCTGAACACGCGGCGGGTCTGAGCACGAGCGGCGCCGCAACCTCGCAACGTGTGAAGGTTGCCGACAAGCGCATCATCAACGGCGAAACCGACGTCAATCAACTTGTGCCGTTCAAGTACAAGTGGGCGTGGGAAAAGTATTTGGCCACGTGCGCCAATCACTGGATGCCGCAAGAGATCAACATGTCGCGCGACATCGCCCTCTGGAAGAACCCGAACGGGCTCACCGAGGACGAGCGCCGCATCGTCAAGCGCAACCTGGGTTTCTTCGTCACGGCCGACTCGCTGGCCGCGAACAACATCGTGTTGGGCACGTACCGCCACATCACGGCGCCTGAATGCCGCCAGTTCCTGCTGCGCCAGGCGTTCGAAGAAGCCATCCACACGCACGCTTATCAATACATCGTCGAAAGCCTGGACCTGGACGAAGCCGAGATCTTCAACGCTTACAACGAAGTTCCGTCCATCCGCGCCAAAGACGAGTTCCTGATCCCGTTCATCGACGCGATCGCGGACCCCCACTTCAAGACGGGCACGCCCGAAGCCGATCAGACGCTGTTGAAGTCGCTGATCGTTTTCGCATGCTTGATGGAAGGCTTGTTCTTCTACGTGGGCTTCACGCAGATCCTGGCGCTGGGCCGCCAGAACAAGATGACCGGCGCGGCCGAGCAGTACATGTACATCCTTCGCGATGAATCCATGCACTGCAACTTCGGCATCGACCTGATCAACACCGTCAAACTGGAAAATCCGCATCTGTGGACGCCGGAATTCCGCGAAGAAATTCGAGAACTCTTCCGCAAAGCGGTCGAACTCGAATACGCTTACGCCGAAGACACGATGCCGCGCGGCGTGTTGGGCTTGAACGCACCTATGTTCAAATCCTACCTGCGCTTCATCGCCAACCGTCGTTGCCAGCAAATCGGTATCGAACCGCTGTACCCGCAGGAAGAAAATCCCTTCCCGTGGATGGCGGAAATGATCGATCTGAAAAAGGAACGCAACTTTTTTGAAACTCGCGTGATCGAATACCAAACCGGTGGCACGCTGAGCTGGGAGTAAAGCAGTACGTCATCAGGCCCGGCGCGGGCACGCTTCAGATTCAAGAAGCGTTGCGTTCGCGACAGGCTTGATGACGCGCTTCCCGGTCAGGGTGTTTTCGAACACGTAGAACAAGCGGTCGGCGGCCTGTGATCAGGCTGCGACCGGCGCCATTTGAAATGGCTCGCGCCAAAGGAGCGGGGGCCATATCAAATGGCTGTGCCGAATTCATTAGCGCAAACCGTAGTAGCTGTTGCTCGCACAGAACAGCGGCATGCGCCGATGAATAGCCCGGGCACGGTTCGCCTTGTTGGCGAGTCGGGGCACGGGTTTAAGTTCTGGGACCCCTGAACCTAAGGAGCATGACCATGGCAACAGCCAAGAAAGCCGTAAAGAAAGCAGCGGTGAAGAAGCCCGCCGCCGCCAAGAAGGCAGTCGCGAAGAAGGCCGCACCGGCCAAGAAAGCCGCTGTCAAGAAGGTAGCTGTGAAGAAAGTCGCCGCCGCCAAAAAGCCGGCAGTGAAGAAGGTTGCCGCGAAGAAGCCGGCAGCCGCCAAGAAGGTTGTCGCTAAGAAAGCGGTAGCCAAGAAGGCCGTCGCCAAGAAAGCGGTAGCCAAGAAGGTTGTCGCCAAGAAGGCGGTTGCCAAGAAAGCAGTAGCCAAGAAGGTTGTCGCCAAGAAGGCGGTTGCCAAGAAGGCCGTTGCTAAGAAGGCCGTTGCCAAGAAAGCCGTAGCCAAGAAGGCCGTCGCCAAGAAAGCAGTAGCCAAGAAGGCTGTTGCTAAGAAGGCCGTCGCCAAGAAGGCTGTTGCCAAAAAGGCAGTTGCCAAGAAGGCCCCCGCTGCCAAGAAAGCCGTAGCCAAGAAGGCGCCTGCCGCCAAAAAGGCTCCTGCTGCCAAGAAGGCTGTAGCCAAGAAGGCTCCGGCTGCGAAGAAGGCTCCTGCTGCCGCCAAGCCGGCCGCTGCTGCCAAGCCCGCCGCCAAGAAGCCCGCTGCGAAGAAAGCCGCTCCGAAGAAGCCCGCCACGCCGCCGTCCACGGCTGCTGCCCCGGGCGCGAAGACCGCGCTGAATCCCGCCGCGTCGTGGCCGTTCCCGACGGGTGGCCGTCCGTAATCAGGACGGTTCGAAGCACTAGCTTCACTAGAGCCGCCCGGCTAGCCGGGCGGCTCTAGTGAAGCTAGTGCTTCGAACCGTCCTGATTACGGACGGCCACCCGTC
>Ga0256908_1000761_pt1 | contig 11469 bp, 8 predicted proteins | sample MC6MC0761MT_FD_186331 | JGI IMG/M metagenome (GOLD analysis project Ga0256908, IMG submission 186331) | Metatranscriptome of enriched soil aggregate microbial communities from Iowa State University, Ames, United States - MC6-MC0761-MT... | ecosystem: Environmental > Terrestrial > Soil >... | reverse complement strand
TGGGCATTCATTTCTAAGCTGCCTATGTGGCAGTGAACAGTAATTTTAAAACAAAAAATAAAGTTATAACAGTGAGTTAAGACTAAAAATCCATAAAAGACCAAAGTTTCAACCCACAATCATAACTTATTGATTTTATTAAACTGTTAAAGAGTGAAAAAATATTGGGTTAAAACTCAGGTACTGTAGACACAGAACTTAATCCATATGTACTAAAAACCTGAGTTTCAGATTTTTCAGTGATTTGCTTTTCTATAAATAGCTTAAAACGCTTTTTATCTTGTTCATCCGATGTACTTAAACTTAGCATCTGTACATAAGGCAAATCAGTTGTTGTCACTACTTGAAGATAACGGCTCAATGCTTCTTCAAAGCTGATATCTCCTCTTTTCACTCGATGGCGAGCCAAACGTTCAGCGTTGGTTTTAACTTGTTTACGTTTATAAATTGCGTAACTCATTACTTTTTCAGGAACAGGCCGCACACCTGTGATATGCACATAATCAGGAAACCGATCTAACCATTTTCTTATATTCAACGTTTCCAGTGCTGCTTCTGATTGGGCAAATATGCGTATTTTTTTACCAATACCAATACGAGATTTCTTGCCTTCTATCTTCTCGTAAACATATTGAGGAAAAGATACACCAAAACGGATCTTTTGCTGCTCATCCGACTGTTCAGTAAAAGCGATATGCAGCTGAGTATAGATTTTTGACCAAAGAAAATATGGCGAAATCTCAGCCTGATCAATCAGTGTGATTTCTTGATAACATTTCATTATTAGTCCTTAGCACTTTGACCAAATACACCACCACGAACTAAAACAGCCATAACATAATGTTCTTGCTCTGTATTTTCTAAAGACTCACCTAAAGCGTATTTATCGAACAAGGTAAAAAAGTCTTTTTTGTCTTTTGGTGTACGGTAAGCTTTTCCAAGATTGGTTACGGCTCCATATGGTTCAATTGCAATTGCCGTTTTTTTCTCATCAAATTCAGGGTACCACGTATCAATAGTACGTAATGCATTCCCTATTTTTTGAGAATGCATTGCTGCAACATCATTAACCTGATAAAGAATTTTACTTTTGTCTCCCTTCCCTTTATCTAGTACTAACTCTTCACTTGGATAAACCTCCTGAGCTTTACCCACCAGTGCATAAGCATCAACTTTAATCAATAAATAAGCTGTTTCACCTTTTAATGCCTTTGCAATCTGATCTGCTAAAACTTGTACTTTTTCATCCGCTTGATCAAAATCATTTAATGGGTATGCTAATGCATTAAATGTAATCGCAGATTGATCATTAATCGTTACAACAACTTCAACTTTTTCAGAGCCTACACGGTTACGCCATAAAAAACGCGCATTTGCTATATTTAATGCATAACGTTTAGCGAGCTCGTTAAAGCCATACTGCTCAATATAATTTTTAGCAGCAGCTTGATATGAATTTAAAAAACTTTCGTTATTACAAGCAGATGGATTTTCAACACCACCTAAAACTTTAAGTGTGAATGAAACTTTTAGAGTATCTTGATTTTCACCTAAAGCACATGCATCTACTTTTTGTAAATTTGCCTTTTCAACTTCTGCATTTAATTTTAATGGATCACTTGCTACAGCGGGTTTTAAGCGATTTGAAATTGTCCCTCGCACTGATTTTTCGATTAGTTTTAATGCTGTTTGTTCAGTGCGTTTCTCCCAACTCGTACCATAGAGATAACCATCAGATGGGACAAGTTTCTTTTCAAATGCGAGCACACTTGCAACCGCTTTTTCATTTTTAGCCATGAGTTTTTCCTCTTTTTGATATCAAATTAGTTTGTTGTGATGTTTTGGCAAAGATATAAATTGTTTTCTAAGTCAACATGATATTGCCATAACAATTGATCAATATGTTCTATACGATAAGGCATTACAAATTCGCCTAATGTAAGAACACTTTCAGCAAAACGATGTGGTGTACTGGCATCACGTTGATTTTTCGCCAGCCCCAAATTAGAAATCCCCTGAAAGCCTACGGTAATTGGAACTAACCACCCCTGTACTTTTCGTTTAGATGCCCATATCACTTTATCGTCATCATCAATCTCAGAACTGTGTGTGACTTTTAAATAATCTAAAATAGCATCCAAAGCATTTTTACCTTCATTCATACTTTCGATCACTAAATCTCGACGCTCAATCAGCACATGTCCAAGCATCAATTTATTTAAAATTGGCTTTAATTCCCGATCCTGATGTTCATCTTCATCAAATTGCAGTATTTGGCAGTTTTTAACATCTAAAACATCTCCACTAGCAAACTTCATACTACAAATAAGCTTATAAACATCCTCTAAAAATTGTTCTTTTTCATCTGGATCTATATTTTGACATTCAATTAAAAGAGACACCTCCAAATGACAACGTGCTTCTTCAATAAAAGCTGGTCTACTACCATCTTTATCTAAAGGATTCGCTGTAGCCACGATCGAATGAACAAAATCTCCTCGCCCTTTATAGGTTTGCAAATTAAAGTCATGACAACTCACTGCCAATTTGTTTAAAGAAATGTCATAGTTTTTACTTTTTAACTTACGCTGCAAGGCATGAACTGCGCCCAGCCAAGCCGTCATCGCTGGAAATCCAATGGTATAAGGACTACTCATTGCATTGGCATTGTGAAGCTTTAAATGAGGAATCAATAAAAAATGACGCATTAAAAATACTCCTTTGCTTGTTGCAATGACTTTTCAACCCGTAGTTTTACATCAAGCAACTCAGCAGTCCCCAAGGTATAGGCATCACTAATCAGTTTTTCATAGCTTCGTACTATCCAGCGCGCAATTTCTCGGCTTAACTCATCACGCCAATCAGTATCATCTGCCCTCTCTGCGCTATAAATGCTATCCAACCACATACGCTGAAGTTTAGGTAGGTTTAAGTAATAAGTCTGATTTGACCAGCCTTCAACTGAATATTCTCTAGTTCTATGTGCTTGTAATAATATTTGATCAACAACAAACTGAATAATATTTCGTATAGCAGTGCGAATATCAATATTATTTAGATCCAAATGCATAAATTTATGCAATTGAACAAAACTTTCCTGATAGTTCTTTCGATATAAACATTGTGCAAAAAAATCTGTTTTCGGTAGTCGAATTGCTCTTTTTTCAAGCACTGGCGGACAACTAGATAATAAATAAGCTCGCCCTGCATTTTGACTATTTAAAACACTGACATTTTGAGGTTGTGTGCCGCCATAAGCAGTTATTGTAAGCTCATAAATATCCGCATATCCCTCAGCATGATGCTCATTTTTCTTCCGAAGTTCCTTGGCTTGTTTGGTGGTTTCTGAAAAACGTATTTCATCTATTGTTTGTTTTAATCGAGTCACCAGTCCTGATGGGGTTAAAATCGATAATAAATGGTATTCACCCTGACCAATGGGGAAATAAACCTGTTTCACTAAGTGATCAGTTTTTACTGATGTGTCTGTTGCTTTTATTTTTAAAAATGCCGTACTGAATGACTCAAAATTTAAGTCATCATCCACAAGCAACTTTTTTAAATCTTCATCTTGTCGTTCAAAACCTTCTAATACCGTAAGTTTTTCTGTCAGCGGTAAAGATAAAAATTTAAATACGTCCATTGCAGCCGCATTGCCAAAGACATCGAATGAATAGTTCACATTTCCGCTGCGTAAATAACCATCATTTTGCTGTTTCGCTTGAGCAATAACACTTGAGGTTTTTGCGCTTGGATGACTAAATTTACTTGGATGACTGACCATAAAAAGCTGCGCAACACGTTTTGCTGCGTCAGGTAACCACACTTTCAAACTAAATTTATCATCTGCTTGACGTTGTAATTCTGCAATTACATTTTCACTTTCTGCTTTTTTTAAACGGTCTTTCAACCAAAGATCTTTTCGTTCATTTAAAAAATGATGAATATGTTCTGTCATGCTTCCCTCTTTAATTATTGATCTAAAACAACAAGTCCAAACTGTTCTGAATATATAAGTTGCTTATCTTCGTCATATTCGGGTAGCATAATCTCCCCATAACGCTCTGATAATCTTTCTATCTTTTCCTCAATATCTTCATTTTCAGGAAATTTATCAAGTGCTAAACGACGTAAGATGTCGTGATAATCTCGATTCAACCATAATCGTTGTTGTTCTAATTCACTCAATTTAGAATAGTCAATCTCGTGAATCTTGTATAAACCACTTCGATCAATATACCTCCCAAAATCATCTTTTTCACAAAATATAAGCCTGTGATTTTTCCAGATTGCGAAAAGCTGAACATTGGCTGAACTTTGCCTAAACGGATTAAATTGCTGAGGCAAAGCTGTTAAAAACCATTTTTGTGTTAACCAAGCATTGAGTGGTTTTGAGCCAACTTTGTTATATGAAGTTAAGGCATCTGCCATTACAGCATGCTCTAAATCTGCCAATTTTTTTATGGATTGAAGTGGCTGATTTGCTTTGACTCTTGGAATGGCATTAATTTGCTGTAAATGTTCAGGATCAATCAATTCTGATAAATTTTTTGTTTCTAATATAAAGTTTCCTTTAGCAGAATTAATTTCAAAACCAGGTTTCTCAAAGGCAACTTTAGCTCGGTGCAAGCCTTTTAAGTTATATTGCAATAAGGCAATGTTTGGTTTTTGAATGTCTACATCTCGTTTGCGATGTCGTAAAACTCGTCCAGACAATTGGATAATCGAGCGATAAGAAGAGGGTTCAACAATTGCCCAATCAAAGTCATGATCTCGTCCCACCTCTTCCACAGGTGTGGCAACCAAGATAAAAATGACATTTTCATCAGTCGTCGAATCTAAATGTTGACGAATCACCTCATCTGAAAATGCAGCTGCTTGTTCCCCTGCTTTTTCTTTACGTTTTAAAATATGATCTAAATGTTGTTCTTGTTTACTGCGTAACAATAAAACTTGACGGCTATGGTATGCCATCACACGAGGTGTAATACCTTGTGACCATTCGGTCTTAAGTAAAGATCGAGTTAAAGCAACGCATGGGGAAATATTGGCAACTCGTATGACACCGAAAGAAACTTTTTTCCCAGTTTTAACATCTATACTGTGATGGTCATGGTGTAAATGTTCAACATTCTGTTGAATCCGTCTAAAATATTCAGCTTGTAAACTTTGATCTATACGCTGGATTTCTTTTTCTGCAACAAGATCTGAGCAATCAACAAGATAAGCTTTATGCTTAATTATTTGTTTACTTAAACCAGCTGCACGAAGTTCTACAAACCGATCATGTGCATTTTTATATTGTTGTATTGCCTCTTTTTGCTGAGCCAAATCAATTGTTTGAATTTGTGTTTTAAACTCATCAACCCACATCGTAACAGTATCTACATTCTTTAATTTCTTAAATGCGCAATATAAGGCCCAACCTTGTTGGTATGCATTAAAAAAACCTTCAGCCAAAGCAGGTGGAATCGTTGCTGAAGAAATCATCACTTTTCGACCTAACATCCCAGCTAAATGAATAAGCCGAGCTATTGCAATTAAGTCTTGACCATTAAAATCATCAACTTCATCAATCACTAAATCGGAAGATGATAGCCTTAAACTCGGTAAAATATATTTTCCACCACGCTTAGTTTCTGTAGCAGCCATAATATGGTCAATCGTACAGACTAAAACTGGCTTATATAAAAAGGCTTTATTTCGTTCTTCTTGATGTTGTGGAAATAATGCATTCATAAAGTCTGCTTGTGGCATAGATTCATAATTCAATTCATTGTCTAATAACGCTTCTAATGATTCTGAACCTATTTCTTCAACAGTATGAAATTCATCTTGATGAAGTTCTTTTGTATTTTGATGATGCAGTTCCTGAACAGCTTTTGAACCAATTAAAACTGCAAGCTCATCATGACTTAAACCAATATCTTGGCGGTAAGAATCACCCGTTTGTAAGGTTAATGTCCGGAGCCCTAAAGCCAGAATATAGCGTAATGATTGAGCATCTTTAGATAAGGCTTGCATAATTTTGGCATTGGCAATGGTTTTACCTTTACCAGTACTCGCCATGTTGACAATAAACCAGCCTTGATTTACAGCACTTTCATTTTTTTGAATAAATTGTTGAATGCCCTTTACTGCTTGGTCTTGCCATTCAAAACCGTGAGGGCTCTTCTTTTTTAATTTTTGAATATCATAAGCTGGCTCCATCTCATCTGCCAAACGACTTAGTGATTGTGCAACTCTCATTGCATTATCACTGACCCGAACAAGATGCTCATCTAAAAACTGTTTGGCTTGTTTGGTTTTCGGATCAGTATTTGCTCTCAACAATAAATTAGTTTTCCAATTTATATCGGCATTACAAGAGGAATAATAGTGATCACCCAACATGAGACACAATCTGGCATGATGTAAAATGACCCGCCAACTACCATCTGCAAAAATTTGGTCTGTGGCATCAGATGCTTGTAATAGACGTGCTGACCATTTTTTGATTTGCTTTGTCCATTCAGTAGACTGACTTAATAACCCTTGATCAAACTCAAAACAAAGTTTTAATCGCTGTTTATAGTCATCTTCATCAAATTTATTTTGATAACCCCAATCTGCTTTAATGCTTTTAAATAAACTTGTAACCGTTTCTTTATTAACTTCAGCATACTCTTTGCGTCGTTGTTCTTCTTTTAACGCAGGTAAACGATGATGCGATACAATCAACCATGCAACCAATTGTGCTAAAGGCGGAAGTTGGTCCAAAACTTTAGATTGATCTGAGTTTTTGCTAATTGTTTGCTTGAGAAGTTCTTCATCCCAACTTTGTTGTATCAATAATTTTAGCCATGCTTCATCTGACTCAATATTGCCAGATGAATGCACTAAAGCATTTAGCAATAAACATGAAATCCACTCATGCCGTAAAGGATCACCTTTAAACTGATTATTTTGTTCCAATAATTTTTTTTGAAATAAAACCGTTGCCTTCCCCCAATCATGTAATAAGGCAGACACAGCCACTAGTGCTTTAATTAAAGGCAAATAATGCCAGTCATTTTCCCATTTATTTTGAGCAAGGCTTTTCTTGGTCGTGTTTACAGGAACAATTCCCTGTCCATTAAACTTATTTCTATTCCCAACAATCCACAATAACTCACTTCGACGTCGCCCCCGAATCCAATGGCAAGACACCGCTGTATTTTTAGTCACTGTTTTTCTAAGCAACTTTTTAACTGCAATTAAACCATCTTCGGTAATCACCGTTTGCCAAGTGTTATCACCAATTCGGTCGGCAAATGCATCCAGTACACGACGCGTTCGAGAAAGAGCTTTCTTTTCGCATTGGGAAATGAAGGTTACGATCATAAATCAATAACCTCTCCCTCGTTAAGATTAATGAAGACTAATACAAGGTTATGACTTGTATTAGTCTTACTAAGCTGCCTATACGGCAGAAAATAATGAAAGTAATATTTTCTAAGCTGTCTATACGACAGGTCGACTACGATATTAGATCTATTTACCATTATCAACAATATTTCCTATATTAATCGTTATCTGTTGTATAGGGATTCGGATATCAACCATAAACCCAACAGAGATAAAAACTGAAATTAAAAATAAACGTATAAGCATGGTTGTATCCTCTGAATCAACTTAATGAACAAAATACCACCAGTAAAATTAAAAATCAAACCATATTACTTTCATTATTTAATGCATTTTTCTTCACCTGATCAAACATCCAATCAAGACATTTATGCTGTGTAAATTTCTGTAACAACAATGCTCTAAAGTCTTGCTCCTTTGACCCGTCTTTGGCACAAATAAATGCCCACGGCAACACCACCGCATCCTTAATTAAATCAGCTATATCAAAAACCAAAGCACCACGCCGAGTTTTACCATGCATAACTGCAAATGAATGACTGACACCTAAGACCCAAAGTGTAGTTGCAGCCAAACCATAGGCTAAATAATTACCATGATTGAGGAAATCATTGGCTAAATCACCATATTCAGCATTTCGTTCAAATTTGAGTTTACAACGTGTTGCCGCGATTTTATAAAGCTGCTTGGTGGTTTGAGCTTCTGCCAGAAGTAAATCGCCAACTTTGGTCATATTGGGAATCTTCTTTTCAAAACCACTTAAAGCCTGTTGAATATCCTGATCATCTAAATAGAATCCTTCTGCTTGTAAGTCCCGATCTTTTGCCCAAACTTTACGAATATATTCAACCCTCGCAACTTGAAATTGTTTGGCCACATCTAAACGCTTTTTTTCATCAAACCAAAAGCTCATCCAGCCTTGCATATATTCAGTTGGACGATATTCACTTTGTGGTGTTAACCACTCCACTTCACTGCCTGAAAATAAAGGTGTACCTCCACCGCCACAAAAACCGACCAAAACACCTGCGCTACAGAGCATCCGCATTGCAGCCTGAGTAATCGACGTTCCAGTTCCCAACAAAATCACAGTTGTATTGGCAATCGGAATATTCCAGTACTGGTTTTCATTTTTTGCTTCGGTTAAATATAAAACACGGCCATCTTTTTGCATCACCCGTGCATGTTCTAAATAATATAGGTTGGCTCTTTTCGAATGAAGAATTGCTTTTAAATCTGATGGGTTAAGTTGTTCCATATTATTAGTAGTCATAAAGTTTTTATAAGACCAATTTAGTTGAAACATTCTAAATTTCCAATCTTTTTTAATTTTAAACGACACTTTACGTCGCCTTATAAATACAATAAAAATTGTTCATGTTCCTATAAATCTAGCTCAGCTATTCAGTGTAATACTAAATGTTAATTTTAATATCTCATCCAAACATGCATATTGACATTTTTAAGACGATTTTACCTTTAATGACATCACTTCCATACAGTGTTAATATATAAGTATTTTAAAATTAAGCGGTTTTAGCATTCGATATTTAAAGATTAGCTCAATACCTATCTCATAAAATTCTTGAATATTTTTTCTATTATACGAATAACTTTAAAATCCAATTAATCTAGAACTTAAAAAAGGTTTGCACAACATAAAGCTCCCATTTAAAATAATTAAAAATATTGCATCTCCTAAAAAATTTCAGAAATTACTAGGCATAATTTTAAATAATAAAAATCAAAACACCTATAAAAATATCTTCAAGAATCAACTGAAAATCATTACTAAAATTTAAATTAAAAAATTAAAATCAAGATAATAAAGAATTTTCATAAATAGACTCTATTTTATTTAACTATAAGTCTTATAGTTACTTAAATACCAGCCAAAAAAACCATTAAATTTCATGAAGAAAATTTGTGAAAACATAGCACTTAGCATGCGAATAAAAAACTGACAACTGACAACTGATAACTGATAACTGATAACTAATAAAGATATAAACTCCATTAATTTAAAATTTAATAATTTATTCCTAATAACATCAGATAAAATTATTCATTTTTTGTACTTAAAATAAATTTTATTCCTCAAGCCTCAGCAAGATAAGTGAACCTAATTTAGTAAAATAATTATAGAGAAAATTATTTTCCACTACATCCAAATAAAAATGAATTTCTCTACTTACCTCTTTATAAATCCATATAAGATCATGCTGACAATCTTTAGTACAATTCTGCATGAAATCACTCAACTCATAATCAATTTATTTTCTCAAAATTCGTATAAAATTTTTACGTGATATATGGTTATTTACTGTATAAAAAATGAGAGTTTCCCCATCACTTTATGAAAAATATTTCGTAGACTATCATCATATACATCAATTTTAATTAGTAGAGTTCTTTATAAATCGTAGGTTGATGAAAAATTTCCCTTTCCAAATTAGTGTGTATTATTTATCATCAACTTTATAACATTTCAAAGTTAAGCATTTAATTAAGTACGCAATAAATACAAAATAAATACTTAATTTCTATAAAATCATACCTTTAAACCAAGCTATTGATAGTTTTTTTATTTTTTTAATCAACATTGATCTCGTTGCATAAAAAATATTTCACTCCATGAAAAAAGACCAACTTTTAATTAAATAAAAAAGCATGATAATTATTTTAAAAATATTAAATTAAAAAATTATCCATAAAATTTTAAAGACTCCCCCAAAGCTATTAATTAAAAACTCAAACCGACCATAAAAATTAATTTAAAATAAAAAGAGAGACAGCGGTATTTATTAAAGAATATGAAATCTAAATTTATTTTAAAAATATTTATTGAGATTATTCTTGATTATTATTTAAATCACATACAATTAAAATCCAAAACAAATCCAATCTAATCTAGAGAAAATAATAAAAATAATAGATAAGTTAAATTCTCATTTTTCAAAATAAACAATTAACCTTAAATACAAAAATTAAATACCTTTAGATATTTTACATATACGTTTTCCTTCTAATTGTACATCGCTTAAAATGAAGAACAGCCATTTTGATTAAAGATGTCCGCTCTTTAATTAAGTCCAAAGTTTAAAAGTATTTTGTTAAATATTTTTTTCTTAGGTTTCTTTACGGTATTGACGTAAAGTACGTCCAGTATGCTTTTTAAAAAAACGACACATGTAGGAAGTATCATTAAAATGCATTTGGTCAGCAATCGCTTGAATAGAGAGAGAACTCATTTTAAGTCGCTCTTTAAGCTTAAGAATCACCTGCCGGTCTATGAGTGTTTTAGGACTATCATTAAAAAACTGCTGACATAATTGCGATAGGTAATAAGGACTAATATTTAAGGCTTGCGCATAGAACATAACCTCTCTTTCAACTTGACTGTGTATTGCGATCATTTCCCAAAAGTTCCAACATAGTTTTTCTTTTCTTGTGTACTCGTTCTTAGATAAAGTCTTTTTGTGATTTATGAGTTCAGATAGCGCCAGAAAAAAATTTTGCAAGTGATTGCATAATAATATTCGCTGATGCTGTTGTGTAGAATTTATAATAAAATCAGTTTGAGATATCCACATTTTGATTAAACTTGCCTGTTCGGCATTGGGAGAAAAATGCGGCATTTGATTAAGATATGCAAATAAAGCGTTTGGTAAAAGCGAGGCAACTTCAGCAGCAAAATCGCGATTAAATATACAATAATTGCAAGAAAAATCAGCAGATTGATTTTTTATAAGGGTTAATGAATCTTCTGCAAGAACCAGAATATCTCCTGCTTGCAGATGGTAATTTTGAAACTGAATGCTCAGATCTGCATGACCTTCTTTGACAAAAATAAGTGAACAATACGCTAACAATAAAGGTTGATTTAACGAATCACTTAGATTACTTGTCCTCCATAGATAATCTTTTACATTTTGATGAAGAAAATTTAGATCACTTTGCATTTTGAATAAAATTTATTAAATATCTGCCTAATTATAATGATTTTGTTTTGAAAAGTACCGAAATTGCCAAAATTTGGGAATAGTAATAAGCGCCTAAAATACCTATAGTTCCTTTTGAAAT
>Ga0256908_1000757_pt1 | contig 11491 bp, 8 predicted proteins | sample MC6MC0761MT_FD_186331 | JGI IMG/M metagenome (GOLD analysis project Ga0256908, IMG submission 186331) | Metatranscriptome of enriched soil aggregate microbial communities from Iowa State University, Ames, United States - MC6-MC0761-MT... | ecosystem: Environmental > Terrestrial > Soil >... | reverse complement strand
GGCGCTCGGTGGCTCTATCACCAAGCTGACGAAGGACCAGGCCGAGTACATCGGTGTCGACGTCGAGGGCCCGTACAAGCCGGAGCACTACCGGTACTGAGGCACCCGCGGTCCGCTCGCTAGGGTCCGAAGGTATGGCGGCGACGGGGAGTGGCGAGCGTCTGTTGTTTCGCGATGTTCGGGTGTTCGACGGCGAGTCCGCGACTCTCGTGCACGGAGACGTGCTGATCGACGGCGACCGGATCGAGGCGGTCTCGGAATCGCCGATCGGGGACGCGCCGGGACGGGAGACCGTCGTGATCGACGGCGGCGGCCGGGTGCTGATGCCGGGGATGAGCGACGCGCACGTGCACCTGGTGGGCAATGCCAACTCGTATCTGGATCTGCTCACCGGGTCGCAGGCACACATCGCGCTCAACGGTGTCGCGGAGGCCCGGAACATGCTGTCACGCGGATTCACCGCGGTGCGCGACATGGCGGGCGACACCGCGAGCATCAAGGCCGCGGTCGATCGGGGCCAGTTCCCCGGTCCGAGGATCTATCCCAGCCAGGCCGCGATCTCACAGACCAGCGGGCACGGCGACTTCGGCTTCGTCTACGACACCCCCACCGAGCTCGGCGGTGTCGAGAACCGATCCGAGGCAATCGGTTTCATGCGCATCGCGAACGGCGAATCGCAGGTTCTGGCGGCGGTACGGGAACAACTCAAGCGCGGCGCCTCGCAGATCAAGCTGATGGTCGGCGGTGGTGCGGCGTCGATGTACGACCCGCTGTACACGGTGCAGTTCACTGCGGGCGAGTTGCGGGCGGCGGTCGACGCGGCCACCGATTACGGCACGTACGTGGCCACCCACGTCTACAACGTCACGGGCATCCGGCGGGCGATCGAGGCGGGAGTGACGTCGATCGAGCACGGCCATCTCGCGGACGAGGACACGATCGCGCTCATGGCCGAACGCGGCGTGTGGCTGTCGATGCAGCCGTTCGCGGAGGACGACCACCACTTCCCGGATCCCGGCCGGGCGGAGAAGAACCGGGAGATCTGCGGGGGCGTGGAGCGGGTGTACGGCTGGGCCCGCGAGCACGGGGTGCAGGTCGCCTTCGGCACCGACCTGCTCCTCGAACCCGAGTTCGCGGCGAGGCAGAGCGCGATGGCGGCCCGCCTGGCCGACTACTTCGACAACGTGGATGCGCTCCGGATGCTGACGTCGGGCAATGCCCGACTGTTCCGTATGGCGGGGGAGCGGGATCCGTACCGCGACGCCCCGTTCGGGGTGATCGCGCCCGGGGCGTGGGCCGATGTGCTGCTCGTCGACGGAAATCCGCTCGACGACCTCTCGCTGATCGCCGATCCGGCGAAGTACCTCGCGGTGATCGTCAAGGGCGGCGTGGTCCACAAGAACGTGTTGTGACCGCCGTCCCGTCCCGGGGTCCGGGCGTCGGGCGGTGACCACCGATAGGCTCGGCGGTCGTGGGAATGCTGATCGCCCTGGAGGGGCTCGACGGTGCCGGTAAGCGCACGCTCGTCGGCAAGGTCGTCGCTCGACTCGAATCGGACGGCCTCGACGTCGCCACGCTCGACTTCCCGCGCTACGGGGCGTCGATCCATGCCGATCTCGCTTCCGAGGCGCTCAGGGGCGCACACGGCGACCTGAGCGCGTCGGTGCACGCGATGGCCGTGATGTTCGCGCTCGACCGGGCCGGCGCGGCCGAGCGGTTGCGGGAACTCGTCGCCGCGCACGACGTCGTGATCCTCGACCGCTACGTCGCGTCCAACGCCGCGTACGGCGCCGCGCGGATGCACGAGGATGCCGAGGGCGAATTCGTCGGCTGGATCGAGAACCTCGAGTTCGACCGGCTCGGGCTGCCGCGTCCCGATCTCCAGCTGTATTTGGACGTGCCGGTCGCCCTCGCCGAGGAGCGCGCCCGGGCACGCGAAGCGCAGGACGTTTCCCGTGCGCTCGACGCGTACGAAAAGGACACTGGCCTGCAGAGTCGGACCGGCGAGGTGTACCGCGAACTGGCGGCCGCGGACTGGAACTCGCCGTGGTGGACGCTCACGCCCGACACCGATCCGGGCATTCTGGCCGATAAACTGGCACTCTTGCATCAGCGGAGAGGGCTGCCGCCGAAACATTGAGCGGCACGCCGAGGCGTGTACGCGCCTTTCCACATCAAGCAGCCTCGAAGATGTAACGATAGGGATATGAAGCCAAGGATTCTGGTTGTCGACGATGACACGGCGCTCGCCGAGATGCTCACCATCGTGCTTCGCGGTGAGGGGTTCGAACCCTACGTGGTGGGCGACGGCAGCCAGGCACTGGCGGCCGTCCGTGAGACGCGGCCGGACCTGGTGCTGCTCGACCTCATGCTTCCCGGCATGAACGGCATCGACGTGTGCCGTGTCCTGCGGGCGGAGTCCGGCGTGCCGATCGTGATGCTCACGGCCAAGACGGACACCGTCGACGTGGTCCTCGGGCTCGAGTCGGGCGCCGACGACTACATCATGAAGCCGTTCAAGCCGAAGGAGCTGGTCGCCCGGGTCCGCGCCCGGCTGCGTCGCACCGAGGAGGAGCCCGCGGAGGTGCTCAGCATCGGCGACATCATGATCGATGTCCCGGCGCACAAGGTCACGCGGGACAACGCGCTGATCTCGCTGACGCCCCTCGAGTTCGATCTGCTGGTGGCGCTCGCCCGCAAGCCGCGTCAGGTGTTCACCCGTGAGGTACTGCTCGAACAGGTGTGGGGCTACCGCCACGCTGCCGACACCCGCCTGGTGAACGTGCACGTGCAGCGCCTGCGCGCGAAGGTCGAGAAGGATCCCGAGAACCCCGAGGTCGTTCTCACCGTCAGGGGGGTCGGCTACAAGGCCGGACCGCCGTGATCGGTGCCGGACGGAACCGGCGGCGAGTCCGCAGGGCGTTCTCGCCGCTGATCCGCTGGTGTCGGGCTTCCGGCAACAGGCTCGCTCATTCGTGGCGCAGGTCGCTGCAGCTACGTGTCGTGGTTTCGGCACTGTCGTTGTCGCTGATCGTCATCACGATTCTCGGTGTGGTGCTCACCAGTCAGCTCACCGATCGCCTCCTCGACGCGAAGATCACCGCGGCGAGCGAGGAACTCGACCGTGCGCGGGGCACCGTGGAGGCGCAGCTGTCGGGTGCCGACGACAGCGGATCCCTGCAGGTCCGGTTGGATGCTGCACGCCTCGCGCTGACGAATCGGGAATCCGACGGTGGCCAGACCTCCGGCTCCGCGGGCACCTTCGATCCGGTGCTCATCGTGCCCGGCGACGGTCCGCGCGAACCGACGGCGAGCGGACCGGTCGAGCAGATCCCGGAGAGCCTGCGCGAGTTCGTACGCGCGAACCAGATCAGCTACCAGTTCGCGACCGTCAACGACCCGGACGGGTATTCCGGCCCCGCGCTCATCATCGGCAGTCCCACCGCTTCGGACATCGCGACGCTCGAGCTGTATTTGGTGTTCCCACTCGCGAGCGAGGACAGCAGTCTGTCGCTGATGAGGGGCACGCTGCTCATCGGCGGCGCGGTGCTCGCGGTGCTGCTCGCGGCGATCTCGATGCTGGTGGCCCGGCAGGTCGTGCTGCCGATCCGTTCGGCGTCCCGCATCGCGGTGCGCTTCGCGGACGGCCGGCTCAAGGAGCGCATGCCGGTGCGCGGCGAGGACGACATGGCGCGTCTCGCGATGTCGTTCAACGAGATGGCCGAGAGCCTGTCGAAGCAGATCACGCAGCTCGAGGAGTTCGGCAACCTGCAGAAGCGGTTCACCTCGGACGTGAGCCACGAACTGCGGACGCCGCTGACCACCGTGCGCATGGCCGCAGACCTCATCCACGACAGCAGCGACGAGCTCGATCCCGTGCTCAAGCGATCGTCGGAGCTGCTGGTCGCCGAGCTGGACCGGTTCGAGAGCCTGCTCGGGGATCTGCTCGAGATCTCGCGTCACGACGCCGGTGTCGCCGAGCTGGCGTCCGAACAGCTGGACCTGCGCATGTGTGCGCGCGCCGCCGTCTCGACGGTCCGCCACCTCGCGAAGGAGACGTCGACGGAGCTGATCGTCGATCTGCCCGAGGAACCGGTGGTCGCGGAGGTCGATCCGCGCCGGGTCGAGCGGATCCTGCGCAACCTGCTCGCGAACGCGATCGACCACGGCGAGGGCAAGCCCGTCCTGCTGCGGTTGCGCGCGGACGACGACGCGGCGGCGTTCATCGTGCGGGACCAGGGGGTCGGTCTGCGTCCGGGGGAGGAGAAGCTGGTGTTCAACCGGTTCTGGCGGTCCGATCCGTCGCGTGTCCGGAGGTCCGGGGGGACCGGCTTGGGGCTGGCGATCAGTGTCGAGGACGCGAATCTGCACAACGGAACGCTCGAGGCCTGGGGCGAGCCCGGCGAGGGTGCCTGCTTCCGGCTCACGCTGCCGCGCGTGCGCGGGCGCAAGGTGACCCGGAGTCCGCTGCCGCTCAAGCCGGGCGTGACCAAGTACGTCCAGGGCCGGCCGCTGCCGGGCGCGCCCGCCACGACCGGGGTCCAGGAGACCACGGGGCAGGAGACGGCGGGGCAGGAGACGGCGGGGTCGGTCGCTGCGGAGAGCCCCGTCCCCACCGTCATCGAGGCGGACGTGATCGAGGAGGAGTCGCCCACGCCTGCCTTCCAGCCCGATCCGGACGACAGTCCGACGGTGCCGAGGGTGCGGGAGAAGGAATCGTGAAGCGGTCGCGGGCGGTGTTGTGCGCCGTGCTCGGGGCTGTGATCGTGGGCGCGACGGGCTGTGCCAACCTGCCGGACTCCTCCGCGCCGCAGGCGATCGGAACGATCGAACGATCGGTGCCGACCACGAGCGTCGAGGCGCCCGCGCCGGGCCGGGAACCGGACCTGCTGCTCCGGGACTTCGTCAAGGCGAGTACCGATCCCGCCAACCGGCACCTCGCCGCCCGGCAGTTCCTGACCAAGGACACCTCGGCGCGGTGGGACGACGCCGCGAGCGCGACGATCGTCGACAAGATCGATCTCATCCTCGAATCACGCACCGCGGATCGCGCGGTGTACACGATCCGGGCCAACCGGGTGGGACAGCTCGAGCCGGGCGGTCTCTACCAGGCTCAGGAAGGCACCTTCGAGGCCAAGTTCAGCTGGGTCAAGGTCGACGGCGAGTGGCGGATCGACGACCTGCCGTCCGGCGTCATCATGGATCGGCCCCAGTTCCTGAATTCCTACCAGCGCAAGTCGCTGTACTTCCTGGACCCGACCGCCGCCACCGTGGTGCCGGATCCGCGCTGGGTCGCGGCGAGCCAGGACCAGATGGCCACGCAGTTGATCGGTCTGCTCATCGACGGCCCCAAACCCTCGCTCGCGGGCGCGGTGCGCAACGAACTGGGCTCCGGGGTGTCGGTGCTGGGCACCATCACCAAGGCCGACGGCCGCTCGTCGCAGGTGGGGGTCGGTCTGGGCGGTATCCGCGTCGACTTCCAGGGACTCAGCAAGATGAGCGCGCAGTCGCGCGAGCTTCTCGCCGCGCAGGTGGTCTGGACGTTGGCGAACGCCGACATCTCGGGGCCTTACGTGTTGCTGGCGGACGGGCAGCCGCTCGATCCTCGCTACGCCGACGGCTGGACCACCGCGGACGTGGCGTCGTTGAATCCCCTCGCTACCACGAGCGCCACCGTCGGTCTGCATGCGTTGCGCGGGGGCGGCCTCATCTCCGTCGACGACGCGGTCGTCACGCCCGTCCCGGGCTACTTCGGGGCGTCCGACAACCTTCGTTCGGTCGCGATCTCGCGTGATGGCTCCCTCGTGGCCGCGGTGGCGGAGACGCGGCGCCCGGCGCCCGACCCGCAGACCGCGCTCGTGGTGGGGACGTACGACGGCAACGTGGCCACCGCGCTCGAGGCCCAGTCGGTGACGCGGCCGTCCTGGGCTCTCGACGGCACCAGCGTCTGGGCGGTGGTGAACGGCTCGACCGTGGTGCGAGTGGTCCGGGAGACCGGCACCGGCAAGCTCACCACGACGAACGTGGAGAGCGGGGCCATCGGCGCCATCGGTGGTCCCGTCACCGAACTGCGGCTGTCGCGTGACGGCGTGCGTGCCGCACTGATCGTCGACGGCAAGGTCTACGTCGCGACCGTGGTCCAGTTGCCGGACGGCGCCTATTCGCTCACCAACCCGCGCGCGATCGCGCACGGGCTGGGCGGACCGGCTATCTCGCTGGACTGGAGCACCGGGGACACGGTGGTCGTCGCGCGCGGGGGATCCGACGTCCCGGTGGTCCAGCTCGCGGTCGACGGATCACGGATGGACTCGCTGCCGAGCCGGAACCTGACGGCGCCGGTGACGGCCGTCGACGCGACGTCGACCACTGAGTACGTCGCGGATGCGCGCGCGGTGTTCCAACTCAACAACAACGACCCCGCCGGCGATCGGTACTGGCGCGAGGTGCCCGGGCTGGCCGGCACCAAGGCGATCCCGGTCCTGCCGGGCTGACCCGGACCGGTCGGCGGCGCGATCGCCGGCTTGTCGGTGGCGGGCGGCACACTGCCCGGTGTGCGCACACTCCTCGACCTGGTCCTACCCGCCGAGTGCGGGGGCTGCGGTGTCCAGGGAACGCAGTGGTGCGAGCGGTGCGGCCGGTCGCTGGCGGACGCACCGATCGCGGTCACTCCCCGGGTCGACCCGGGTGTGCCGGTGTGGGCGCTGGGGCCGTACTCGGGTCCGCGTCGGCGCGCGGTGATCGCCGCGAAGGAACGTGGGCGCAGAGACCTCGCGGTGCCGCTGGGCGCCGCGCTGGCGGGTGCGATCGGGGTGCTGCGGCGGTGGGGTGAGCTGGGACCGGAGGGCTCGTCCCGGCTGTGCCTGGTACCCGCACCGACGCGCGCCCGTGCGGCACGGGCGCGCGGAGGCGACCCGGTGCTGCGGGCGGTGCGGGCCGCTGCGTCCGGACTCGAAGCGGACTGCCGCGTGTGGCCCGTCCTGTCGATGCGCCGGGGAGTACGCGACTCGGTGGGTCTGTCGGCCGCCCAGCGGCAGGACAACATCGGCGGCCGCATCGTGCTCGAGCGGTCGTGGAGCCGGATGCCCGACCCGGGGCGTCGGCGCAATGAGGTGGTTCTCGTCGACGACGTCGTGACGACCGGTGCCACTTCCGCGGAGTCGGTCCGGGTCCTTCGGTCTGCTGGGGCGCGTGTTGCTGCAGTGATCGTCGTGGCGGCCGCGTGAGCCGCGCAACCCGCCGAGCTGGGAAAACGGTCGATCCGGGCGAATGTCGTCGACGACACACCGGTGAAATCCCGCTGAACAGTGGCACACCGAGCAGTTACGTACTAGCGTCGCCATCACACCCGAAGTCACAGGTGGGAGGTGATATTTCACGTTCTGATACCGGGTGGTTCCCCGCCCGGTCGAGATCGAACTCGCCGGTCCCACCTCAGTGGGCCGGCCGAAAAATCGGGAGGTACGAGTGACGACCCCTATGCAAGCCTCGGTTTTCGTCGACGAAGACACCGCCACTGCGGAGGCTCCGAGTACCACGGGCGTGAGCAACGCCGAAATCGTCGTCAAAGGACGCAACGTAGAAGTGCCGGAACACTTCCGGGTCTATGTTTCCGAGAAGCTCGCACGACTCGAGCGCTTCGATCCCACCATCTTCCACTTCGATGTGGAACTCCAACACGAACGCAACCGCCGACAGGCCAAGAGTTGCCAGCGCGTCGAGATCACGGCTCGCGGCAAGGGGCCCGTCGCCCGCGCCGAAGCGAGCGCGGACAGTTTCTACGCGGCATTCGAATCCGTGACTGCCAAACTGGAAAGTCGGTTGCGCCGGACCAAGGATCGCCGAAAGGTCCACTACGGGGAGAAGACGCCGGTATCGGTCGCGCAGGCCACTGCTGCACTCGCACAAGATGATTCGTTGGCGATCGACCGTGATCTCTCCCTGGACGGTGAGGCTCCGCCCGGTCCGGGTCAGATCGTGCGCACCAAGGTCCACTCCGCCGCACCGATGACCGTCGACGATGCGCTGTACGAGATGGAACTTGTCGGCCACGACTTCTACCTGTTCCACGACAAGGAGACCGATCGGCCCTCCGTCGTGTACCGCCGCCACGCGTTCGACTACGGATTGATTCGCCTGGCCTGACCTTGCGGACGGTCGGTCTACTCGTCCGACCGTGAATACGCATACCATGGGATCCGGCTGGGGTCGCCCGACCTCGGCCGGATCCCGTTTGTCATGTATCTGCCACCGATACCGACACCTGGAACCCGACACCTGGATTGAGGACGAAGAGGACCGTGCCGTCACTGTCGCTATCGAAGCTGCTCCGTGTAGGTGAGGGTCGCATGGTCAAGCGGCTCAAGCAGATCGCCGACCATGTCTCCTCCCTCTCTCCCGAGGTCGAGGCGCTCACCGACGAGCAGCTGCGGGCCAAGACCGATGAGTTCAGGAAGCGTTACGCCGACGGCGAGACGCTCGACGACATGCTGCCCGAGGCGTTCGCCGTCGCGCGTGAGGCCGCGAGCCGTGTGCTCAGCCAGCGTCACTTCGACGTGCAGGTCATGGGCGGTGCGGCCCTGCACTTCGGCAACGTCGCCGAGATGAAGACCGGTGAGGGCAAGACCCTGACCTGTGTCCTGCCGGCGTACCTCAATGCCATTTCCGGTGACGGCGTCCACGTCGTGACCGTCAACGACTACCTCGCCAAGCGCGACTCGGAGTGGATGGGCCGTGTCCACCGCTTCCTGGGCCTCGAGGTCGACGTGATCCTGTCCGGCATGACGCCCGCACAGCGCCGCAAGGCGTACGCGGCCGACATCACGTACGGCACCAACAACGAGTTCGGTTTCGACTACCTGCGCGACAACATGACGCACACGCTCGACGACCTGGTGCAGCGTGGCCACAACTTCGCGGTCGTCGACGAGGTCGACTCGATCCTCATCGACGAGGCCCGCACCCCGCTCATCATCTCGGGTCCGGCCGACGCGTCCAGCAAGTGGTACGGCGAGTTCGCGCGTATCGCGCCGCTGCTCAAGCGCGACGTCCACTACGAGGTCGACATCAAGAAGCGCACCATCGGCGTGCACGAGGCCGGCGTCGAGTTCGTCGAGGACCAGCTCGGTATCGACAACCTGTACGAGGCGGCGAACTCGCCGCTGGTGAGCTACCTCAACAACGCCATCAAGGCCAAGGAGCTCTACCAGCGCGACAAGGACTACATCGTCCGCGACGGCGAGGTCATCATCGTCGACGAGTTCACCGGACGCATCCTCGTCGGTCGCCGCTACAACGAGGGCATGCACCAGGCGATCGAGGCCAAGGAGAAGGTCGAGATCAAGGCCGAGAACCAGACCCTCGCCACGATCACGCTGCAGAACTACTTCCGTCTCTACGACCGGCTGTCGGGCATGACCGGTACCGCCGAGACCGAGGCCGCCGAACTCCACCAGACGTACGGGCTCGGTGTCATCCCGATCCCGACCAACCGTCCGCTGATCCGCGTCGACAACGGCGACCTGATCTACAAGACCGAAGAGGCCAAGTTCGACGCGGTCGTCGACGACGTCGTCGAGCGGCACCAGAAGGGCCAGCCGGTCCTGATCGGTACCACCAGCGTCGAGCGGTCCGAATACCTCTCGAAGCAGTTCACCAAGCGCGGTGTGGCGCACAGCGTGCTCAACGCGAAGTTCCACGAGCAGGAGGCGACCATCGTCGCCGAGGCGGGCCGTTCCGGCGCCGTGACCGTCGCGACCAACATGGCCGGCCGTGGTACCGACGTCGTGCTCGGCGGCAACCCCGACATCATCGCCGACCTGGTACTTCGCAAGCAGGGTCTCGACCCCGTGCACAACCCGGAGGACTACGAGGCGGCGTGGGACGGCGTCCTCGAGAAGGTCAAGGACGAGGTCAAGGCCGACGCGGAGAAGGTCCGTGCCGCGGGTGGCCTCTACGTGCTGGGCACCGAACGTCACGAGTCCCGCCGTATCGACAACCAGCTGCGTGGTCGTTCGGGACGTCAGGGCGATCCCGGCGAGTCCCGCTTCTACCTGTCGCTCGGTGACGAGTTGATGCGCCGCTTCAACGGTGCGGCGCTCGAGTCGATCATGACCCGGCTCAACCTGCCCGACGACGTCCCGATCGAGGCCAAGATGGTCTCGAAGGCGATCAAGAGCGCGCAGACGCAGGTCGAGCAGCAGAACTTCGAGATCCGCAAGAACGTCCTCAAGTACGACGAGGTGATGAACCAGCAGCGCACGGTCATCTACGACGAGCGCCGCCGCATCCTCGAGGGCGAGAACCTCGAGGGTCAGGTCGAGTCGATGATCACCGACGTGGTGACCGCCTACGTCGACGGCGCAGCCGCCGAGGGCTACGTCGAGGACTGGGATCTCGAGCAGCTGTGGTCGGCGCTCAAGACGCTGTACCCGGTGGGCATCGACTACAAGGAACTGGTCGGGGCCGCCGAGGCCGGTGACTCGGACCTCGACCGCGACGGTCTGCTCGACGCGCTGCTGAAGGACGCGCACGCCGCGTACGCCAAGCGCGAGCAGGAGATCAACGAGATCGCCGGCGAGGGCGGTATGCGTGAGCTCGAGCGTCGCGTGATGCTGTCGGTCCTGGACCGCAAGTGGCGTGAGCACCTCTACGAGATGGACTACCTCAAGGAGGGCATCGGGCTGCGGGCGATGGCGCAGCGCGACCCGCTCGTCGAGTACCAGCGTGAGGGCTTCGACATGTTCTCCGGGATGCTCGAGGGTCTCAAGGAGGAGTCGGTCGGGTTCCTGTTCAACCTGCAGGTCGAGGCCGGTACCCCGCAGGGCGGGGGCGCGCCGGTGAGCGTCACGGCGGCCTCGGCCGCTGCCGCCGCCGCGGGCGGTCCTGCCTTGGGGCAGCAGTCCGCGCCGGCGTCCGAGGGTGCGCCCGCTGCCCCCGTGGCACTGCGGGCGAAGGGACTGGACGACCAGCAGCCTCGCGGGCTGACGCTGTCGGGCCCCGCCGAGGACGGCAGCGCCCAGGTGAGCCGCGCGGCCGGCGACACCGACGGTCAGGCGGGCACCCGCCGTGAGCGTCGTGAGGCGGCCCGTACCGATGCGAAGTCCAAGAAGGCCCCCAAGTCCAAGCGCAAGCGCTAGACCGTGCTCGTCAGGCGATCCGCAACGATGTGATCGCCCATCCGGCCGGGTGTGCGCCCTTGCCGCGTTCGATACGCGCGGCGACGGCGAACACCCGGCCGCCGCGGTTGTAGGTGCCGAACACTTCGGCGGCGTCGGCGCGGACGACGCGGATGTGGACGCGGGTGAGGGTTGCGCCACCCAGCCGGCGGTCCGCGGGCGCGGACCGCACGAGTGCCGGAATCAGGTCGTTCACGGACGGCGTGAGCAGTGGGCGCAGGTGGGCCGACGGCCGGCGACCGTCGAGCACCTCGAGGGTGAGCCGGAGCGTGTGTTCGGCGAAGCGACGCAGCTCCGGCGGCGGAGTGGACTCGCCG
>Ga0256908_1000756_pt1 | contig 11497 bp, 12 predicted proteins | sample MC6MC0761MT_FD_186331 | JGI IMG/M metagenome (GOLD analysis project Ga0256908, IMG submission 186331) | Metatranscriptome of enriched soil aggregate microbial communities from Iowa State University, Ames, United States - MC6-MC0761-MT... | ecosystem: Environmental > Terrestrial > Soil >... | reverse complement strand
CGTTTCGGTCAGCGTCCGGCGAGGAAGTCGTCGATCATGGCCAGTTCGTCCTCGTCGAGGGGGCGACGCAGGTGCGAGACGTTGCGTGCCACCTGTGCGGGCGTGGACGAGCCGATGAGGACCGACGCGACCTGGGGCTTGGCATCGAGCCACGCGACCGCCAGCTCCGACAGCTGCCGGTCGAGTTTGCTCGCGAGCGCGAGCAGGTCCTCGACGCGGGCGAGTGCCTCCTCGGTGGCGGTGGACGCGAAGTACTCGGACTTGTCGAATCGGGATCCCTTGGGGAACTCGGTGTTCCGGCGGTACTTGCCGGTGAGCAGGCCCGCAGCCAGCGGGTAGTAGGGGATCACCGCGAGCTCGCCGCGTTCGCACGCCGGCACGATCTCGTCCTCGACCGCGCGCTCGAGCAGGTTCCACTCGATCTGGGCTGCCACGAACCGGGGGAGGCTGCGCTCGGTCGAGGTCTCGACGGCGTGGTCGATCTGCGCGGCGGAACTGTTGGAGCACGCAACGTGGCGCACCTTGCCCGACCGGACCAGCTCGTCGAGCGCGCCGAGGGTGTCCTCGATCGGCACGGACGGGTCCGGTGCGTGCTGGTAGTACAGGTCGATGTGGTCGACGCCGAGCCGGCGCAGGCTGGCGTCGCACGCCTGCCGGACGTAGTCGGGCGCGGAACCGCGCTCCGTCTCACTCATCGGCGCCCCGAACTTCGTTGCGATCACCGCCTCGTCGCGTCGGCCCGCCAGTGCCGCGCCGAGGATCTTCTCCGACTCGCCGGTCGTGTAGACGTCGGCGGTGTCGAAGAACGTGATGCCGTGCGCGAGTGCGGCGTCGACGACCGCGCGCGACTCGTCAGCGTCGATCCTGGAGCCGAAGTTGTTGCAGCCCAGGGAGACCGTCGAGACGACGAGATCGGTTCCCGGCAAGGTCGTGTACTGCATGTTTGTGGACATCGAACTCCTGACGCTGGCACTCGGATGGGCCGGTGAGCTGCCCGGTTTCGGACATTACGCCGAATGTGGCGTTGCCCGCGAGAGCGAATTCCGGTGTGTGGTAACGCCCGGCTAGGATGCGCTCTGCGAACATATGTACGAGAGATGAGGAATCGCGTCGCCCGTGAGTGCTGTGAAGATCGACAAGTCCTGGGTGGCCGGATTCGCCACCGTCGCCGTGCTGTTCGCCGGAGGCTGCACCGCGACCGCGCAACCGTCGTCGGGTTCGGCGTCGGATCCGGAGCAGGTGCCGAGCGCCATCGTGCAGGTCCCGGGCGAACAAACGGTTGGTGAAGCTGTCGTCGACTCGACTACCGCGGACGGGGCACTGGCGGGGTTGGCCGCCCTGCCGATCCGCGAGCGTGCTGCCAAGAACGGATACGACCGGTCGCAGTTCGGCCAGGCATGGACCGACAACGTCACGATCGCAGGCGGACACAACGGCTGCGACACCCGCAACGACATTCTCAAGCGAGACCTGGTCTACATCACCACCGATCCGATGAGCCGCGACTGCACGGTGCTCTCCGGCACGCTCGACGACGTGTACACCGGCAAGACGATCCGGTTCGTCCGCGGTGTCGAGACGTCGAGTGCGGTGCAGATCGACCATGTCGTCGCGCTGTCCGACGCGTGGCAGAAGGGTGCGCAGGAACTGGACGAGGCGACCCGGCGCAACCTCGCGAACGATCCGCGCAACCTGCAGGCCGTCGACGGGCCCACCAACCAGGGCAAGAGCGATGCGGACGCGTCGGCGTGGCTGCCGCCGAACCTGGCGTACCGGTGCACGTACGTGACCCGTCAGATCGAGGTGAAGGCGGCGTACCGGCTGTGGGTGACGCAGTCCGAGCACGACGCGATGGCCCGCGAGCTCGCCTCCTGTGGCGCAACGGGATCCGCTTCTCCGGCGCCCGAGCCCGAGCCCGTGCCCGTGCCCGCGCCGGCTCCCGCGCCGGCCGACGTCTCGCCCGCGGGTGCTGGTGCGCCGTCCGGTGACGTGTTCTACGCGAACTGCAAGGCCGCCCGGGCTGCGGGTGCCGCACCGCTGCACCGTGGACAGCCCGGCTACCGTGCCGCGATGGACGGCGACGGCGACGGAGTGGCCTGCGAGTAGTCGGCCGGTCGGATGCCGACCGCGGCCTCGAGCGCGGCCAGCTCGTCGTCGAGGTGATCGAGGATCGGCTCGAGTCGCGGGACGGCACGGCGACAGCCGGTGAGCCCGAAGGCGATCGCGTTGTCGGTACTGGTGCAGGTGATGTTGAGGGCCTGCCCGTCGAGCGTGACCGACAACGGGTAGAGGGCGTCGAGCCGGCAACCGTTCCAGTAGAGCGGGGCGTTCGGTCCCGGGACGTTGGAGATGACGATGTTGAACGGCGGCCGCACCGGGCCGTGATGACCGAAGAGCATGTCCAGTGCCAGTGGCGCCGACCCGAGGGCGCTGAGGGCGATCACCTGCGTGGGGGTCATCCCGCGCAGCGCGGCCTTCCCCTCCGCCATCGACCGGCGCACCGTCTCGAGGCGCTCGCCGGGGTCTGCGTGGTGGGTGCCGAGATTGCACATGAGCATGCCGATCTCGTTGCCGCCCGCCTCGTTCGGGGCCCCGATCGGCTCTGGCCGGGTCTTGTCGTTCCGCAGGGACACCGGGACCATCGCGACCAGCGGGCGCTCGGGGAGCGCGCCCCGCTCGGCGAGATAGCGGCGCAGCGCGCCGGACGACATCGCCAGCACGACGTCGTTGATGGTGCCGTCGGCGTACTTCGCCACCAGCCGAAGTCGGTCGAGTGCCCAACTGCGAGCGCCGAATTGGCGTGCCCCGGTGATCGGCACGTTGAGAGCGGAGTGGGGTGCCGAGAAGGACATGGGACCGCCCTGGTTGCGCAGCGCGCGCAGCACGCTCCCGGCCAGCGCGGGGACCAGCCCGGTCACCTCCCCGGCCACATCGATCGCGGTGCGGACCGCGGCAACGGGGCGATCGAGCATTCCGGTCATGTTGCGGCGCTGCGGAATCCGCGTGCGTGGCTCCCATGGCGCGGGCATGTCCCGCTTGTCCGAGTCCACCGTCAGCGATCGACGCAGCAACCGCATGGCCCCGACGCCGTCGGCAACGCTGTGGTGGATCTTGGTGTAGACGGCGAATCGGCCGTCGGCGAGGCCCTCGATCAGGTGCATCTCCCACAGCGGTCGATTGCGGTCGAGCAGGCTGCCGTGCAGACGCGAGACGAGGGCCGACAGTTCCTCCATCCCGCCGGGGTGCGCGAGGGCGTCGTGCCGGATGTGGTGACCGATGTCGAACTGGTCGTCTTCCTCCCAAAACCACTGTCCGAGTGACGAGGCCGAGCGCCGGGGCCGCTTGCGCAGCAGGGGGGTCACCTCACCGCGGGTCATCGCGACGTCGAGCATGCTGCGCACGTCGCGGGCGTCGGCTCCCTCCGGTGGCTGCAGCAGCACGAGTCCGCCGACGTGCAGTGGATGCTCCCGGGATTCACCGAGCAGGAAGACGGAATCGGCCGGTGACATGGGGAGCGGCATACGGGGGTCGCCCTTCGGGAGTGGCGGACCGGCCGATGCCGTCCGCAGTGTCGTGGATCACAGTGTGCAGTCAGTTGTACGTGATCCCCGCCGGGCGCGCCACCTGTTCGAATGTCCAGGTAGATCGGTGTTTTTTGGGTGTTTGTCGGAAGTGTCGGAGTGTTCGTCCGTTTGGTCCGTACTCGGTCGGCCGCGGCCGCTGCCTCGCGGCGGCGGGACCCGGGTGTTCTACGGACGCGTATCGCGGGGGTGGGCTTCCTCGGCCGTGACGGTTGCGAAGTCCCAGTCCATGGTCGAGCCGAGCTCCTCGCGGTCGGCACGCCGGATTCCGCGTCCGATCAACACGGACGCGCCGAGGGCAACCACGATCCACACGCTCAGTGCGATCCACAGCCATGACATGTTTATTTTTCTAGCACCGGGACCTGTGAAAAGTTGAAGTATTGCCTGAGAGCTAGCTCACGCGAGGGAAAGCGCCTGCGCGCCGATCCGGAAGCGGTTGCGGGCGTCGTTCACGGTCAGCACCGAAATGCCGAGGGAACGGACCTGCGCGAGCAGCAACGCGTCGGCGGGACTGCAGATGCCGTCGAGCGCGTCGTCGTCGACCACCGCGTAGTCGACGCTGCCGTCGGCGGTCTCCGCGCGACCGTAGCCGAGTGCGAGGGCCAGGTCGCGGGCCTCGTACAGCGCCGCCGAACTGCCGACGAAAACGACGTCGCCCTTGATCGAGGCGGTGACCTGATCGTCGAGTGCGTGGTTCATGGGACTCCTTGTGGCGACTTGTGGCGACGCGGTACCGGCGTCGAACATCGGATGCGTACTCGACCGGAGACTGCCCCGCGGATCGTGAGGCCCTCGAATGGTAGGTCGCGGCGAGCGGGTTCGCTCGCCTGCGGCCGCACTGCACCGGTCAAGTCTGCCGGGGCGCAGACCGTGGGGTCGACGGTCGCGTGGGTCAGCCGACGGGGACCGCGGCAGGTGCGTGCACCGTTTCGGGGCGCCGCCGGCGCCGGGTGGTGAGCAGGCGCTGGGCCGCGGAGTCGAGCAGGAACCCGAGCAGACCGATCACCAGGATCACGGCCATGACCTGGTCGTAGGCGAGTTGGTCGCGCGCGTTGAGGATCTGGTAGCCCAGCCCGGACTGCACCCCGAGCATCTCGGCCGGCACCAGCACCACCCAGGCGATGCCGAGCGCGACGCGAAGGCCGGTCTGCAGATGGCCGCGGATCGCGGGCAGGACCACGGTGGTGAGCCGTTCGGTGCGCGTCGCGCCCATCGATCGGGCCACCAGCAGGTGACCGGGATCGATCGCGTGTACACCCGCGGCGGTGTTGATGACGATGGGCCACACGGCCGCGGCGGCGATGAGGAAGAACACCGGGCGGTGGCCGATCCCGAACAGCGCTACCGCGATCGGCGCCCACGACAGCGGGGAGATCATCCGGAGGAACTGGGTCACGGGCCGCACGGCCCGGTCCACCGTCGGATTGAGTCCGATGAGCAGGCCGAGCGGGATGCCGATCACCGCGGCGATCGACAGCCCGACGAGCAGACGCCACATGCTGGCGGCGGTGTCCGGCAGCAGCACGCCGCGTTCGATCAGCCCGCCGAGCGCGGGCAGCACCTCCTGCGGGGCGAAGTCGCGGATCAGTGAGTCGCCGGACGCCAGGATCGTCGTGGCGAACCACCACGACAGCACCGCGACGGCGATCGCGGTGAGGGGCGGCCACCACGCGGACCACCGTGAACGGGAGGGCTGCCGACTGCTCACGTGGGATCCACTTCCTCGGTACGGGTCAGATGTGCGGGGAGCCCGAATACGGCCGGGCCACCGGCGGTCGTCAGGGACTGCCGCACGAAACGGTCGTCCACCAGATCGGCGTGGACGGAGGCCGGATCGAGCCGGGCCAGGAACCGGCGGTCACCGTCCACCTCGGTCTCGTGCATCGCTTCGACCAGGGCCTGGGTGAAGCTGGGGAACGGGAAGGGTTGGTATCCGATCCGCTGCGGCTGCCAGGTCTGGTGGGTGACGGGGTATGCGTCCGCCGGATAGGTGAGTGCCTTCGTGATCGCCGGGAGCGGCTGCGGCAGATAGCGCCCGGCCTTCAGCATCTCGGCGGCGTGCCGGCGGTCGGCGTCGATACGTAGTTGAGCCGACGTCACGGCATCGGTGAGTCGTTGGACCCCTGCGGGATCGCGGTCGATCACGTCCTCGTGGACGAGCAGGGCGCAGCATGCGTGATCGCGCCACACGTCGCCGAGGAACCGGTGGATCCGACCGACGCCCTTGATCTCCGCGGCTGCGTTGAACGGATCGGCCACCGTGTAGCCGCCGATCGCGCCGTTCGCGAGCGCGGGCAACATGTCGGACGGGCTCATCACGACCAGGCCGACGGTGCCGTCCGACTTCGACGCCGCGGTGCGTACCACCGGGCGGAGCCCGTTCGCGCGCAGCAGCTTCTGCAGCACGATGTTGTGGATCGACCACCAGAAGGGGATCGCGACCTGGCGTCCCGCGAGCTGCCCGAGGTCGGTGATGTCGGGTGCCACGGTGAGGGCCGACCCGTTGGTGTGGTTCCAGCCCAGGACCCGCGCGGCGCCGCCGAGCGAGTACCGCAACTGCACCGCCATCGGCATCAGCAGGTGCACGACGTCGACGTGCCGGCTCATGAACGCCTCGGCCAGGCTCGACCAGCTGCGGAACATCACCGGTTGTGTGGGGCTCACCGGGTTGCCGTCGAACATCCCCGTGTTGTGGGCGACCAGCAGCGGCGCCGCGTCGGTGATCGGCAGGTAGCCGACCCGCAGTCGGCCCGTGGTGTTCGCGCGGCTGGTACCGGCGGTGCGGGCGAGGTCGACGACCCCGGCGAGGCCACCGGCCGCGGCCAGACCGACCGCACCCTGCAGCAGCGTGCGCCGGCTCAGTGCTCCTCCGCTCACGTTGAGGGCGCCCCGACGAGTGCGGACGTGCGGTAGGCCCCCAGGATGTCGCTGCGCAACGTGTCGTCGTCGACGGCGGCTGTCGCGCAGTCCCATTCGCGACGGACGGTGCCGCCCTCGCCGATCAGGACGATGCGGTGGCCGAGGACGATCGCCTCGTCGATGTCGTGGGTGACGAGGATGGTGGTGCAGCCGATGTCCTCTGCGACGCCCGCGAGCCAGCGCTGTAGGTCGCCGCGGATCGCGGGATCGAGCGCGCTGAACGGCTCGTCGAGGAGCAGTAGCGTGGGCCGGACCGACACGGCGCGGATCACCGCGACCCGCTGCGCCTGTCCGCCCGAGAGTTCGTCCGGGTACGAGTCGGACACCTCGGAGAGCCCGAAGCGGTCCAGGAGGTCGTCGGCGTACGACGGATCGAAGTCGGAGGCGTTGGCGGCGAATCGGCCGCCCAGGCTGACGTTCTCGCGCACGGTGAGCCACGGCATCAGCAGGGGCTTCTGGAACACCACGCCGGTGCGCGGACGGGCGTCGCCGCTCGGCTCGCCCCAGCCGATCGTGCCGGAGTCGAGCTCGTCGAGCCCGGCGATGATGCGGAGCAGGGTGGACTTACCGCTGCCGCTGCTGCCGACGATTGCGAGGACCTCGCCCTGTGCGACAGCGAGGTTCACGCCGTCGAGCACCGGGCGTCGGCGACCGTGGAAGCTTCTGCGCCCGCCCGCTATCGAGACTGCGAGAGTTCCCACCGCAGTTGTCCTTCCGAGGGTGACTGAATGGGCAGGAACGCGGCCTCGCGGAAGCGGCGGTTGGTCGGGTGCTTGGCGGCGTAGCCGGCACCGCCGCGCAGCGTCGCCTCCAGTCGCGTCGCCGCCACCGCGACGTGCGAACCGTCCAGCCGGAGTTGGATCAGGTCCCGAACCGGGACGTCGTCGATTCGGGCGGCGAAGTCGTACAACCTGTTTCGAAGAGAGCGGTAGTCGTCCGCGAGTGTCGCGTGCTCGTCGGCGAACTCCGCACCGAGCCCCGTCAGCAGGGCCGCGCCCTCGGTGAGCGACGCCCCGGCGATGCCGCTGCAGAACGACGTCTGCAGGGCCAGGAAGGTGGGCCGGATGGATCGGCAGAACGACGTGAGCCCGGTGCTGACGAGCTGCGATTCGGGCACGAACACCCGATCCAGGGCGAGGGACGTCGACGCGGTCGCGCCGAGGGCGAGGAGGTCCGGTGCGGGATTGATGCCGACCCCCGACGTGTCGGCATCGATCACCGCGACGTACGTCGAACCGTCGTCGCCGCGTGCCGGGAACACGATCACGGCGTCGTCGAAGACGTTGGACGCCCAGCGGATCGGACCGCTGACCTCGATACCGCCGTCCACCGCCGTGGCGATCAGGGGGACCTCTCCCAGTCCCGCCGCCTGGCGCAGCCCGGCCGCCATCGCGGTCACCCCGATCGTGGTGCCCGCCGCCAACCGGTCGCGGTACCGGTCCCGCACGCTCGCCGGGCCCCGGTCGACGTACTCGAGGCACATGCGGTGGGCCCATACGCCGAATCCGGCGCTCAGGCTCTCGGCGGAGACGTCCTCGATGACCGCGACCATCTCCGCGAGCGGGCTCTCGCCGAAGCCGAGGTCGAGCAGCCCCAGGGAGCCGAGCAGTGCCACGTCCCGGCGGGTGTCGGTCTCGCCCCGGTCGAGCAGGACGGCTCGGTCGCGCACGGAGGCGCGAACCAGCTCCCGTTCAGGGGCATTCGTGGAATCGGTGGTCGCGGTCATCTGGGGTCTACCGTTCGGTGTCGAGCTCGTGCAGGCGGCTGACGGGGGTGCTGACCACGTCGCGGGCGCGGCGCACGGCATCCTCGTCGGGGGCGTTGTAGAAGCACAGGCACTTGGCGGTGTCCTCGCGGACGTACGTGCGCAGGAAGCTGACCTCGGGGATGTTCGCGTAGAGCGGCGACTTCTCCTTCTTGCGGGTCAGGTAGGTCTCCATGTCGATCTCGGCCGGGATGTCCCATTCGACGAGGTACCCGGCGTCGGGGCGCGCGGCCTTGATCTCCTCGATGTCCGCGCCGACGATCCGAACCAGGTGCGGGCCATCGAGTTCCGCGGCCTGCAGGACGTCGGCGTCGAGCAGCGGCGCGGCGCAACCGTCGAACTCGGTGATCGCGAAGATGCGCTCGCCGCCCTTCGTCACCTGGGTCTCGATCAGCTCGCCGCCGGAGGTCGCGGTGGAGGCGTCGAACTCCTTGATGATCTGCTCGATCTGGTCCCGGCGCTCGGCGCTGGGGGCGATTTCGTACAGGTACAGGGCCTTCGAGGACATGACGGAACCTTCCGGGAGTGGTGGTGGACACCGCCGAGTGGCCGCGCCCGACGGGAGTCGTGCGACGGCGGAGCGAGAAGCCGGGAGACGGCGGGCGCAGACGGGTGTGTTTCGACACCCGTGGCGGGGGCGGGTCCGGGGGTCGCTGAAATCAGCGCATCATGGGGCGACGACAAGCAGCGCCGGCCACCCGCACCAGATCAAGGTGCAGGCGGCGGGTCAGGAAACTGCGGGTCACGGCCAGCAGTCTAGGCATAGACAGACTTGTCTGTCTACTCGTGCGGAAGGGTGCGCGCGGGGTCGCTACGCTGTCCTGGTGTCTCCATCCCTGCAACTGCGGAAATCGACCCGAACCGACGGCCTGTCGCCGGCCGAGCGCCTGCTCGTGACCGCGACGGAACTGTTCGCCGTCAACGGGATCCGCGCCGTCGGGATCGACCGTATCCTCGCCGAGTCCGGGGTCGCGAAGGCCAGTCTGTACTCGTCGTACGGGTCCAAGGACGGGCTAGTGCACGCGTACCTGGACGCGCTCGACTTTCGCGACCGCACCCGCTGGGAGGGGGCCGTGGCGGAGGTGACGACGCCGCTCGACCGGGTCCTCGCCTTCTTCGACCTCGCTGCCGCGTCCGCACCGGTGCGGAACTTCCGGGGATGCCAGTACCTCAACGCCGTCACCGAGTTTCCGGGAGACGCGGTGCCGATGCTCGCGCCGGTACAGGCGCACCGGCAGTGGGTGTTCGCGCGGATCGCCGAGAACCTCGCCGCGGCCGAGATCGCAGACCCGGAGTCCGCGGCGGCACGGATCCAACTGATATACGACGGTGCGCTCGCCGGATCCAAGTTCACGCATTCCGAAGAGCCGATCCTTGTGGGCCGACGGATGGTCGAGGACTTCTTGCGTCCGCTGCGGAACTGACCACGCCGAACCGCCGTACACACCCGGCGTGATGTCGTATCTTTGCTCTGCCGCTCGGCGCCGAGGTCGTCGACTTGCGGTGGGTGCGGTCACCTATGACGGCACCCACCGAAGGGGCGATATGCGTTCGAGGCTCGCGAGTTGCGCCGCTGTTGTCGGCGCCACGGTCATGGCGGTGGCGTTGTCGGCCATGGGCGGCGCACAGGCGGCACCGGACTCGGCTCAGCAGTCCGCGGCTGCTCTGCCGGCCGATCTCGTGGTGGCGCTCCAGCGGGACCTGCACATGACGCCGCAGGAGTATGTGGACCGGGCCGTCGCCGCACAGCGGGTTGCCGACTATGCGAGCGAGCTTCGCCGATCGGATTCCGCCGGCGTCGGTGGCGCGTGGCTCGCGCCTGACGGGACGCCGACTGTCGCGGTCACGACGCAGGCGGCCGCGAACCGCGTGACCGCCGCCGGATACCGCGCCCAGATGGTTCCGCTCTCGACCAGCGGTCTGGAGATGCGGCCGACGGTGCCGAATCGGCGGTCGACACCGCCGCCGAGCTTCCGTGTCGCGACCGGCACGACACCGTCCACGATCGGGGGCGACGCCTACCTCACCTCCGCCCAGCCGATCGTTTCCGCGTCGTCGTATCTCGTCTGCTCGTTCGGGTTCGCCGCGGCCGACACCGCGGGTAATCCGCTGGCGCTCAGTGCCGGTCACTGTGACCCGAACCGTCCCGCGGCCGGGACCTCGAATGCGGCCGGGGTGTACGAGCCGAAGATCGGTGATCTCCGAAACAGCAGGCTGGTGGGCGGTTTCGCGCAGTCGGGCATCGGGGACGAGGGAGGGAACCTGGACTACTCGGTGATCGGGTTGGCCCCCGGCGTCGTCTCGACGACCGGGCTCGGTCAGCCGACGGTCCGAGGCGGGAGCGGCAGTGCTCTCACGATCACCGGCATCGCCGTGCCCGTGGCGGGAGCTCCGGCATGCAAGTCGGGTCAGACCTCCGGCTACACGTGCGGGACGATCGACTTCGCCGACTACGACACCGTTCTGGGCGGCGACGGCGGTGAGAGCTGGAACGTGCGCGGCTTCTCGACCACCGCGTGCACACTCGGTGGCGACAGTGGCGGCGCCATCATCACCGGCACACTCGCACTCGGCATCACCAGTGGGTCGAGCGTCTCCCACTACCGGGACTGTGCGACAGCGGAAGCCGAGAATCCGGAGGGCGTCATGAGCCTCGGCATCCCGATCCATGCCGTCCTGGCCAGGGTGAATCAATCGTCGGACGGGTGTGTCACGCTGCGCACCGCCGAGAACCCGGCGGGCGTCCCCAGCTCCCCGAACTGCGAGATCGAGACGATTCCCGCGCCGACACCGACCCCCACGCCCGCTCCCTCGAGCGGCTCCGGCTCACTGTCGTTCGGTAGCTGAAGCGGCACACGCTATGTGGATGGGCTGGAGCTTGGGAGCCGGAGTTTGCGCACACTCATGGGTCGGGCTCCGACGCTGAAAAGCTTTGAGCCTCGCCGAGTCGCGGACGGTATGTTCCTCGGGAGTGCCTGGCCGGCCGTTTGCGGAAGGAGTGCGAATCGATGATTCTCCCGAAGGTCCGGGACCCGCGTCTGGTGACGATCCGCCGCGGCGGGACTCTGACGGATTCGGATCATCACCTCCTCGCTCTGTGGGCGGCGTCGTGCGCGGAGCACGTTCTCGACTTGTTCGAAGCGGTCCGCCCCGACGACCCGCGGCCCCGTCAGGCGATCGAGGCGGCCCGGGCATGGGTGCGCGGCGAGATCGCGATGATGCAGGCCCG
>Ga0256908_1000755_pt1 | contig 11504 bp, 7 predicted proteins | sample MC6MC0761MT_FD_186331 | JGI IMG/M metagenome (GOLD analysis project Ga0256908, IMG submission 186331) | Metatranscriptome of enriched soil aggregate microbial communities from Iowa State University, Ames, United States - MC6-MC0761-MT... | ecosystem: Environmental > Terrestrial > Soil >... | reverse complement strand
TCCTTTCGCTCCCAGGGATCCGTTTCTAGATCATACAATTGCCATTTTGCTTTTGGATTATTTTTTAAATCGAGTTTAATTGCTTTCCATTGTCCCTCACGTATGGCAACCTGACCACCCTTTTCAGGATACTCAAAGTATAAATATTGGTGTTTTTTCTGGTTTTTTTGTCCCAACCAGGTTGGCAGCAGGGACAGTCCATTGGTATTACCGGGATCCTGTTGGACCAACTGTCCAAAGGTAGCCATCAGGTCATATTGTGCTGAGATGACAGCTGTCTCGGTGTTTGCTTTGATTGTTTTGGGCCAGCGGACGATCAATGGAACTTTAATTCCCCCTTCAAACACATCCATTTTTAATCCTCTGAGTGAATCGACGCTCTTGAAAAAGCGATAGTCTATACCACCGTTGAAACCCGTGCCATTGTCGCTGGAAAACAAGATAATGGTATTGTCGTCCAGCCCCAGGGATTTAATATGTTTCATGATTAGGCCCACTTGATCATCCAGATAAGTGATCATGCCTGCATAGGTAGCTCTTGGATAAGGAGTGGCCGTGTAGCCATCCTGCCCATAGTAAGGATGGTCATGGAAAAGATCTTTATATCGATCCACATATTCCTGGGGTACCTGTAAAGAAAGATGGGGTAGGGTGTACGGAAGATAGAGGAAGAAAGGACTGTTTCGGTTCTTATCAATAAATGCCAATGCCTTCTCCGTCATAATTTCAGGGGCATATTGTTTGCCACTGAATTGCTCAAAATCTTTGGCTGTTGCTTTGGTGGAGTCGAGTGGAATATGCACAAACTTTTCTTTGTTTTGGAGTGGATATTTTTGCTCGTTTTCCCAAAGATGGCTTGGATAGTAATTGTGAGCCTGCTTTTGGTCCAGGTAACCAAAGAAGTAGTCAAATCCCTGTTTGTTGGGACTTCCCGTTGTATTTTGCATGCCTAGCCCCCATTTTCCGATAGCGCCAGTATGATAACCTGCTTTTTTAAATAGGTGAGCCATGGTGTAGGTTCCCTCGGGTAGGGGCATTTGCCCACCTTCCAGGCTATCGGCAAACCCGCCCAATTCATAATTACCCCTGATATAGGACTGACCACCATGTTTACCTGTCAATAACATGCAGCGCGCTGGGGCACAGACTGGTGTACTGGTGTAATGGTTGATAAAACGAAGTCCCTCTTGTGCCAACTTTTGCAGATTGGGGGTTTTGATCAGCTGTTGTCCGTAAGGTTCTGTCTCGGCATAGCCCAAGTCATCCGCATAAAAAAAGATAATATTGGGCAGCTTTTTAGCTGCTTGCTTTTGTTGTGCAAAAAGCATCCCCCATCCCAGTAGGATGAGGGTAAGACCTATTCCTTTTTTCATTTTTTGCGTTCTCCTTCCAACAACTGTTTCAATTCAGTCACTTTTTCAGGATATTTAGCAGCAACGTTGTTTTTTTCTCCGATATCATTTTTGAGGTCGTACAATTGATCTTCCGGAAGATTTCCTGTTTCTGTATCAGTCAATTTCATATAAGCAGTACCGTTGCTTGGTGCAATATATTTCCAGTTGTCTTTGACAATAGCCAAGGTTTGTGCATGTTGGATCATGGTGCTACGTCCTTTGGGATCTTCGCCGGTTAAGGTTTTCAATAAGGCCTTGCTATCTTTTGCTTCATCAGCTTTTAATTTTACCCCTACGAGCTGCGCACTTGTTGCCAACAGATCCATTTGACTGATCAATGCATCGGATACCTTACCTTTGGCTACACCATGTCCACTGACGATAAAAGGCACACGAGTTCCTCCCTCAAAGATACTATATTTACCACCTCTGAGCGGTCCTGCGGGCTGGTGTCCATTAAGCTGGGCTACGGCGCCGTCCACATAGCCGTCATCCAATACCGGACCGTTGTCACTACTGAAAATGATAATGGTGTTTTTGTCCATGCCCAGTAGCTGCAATTGCTGTTGAATCTGTCCGACTGTCCAATCCAATTGAAGAATAGCATCTCCGCGGTAACCGAGCTTACTTTTACCTCTGAATTGTGTGGCGGGCATACGTGGCACGTGGGGTTCCGTTAAACAGAAGTAGAGGAAGAATGGCTTATCCTGATGTTGTGAAATGAAATCTTGTGCTTTATGCAGAAAGGTTGTGGAAACTTCTTCGTCTACCCAGCGTGCACGTGTGCCGCCGCTCATGTAGCCAATCCGTCCGATGCCATTGACAATCGTTTGGTTGTGCCCTTGGCCGGGAGAGGATTGCATTTTGAGTAATTCGGGATGTTCTTTGCCCGTAGGATCGTTGCCTATTTTTTTCTCATAATCGACAAGAATGGGATCGTTTGCTTCAGTGGCGACAACCCGATCATTTTCTAAGAAAACGGTCGGAACACGATCGGCCGTTGCAGGGAAGATAAATGAGTAATCAAAACCAACATCGTTAGGTCCGGGTTTGATGGCTGCATTCCAGTCTTTTTTGACCTCGTTGCCAAGTCCCATATGCCATTTGCCGACAATTGCGGTTGCGTAGCCTGCATTTTTGAATACCTTGGGCAGCGTAATTTTGTCTGTTGGTACTATCAGCTTGGCATCTCCGGGCAGAATGCCAGTACCCGTCTGGCGCCATGGATAGGTACCTGTCATCAAAGCAAAGCGAGATGGGGTACAGGTTGCGGAGGTACTATGTGCATTGGTAAAACGCGTACCGCTGTGCGCTAATTTATCCAAGTTTGGGGTTTCAATCTGTTGGGCTCCATAGCTGCTCAAATCACCAAAACCAAGATCATCCGCATAGATATAGATAACGTTTGGTTTATTCAGTTTTTGTGCAAATGAAGTCAGCGGAAGTGTCATCGCCAGACTCGAAGAAAGTAGGATCGTAAGAGATAGGGTCTTTTTCATATTGTGCAAATACGTTGATAGGGTGTCGTCTTTTTGTTGACGACACCCAATATACTATTTTAAATTTGGATTGATATCAATTTCACTTTGGGGAATTGGCCAGTGATTATCCTGGCCTGCTCTAAAGGATTTTTTGGTTACATACCAGCGACTATAACTGTCTCTGCTACTACCTGCTTTCACGCGGATATTTTTGGCATTGGGAAATGCGGCGCCATAGAAATCACCATTTAAAACATCTTTTGCTGTGTCCCAGCGTAAAAGATCCCAATAGCGGATACCTTCTAAGGCTAGTTCCACACGTCTTTCATTGCGTAATGCCGTCCGGACTGTAGCCGCATTTGCGACAGCGACAGGAGGCATATTGACACTGCTACGTCGGCGAACTGCATTGATGGTTTTATCCAACAGCTCAGCTGTCAGGGGATCACCATTTTCGAGTTTGGCTTCAAGATAGCTCAATAGCACCTCGGCATAGCGAATAATGGGAAGATCTGTTCCGGAATTCTGTAAATTTCCGCTAAAATTTTCAGCGTTAAATTTACGAAGACCATAACCCGTGCGTGTTGCTTGCTTGGTGGTTGTGAGCTGGTCAATGGACAGGGTTGAGTCTGGATGCGAGGTATACCGGAGATTTTTGAATAGGTCCCCGTTGCTGATGACCGTAAATCCTAGTCTCGGATCCCGATTTTGGGTAATATTCTGTGCGTTATATCTTGGATCAGTATAGAAAAAAGCCGTTCCATCCGTAAAGGTATAGCTCTCCACTAAGCTTCCCAATGGACAATGGAGATGCCAGCCACCGGCTATTGCTGGAAAATTATGTTGAAACATACCATTTCCGGCAAGGTCTACAAGGTATTGTGTCGCAAAAATGATTTCTTTACTGGATTCATTACTGCCATCGAAAAGACTTGTATAGTTGGGATCAATACTATTTTCATTGGCATTGATGATATTTTCGTAGGTCTTAATTGCTGCGGCGTAAGATTTTTCGGCTAATTGTAGACGCCCCAGAAATGCATAAGCGGCTTGTTTCGTCGCGCGACCCCGTTCTGCTGCGGGTAATTTACCATAGCTTGGAAGATCATTTGCGGCTTCCTGCAACTCACGTTCGACAAAGGCAACCAATTCCTGCTTTTTATTTTTGATGACATGATTGGCTTCGTCAGGTGTTAAAGTTTTGGTCACCAAAGGGGCATCCCCCCAATACTGTGATAGGTAGAAGTATTGACAGGCGCGAATAAAACGTGCTTCAGCCTTAAAGCGGGTCAGAAGTTCGGGTGAAATCGGTGTTTTATCTACGTTCTCTAAAAAGAAATTCGCACGGGCGATCCGTTTGTAGGAGAGCGTCCAATAGTCAGACAGTATACCGATATTATTGGTGAGTGTGCCATCGGACAATTTATTGAAGGCTGAATTATCTCCGCGGCGGTCATAAGCATTATCAGAGGCAAACTCAAGGTAAAGCAAACCATGGTAGGACCACCAGTCTGAGGGGCTAAACTCGGCCTGGCTATTCATCTGTATCTCACCTTTGTAAAGGCCTGTGATTGCAAGCCGTGCATTAGTCTCGCTGCTCCAGAATGTATCATTGGCAAATCTATCCAGCGGGTTTGTATCCAATTGTTTTTTGCAGCTCATGGTTAGACTGGAGGCAAAAAATATACAAAGGACCAGTTTTATATTTTTATAGGTTATACGTTTCATGTTATGGTTATGAATTGATTTAAAAACTAAGATTTACGCCGAACGTGAAATTGCGCATAATGGGGTAGTATGCCCCACTTGAATTGATCTCCGGATCCCAACCTTTTCTGTACTTGCTGCTCGTAAATATATTCTCGGCATTTGCATAGATGCGTAGGCCTGACAATTTCCATTTAGTAAGCAGGTTTTTGGGAATGGCATAACCCAATTGTACATTTTTTAAACGGATATAGCTGGCATTCAACAACCAATAGTCCGATAATTGTGTATTGGGGCTTCCGGTATTTGGTAATTGTTCAAATCTTGGGTACACGGCATTTCGATCTGGATTTGCGGTAGTCCATCTGCCATCGGCTTGCCAACGTTGGATATTCCCATTTTGGTTTAGTGCAAATCCAGCATAGTTATTTAATAAACCCTGTACACCACTTACACCCTGGAGTAGGAGACCAAGGTCAAAGCCCTTGTAATTAAATCCAAGATTTATTCCATAGGTATATTTTGGGATACGGGATCCGATAACCGTTCGGTCATAAGTTGCATCCACCTTACCATCAGGGACACCGTCCGGTCCACTGATATCCTTGTATCGGATATCGCCAGGTTGTGACAGTGGATTAATACTTTTTTGGTCAGCCCAAGATGTCACATCAGCAGCATCAACAAATAAACCGTCGGTCTGATAGCCATAATAAGCCTGTATCGGATAGCCGATAAACAAATCGGATCCATTACCAACCATACCGTTGGCCTGGTTGATATTACCAATCCCCAAATCGACTACCTTATTCTTGACTGTGGAGAAGTTCAGATTGACGTTATAGGAGAATTCATTGATCTTATTTTGATGACCTAAAGTAAATTCCCAGCCAGTATTTCTAAGTTTTCCAGAGTTTTGTATACCAACTTCAAAGCCTAATACCTTTGATACGCTAGAGTTGGGGCTGACTAAAATATCGTAGGTAAAACGATTATAATAGGTGCTGCTAAAGGTCAATAGATTTTTAAATAATGCGATTTCGAGCCCGGCATCGGCTGTTCGGGTGGATTCCCAGCGTAAGTTTGGGTCTACAATCTTTACACGGGCTACCCCAGGTGATATACTATTTCCGAAAGGATAATTGTAACCCGTATTCAAGATATTTTGGTAGGGATAATTTGACACTACTCTTGAGGTAAGATTCTCGACAATATTCTGATTGCCTAAAACACCATAGGAGCCTTTTAATTTCAACTCAGTAATCCAGTCAAATTTATCTTTTATAAAAGCTTCTTCACTGATCAGCCAACCCGCAGCAAGTGAAGGAAAAATAGCATACCGTTTACTTGTAGGAAAGCGGGATGAACCATCGTATCGAATCACGCCTTCTAAGAGGTATTTTTTTGCGTAATTGTACTGAACCCGGCCAAAAAGCGATTCCAATGCCCATTCGGTTGCCGAACCCGAGTTGGTTTGTCCATTTGGCGAACCAATATTTAATTCTGTAAGCTCATTGCTCGGGAAGTTTTGACGATATGCGGTAAGTCCTTCACTATAACCTTTTTCAAAGGAATAACCGGCAAGGATTTTAACAGAATGGTCGTTGAATGATTTGGTATAATCGGCTAATGCCTGAAAGGTTTTATATGTCGTATAGGGAGCGCTCTGTTCTAGTGTAGAAGGAGCAAGGGTAATGGAGCTATTAATGCGCTGTGCTGCACGAAACAGTTTGGAACGACCATTGGTCTGGGTATAACCACCAATTGCCGAGAGTGTCAGATCCGAAATTGGATTCCAGTCAAAGCGTGCATTTCCGGAGATATCGGACACTTTCTCTCTGTAAAATGATTCGCTTTCAAGAAAAGAGACTGGTGTTCCTTTTAGGTTATTTCCGGCTCCCCAGTCGCCATTGCTCATACGGATCGGAAATGTTGCGGGATAACGGATAACCTGGGAGATAATATCAGTCATTCGCCAAAAATCAAGTGTTGCCGGTGCTGCGGGTTCGTCGGTGTCGGTCTGTATCGCCGACACTCTTGTCGTTAATTTAAGTTTATCACTCAACTTGGAAATCAGATTGAGTCGAACATTGTATTTATTAAAGTTGTTTTTGATGACAATACCTTTCTGATTGAGGAATCCGGCAGAGAGGGTATACTGTATCTTTTCGGTTGTATTGGAAATATTCAGGTTATGTCCGGTCTGGGCTGCCTGCGATTTAAATGTGCTACCAATATAATCGCTATTGGGGTAATTGTCAGGATCAGATCCGTCCTTATATTTCTGAATTTGTTCTTCGGTATAACCACCGCCACCGGTTGTGGTTTCGTCGATGAGGCTGGCATATTCCCAGGAGTTGACAAACTCGGGAAAGGCGGTTGGTTTTTGAATGCCAAAATATCCGCTATAATTAACGGCTAATTTTCCGGCTGTTGACCCTGTTTTGGTGGTGACCAAAATAACGCCATTGGCGGCTCTGGCACCATATATTGCTGCTGATGAGGCATCTTTCAAAACAGAGATGGAGGCTACATCATTGGGGTCGATATCATTGAATGAACTGGTTGGAATACCGTCGACCAGTATAAAGGCATCGGTGGTGGCACCGAAAGAGCCCACACCTCTTATCTGTATGCTATTGTTGGCCGCACCGGGTTGCCCCGAACGTTGGATCACTGTCACACCAGGCATCTGTCCCGTTAGTGCCTGCGCAAGTTGTGGAACCGTTCGTTTGGCAAGCTGCTTACCATCAATCTGCGAGACCGAACCGATCAATTCCTTCTTTTTCGTAGCGCCATAGCCCACGATCACCACCTCTTCCAAGGCATCAATCTGTTGATTAAGTGTAATATCAAGATAGATTTGTGTATTTAAGGGAATTTCTTTCTGCTGAAATCCAATCATCTTAACAACAAGTATGGCATTGCGATCATTGACATCCAGCTGAAAATTTCCACTGGCATCTGTTGTGGTCGCTTTGCTTGTTCCTTTGAGTGTAATTGTCGCTCCAGAGATTGGCTGCCCCTGGTTGTCATGGACATTTCCCTTTACGGTCCTTGTCTGCAACATAAACGCATAGTTTGTTGGACTAATGACAGCTGAGTTATTTGCTCTTACTGCGGTGACGACAAGCATATTGTCTTTGAAACTCCAGCTAATGGGTTTGTCTTTCAACAGTACTGACATCGCTTTTTCTAAAGGCATATTCTTTACATGCCCCTCAATTTTTATTTCGGCGAGTTCCTTACCATTTAACAGAAAGGGAACACCGCTCTGCTTTTGGATGGTTCGCAGAACCTGTATAAGCGATGTTTTGTTTGCATCTATGGTAATAGATTGTGCGTATCCAGCTGCTGAGAGTTTGACAACACATGCAAGCGTAAAAAAGGCGCTAAGCTTCATTTTGGTCTTCCATTGTTTGGGTATGTCCATAGCTATAGCTTTTCTATGAACAAGAAATTTAAAATTCATAAATTTGTTGAATTAGGGATATAATCTGTTTGTAAACTGATTGAGTGAATCGGTCAAAAATGGAGATCGCTAATGTATTGGCCGATTAATGTTGGAAGCATTATTCGGCTTTTTTTTTAGCGACTCTGATTAGCTTCGTTAAGTTGGCTTTTTCATCTGTATAATTTAGTTTTTGGTTATATAATGGGTTAATTGGATACGATGAGCTTACGAACACCATCTTCCTGGATCAATTCAAACTGGATATTACTTCTTTTTAAAATTTCCAATACCGCGGATAAGCTTTTTGTCCGCTGAATTTCACCGTATAAATAGGTCTCTTTGATGTTATTTTTATAAATAATCTGGAGATCATACCATTGACCAATTGCCTGTAGGGCGGTATGGAGATCTGTCTCATTGAAATAGAATTTATTGTCAATCCAGGCAATGTAATTCTGTGGGTCTACGCTTTTTTGTGAAAGGCGTCCCGATGAGAGGGTGGCCTGTTGATTGGGTTTGAGCTGTATTTGCTGTCCATTGGCTGATAAATTGATCGAACCTTCGACAAGTGTCGTACTGCTTTTTTGTTTTGAATAGGTGTTGACATTAAATTCGGTACCTGTTACTTCAATCAATTGGCCATTGGACTTTACACGGAAGGGAACTTTTCTATTTTTAGCGATTTTAAAATAAGCTTCCCCATCTACTTCAACAAGGCGTTGGTCTTGTGCGAATTGCAAGGGGTATTTGAATGATGTCTTTGCATTAAGAGTAACCTCTGATCCATCTGCCAGGGTAATTTGGAGCATGCTGCCAGCTGGTGTATTGACCGTCGCAATCAAATCAGTATTTGGAACTGTCGATTGAATAAGACTCCCATCGGCATATTTCAAGCCACCAGATGTGACCAATGCGCCTTTTCCATTGTCCAGTTGGATTACTTTTCCGTTCGAGAGCCGTATTTCAGCATGATTGTTCGGTAATTCGACATCATGTAGGACGATTCTATTGGTATTGGGCGCCGAAGGCTTCCAAATAAATTGATAGATTAATCCCGCAAGAACAACACAAAATAGAGCTGCGGCATAAGGCATAAGTCGCCTGATCCTGTTGATACGAATAGGTTTCTCTTGTGCATGGATTGTTGCCAGGGTTTTTGTTTTGAGGCGTTCAGACCAGTCTGTTGCATCAGATTCCTCCAGTGAGATCCGCTGTCTCAAATCCCGTACAAGATCTTCTTTTTGCAACAGATCATCAAGATAAATGCCATGCGCAGGAGATTCGGCTAACCAGGAGGACAACGCATTTTTTTCCATAGGCGATAAATTGCCCTTTATGCATTTTACAATCAGTTGCTTGATATCTTCTGTTAGCCTCATGGTTTATAATTTTAGATAGATACGTAGCATGGATAGGAAATCTTAGTAAAAAAATAAAAATTTTGTATTAACTGTTCGAATAGGATAAATCTTGTCTGCAAATAGTTAAATATGAGTTCTGTATCTGCGAATGTTTGTTGTTGCTTTTTATTTTTTGGATTAGTTTGCACCTTTAGGAAAAGTTTATCTTTTGTACCAATCTGTTGTTCTAAAGGATAAAGAACAAAAGCATGCATAGAAGGGTTATGAACGTAGTATGAAAAAACAATTGGCTTATATCTTCTTAAGAATTACAGGGTTCAGTGTCCTGACAACCTTTATCTTGACGGCGATACTTCAGGCAAATAATGAAGCTGCAAAACGGGCCCGTTGCTATATGCCTTTGTTTACTGAATTGCTACTATCATTTTTTGTTTTATTCATTTGCCTGCTTACATTGGGGATCTTTCTGAATAACAATTCACGTTTTAGAAGCCGCCGCCTTTGCGTATTCTTATCTTTTACCTTGTTGCCTTTTGTGGCCATTGTGTTATTCACCTATCTAATTATAATGAAGGATGGTATGCCAAGTTTACTCGGCCTCTTACATATACTAGCTACATTGGTACCGGTCTGCAGTTTGATTTTATGGGAGCATTATAAATTTAATAGATCATTAAGCAACGGAAACTGAAAGAGGTCCCTTATGTGGTCATCTTGAAGTAACAACATAAAGGACCTTTCAGTATTTAATTTCGGAGATTGATAACGGTAACTGCGACTAGGATAAGTAATATACCTGCCCACTGAATTCCAGAAACAGCCTCATGGAGTAATAAAACTGCGGAGATGATGGAGACTGGAATCTCTAGGCTTGAGATGATATTTCCCAAAGCAATACCGGTCTTAGGGATTCCTCGAGTAAAGAATAGCGGCGGTAGAATTGTACCAAACAAAGCAATGATCAATCCCCAGGGCAGGGCACGTAGTGTCATTTGTTGGACGATATGTACATTCCAGAAAACGATAATCAGGAAAAGTCCTCCGAGTACTAAAAACTGGCTTCGAACAGGACTCGGCAGCTGATTGGCAATATTGCTGGATGAGAAAATGGCGATGGCATAACTGATACCGGCACCGAATCCCAATACAAGACCTCTACTGTCCAAGATCTTTGTTTCCTGAAAGATATTGGTTGAAAGAGCTGTTCCCAACAGTACAATAAGGACTCCAATGATCTTTGCTCTTGAGGGAATTTGTTTCCTGATCAGCGCCTCGACGATTAGACTTATCCAAATAGATTGCATGAGTAGAATAATTCCTACAGAGACAGGGATATATTGTATGGCAAGGTAATACAATGTTGAGGTCAGGCCCAGGGATGTTCCCCAAGCAATTAGTTTTAATTTTGCAGCAAAGTTTGGTGGTTGTGGTACTGTTTTTTTTGATCGGGAAAAATAATTGAAAGCCAGTAGAAATAGAAAGCCGATCAAGAATTGCAAGAAGGTCAATACACTGGTATGGATATCCAGTTGATTGGCGAATTTGACTATGGTCGCTAATAGGCCGTAGCTGCAAGCACCAGCGGCGACGTAGAGAATAGATTTATAATCCTTCATATCCAAAATACTGATGAAATAAGATCAATTGATTGGCTAGGGATTTGCTCCAATATGCTGTATCGTGTCCACCCGGAGACTCAATATAAAGATGTTCAATATTTTGTGCAGTTAACTGCTGGTGTAGCGATCGGTTCATCTCCAGCATTTGGACATCTTCGGTTCCACAATCCAAAATATAATGTTGCCCGCTATGGGCCATTTTATCCACATTGTTATAGATCCGAAAACTTGGAGATAAATCTTTTAGTTCCCCAAGCACCCTGTCCACTTGGTAGCCTTGATATCCTTTCCCAAAGCGATTAAAGTCAATGGCACCACAGGAGCTTCCGACGATTGAAAAGACTTGGGGATAGGCAACACCGATATGTAATGCACCATATCCACCCATACTCCATCCGAGCAAACCTCGCGAAGTTTTATTTGCTTGTGTGGGGTAGTTGTGGTCGATATAGCCAACCAGCTCCTCTGCGATAAATGTTGTGTATTGT
>Ga0256908_1000753_pt1 | contig 11568 bp, 7 predicted proteins | sample MC6MC0761MT_FD_186331 | JGI IMG/M metagenome (GOLD analysis project Ga0256908, IMG submission 186331) | Metatranscriptome of enriched soil aggregate microbial communities from Iowa State University, Ames, United States - MC6-MC0761-MT... | ecosystem: Environmental > Terrestrial > Soil >... | reverse complement strand
GTTGGGATCCCCTTAGAGCAGCTTCTGTGCGGCCAGGAAGTCGACCAGCTTGATGCCGGCGTCGCCTTCGTCTGTGATGATGGTGCCCGCGGTCCGGGGCGGACGCGCATCAGCCGATTCCACCACTGTCCAGGAACCGGCCAGGCCGACCTGGGAGGCGTCCAGCCCAATGTCGGACAGCGTCAGGGAAGTGATCTTCTTCTTCTTGGCCGCCAGGATGCCTTTGAAGTTGGGGTAACGGGGTTCGTTGATCTGGTCCGTGACCGAAACCACGGCCGGAAGGTCCGCTTCGACTGTCTCCGAAAAATGGCCGGCGTCACGGCGAGCGCGGACCTGGCCGCCCGTCACTTCCAGGCTTGATGCGAATGTCACCTGTGGGTACGACAACCGCTCGGCCAGCTGGGCCGGAACCAGTGAAGTCTCGCCATCGGTCGATGCCATGCCCGTGAGGACGAGGTCCACAGGGCGGCCGTCAGCCGAAAGGTGGCCGATTGCAGCGGCAAGGGCCAGCGACGTGGCCGCAGCATCCGAGCCCGCCAACGCGTCATCGCTCAGGTGAACACCCGAATACGCGCCGATCTGAAGGGATTTCTTCACGGCATTGACGGCCCCCGAAGGACCCATGCTCAGGGCAATGACCTCATTACCGGCTTTGGGACCGCCACGCTCTTCTGCGAGCTGCAGCGCGGCCTCGAGGGCGTACTCGTCCAATTCGGACAGGATGCTCTCATCACGGTCGGTTGTGTTGTCTGGGCCGGTGATGTGCCGGTCGAACTGCGCGTCCGGGACGTGCTTGACCAGAACGACAATCTTCAATGTCTCTTCCACTGTCTTCGAAGCAGCCTTCCATGCTTGTGGACGGCCAACCGCAGAAGCGTGGCCGTGAATTGCCCAGCGCGTGGGCTCGTCCTAGCTAAGCATATTGCCCGCAGAATTCCACTCCCAGCGTTAACCCCTGTTGCGGGCCACCGGGCCGGGTACGACGACGAAGCGGGCAACACCCCAAGAGGTGCGGCCCGCCGTCGTACTTCCGTGCTTCGCGCTGTTGCTGCGCGGCGCCAACTGCTGGGCGGCGCCTACTGCTGGGCAGCGTCGAGGGTAACCTCGACTTCCTGCGACTGGCCGCCGCGGAGGATGGTCACCTTCACCTTGGCTCCGGCCGGCTGTTCCCGGACCGCTGCAGTCAGCTGGTTGGGGTCGCTGACGGTGTAGTCGCCGAACTTGGTAACGACGTCGCCCACCTTGAGCCCAGCCTTCGCTGCGGCCGAGCCGGACGTCACCGAAGCAACCTCGGCACCCACCGAGAAGCTCGAGTCACTGCCGGTGGAAGACTTGGCCCGCACCGACACGCCGAACTGGCCGTGGCTGGCCTTGCCGGTGTCGATGATCTCCTGTGCCACGCGCTTGGCATGGTTGATCGGGATGCTGAAGCCCACGCCGATATTGCCGCTGGACGAATCGGACGTGCCACTGCCAGCGGAGGCGATGGCGACGTTCACGCCGATGATTTCACCCTTGCTGTTCACCAAGGCACCGCCGGAGTTACCCGGGTTGATCGCGGCGTCAGTCTGGATCACGTTGATGGAGATGGATCCCTCGTTCGCCGTGGACTGGCTCTGGCCACCGCCTGGAGGGGCGAACTGGAAGCCCTGGTCACCGCCCTGCGAGTTGTCTGTGCCCTCCTTCGGAGCGGCCGACGAAGCAACGCTGATGGTCCGGTTCAGGGTCGAAACGATGCCGTCCGTGACCGTCCCGGTCAGGCCCAGCGGCGAACCGATGGCGACGGCGGTGTCCCCCACGTTGATCTTTGAAGAATCACCCAACGATGCGGGAACCAGGCCCGACGCGTTGTCCACCTTGATGACGGCGAGATCAGACAAAGGGTCCGTTCCTACTACAGTGCCCTTGAGCACCTTGCCATCGCTGGTCCGGACCTCGATCGCCGCGTTCGACGTCGCCCCATCCAGCGTTACCACGTGGGTGTTGGTCAGGATGTGGCCCTGGTCGTCGAGGATGATGCCGGAGCCGGTACCGCCTTCGTTGCCACTGGTTGCCTTGATGGTTACCACGCTGGGCGAGGCCTTGGCTGCTGCGGCGGTGATGACGTTGACGTCGTCCTTGTTGTTCACGATGACCGTGCTGGACTGGCTTCCGGTCGCGGCCGCCGGAGAGTTGTTGTTGTCCCACAACGCGTTGCTGCCTGCCACTACCCCGCCGCCAATCAGGCCAGCAGCGAGCATGCTCGCCACCAGTGTCCCGACGCCGAAAGCCGGCTTGCGCTTGGTGGCGACTGCTGACGAGTGCCCCGGCGTGTGTTGAGATCCCGGCCCCTGCTGGGGTCCCTGGGCACTGCTGAAATGCGAACCCGGATTGTTGGCTTGGCCACCGCCGTAGAACGGCTGCTGCGAGGGGTACGCAGGACGCTGCGTCGAATCCTGCGGCTGGGCAGAAGGCTGAGCCGCTTGGGCTGGACCTTGCTGCGGGGCGCCGTAGTAGTGGGGGTTCGGTGCCGGCGGCTGGTGCTGTCCGGCCGGCGGCTGATATGCCGGAATGGGAGTTGTCGGCTGAGCTGGGCCCTGGGCCGATCCGGCCTGCCCTGAAGTCCAGGCAGGCTGCTGCTGGGTAGCGTTGGCATCGTTGTGCTCGCCCGAAGTGGCCCGCGGCTCTGACGGCTCACGGTTCTCTGGTGCGGTGCCCTGCGCTGGGTTCTCCGTCATGGGTCTTCCTTTCGTCCTCGTCTTCATCAACTATGTACCCATTTACTGGAACAAAAGCGGACGTTCGCTGGGAGCTTCCTGAAAGGGCAGGACGACCGGTCCGGGGTTCCCTGGTTTGCCCTCAACGGGTCAACAACCCTGCTTTCTCCTATATTTCGCTGGTGGCATATTCACCGCTGTGGACGGGCTATGGGGTGCACCATAGAATCAAGAGGAATTGCCACAGCGACCTGCGGCTTTACACCATGCGTGGGGGCGCTGAGCATTCTGTGACGATTGGTACGCCTTGTTCCAGTCGCAGACGTGCTGAAGGGTTGCACATGCGGTCAATATTTAAACGCGTACTCGGTGTTATGGGCGTGGCTGGACTGTTGGCCCTCCCGGCCGGCGCGGCTTTTGCTGCCGATCCCGTGACGATACCGTCCGGACAGAACATCGTCGATGACGCCAATGTCCTGGGAAGCCGAAAAGGCGAAGTTCAGGACGCCATCCAAAAGACACTTAAGGACCACAAGTACAACCTGTACGTGGTGACGGTGGACTCGTTCACGAATCCTTCGGATCCCAAGGCGTGGACAAAGGCCGTTGCCGACAACAGGGGCATGGGCAAACCGGACGCCATTCTCGCGATCTCCACGGCTGGCCAGTACAACTTCGCCCTGAACTCCGGGAGCGCCATTTACTCCAAGCAATCCGCCATCGCACAGAACGCCGTGGTACCGAACCTCGCCGGAGGCAAGAAGGACTATGCCCAGGCCGCGATCGATACTGCAGCCGCTATAGGTGATGCAGCCGGCGGTGGCAGTGGAACTGTGCCCAGCGGTAACGCAGGGGTCGGCGTCCTGGTTGGCGTCGGCGTCGTAGCGGCGGGCGGTGCCGGCACGTACCTCTACCTCCGGAACCGCCGCAAGAAAGCCGGTACCAAGGCGGTCAGTGCAAGTTACGGTCCGCAGGGCGAACAGCTTGACCCACTGGCGGGCCTCAGCATTCCGGAGCTGAGGCAGAAGAGCGGTTCGCTGCTGATTGAAGCCGATGACGCCATCAAGTCCAGCGAGCAGGAACTCGGCTTCGCCCAGGCACAGTATGGCGACTCCGCGATTGGCAACTTCACCAAGGCCTTGGAAGAGGCCAAGAACCACATGACTGAGTCGTTCAAGTTGCAGCAACAGCTCGACGACCATATTCCCGACACTGAAGAGCAGCAACGGACCTGGCTTGGAGAGATCATTCGCCGTTCCGAGGCAGCGTTGGCGTCCCTCCGCGACCAAAAAGCCGACTTCGACTCGCTGCGGGAGTTGGAGAAAAACGCTCCGCAGGCTTTGGCCGCCGTCAATTCCGGCGCCAAGGAGGCAGATTCCAGGATTGCCAGCGCTGAGCAGTCGCTTGAAAGCCTTCGCGCGAAGTACGCCGAGTCCGCCCTGACGCAGGTATCGGATAACATCCTCCAGGCCAAGGAGCGGCTCGCCTTCGTGCAGAACGCCGCAACGGCCGCGCAGGAGAAGTTGGCTGCAGGCGAGAACAGCCTCGCCGCCGTCGCTGTTCGCGCCGCAGAGGAAAGCCTGCACCAAACCAACGTGTTGATTGACGCCATTTCGAAGACAGCCGGAAGCCTCGACGAGGCCCGCTCCTCCCTCGAAGGTGCAGTCGCGGAAACCAGCCAGGACCTCGCCCAGGCCAGGGCCATGATCCAGTCCGGGGAACATCCTGAACTCGCAGGACCCGTTGCCGGTGTCGAAGCCGCCTTGGCGCAGGTGAAAACCGAGATACAAGGCGGAAAGATCGATCCCATTGCAACACTCAGCCGCGTTGAGTCTGCGCACCAGGCGCTGGACCAGTCCCTGTCCGGCATTCGGGACCAGCAGGAGCAAGCGCGCCGCGCACAGGCCTCGCTGCAGCAGACCATCATGGCCGCGCAGGCCCAGATCAGCGCAACGTCTGACTACATTACGGCCAGGCGTGGCGGCGTGGGCACGGAGGCGCGCACACGTCTGGCCGAGGCCCAGCGAAACCTGGATTACGCCCTGTCGATCTCCCGGAATGATCCAGTTACGGCCCTCACCTACGCCCAACAGGCCCATTCACTCGCTGCCCAGGCAGCCCAACTTGCCCAGTCGGACGTCGACCAGTTCGGCTACGCGGACCAGGGTTACGGCCGTGGAGGCATGTTCGGCGGTGGCGGAGGCGGAGGAGGCGGCCTCGGAGGAGCCATCCTCGGCGGGATTCTCATCAACTCCATCCTCAACGGCGGCGGAGGTGGCTGGGGCGGTGGCCACAACGACGGCGGGGGCGGCGGAGGTTTCTTCGGCGGCGACTCGGGCGGTGGCGACTTCGGTGGCGGTGGCGGCGACTTCGGTGGCGGCGATTCCGGCAGCTTCTAGACCTACAAACTAAGCGGGGTCCGTGCCCCAAATAGAAGCGGTACAACAACTGATCACTGATTTCAGTGGGCATTCACTGAGCAGGACGAAAGGCAACACCATGGTTAAGCAGTCCATTTTCGGTCGGATCTCCCAGCTGGCAAAGGCCAACATCAACGCCTTGCTCGACCAGGCAGAGGACCCTCAGAAAATGCTGGACCAGATGGTCCGCGACTACACGAACAACATTGCCGAGGCCGAGTCAGCGGTGGCCCAGACCATCGGCAATCTTCGGATGCTGCAGGCGGACTACAACGAGGACATCAAGAACGCCCAGGACTGGGGCAACAAGGCACTCGCCGCATCACGCAAGGCAGACGAATACCGCGCTGCTGGTGACGCCGCGGACGCCCAGAAGTTCGACAACCTCGCCAAGGTGGCCATCCAGCGACAGATGGCTGCCGAATCCGAGGCACGGACGGCAGAGCCAAGCATCGCTTCCCAGACCGAGGTTGTGGACAAGCTCAAGACCGGTCTTGACCAGATGAAGAACAAGCTCAACCAGCTGACCGCCAAGCGGAATGAACTCGTTGCTCGTTCGAAGACCGCCGCTGCCCAGTCACAGGTACACGATGCCCTTAAGAGCATCGACATCATGGACCCCACCAGCGAAGTAGGCCGCTTCGAAGAGAAGATCCGCCGCGAAGAGGCCAAGGTCCTCGGCCAGCAGGAGCTTGCCAGCTCCAGCCTTGACGCACAGTTCAACCAGTTGGAGGACCTGGGCGAGCAGACCGAAATCGAGGCCCGCCTCGCAGCCCTCAAGTCAGGCGGCGCCAAGCCTGCCATCGGCGCTGGCACCCCCGCCTCGAGCGGATCGACCGTCGACGAAGCCGACTTCGACAAGCTCTAGGAAGCCGCCGGCACATTCATTCCGGCACCATACTGAACCCTAGGAGTGGGTGGGAACCGTACACGGATCCCACCCACTTTTTTGTCGCCCCATTGTGGGCCTGCGGTGCAACTAGGCGGCGGGCAGCGGTTGGTCCTGGCCTGGGCTGACGTCCGTTGCCACTTCCGCCCGGATTTCAAAACCTTTCGGGTGGAAGTAGGTCACCGTGCACTCCAGGACCTCGCCGTGGGGTCCGAGCGTGGTCCGTTCCAAGCGAGGGACCAGGGGAAACCCGCGTACGTTCAACGCGTCAGCGAGATGGTCCGGCGGTGCATGCATGGTTACCGTGATTTCGGCCCGCTGCAGTGGCTTCAGGGTCCTGTCCTGGATGACCTGGTAAATCGAGTTTCGTTCCGCATCAGCAAGGCTGATGTGGCGTCCAATGTGCGACGGTATGAATATTTCAGCGATAGCGTATGGCCAGCCCGCACTTGAGTACGAGCGACGAATGACCAGGACAAGATTATCGTCGGAAACCAGCTTGGCCGGCACCGACTGGTCCTTTTCCATCCACTTGTATTCGATGAGTCCCTTGACGGTCTTCATCCCGGCCGCTGTAAACGTCTCCATGAAGGGGGCCAGGCGATTAAGCATCTTGACCGGTCGTTGGGCCATCACGAATGTCCCCTTGCCCTGCCTGCGGATCAGGAGACCCTTGACCACGAGCTTTTCTATGGCTTTGCGGACCGTGGTACGGCTGATCCCGTACTCCACCATGAGGGACTCTTCCGTGGGTATTCGGGCCCCCGGTTCCAGACGGCTGACCTGTTCCGTCAGGACATCGGCCACCTGCTGGTAGACGGCCACAGGGCTGTCCCGTTGAAGGAGCCGACGCTCAAGGTCAGGGTGGGGGTCTTCATTGACCAACGGGGCCGTCTCCTCTGTTCCTGGCGCAGTCTGGGATTCGTCAGGCGGCAAAGTGTTCATTGCGCAGCCAGTCGGCTTCGATGCTAGCATCGGTGGCCCAATCAGCCCTTAAAGCAAAAGATCCGGACCAGTATTACTGATCCGGATCTTTCTCCAGTTGCGGGGACAGGATTTGAACCTGTGACCTCTGGGTTATGAGCCCAGCGAGCTACCGAACTGCTCCACCCCGCGTCGCAAGAACAACATTACCGTCCGGTGAATGGCAGACCAAATCCTGGCTACGTGATCTGCATCTCCCTGAACAAGCGAGGGCCGGTGCCGACCCCAAAAGGGGCTGGCACCGGCCCTCGCCGTACGCGCTGCTCTTAGCTACTGGGCGAAGGCGACGGGGTCGCACTCGGAGTAGCTCCCGGCGTCGTGGTTGGTGCAGGAGTGGCACCCAAGCGGTTTTCTGCGTCCACGGCCCTCTTCAGCGCCTCGGAGAGCTTGGTTTGCTGGGCACCATATCCGGCAAAGTCGCCCTTGGCCAAGGCTGCCTGACCGTCCTGGATGGCCTTGTTGGCATCATCCAGGGCTGCCTTCAGGTCCGCTTTCGCGTCGCTGGGGCCCGCAGGGGGCGTGGTGGTGCCCGGAGGAGCAGTGGGCGTCTGTCCATTGTTTGCGACATCGCCCGCCGAAGCGCCGGAGTCTCCGCCGAACAGCTGGTTGAGTGCCTCATCCAGTGTGGGCGCGAAGCCAATCTTGTCACCGAACGCAACCAGGACACGCTGGAGCGTTGGGTAGGACGTCTCACCTGTCGACTTCAGGTAGACCGGCTGAACGTAGAGCAGGCCGCCACCCACTGGCAGGGTCAGCAGGTTGCCGTTCAACACATCCGAAGCGCCCTGGCGCAGGAGGTTCAAAGCCTGGGACACGGTGGGGTCCGAGTTGAACTTGTTCTGTGCTTGTCCCGGGCCGGGTACCTGCGTATCGGTAGGAAGCTGCAGGAGCCTTAGCTGCCCGTAACTGTCCGCCTTTACGCCCTTGACGTTTCCGGCGTCAGAGTCGGCTGCCAAGAACCCGTAAAGGATGTTCCTGGCGCTGCCGTTGACCGTCTGCGGGATGAACGAGGACGTCAGTTGGAAAGCGGGCTTGTCCTGATCCGGCATCTTCAACGACATGTAGAAAGGTGGTTGCTTGACGGCTTCCGAAACGGTGGGATCGTTCGGGACGCTCCAGGCATCGTTGTTTTGGTAGAAGCTGTCAGGATCCGTGACGTGGTAGCGGCCAAGGAGTTCACGCTGGACCTTGAAGAGGTCCTCCGGGTAACGGACGTGGCTCATGAGGTCGCCCGACATTTCAGAGAAGGGCTTGATGACCGTAGGGAAGACTTTCTGCCATGCCTTCAGGATGGGGTCCTGGTCATCCCACGCGTAGAGATTCACGGAGCCGTCATAGGCGTCCACAGTTGCCTTGACCGAGTTCCGGATGTAGTTCACGGAGCTGTTGGGCAGCGCGACGGTACGGCCGGCGTTGGTCTGTGAATCGGCGGTGGCGTTCTGCAGCTGCTGCGGTTGTGAGTACGGGAAGTACTGGCTGGTGGTGTAACCGTCAACGATCCACTTAACCCGCCCATCAACGACAGCCGGGTAGGCGTTGCCATCCACGGTCAGGTAGGGAGCCAGTTTCTCAACGCGTTCGCGGGGGTTGCGGTCATAGAGAATCTGGGATTCTGCATTCACGCCATCCGAGAGCAGCAGGTCGGAGGACTGGAACTTGATGGAGTAAAGAATCCGGTTAAGCCAGTTGCCCACGTTGGGCCCACCGTTGCCATTGAAGGTGTACTGCGTTTCGCCCCCGCCTTCACGGCCAACCGGCCGATCCTGCTCGCGGTTGGGCGCACCGTCCGGTGCCCCCACGATGGAGTATTCCGGGGAGTTTTCACCGAAGTAGATGCGCGGCTCGTAGGAGGTGTCGTTGCCGAGGACTCCGTTGGAGGGGATGCCCGACTGCAGGAATTCCGGCTTGCCGTCAACGGTGAACTTATTGCCCTTTGCGGCGACGACGCCATATCCGTGCGTGTAGACAATGTGCCTGTTGACCCATGTCTGCTGGTTGGCGCTCAGTCCGTCGGGGTTCAGTTCGCGAACCGCGATCACGGTGTCCTGGACCTTGCCGTCCACCACGTAGCGGTCCACGTTGAGTGACTGCGGGAACTGGTAGTAAGGACGGAACTGTTCAAGCTGCGCAAACGCCGATGAGATGAGGTTCGGGTCCAGGAGGCGGATGTTCGCCGTTGTTTGGGCGTCCGCGGCCAGTGCACCGGACGTTGCGTTGGTGGTGGCGTTGTAGGCCGACACATCAACCTTGTCGAGGCCGTAGGCGGCGCGCGTCATCTTGATGTTGCGGTCAATGAAGTCTTTTTCCAGGGTATTTTCCGAAGGCCGGACCTGGAATTGCTGGATGACCCACGGGTAGACGCCACCGGCCAGGATGGCTGTGATGACCAGCATTGCAGTACCGATCACTGGCAGGCGCCAGCGTCCGATGACTGCGGCGATGATGAAGAGGATCGCCACGAGCGCTGCGGCTACCGCAAGGATGGCCTTGGTGGGAACCACCGCGTTGACGTCGGTGTAGAGGGCACCGGCCCAGCGGCCTGAATTGCTCTGGACTGTGGTGTACCTGTCCAGCCAGAAGTTGATACCAAGGAGAACCAGGAAAATGGCGCCGGTCACGGCGATGTGGATCTGGGCGGCGCGGCTGGTGAAGATACCGCGTTCCATGAGCCGGATGCTGCCGTAAAGGTAGTGCGTCAGGATGCCCGCGATTCCAGCCACGACGGCGATGCTGATGAGGAATCCGGTGACGAATCCCAAGAACGGCAGTGTCATCAGGTAAAAGCTGATGTCGAGGTTGAACAGCGGATCTGTCTGGCCAAAAGGTTCCTGGTTGAAGAACAACAGGGCCTTTTGCCACTGGCTGGCGGCCGCACTGCCCGCGAAGAGCCCGAACAGGATAGGCAGGCCAATCATGACCACTCGGCGGACAGGCTCAAGCTGCGCCTGGTAGCGGTTGAGGTTGTCCCTGGACTCGGCATCGGGAGCGTAGACGGGCCTGGACCTGTAAGCAATCCGGATGGCGAAGAACACAGCTGCGAACATCATCGCGAAACCAATGAGGAAAGTAATGATCCGGGCAAGGTTTTCGCGCAGATAAACTTCGAAGAAGCCGAGCTGCTGGTACCAAAGGACGTCAGTCCAGACATTGGCGAAGAAAATGAACCCGACGACGGCCACTGCCACGACAATGAGCGTCGGCGTCAGGGCACCTCGTCTAAGCGGTGATCTTCCGGGCGGGTTGGAGCTGGCGGGACGGGACAAACTCTGTACCTCATTGGTGTCAGTGAACAGTCGGTGTGCGAGTGATTGACTTTCTCTGCCGCTGGGATATGGCGGAGGCCGTCATATATGCCACGAGTGGCAGTAAAGCTAAGTTCCACCGTCAGTCTAGTTGTTTGTGCAGGTGGGAAGGCCCGCCGTGTCTTGCCCCGACGCAAGCCGTTCCACCGCGGAGGTCGCGTCGGCGAGCGTTTCGACCTTAACCACCTGCAAACCGTCCGGCACGTGGCCTACGACGTCGGCACAATTGGCAGCCGGAGCAAGGAACATGGTTGCCCCATGACCACGCGCCCCGATCATCTTCTGCGCAATGCCGCCAATCGGCCCTACAGCACCGTCCGCAGTGATGGTTCCGGTACCGGCTACATGCTTGCCGCCCGTGAGGTCGCCAGGTGTGAGGTTGTCCACGATCCCCAGGGCAAACATCATTCCGGCGCTCGGCCCGCCGACGTTATCCAGCGAGATCCGGACATCGAACGGGAACGTGAAGTCGCTTGCGAGCAGCACGCCCAGGACGTAGCGTCCGGCATCGTTCTTGGTGGGCGTGACGGTTTCGGTCACTTGGGTGCCCTTCCGGTCAACGACGACGGCGGCAGGGGCTCCCGCCGCAGCGGCCAGTTCCGCCTGGATCACGCCCATGGACGTAATGGTTTTGCCGTTAATGGAGATGAGTCGGTCGCCTTCCTGGATCTTCCCTGTCGACGGCGACGGGTCGGACAGGCCAGCGACGGTCAGCCGCTGTTCAAACGGGATATCCAGCTCCCGCAACGCCGCGGCAACAGCATTCTCCTGCGACGTCTCCATGGCGATTTCGCCCTGCTGGACGGTCTGCTCCGCGGTAGTGCCCTTGGGGTAGATGAGTTCCTCTGGATAAATGGCCTTGGACGGGTCCACCCACGCACGGAAGACATCGAAGATAGTGGCCGGGCTCTTGGGGCCGCCGGTCATGACCACAGTTGTCAGGTCTAGGTTGCCACTCGCAGGGAACGACTCCCGGCCGGAAATAGTAATGACAGGCTTGTCGCCGTCCTTACCCAACGTATTGAAGGTGGGACCGGCTGACTCAATAACGTACGGCACGGGCAGGGCCGCGGCGCCGACTCCAAGACCCACAGCCAACAGGCCGGAGATAACCATGACCATGAACCGGCTGTCCCGGGGAGGTGCCGGAGGCACGGAGGAGGGATCGGCGTCGTGCACTTGACGCGGGTCCAATGAGCCCTCGGGGCTGGGCGAAGTAAGCATTGGGACCTCTCTATGCCGGCGTTGAGTTTCCGGTTACATGGCTCTGGCCGCCG
>Ga0256908_1000751_pt1 | contig 11627 bp, 8 predicted proteins | sample MC6MC0761MT_FD_186331 | JGI IMG/M metagenome (GOLD analysis project Ga0256908, IMG submission 186331) | Metatranscriptome of enriched soil aggregate microbial communities from Iowa State University, Ames, United States - MC6-MC0761-MT... | ecosystem: Environmental > Terrestrial > Soil >... | reverse complement strand
GGCGGTCAACGGCGCGCACCGGTACGTGCGGTCCGACGAGAACAGCCCGGTGTCCTACAACGCGTTCAACCGCGAGCTGCAGTTGTGGGTGGCGGCGTGCCTGTTCATCGGGTTCGAGGACACCCACCAGTTGCTGCACGGGAAGATGACGCCCGAGCAGGCCGAGGAGTTCTACCGGTCGTCGTCGACCCTCGGCACCACGCTGCAGGTCACCGAGGACATGTGGCCGGCGACGCGGGCCGACTTCGACCGGTACTGGAACATCGCGTGCGAGCGGGTCGCGATCGACGACACCGTCCGCGACTACCTGAACGACCTGATCGCGTTGCGAATGGTGCGGTGGCCTCTGCGGATCGCGTTCGGAGAGCTGCTGAGGTTCCTCACCACCGGCTTCCTGCCGCCGCTGTTCCGCGAGCAACTCGCAATGGAGTGGAGCGAGGACGATCGCCGCCGCTTCGAGCATCTCTTCATCTTCGTGTCGTTCGTGAACCGGTTCGTTCCCCGGTTCGTGCGGCACCTGCCGAGTCGCGTGCTGATGCGGGACCTGGAACGGCGCATCCGCTCCGGAAGACGGCTCGTGTAACGCATCGGACGCGAATTCCGGACCATGGGTCACAACTCGGAAAACTGGTGCCCGAGGCGTTGCCACGCACTGCCCGCGGGCGTAGTTTCAGTAGTGCGGATCGAGTAAGTAATCGGAAACGGTGAAAGTCTCGTGAAACAGAGATGCGGCCGAGGATGTGAAAGCATTCCCGGCCACACCCCTGTTTGGGGTGTTTCGATCGCGCGAGAGGTACCGAACATATTCGGCAAGGACCCCCGGAGAGGGCGTCCGCTTCCGGAGCCCGTCCCCGAACAGTGGCTTCTCAGCGCACCCGCAGGCGCTCGCGGCGCAGTAGATCCACCTCGGGCAGATCCAGCGGCGCGAGTTCGTCGACACCCAGGGCGCGCTTCAGCAGCAGGTCGGCCAGTTCCGGGTTCCGGGCGAGCACCGGTCCGTGCATGTAGGTGCCGATCACAGATCCCTGCGTGACGCCCTCGAGCCCGTCGCCGACTCCGTTGCCGACGCCGCGGGTCACGCGGCCCACCGGCTTGGCGTCGGGGCCGAGTGTCGTTCCGCCCCGGTGGTTCTCGAAGCCGGACAGGGGGGCGCTGAGGCCGTCGAGCAGGGGCGTCATGACGACCTCGCCGATCGAGCGGGTTGCCTGCGGGGAGGTGGTGGCGTCGAGCATCGACACGCCGTCGACGCGCTCGCCCGACGACGTCTCGTACCAGTGCCCGAGTACCTGGATGGCCGCGCAGATCGCCAGCACGGGTGCTCCCCGTTCGGCGGCGCGCTGCAGCCCCGGATAGGTGGTGAGATGCCGCGTCGCGAGGCGCTGAGCCGAGTCCTCCGCGCCGCCGAGCGTGTAGACGTCGAGGGTCTCGGGGACCGGATCGCTGAGCGTGATCTCGACGACCTCGGCGTCGTAGCCGCGCATCCGCAGGCGCTGACGCAGGATCAGGGCGTTGCCGCCGTCGCCGTAGGTGCCCATGACGTCGGGCAGGACCAGGCCGATGCGGACCGTCGACTCAGACATCGCGGCTGTTCTCCTTCGCGATCGCGGTGTTGAGGTCACGGAAGGCGGTGTAGTTCGCCAGCACCTCGACCCGTCCGGGCGGGCACGACGCGATGGCCCGCATCGGATCGTGCTCGAGCGTGTGCTCGACGCCCGCGTAGGTGAGCCGGACCGCGAGGTCGGTGCCGCGTTCACCCGCGGCGACCACCTTGACGCCTTCGAAGTGCTCGAAGCGCACGTCCCACAGCCAGGACAGGTCCTCGCCGTCGGGGACCTGGCCGTTGACGGCGATGACGAGGCCGTCGACGGTGTGGTCGATCATCGACAGAGCCTCCTGCCAGCCGGCCGGGTTCTTCGCCAGCAGCATGTGCACGGAGTGCGCGCCCACCTGGACGGTGCTGTACCGGCCCGCCACCTCGTCGACGATCGATGCGGCAGCGACCGCGTCCTCGGCCCTCGCCCCCATCGCGACCGCCGCCGCCACGGCCTGTGCCGCGTTGCCGCGGTTCGCCTTGCCGGGCAGCGTCAACTTCATCGGGACCACGAGCCCGTCCGGGCCGTACAGGTTGTCGTCGTCGAGCCACCAGTCGGGCGTGGGACGTGCGAAGTCCGACCCGGTGCTGCGCCAGTGCGGGCCGTCCCACAGGATGGGCTCGCCGGTGCGCGGGCAGCTGACCGAGTCGTTGGCCCAGCCGCCGCCCGCAGCGACCCACACGACGTTCTTGCAGTCGTACGCGACCGACGTGACGAGGACGTCGTCGCAGTTCGCGACCACGATCGCGTCGGGATGCTTCTGGAGGCCGGCGCGCAGGGCCCGCTCGATCATGTTGATCTCGCCGACCCGGTCGAGCTGGTCGCGGCTGAGGTTCAGCAGGACCACGACCTCGGGATTCACCGCGTCGGACACGTGCGGCACGTGCAGCTCGTCCACCTCGAGCGCCGCCAGCGGCGCGTCCGGGCGCGCGGTGAGCGCGGCGACGATGCCGGCGTCCATGTTGGCGCCGTCGGCCTGGGTGGCGACCTCGTCGAGCGTCGCGAGCGCGGCGGCCGTCATGCGGGTGGTGGTGGATTTGCCGTTGGTGCCGGTGATGACGACGGTGCGCCGTCCACGACCGAGCTGCTGCATGAGCGTCGGGTCGATCTTCAGCGCGATGAGGCCACCGATCATCGACCCCTTGCCCCGTCCGGCCTTCTGCGACGCCCAGGCCGCGGCGGCGGCGGCGCGCATCGCGACGCGTCCACGCAGGTTGATTCGAGTGCTGGTTCCCACGGGACGAGTTTTCCACAGGTCCGTGTAGGCCGTCGTCCGGCGCTGGTCGCCGCCGCGGAAACGGCGATGCCGCGCCCCCGAGCGGGAGCGCGGCATCGCGACGAGCAGCGCGGTGAGTGCCAGGGTCAGCCGGCGAGGGCCTTCGCCTTGAGCGACTCGAACTCCGTCTGCGTGATGGTGCCCGAGTCGAGGAGGGCCTTCGCGTCGGCGATCTGCTCGGGACCCGATTTGCCGGCGACCTGACGGATGTAGGCGTCCTGCGCGCTCTGCATGTCGTGGGCGGCCCGGATCGAGCGCTTCGTCATGTTGTCACCGTTGACGATGAGGTAGATCAGCGCGGTGATGAACGGCAGGATGATCAGGAAGACCACCCAGATCGCCTTGACCCATCCGGATGCCTTGTGGTCTCGGAACAGGTCCGTGATGATCGAGAACAACAGCATCAGGTACGCGACGAACGCGAAACTGACGAGAATCACCCAGAGAAAATCCCAGAAAGAGTCCATCTGTAGAGCTCCATTCGCGTGTCCTGTCGAAAGTGCATCTGACTTTGACACATCGGACGCCACAATTGGCTCATTCTCCGCGGATGAAATCCAGGTCACTCTCTCCGGCGTTTTGCGCACTTATCGCGCCTTCCGCGGGCCCGGGACCGCGGAGTGCGCACTTATCGCGCTCGGGGGTAGATGCGCAATGTGCGCACTTATCGCGGGGTGCGGGGCGGACGGGTCGCGCCGGCGTCCCAGCCCCGCCCGGGCATCTCGGTGCGCGGGGCTCCTCCGACGTCCCGGCTGCGATAGACGATGTAGGGCCGGAAGAGATACTTCACCGGGGCGCTGAAGGCGTGGACCAACCGGGTGAACGGCCACAGGATGAACAGCACGATCCCGATCAGCGCGTGCACCTGGTAGGTGAGCGGCGCGGTCGCGATCAGATGGATCTCGGGCTGCAGGATGAACAGGCTGCGGAACCACGGGCCGATGGTCTCGCGGTAGTTGTAGCCCTCGTGCAGCGAGTTGGCGGCGACGGTGGTCCACAGCCCCGCGCAGATGGTGGCGACGAGGACGAGGTACATCATCTTGTCGTTGCGGGTCGTCGCCATGAACACCGGGCCCTTGGTGCGCCTGCGGTACAACAGGATCCCGATGCCGACGAGGGTGCAGAAGCCGGCGAGGCCGCCGAGGACGTAGGCGACGTAGTGGTACCGCGTCTCGGTGACCCCGAGCGCGGCGGTCCACTCGTCGGGGATGACCAGCCCGAGAACGTGTCCGGCGACGACGAACACCAGGCCGAAGTGGAACAGCGGGCTACCGATTCGCAGCAGCCGTGACTCGTAGAGTTCCGACGACCGTGTGGTCCAACCGAACTGGTCGTATCGGTACCGCCAGGCCACGCCGGTCACGAAGATCGCCACCATGACGTAGGGCAGCACCGCCCACAGCAGGATGTCGGTGAGGCTGCTGTCGGTCATCGCGTACCTCCGGTCGGGAACGGCTCCAGTCCCACGTCCTCCTGCGGCGGACCGCTGCGCGCGAGCGCGAGCACCGCGTCCCGGTCCTTGGGCGTCGGGCCCGGCAGCGTCGACAGCAGTGCGTCGAGCACCGCGAGGTACGGGCTGTCGACGTCGACGAGGCCGAGCCGGATCAGTTGCAGACCCAGCACGTGTTTGACGAGCAGCGACCGGTCGCCGGTGGCGGCGGCGAACTCGAGGACCACGGGCAGGAAGTCCGGCAGGTCCGCGGCGGAGAACTCGATCCCGGCGCGCCGGTAGTACTGCTTGAGCCGCACCAGCGTCACCCCACGCCTGCGGGTGTCGCCGTCGGCGTAGTACGTCAGGTACAGGCAGCTCTTGCGCCGCAGGTCGAACGTCTCGACGTAGTGCCGCGTGAGATCTGGAAGGGGCTGTGTCCGTAGATGTTCGACGAAAGCGGCGAGTGACGCCGTCGCAGCGCCGTGCGGCAACTCCGCCAGTGCCTGCGCGACGACCGGCAGCCGGCCCACCAGCGCTGGGGTGGGGTAGTCGAGGAGCAGCGACGAGGCCTGGTCGAGGACGCGCAGATCCGCGGCGCTCATCGCGTGTCCCCGTCGCGCTTCGGGAACATGCCGTCCACGACGCCCTTGCCGTCCCAGTTCAGCAGATTCACCCGGGCGGACCGGTCCTGCGGGTCGGCCACGTCCTCGGCCGTCTGCCGGTGTTTGAGCGCGTGGAACGTCTCGACCGCGACCGGGACAGGTCGACCCGACGCCTCCCCGAACGGTCCGCTGTCCAGCATGCCGGGGCCGCCCTCGAAGTCGAGGCTGCACCCGAGCTCCTCGAGTTGATGGGCCTGCTCGGCGTGGGCGGTGGGAATCACGTACCGCTCCTCGTACTTCGCGATCGCCAGCAGTCGGTACATCTCGTAGATCTGCTCGCCGGTCATGCCGACCGCCGTCGCTATCGACTCGTCGGGTTCGTCCGCGAGATTGAGGTCGCGCATGTACGAGCGCATCGCGGCCAGACGGTGCAGGACGTCGGTGACCGGTTCGGGGTCGCCGGCCGTGAACAGCCCGGCCAGGTACTCGATCGGGATCCGCAGCGTGTCGATCGCCCCGAAGAGGTTGTCGAGATCCTCACCGTCGTTGCCGGTTTCGGTGAGCACGTCCACGACCGGGGACAGCGGGGGGACGTACCAGACCATCGGCAGCGTGCGGAACTCCGGATGCAGTGGCAGCGCCACCCGGTACTTCTCGATCAGCGCGTACACGGGCGACCGTCGCGCCGCGTCCATCCAGTCCTCGGGGATGCCCGCCGTCCGCGCCGCCTCGATCACCGCCGGATCCTCCGGATCGAGCAGCAGGCCCCGCTGGGCGTCGTAGAGATCCTGCTCGTCGGGCGTCGACGCCACCTCGCCCACCCGGTCGAGGTCGTAGAGCACGATGCCGATGTACCGCAGTCGCCCGACGCACGTCTCCGAGCAGACGGTGGGAAGACCCACCTCCACGCGCGGGTAGCAGAACGTGCACTTCTCGGCCTTGCCCGTCCGGTGGTTGAAATAGACCTTCTTGTAAGGACATCCGGTGACGCACATCCGCCACCCGCGGCACTGGTCCTGGTCGACCAGCACGATGCCGTCCTCGGCACGCTTGTACATCGCGCCCGACGGGCACGACGCCACGCACGACGGGTTGAGGCAGTGCTCGCAGATGCGCGGCAGGAAGAACATGAACGTCTTCTCGTACTCGAGCCGGACCTTCTCGGTGGCCTGGTTCCGCAGCTGGTCGAGGATCGGATCGTGCGCCTCGGTGGCCGCGGTGCCGCCCAGGTCGTCGTCCCAGTTGGCGCTCCACTCGATCGGCATCGGTTTGCCCGACAGCAGCGAGATCGGTTGCGCCACCGGGAAGTCGTCGCCGAGTGGTGCTCTGGTGAGGGTGTCGTAGTCGTACGTCCACGGTTCGTAGTAGTCGCGAATGTTCGGCAGTAGTGGATTCGCGAAGATCGACAGCAGCTTCTTGACCCGGCCACCGGCGCGCAGCGTCAGACGTCCGCGGCGGTTCAGCGTCCACCCGCCCTTCCACAGGTCCTGATTCTCGTACTTGCGGGGATAGCCCTGCCCCGGACGGGTCTCGACGTTGTTGAACCACACGTACTCGGTTCCGCCCCGGTTGGTCCACGTCTGCTTGCACGTCACCGAGCACGTGTGGCACCCGATGCACTTGTCGAGATTCATCACCATCGCCATCTGCGCGGCCACCTGCATCAGTACTGCACCTCCTGGCTGCGGCGGCGGATCACCGTGACCTCGTCGCGTTGGTTTCCGGTGGGACCGAGATAGTTCCAGCCGAAGGACAGTTGCGCGTACCCGCCGATGAGGTGTGTCGGTTTGACGAGCACCCGGGTGAGGGAGTTGTGGATGCCGCCGCGCCGGCCGTCCGTCTCCGACTTCGGGACGTTGATCAACCGCTCCTGGGCGTGGTGCACGAACACGGTGCCCGGCGGCATGCGATGCGTCACGACCGCTCTGGCCACGAGCACACCGTTACGGTTGACGGCCTCCACCCAGTCGTTGTCCGCGACGCCGATCGCGGCGGCGTCGTCGACGTTCATCCACACGTTCGGCCCGCCCCGCGACAGCGAGAGCATCAGCAGGTTGTCCTGGTACTCGGAATGGATCGACCACTTCGAGTGCGGTGTCAGGTACCGCACGGACAGCGCCTTGCCGTCGCGGTCCCCGAGCCGGGTCTCCCCGAACAGGCGTGTGATGTCGAGCGGGGGACGGTAGATGGGCATGACCTCGCCGAATTCCCGCATCCACTCGTGGTCGAGGACGAAATGCATTCGGCCCGTGAGCGTGTGCCAGGGCTTGAGCTCCTCGACGTTGATGCTGAACGGCGCGTATCGCCGGCCACCGGCCTCGCTGCCCGACCATTCGGGACTGGCGAGCGTCGCGACGGGCTGCGCCTGCGTGTCGGCGAACCGGATCCGACGCTCCTCGTTGCCCGCGGCCAGGTGGCTCAACGGTCTGCCCACACGCCGGGACAGTTCCTCGAACCCGGCGACCGCGAGCCGGCCGTTCGTGGTCCCGGACAGCGCCAGGATCGCCTCGGCCATCTTCGCGTCGGTGTCGAGCGCGGGCCGACCCGCACCCGCACCCGACGACATCACGCCGCACCGCTGCGCCAGATCCGCAACTTCCGCGTCCGGTTGGAACGTGACGCCCTTGGTGTTCAGTCCCAGCTTCTCGACGAGCGGCCCGAGCGTGGCCATCTTCTCGGCGATCGCGGTGTAGTCACGCTCGACCACCGTCAGGCCCGGCATCGTCCTGCCCGGGACCGGGTCCACATCGCCGGTGCCCCAGTCGTGCACCTCGCCGAACGGTTGCGCCGTCTCGCCGGGGGTGTCGTGGCCGAGCGCGGTCGCCACCAGGTCGCGTCGAGTGCCGAGGTGGGTCCTCGCGAGTTCGCTGAAGCGGCGGGCGATCTCGGTGAACGCGTCGAAGTCGCTGCGGGCCTCCCACGGAGGATCGACGGCCGGGGTGAACGCGTGCACGAACGGGTGCATGTCGGTGCTGGAGAGGTCGTACTTCTCGTACCAGGTCGCCGCGGGCAGCACGATGTCCGACAGCAGCGTCGAACTGGTCATCCGGAAGTCCAGCGACACCATCAGGTCCAGCTTGCCGCGGGGTGCGTCGTCCCGCCACCGCACCGACGTCGGGCGGGTCTCGGGCGGTGTCTCGTCGGCGCGCAGACTCGACCCCGCACCGAGGAGATGTTCGAGGAAGTACTCGTTGCCCTTCGCCGACGCGCCCAGTAGGTTCGCCCGCCACAGCGTCAGGACTCGGGGCCAGTTCTCCTCGGCATCGACGTCCTCGACTGCGAAATGCAGCTTCCCGCTGCGAATCTGGTCCACGACGTAGTCGCCCACGTCGGCCCCTGCCGCCGCCGCGTCGTCCGCGAGATCGAGGGGATTGCGGTCGAACTGCGGGTACGACGGCATCCACCCCATCCGTGCGGACTGCGCGACGGTGTCCGCGGTGTGCTGCCCGGCGAGGCGTCCTTCCGCGAGCGGGGAGGTGAGGGCGTCGGCGCGGTAGCCGTCGTAGCGCCACTGGTCGGCGTGCATGTACCAGAACGCGGTGCCGATCGCCTGGCGCGGCGGCCGCGACCAGTCGGTGGCCATCGCCATCGTCGCCCACCCGGTGAACGGCCGCACCTTCTCCTGACCCACGTAGTGCGCCCACCCGCCGCCGTTCTTGCCCATGCTGCCGGTGAGCATCAACAGCGCCAGCACCGCGCGGTAGGTGGCGTCGCCGTGGAACCACTGGCAGATGCCCGCGCCCATGATGATCATCGAGCGTCCGCCGGATCTCTCTGCGGAGTGCGCGAACTCGCGGGCGATGCGCACCACCGACCCGGCCGGAACCGACGTCAGCGACTCCTGCCACGCGGGGGTGTACGGCTCGGCGGGGTCGTCGAATCCGTCGGGCCACGTGCCCGGCAGTCCGTCCCGTCGCACCCCGTACTGCGCGAGCATCAGGTCCAGAGCGGTGGTCACCAGGTGTCCGCCGACCTCGCGGGCCGGCACACCCCGCCGCATCACCGCGCCCTGCTCGCCGACGTCGAAGCGCGGCAACAGGATCTCGACATCACGACCGGCGCCGGGTGCGTCGCGCACACTCAGCGCGGGCACGGTGTCACCGAGGTCCAGGTTCCACTGTCCGACACCGGACTCGGTGTGCCGGAAGCCCAGGCTGCCGCGTGGGACGACCGGTGCGCCGTCAGCCGAGTCGAGAAGCACCGTCTTCCATTCGGCGCCCTCACCGTCGTCGCCGACATCGGACGCCCTCAGGAACCGGCCGGGCACGTACGCGCCGTCGCGCTCGGTGAGCGTGACGAGGAACGGGAGATCGGTGTAGCGCGAGGCGAAGTCGGAGAACATGGGGACACGTCGGTCGACGTAGTTCTCCTGCAGGATCACGTGTCCCATCGCCATCGCGAGGGCCCCGTCGGTGCCGGGCTGTGCGGGCAGCCATGCGTCGGCGAACTTGGTGGCGTCGGCGTAGTCGGGGGAGACCACCACCACCTTCTGGCCGCGGTAGCGGGCCTCCGCCATCCAGTGCGCGTCCGGGGTGCGTGTCACCGGGACGTTGGAGCCCCACATGATCAGGTACGCCGCGTCCCACCAGTCGCCGGACTCGGGCACGTCGGTCTGGTCGCCGAACACCTGCGGTGAGGCGACCGGAAGGTCGGCGTACCAGTCGTAGAACGACGCCATCACCCCGCCGAGCAGTTCGATGAACCGGGACCCCGCCGAGAACGAGACCATCGAGAACGCCGGGATCGGAGAGAACCCGGCGACGCGGTCGGGGCCGTACTTCGCGATGGTGTGCACGTGGGCCGCGGCGATCATCTCCACCGCGTCCTCCCACGACGCCCGCACCAGCCCACCCTTGCCGCGTGCCCGTTGGTAGCGCGCCCGACGGTCGGGATCGCCCACGACGTCGGCCCATGCCAGCACCGGATCACCCAACCGCTCGCGAGCCTCCTGGAACATCTCGAGCAGCAGGCCGCGCACGTACGGATAGCGAACCCGGGTTGGGGAGTAGGTGTACCACGAGAAGGCAGCGCCGCGGGGGCAACCGCGAGGTTCGTATTCGGGGCGATCCGGACCCACCGACGGGTAGTCCGTCGCCTGCGTCTCCCACGTGATGACGCCGTCCTTGACGTACACCTTCCACGAGCACGACCCCGTGCAGTTCACCCCGTGCGTCGACCGGACGACCTTGTCGTGGCTCCACCGGTCCCGGTAGAATACATCACCCTCGCGCCCGCCCGTCCGGTACACCGCGCGCAGGTCCGCGGACACGGTGGAACGAGTGAAGAAGCGTCCCGTCTCGAGCAGGGCCGCACCGAGTGGGCTCTCGATCGGCGCGGGCGGCGTCGGGGCGGAGCGATCGGGGTCCTCGGTTGCACGCGACATGGCTGCCTCCCTCTGTCGAGGATGGCGCACACGGGCGAGGCGCGCAGCGAAACTCGACCGGAACCGCCGAATCGGGGCCGGGCGCATCCCGACACGCGCATCATGGGGAGGTGTCCGACGGACCGGGTGTGAAGGCGGGAACCGGCCGCGCCCTGACCGCCATTCCGGCAGGAGCAGGGGCCGCGGCCATGTCGACCGGCATCGTGTCGGTAGCCCTGCATCTCACCGGTTTCGAGTGGTTTTCCCGCTTCTGGCTGATCGTCGGCGGGCTGGTCTGGGTGCTGCTGGTGGTGGTTTTCGTCGGTCGCCTGTTCGACGACCGCGCGCGCTGGGCGAACGAGGCGGACACCCCACCGGCCCTCACCGGCGTGGCGGCGACGTGCGTGCTCGGTGCCCGGTGTGTGCTGCTCGACTGGAACCACGTGGGCTGGGTGGCGCTCGGGATCGCTCTCGTCGCCTGGACGGTGCTGATTCCGGCGGTGGTGCGGCACTGGGCCTCACCCACCGTCGGCGTGCACTTCCTGCTCTGCGTCTCGACGCAGGGCCTCGCGGTGTTGGGCGCCTCGCTGGCGGTGGCGGCGTCGGCGCACTGGCTCGTCGGTCCCGCGCTGGTTGCGTTCATGCTGGGGCTGTTCTTCTACCTGATCGTGCTGATCCGGTTCTCGTACGACCAGTTCCGCGTCGGTGCCGGCGACCAGTGGGTGTTCGGTGGCGGTCTCGCGATCAGTGCCCTGGCCGCGGGAAAGCTCGCTCCCGCGTCGGTCGCGGCCGGCTGGCCCGAGGGTGTCCACGACGCGATCCGGATCGCCGGCGTGGTGATCGTGTGCATAGTGCTGATCGACTACGTGGTGTTGGTGATCTCCGAGATACGTTGGCCCCGTCTGCAGTACGACGTGCGGCGCTGGTCCACCGCGTTCCCCATGGGAATGACGGCGGCGGCGTCGCTCACGGTCGCGGTCTCGTCCGATGCCGACTGGCTGCGGCCGATCGGTGAGGTGCTCGTGTGGCCGGCTGTCGTGGTGTGTCTGGTCCTGCTCGTCGGGTCCGGGCGGCACCTCGCGGCCGAGGCGCGTCCGGCGTAGAGAGAACGCCCGGTCCGATTTCCGCCGGTACCGCAGCCCGGCGTCGAGCAGTGTGGACGACAGCGATCGCCCGTCCCTCCACCCACTTCTCGGAACGGAAGTCACGCATGTCTGCACGTCTGGAAAACAAGGTCTTCATCGTCACCGGCGGATCGTCCGGCATCGGGCTGGCGGTGGCTCGTCGCCTCACCGTCGAGGGCGCCGCGGTGATCATCGGCAGCCGGCGCAAGGACGTCGGAGAGGCGGCCGCCGACAGCCTG
>Ga0256908_1000736_pt1 | contig 11769 bp, 11 predicted proteins | sample MC6MC0761MT_FD_186331 | JGI IMG/M metagenome (GOLD analysis project Ga0256908, IMG submission 186331) | Metatranscriptome of enriched soil aggregate microbial communities from Iowa State University, Ames, United States - MC6-MC0761-MT... | ecosystem: Environmental > Terrestrial > Soil >... | reverse complement strand
GCGGCGCTCGCTGATCAGGACGACGTGCTGGTCGAGGGGGGTCCTCGTCTCGCGGGCGCCTTCCTCGCGGCCGGCGCGGTCGATCGCATCCAGGCGTACATCGCGCCGGTGGTACTGGGCGCGGGGTCCCACGCAGTGGAAGACGCTGGAGTGTCCACCATCACCGAGGCGCTACGGTTTCGTCGGGAGAACGTCGAGGTCCTCGGCGACGACCTGTTGTTGAACCTGATCCCTCGGGCTCAGTAGTTGATCGATCCAAGGAGTGGCGAAGACATGTTCACGGGAATCGTCGAGGAGCTCGGCGAGATCGTCGCCAAGGAAGACCTGGCCGACGCGGCCCGCTTCACCGTGAAGGGGCCGCTGGTCACTTCCGACGCCGGCCACGGTGACTCGATCGCCGTCAACGGTGTGTGCCTGACGGTCGTCGACGTGCTCGACGGTGAGGCCTTCACCGCGGACGTCATGCAGGAGACGCTGGTCCGGTCCAGTCTCGGCGCCCTCGGGGTCGGCAGCCGGGTCAACCTCGAGCGGGCCGCGGCGGTGAACAGCCGTTTGGGTGGGCACATCGTCCAGGGGCACGTCGACGGAACCGGTGAGGTCGTCAGCCGCACCCCGTCCGAGCACTGGACCGTCGTGCGCATCTCGCTGCCGTCGAGCATTTCCCGCTACGTCGTGGAGAAGGGCTCGATCACGGTCGACGGCGTCTCGCTGACGGTGTCCGCCCTCGGTGGTGAATCCGGTGCCGAGTACTTCGAGATCTCGCTCATCCCGACGACGCTCGCGCTCACCACGCTCGGCGCGGCGCAGCCGGGTACGCCGGTCAATCTGGAGGTCGACGTCATCGCCAAGTACGTCGAGCGATTGCACACGGTCGCCGGTCGACAGCCGGAATAACGACCTCGTCACGCGAGGTCGTACTGTTGAGGTGCATCTGAAGCGATGCGCCGGGACATACTCGAGCACACCAGTTCAAGATTTTGGAGCCCAAGCACGTGACCAGGTTCGACAGCATCGAGCGCGCAGTCGCCGACATCGCCGCCGGTAAGGCGGTTGTGGTCGTCGACGACGAGGACCGCGAGAACGAGGGCGACCTCATCTTCGCAGCCGAGAAGGCCACCCCCGAACTCGTGGCGTTCATGGTGCGCTACACGTCGGGCTACCTGTGCGTTCCGCTCGACGGCGAGGACTGCGACCGGCTGGGCCTGCCGCCCATGTATGCGACCAACCAGGACAAGCACGGCACCGCGTACACGGTGACCGTCGACGCCCGCGAGGGTATCGGCACCGGCATCTCGGCGTCCGATCGTGCGGCGACGATGCGCCTGCTGGCCGATCCGGAGACCGGCGCCAACGACTTCACCCGCCCGGGGCACGTCGTTCCGTTGCGCGCGAAGGAGGGTGGCGTGCTGCGCCGCCCCGGTCACACGGAGGCCGCGGTCGACCTCGCCCGCATGGCGGACCTGCGTCCGGCCGGCGTGATCTGCGAGATCGTCAGCCAGAAGGACGAAGGCCACATGGCCAAGACCGACGAGCTGCGCGTGTTCGCCGACGACCACGACCTGGCGCTGATCTCGATCGCGGACCTCATCGCCTGGCGCCGCAAGCACGAGAAGCACGTCGTGCGGGTCGCCGAGGCGCGCATCCCGACCCGGCACGGTGATTTCACCGCCGTCGGCTACCGGAGCATCTACGACGAGGTCGAGCACGTGGCGCTCGTCCGCGGTGACCTCTCGGTCGAGGACGGCAGCGACGTGCTGGTGCGGGTGCACTCGGAGTGCCTGACCGGCGACGTCTTCGGGTCGCTGCGCTGCGACTGCGGTCCGCAGCTCGACGCCGCGCTCGACATGATCGCGCAGGAGGGCCGCGGCGTCGTCCTGTACATGCGTGGCCACGAGGGCCGTGGCATCGGCCTGATGCACAAGCTGCAGGCCTACCAGCTGCAGGACGCCGGTTCCGACACCGTCGACGCCAACCTGCAGCTCGGACTTCCCGCCGACGCGCGGGACTACGGCATCGGCGCGCAGATCCTCGTCGATCTCGGCATCAAGTCGATGCGCCTGCTCACCAACAACCCCGCCAAGCGGGTCGGGCTGGACGGCTACGGACTGCAGATCACCGATCGGGTCCCGATGCCGCTGCGCGCGAACGCCGAGAACCTGACCTACCTGCGCACCAAGCGTGACCGCATGGGTCACGATCTGATCGGTCTGGACGAGTTCGAGGCCGGTGACGCACTGTGAGCGGTGAGGGACGTCCCGATCTCCAGTTGGGGATGGCGAAGAACCTGAAGCTCGCGATCGTCGCCGGACAGTGGCATCCCGAGATCAGTGAGGCGCTCGTCGCGGGTGCCAAGCGGGTCGCCAGGCAGGCGCAGATCGAGGAGCCGACGCTCGTTCGCGTCGCGGGCGCGATCGAGTTGCCGGTCGTGGCGCAGGAACTCGCGAAGTCGCACGACGCCGTCGTCGCGCTCGGCGTCGTCATCCGCGGCGGCACACCGCATTTCGAGTACGTGTGCGACGCGGTGACCGCCGGGCTGACGCGGGTCGCGCTCGACGAGGGCGTCCCGGTCGGCAACGGTGTGCTCACCACCGACACCGAGAAGCAGGCGCTGGACCGTTCCGGTCTCCCGGGCTCGGTGGAGGACAAGGGCGGCGAGGCGTGTGCGGCGGCGATCGACACCGCCGTGACGCTCGCCCAGCTGCGACGGAAGCGGACGGGGTCGACGTCTCGATGAGCACGAACGGCGACTGGGAGTTCGAGGTCCGGTCGAAGAAATCGGCACGGTACGCGTGGATCGCGGCCGGCGTGCTCGTGCTGGTGCACGTCACGTTGGCCATCCTGCTGCGCACGTCGGCGACGGGTGTGTACTTCCGTCTCGTCGACCAGTTCGCGATGGCGGGCATCGGCCTGCTCCTGGCGTGCGGTGTGCTGTTGCTCACCCGCCCGCGGCTGCGGGCCGGCCCGCGGGGCATCGCGGTGCGCAACATCCTCGGTGAGCGCGTCGTCGACTGGGATCTCGATCAGGGGCTGTCGTTCCCGGACGGTGCTGCGTGGGCTCGGATCGAACTGCCCGACGACGAGTACGTCCCGGTGATGGCGATCCAGGCCAACGATCGCGACCATGCCGTGCGGGCGGTCCGCCGGTTCCGCGAGCTCGAGGCGAAGTACACGAGCTCGCGAGCCGAGTGAGTACCGTCGGTACCGCCGACTAGCCTGGAATCGTGCCCGATCCCTCCACTTATCGACCCGCGCCCGGATCCATCCCGGTGGAGCCGGGTGTCTACAAGTTCCGCGACCCGCACGGCCGGGTGATCTACGTCGGCAAGGCGAAGAGCCTGCGGTCGCGGCTCAACTCGTACTTCGCCGACGTCTCGTCGCTGCATCCGCGCACCCGGCAGATGGTGACGACGGCGGGCAGCGTCGAGTGGACCGTCGTGAGTACCGAGGTCGAGGCGCTCCAGCTCGAGTACAACTGGATCAAGGAGTTCGACCCTCGGTTCAACGTCCGCTACCGGGACGACAAGACGTATCCGGTGCTCGCCGTGACATTGAACGAGGAGTTCCCCCGGTTGTTCGTGTACCGGGGACCGCGGCGCAAGGGCGTGCGGTACTTCGGCCCGTACTCGCACGCGTGGGCCATCCGCGAAACGCTGGACCTGCTGCTGCGGGTCTTCCCGGCGCGCACCTGCTCGGCGGGGGTGTTCAAGCGTCACAACCAGATCGGCAGGCCCTGCCTGCTCGGGTACATCGACAAGTGCTCGGCGCCGTGCGTCGGCCGCGTGAGCGCCGCCGAGCACCGCGAGATCGTCGAGGACTTCTGCGACTTCCTGTCGGGCCGCACCGACCGGCTGGTCCGGCAGCTCGAGGCGCGCATGCAGGATGCGGCGGAGGACCTCGACTTCGAGACCGCCGCCCGGCTGCGTGACGACGTGGGCGCCCTCAAGAAGGCACTCGAGAAGCAGGCCGTCGTGCTCGGGGACGGCACCGACGCCGACCTGGTGGCGTTCGCGTCCGACGACCTGGAGGTGGCCGTGCAGGTCTTCCACGTCCGCGGTGGGCGCGTGCGCGGGCAGCGCGGCTGGGTGGTCGAGAAGGCCGGTGACGTCATCGAACGTGATGCGGTCGCGGCGGACGCCGGGGCGGAGTCGGAGCTGGCGATCCTCGTCGAGCAGTTCCTCACCCAGTTCTACGGCGAGCAGGCTGCACTGTCCGACGGCGGCGCACCGGCCGATCAGCCCACCAACGCGGTGCCGCGCGAGGTGCTCGTGCCCGCGCTCCCGCGTGACGTCGAGGGCCTGCAGCAGTGGCTCGCCGGGCTGCGGGGCAGCTCGGTCACGCTCCGTGTCCCGCAGCGCGGCGACAAGAAGGCGCTGGCCGAGACCGTCGAGCGCAACGCGAAGGAGGCGCTGGCCCAGCACAAGCTCCGGCGCGCGGGCGACTTCACGTCGAGATCAGCTGCGCTGCAAGGAATCCAGGAGGCGCTCGATCTGGATTCGGCGCCGCTGCGGATCGAGTGCGTCGACATCAGCCACGTGCAGGGGACCGACGTGGTGGCCTCGCTCGTGGTGTTCGAGGACGGCCTGCCGCGCAAGTCGGACTACCGGCACTACGCGATCCGGGAGGCGGCCGGCGACGGGCGGTCGGACGACGTGGCGAGCATCGCGGAGGTCACCCGGCGGCGGTTCCTGCGACACAACAAGGATGTCGCGTCCGGCGGCGGGGCCGACGGCGGCGACCAGGCCCCCGAGGCGGCCCTCGATCCGCAGACGGGCAGGCCCCGCAGGTTCGCGTACCCGCCGAACCTGTTCGTCGTCGACGGCGGCGCTCCGCAGGTCAATGCAGCCGCGGAGGTGCTCGACGAACTCGGTGTCACCGACGTCGCGGTGATCGGTCTGGCGAAGCGTCTCGAGGAGGTATGGGTCCCGGGTGAGGAGGACCCGGTGATCCTGCCCCGCACGAGTGAGTCGCTGTACCTGCTGCAGCGGATCCGCGACGAGGCCCACCGCTTCGCGATCACGTTCCACCGCAGCAAGCGGTCGCGGCGGATGACGGCGTCGGCGCTGGATTCGGTGCGCGGCCTGGGCGAGACACGGCGGACTGCGCTCGTCACGCACTTCGGCTCGGTGGCGCGCCTGCGCGAGGCCACGGTCGAGGAGATCACGGCGGTGCCCGGTATCGGTGTCGCCACCGCGGAGGCGGTGCTCGCGGCGCTCGCCGAACCGCGGACCCCCCAGCGCGGAACGGCCGATGCCGCCGAGCCCGCCGCCGAGCCCGCCGCAGATGTCGCTGCGGGAGGCGTCGTGGTGGGGGATGATGTGACGGACATCGGCGCATCGGAACGAACAGGACACAGTCGCGAGTGAACGACCAGCAGGAACGCGGTGGGGGAGACGTGGAGGTCGCGCTCGTCACCGGGCTGTCCGGGGCAGGACTGAGCACCGCGGCGAAGGTGCTCGAGGATCTCGGTTGGTACGTCGTCGACAATCTGCCGCCCGAGCTGATCACCAGGATGGTCGAACTCGGCGTCGAGTCCGACCCGCCGATCCGCCGCCTCGCGGTGGTGATCGACATCCGCAGCCGCCCGTTCACGGGTGACCTCGGGCGGGTCGTCGCGGCGCTCGAGACGATGCCGGTGCAGATCCGGGTCCTCTATCTCGAGGCCAACGACCCGGTGCTGATCCGCCGGTTCGAGCACGTGCGCCGCAGCCATCCGTTGCAGAGCGACAGCAAGGAAGGCACGCTGTCCGAGGGAATCGCCGCCGAGCGGGCCAAGCTGGCGCAGGTTCGCGCGTCCGCCGACCTGGTCGTCGACACGTCCGCGCTCGCCGTGCGGGAGCTGCGGGAGAAGATCGAGACCGCGTTCGGCGGTGAGGCCAGCAGCGTGATCCAGGTGACGGTGCAGTCCTTCGGGTTCAAGCACGGGCTGCCGATGGATGCGGACCTGGTGTGCGACGTGCGGTTCCTCCCGAATCCGCACTGGATACCGGAGCTGCGTCCGCACACAGGACTGGAGGAGGCGGTGCGGGACTACGTCCTGTCCCGCGACGGCGCCGAGGAGTACCTCGACACCTTCGGGCGACTCCTCGAACTGACGACGGCGGGCTACCGCCGGGAGGGAAAGCGCTACATGACGATTGCGGTCGGCTGCACCGGCGGCAAGCATCGGAGCGTCGCGATGTCCGAGGCACTCGCTGCGCGCCTCGGCCACGAGGACGGTCTGGCCGTCCGCGTCGTTCACCGCGATGTGGGGCGCGAATGACGGACGGATCGACTTCTCCCGACGCGCGTGCGCCGCGGATCGTCGCGTTCGGCGGCGGGCACGGTCTGTACGCGACGCTGAGCGCGGCCCGACGTCTGAGCTCCGACGTGACCGCGGTGGTGACCGTCGCCGACGACGGTGGCTCCTCGGGACGCCTCCGCAGCGAACTCGGCATGATTCCGCCCGGCGACCTCCGGATGGCGCTCGCGGCGCTCGCCGCGCAGACCCCGGAGGTCCGGTCGTGGACCGAGACGGTGCAGCACCGCTTCGGGGGTTCTGGTGCGCTCGCGGGTCACTCCGTCGGCAACCTCATCCTGGCGGGCCTCACCGAGGTCCTCGGCGACCCGATCGCCGCGCTCGACACGGTCGCCCGCCTGCTCCAGGTCGAGGGGCGGGTGCTGCCGATGTCGACGCAGGCCCTGCAGATCGAGGCGGACGTCGTGGGCTTGGAGACCGATCCTCGGGTCAGTCGCTGCATTCGCGGGCAGGTGGCGGTGGCGACCACACCGGGCAAGGTGCGCCGGGTGCGACTGCTGCCGACCGACCCGCCGGCCTGCCCCGACGCCCTCGCGGCGCTCGAGACTGCAGACCTCGCGGTTCTCGGGCCCGGTTCCTGGTTCTCGAGCGTCATCCCGCACGTGCTGGTTCCCGAACTTCTCGACGGCCTGCTGCGCACCCGGGCCCGCAAGGTGCTCATTCTCAACCTCGCGCCGGAACCGGGAGAGACGGCGGGATTCTCCGCCGAGCGCCATCTCCACGTACTGTGCCAACACGCGCCCGAATTCCGCGTCGACCACGTCGTCGTCGACTCGGCATCGGTTCCGCAGGGCCGCGAGCGTGATCATCTGTGCCGCGCCGCGATGAACCTGGGCGCCGAGGTGGTCTACGCGGACGTCGCCGAGGACGGCACCCACAAGCATCACGCGGGCAAGCTCGCGGATGTCCTCGCCCGCCTCGCGGGTCGGCAGGCGCCGGCCGGGTACGACGACATCGAACGAGCCACCGAACAGACAGTCGGGGGAAGGGAGAGCGCCTCGTGGCGATGACAGCCGAGGTCAAGGACGAGCTCAGCAGGCTCGCGGTCACGCAGGTCAGCTGCCGCAAGGCGGAGGTGTCGGCGCTGCTCCGCTTCGCGGGCGGGCTGCACATCGTCGGCGGCCGGGTCGTGGTGGAGGCCGAGGTGGATCTCGGGTCGACCGCACGGCGGCTGCGTGGGGAGATCCTCGACCTGTACGGATACCACTCGGACGTGCACGTGCTGAGCGCCGGCGGTCTGCGCAAGAGTTCGCGTTACGTGGTTCGGGTCGCCAAGGACGGTGAGGCGCTCGCCCGCCGGACCGGGCTGCTCGACATGCGGGGCCGACCGGTGCGGGGCCTGCCGGCCCAGGTCGTCGGTGGCAGCGTCGGTGACGCCGAAGCGGCGTGGCGGGGGGCCTTCCTGGCGCACGGTTCGCTCACCGAACCGGGTCGTTCGTCGGCGCTGGAGATCAGCTGCCCGGGCCCGGAGGCTGCGTTGGCGCTGGTAGGTGCCGCCCGTCGGCTGGGCATCGCGGCCAAGGCGCGCGAGGTCCGGGGTACCGACCGGGTGGTGGTCCGCGACGGCGAGGCGATCGGCGCCCTGCTCACCCGGATGGGCGCCCAGGACACGCGTCTGACATGGGAGGAGCGTCGCATGCGCCGGGAGGTGCGCGCGACGGCCAACCGCCTGGCGAACTTCGACGACGCGAACCTGCGCCGGTCGGCCCGCGCGGCCGTCGCGGCCGCGGCGCGCGTGGAGCGGGCACTCGAGATCCTCGGGGCCGACGTCCCGGACCACCTGGCCGCGGCGGGCACGCTGCGGGCCAAGCACCGGCAGGCGTCGCTCGAGGAGCTCGGCCAGCTCGCCGATCCGCCGATGACCAAGGACGCGGTGGCCGGGCGAATCCGTCGGCTGCTGTCGATGGCGGATCGCAAGGCCAAGGAGCTCGGGCTCCCCGACACCGAGTCGGCCGTGACCCCCGAGTTACTCGAGGAGGCCTGACGGCGACCGTACGGTCTCGTCGACGTCTCGTCCCACCCCCCACGGTGACCTGGACCGCTTCCGGTGACCGGGGCAGATGCGCGCCCGACGGGGTGCGCCAACTAGGGTGGGACACACATCGACCGATGAGTCCCGCGCGTTTCGGTTTCGATCGGCGTGGGTACCAACGTGCCCGCGAGGGTCTCGCGGGCAACAACTGGCACACCAGAGTAGATGGGCAAAGGAGCTAACTGTGACGGTCCGGGTAGGCATCAACGGCTTCGGTCGTATCGGACGTAACTTCTTCAGGGCGGTCGATGCGCAGAAGGCGCTCGGCACCACCGACATCGAGATCGTGGCGGTCAACGACCTCACGGACAACGCGACGCTGGCTCACCTGCTCAAGTACGACTCGATCCTGGGTCGTCTGCCGCACGAGGTCTCGCTCGAGGGCGACGACACCATCGTCGTCGGCGACACCAAGATCAAGGCGCTGGCGCACCGCGGCCCGCTGAACGAGCTCCCCTGGGGCGAGCTGGGCGTCGACGTCGTCGTCGAGTCCACCGGCATCTTCACGGACGCCGAGAAGGCCAAGGGCCACCTCGAGGCCGGCGCCAAGAAGGTCATCATCTCCGCGCCCGCCAAGGGCGAGGACATCACCATCGTCATGGGCGTCAACGACGACAAGTACGACGGCAGCCAGGACATCATCTCCAACGCGTCCTGCACCACCAACTGCCTCGGCCCGATCGCCAAGGTCCTCGACGACGAGTTCGGCATCGTCAAGGGTCTGATGACGACCGTCCACGCGTACACGCAGGACCAGAACCTGCAGGACGGCCCGCACAGCGACCTGCGTCGCGCCCGCGCCGCCGCGCTGAACGTCGTCCCGACCGGCACGGGTGCCGCCAAGGCCATCGGCCTGGTCCTCCCGCAGCTGCTGGGCAAGCTGGACGGCTACGCGCTGCGCGTGCCGATCCCGACGGGTTCGGTCACCGACCTCACGGTCAACCTGGCGAAGCCGGCCACGATCGCCGAGATCAACGCCGCGATGAAGGCTGCTGCCGAGGGCCCGCTGAAGGGCATCCTCAAGTACACCGAGGCGCCGATCGTGTCGTCGGACATCGTCACGGACCCGCACTCCTCGATCTTCGACGCGGGCCTGACCAAGGTCATCGACGATCAGGTCAAGGTCGTGTCGTGGTACGACAACGAGTGGGGCTACTCGAACCGCCTCGCGGACCTCATCGGTCTCGTCGCGAAGTCCCTCTGACGCCGTGGCAGTCAAGACTCTGAAGGACCTGCTGGACGAGGGGGTCGAGGGTCGTACCGTACTGGTGCGCTCCGACCTCAACGTCCCGCTGGACAACGGAACCATCACCGACCCGGGCCGCATCGTCGCGTCCGCGCCGACCATCTCGGCGCTGGCCGAGGCGGGAGCCAAGGTCATCGTGATGGCACACCTCGGTCGGCCCAAGGGTGAGTTCGACGCGGCGTTGTCGCTGGCGCCGGTCGCCGCGAAGCTCGGCGAGGTGCTGGGCCGCAACGTCCAGCTCGCCGGTGACGTCGTCGGCCAGGACGCGCTCGCGCGTTCCGAGGGCCTGACGGACGGCGATGTCCTCCTGCTGGAGAACATCCGCTTCGATCCGCGTGAGACCAGCAAGGACGATGCCGAGCGCGAGGCGCTCGCCAAGGCACTCGTCGAGCTGGTCGACGGCGAGGGTGCGTTCGTCTCGGACGGCTTCGGTGTCGTGCACCGCAAGCAGGCGTCGGTCTACGACATCGCCAAGCTGCTCCCGCACTACGCGGGCAACCTGGTCGCGGCCGAGGTCGAGGTTCTGCAGAAGCTGACGCAGGATTCCGAGCGTCCGTACGCGGTCGTGCTCGGCGGTTCCAAGGTGTCGGACAAGCTCGCGGTGATCGAGGCGTTGGCCCCCAAGGTCGACACCCTCGTCATCGGTGGCGGCATGTACTACACGTTCCTTGCCGCGCAGGGCATCTCGGTCGGCAACTCGCTGTGCCAGGAAGAGATGATCGGCACCTGCAAGGAGCTGCTCGAGCGGTACGCGGACGTCATCCACATCCCGCAGGACGTGGTGATCGCCGACTCGTTCTCGGCGGACGCCGAGTCCGAGACGGTCTCCGTCATGGAGATTCCGGACGGCTGGATGGGCCTGGACATCGGACCGCGGTCGGTGGAGCGCTTCGCGGCGATCCTCTCGTCTGCCAAGACGGTGTTCTGGAACGGCCCGATGGGCGTGTTCGAGTTCGAGAAGTTCGCGGCGGGCACCAAGGGTGTCGCCGAGGCGATCATCGAGGCCACCGGCAAGGGCGCGTTCAGCGTCGTCGGCGGCGGCGATTCCGCGGCGGCCGTGCGTCAGCTCGGTCTGCCCGAGGACGGCTTCTCGCACATCTCGACCGGCGGCGGCGCGTCCCTCGAGTACCTCGAGGGCAAGACGCTTCCCGGTATCGCGGCGCTGGAGGACTGACACATGGCACGTAAGCCTCTGATCGCCGGCAACTGGAAGATGAACCTCAATCACCTCGAGGCCATCGCTCTGGTGCAGAAGATAGCGTTCTCGTTGCCTGCGAAGTACCTCGAGAAGGTCGACGTGACGGTGATCCCGCCGTTCACCGACATCCGCAGCGTGCAGACGCTGGTCGAGGGCGACAAGCTCCTGCTCACCTACGGTGCGCAGGACGTCTCCGCCCACGAATCGGGTGCGTACACCGGCGAGATCAGCGGCTCGATGCTGGCCAAGCTGGGCTGCACGTTCGTCGTCGTCGGTCACTCCGAGCGGCGCACGCTGCACGGCGAGTCCGACGAGACGGTGCTGGCCAAGACCAAGGCGGCGCTGGGATGCGGAATCACGCCGATCGTCTGCATCGGTGAGGGCCTGAACATCCGCGAGGCCGGCGAGCACGTGGCGTACAACGTTGCGCAGCTGAAGGCTTCGCTCGCGGGTCTGTCGGCCGACGAGATCTCCCAGATCGTCGTCGCGTACGAGCCCGTGTGGGCCATCGGCACCGGCAAGGTGGCCTCGGCCGCCGACGCCCAGGAGGTGTGCAAGGCGGTGCGTGACACGCTCGCCGAGCTGGCCTCGCCCGAGGTCGCGCAGGCCGTGCGGGTGCTCTACGGCGGCTCGGTCAACGCCAAGAACGTCGGCGAGCTCATTGCTCAGCCCGACGTCGACGGCGGACTGGTCGGCGGAGCGTCGCTCAAGGCGGACGAGTTCGCCACCCTGTCGGCCATCGCGGCCGGCGGACCGCTCCCGTGATCGGGTAGCAACCGAACGAGCGCGGGGCGCGTGACCGGAATGGTCACGCGCCCCGCGTTTTTCGTCGTGCAGGATCAGGCGAGGAGCTTGACGCGGAGCTTCGCGACAGTGCTCATGGAGAGCCCGAGGCCGTCGACCAGATACCGATCGAACGAACCGTAGTTGGCGTCGACCTCGGCGAAGGATGCCTCGAGGTAGCTGGCGTCGACCCCGATCAGTTGCCGGTAGATCTC
>Ga0256908_1000734_pt1 | contig 11773 bp, 9 predicted proteins | sample MC6MC0761MT_FD_186331 | JGI IMG/M metagenome (GOLD analysis project Ga0256908, IMG submission 186331) | Metatranscriptome of enriched soil aggregate microbial communities from Iowa State University, Ames, United States - MC6-MC0761-MT... | ecosystem: Environmental > Terrestrial > Soil >... | reverse complement strand
TCCAACAGGTGAATTGGCAGAAGCAATCAATGCAACTTTCGGTTCTTTTGATGAGTTAAAAAAACAACTTCAAGCTGCTGGTGCTACGCGTTTTGGATCAGGCTGGGCATGGTTGATCGTAGGAGCTGATGGTAAATTAGCGGTAACTTCTACGCCTAATCAAGACAATCCATTGATGGATGTTGCTGAGGTAAAAGGAACACCAGTTTTGGGTATTGACGTTTGGGAACATGCGTACTACTTGAAATTCCAAAATAAACGTCCAGCTTATTTGGAGGAAATCTTTAATGTTATCAATTGGGATGCAGTAGCACAAAATTACGCTGCCGCAAAATAATTGACCATTTTGATAGGTACAAAAGGAAGCGACAATATGAGTTTATTGTCGCTTCTTTGTTTTAAGGGATACAGGGTCAAGACAGTAGGTGTTTTTGCAATTTGTTGCCGAATATATTAATCCGGATATATGAAGTATAGACTCTTAGACGAATCACTGACGATCGGGATCCCTTATCAATCCACAAAGTAATGATATGTCCATGAAAGATATTATTATAATTTTTGCAGTTATTTTTTTGTTGAGTTCTTGTCGAGCTCAAGAGCCGAAGGCCGCGAAATCGGACTTTTCTAAACTACCAGCAAAAAGTGTAGGGAGCTTGGATACGGCAACATTCGCTGCAGGTTGTTTTTGGTGTACTGAAGCACAGTTTAAGGAGTTGAAAGGGGTACAGAAAGTTGTTTCTGGCTATACCGGCGGATGGGTAGCCAATCCCAGCTATGCTCAGGTCTGTACAGGTAATACGGGGCATGCTGAGGCAACCAATATTATTTATGATCCGAAAGTGATCAGTTACGATAAATTATTGGAGGCCTTTTTTGTCGCGCACGACCCTACACAACTCAACCGTCAGGGGGATGATGTAGGGACACAATACCGATCGGCCATATTTGTCCATAGTAAGGAGCAGTTGGATAAAGTGCAGTTTTATATCGCGGCTCTAAATAAGGAGAAAGTATACAACGAACCGATCGTAACGGAGATCGTACCAGCAGCTGTCTTTTATCGCGCAGAGGACTATCATCAAGAATATTATAGGTTAAATGGGAAGGAACCATATTGTCAATTGGTTATTAAACCGAAATTGGAAAAATTTAAACGTATCTTTTCCAAGGTGCTCAAAGAGGGAGAGTAACTTTGGGTATTCATAAAATTTAAGGTAATTTTACTCATGTTGGTACCATTTAGTGTGGTGCTAATAAGTTGAAAAATAAATAATTGTAATATGTCTAAAGGATTTTTTACAGTTCCTGTTCCTGCAAATGAACCGGTGTATACTTACGCTGTCGGAACGAAAGAACGTAAGTTGTTGAAAGCAGCAATTGATGAAGCACGTTCGAAACAAATCGATATCCCAATGTATATTGGTGGTAAAGAAATAACTACTTCTAAAAAAGTAAACCTAGCTCCTCCACATGACCACCAACATATTTTAGGTCAATACAATCAAGGCGAGAAATCTCATGTAACAGATGCAATCAATGCTGCTTTAGCGGCTAAAAAGGATTGGGAAAATCTAGCATGGGAAGATCGTGCAGCGATATTCTTGAAAGCAGCTGAATTGATTTCAGGGAAATACCGTTATGAGTTAAATGCTGCGACAATGTTGGGCCAATCGAAGAACCCATATCAAGCGGAAATTGACTCAGCTTGTGAGATTATAGATTTCTTGCGTTTCAACGTGCAATATATGAGCGAAATCTATAAGCAACAACCTCCTGTATCTGGAAAAGGTGTATGGAACCGTGTAGAACAACGTCCTCTAGAAGGCTTTGTGTTTGCATTGACACCATTCAATTTTACAGCTATTGCAGGTAACTTACCGTCATGTGTTGCTATGATGGGAAATGTTGTTGTATGGAAACCATCTAATACGCAGATCTACTCAGCAAACGTGCTGATGAAAATCTTCCGTGAAGCTGGACTTCCGGATGGTGTTATCAATTTAGTGTATGTTTCGGGACCAGATGCTGGTGATGTGATTTTCCAACACCCTGATTTTGCTGGTATTCACTTTACTGGTTCAACAGGTGTATTCCAAGATATCTGGAAAACTATCGGTGATAATATCCACCGTTATAAAACTTATCCACGTATCGTCGGTGAGACAGGTGGTAAGGATTTTATTGTTGTACACCCTTCAGCTGATCTAAAAGCGGCAAATACAGCTTTGGTTCGTGGAGCATTTGAATACCAAGGTCAAAAATGTTCAGCAGCCTCACGTGCATATATTCCTAAATCATTGTGGTCAGCATTGAAGGAGTCTATGACAACAGATGTGAAGTCATTTACAATCGGTGGAACTGAAGATTTTACAAATTTTTTCAATGCAGTTATCGATGAGAAATCATTTGATAAATTAGCGAAATACATCGACCGTGCGAAAGAATCCAACGAGGCTGAGATCGTAGTTGGTGGTACTTATGATAAATCTAAAGGCTATTTCATTCACCCAACGATTATTGAAGCTTCAAAACCAGATTACGAAACAATGGTTGAAGAATTGTTCGGCCCAGTATTGACCGTATACGTTTATGAAGATGCTAAGTTCGAAGAAACATTAGATATCGTTGATACAACTTCGATCTATGCATTGACTGGTTCAATTATCGCACAAGACCGCTATGCCATTAATTTAGCTACAGATAAATTAAGACATGCTGCGGGTAACTTCTATGTGAATGATAAATGTACTGGTGCTGTGGTGGGTCAACAACCATTTGGTGGCGCGAGAGGTTCAGGTACAAACGACAAAGCTGGATCTATGATCAACTTGTTGCGTTGGGTATCTCCACGTACAATCAAAGAAACGTTCAATCCGGATACGGATTACAGATACCCTTTCTTAGAAAAAGGCGAATAAAATAAATCGAATTATCTCCTGCACGGACGGTAGCCATAGCTTGGTTGCAAGCTCTATCGACTATAACGGATACATTCAACATAACAAAGGCACTCCGCTATGTGGAGTGCCTTTGTTATTTTTTAAACTGTCCGAGTTCGGTTCCATCGTCTCGGATCATTCGAATAGCCAGTGATTTGGCAGATCCCGAAATATCGATAATGGTCCTTTTTCCAGCTTTTGGACCACCGCCTATAAATACAGGATAATTGTGGTCTTTATCTGCCGGATAGTATCCATATTGATGCGTATGGCCAGAGACCATTGCATCTATTTTATATTTCTGAAACAAAGGGTGGAAGCATTCGCGGTTATGCAATGTGCCATGCCATTCATCTGAATGGAATATTGGGATATGGCTGATAACCACCGTATGTTGGGCCGACTTTCTTTCTTTAGATTGTAATACCGTTTCTAACCATTTCGCCTGTTCTTTTCTGTAATTGTCGTAATCTACGGTACCAGCATACACTTCATGGTTGTCTGGTTTATCCTCGCCACTGTCCAGCATAATCCAAAAAATAGGTCCCCTTTTGAAAGCTTGGTAATATTTATTGTTGGGATAACCGAAATACCGTTTGAAATTGCGGGCAAAGGAACCTCTCGTTTCATGGTTCCCACGGTTCATAATGAAAGGTTTGCTTGTCGCAATGAATTCGATAGGCTTTAGTAGTTTTTCTGTAATGTCCTCCTGATTGCTCACATAATGAAAAGAGTCTCCATTTAAGACAAAGAAATCATAGATTGAGGTGTCTTGATTGGGTACAAGATCACGATAACTACTTTTTTCTTCATGGACATCATTATAGACCAGGCAACGGATTTGTTCTTGATTATTTTTTGACAATTTTGCCTCAAAGATTGGCGTTTCAATTTCTTGCGCATAGACAATCTTATAGGGATCGAATTTTTGAATTTCTTTTGCCTTGATGCGATAGCGGAATGATCGGGGAGCCTCTTCGACAGTAAAATGAAAGAAATCTGTATTTGCATTAATCATACCATCTTCGGATTGATGGATGGTTTGCTGTACATTACCTGCATTGTCAAGGATTTCTAACCAAGCTAGAGCAGGTTTGCTTAAGATCGTAAAGATGCTGATGCCTTTCTCTGTCTGATTCTGTAAATAAGCAGGTACTATAAAACTAAAATCTCCTTCCAGATTTTCTTTTTCTTTTTCTTTAGCGACACTGATATTGGGCAATGTAATTCCGGCCAGCGCTAGCGCTTCTAAAAATCTTCTTCTATTAAAATTCATAATGGGTTATTTAATTTCGATTTCAACATATAATGGTCGATGGTCGCTCGCATATTTCTCTTCAAGAACACGGTGGTTGAAGAATTTTGGATGTGATGACGTATTGACCATAATATAGTCTATTTCGGTATTAGGCTTATCTTGTGGAAAGGTTAGGCCATTTTGGCTCGTTGTTTTTGTAAATAACATGCCAAGCTCTTTGATTGCAGGATCAGTGGGTTCGGAGTTTAAATCGCCGACGAGAATCGTTGGTAGCTTTTCATTTTTGAAACGGGATGTAATGAACTTTGCTTGTGCGATTTTGTTTTTGTCTTTTAGATCCAGGTGGGTGTTCGCAAATAAGATCTTCTTATTGTTGATAAGCACTTCAACAATGGATAAGCTTCGACGTTCGCTTTCGACAGGAGAAGGTAGAAAATGTTTTTCTACACGTTCTATCGGATGTTTCGATAATATTGCGGTACCATATTCACCTTTTTCAAGGTCTATTCCTTTTGAAAAAATGTAGTGCATTCCCGTCAGCTCAGCTAATTTTTTTGCTTGATCCTCGTTATAGGAGCGCCCTAGGTTGACATCAATTTCTTGCAATCCTACAAGGTCGGCGTTACTGTTTTTAATAATTTGAGCGATGGTATCGAGATTGACAACAGATTCCTTTTCTGAGGGTGGATTCCCATGATGAATATTGAAGGAAAGTACGCGGATTTTTTGTGCACTGAGATGGAATACTGATCCAAAAAGGATCAAGAGAAATGCAATTAGCTTACGGTTCATTTTTCAAAGTTAAGTTTAGAATGAAGTCAGCGATTTATGTTCGCTCCGCTAAAAATACTAAAATCATAGCGTACAAACTCAAAACTTTGGACATGTAACAAAATAATCATTTAAACTTAATCGGTGCTTTGCGAGGGGGCAAAAAAATAGCCATCCCACAAAGGATGGCTACCTACATTATACTAATTTTTACAGCAACTAGTCTTCATTTTCCTCTACATGAAGCATCGGATCTTCTCCTGTTACTTCAGTACGGATTTTTGCCTCAAGTTCATCCATTAGATCTGGATTGTCAAACAATAAGGCTTTTACGGCATCTCTACCTTGTCCTAATTTGGTTTCACCATAGCTAAACCAAGAACCTGCTTTTTTGATGATGCCATATTCAACACCTAAGTCAATGATTTCACCGACTTTTGAGATACCTTCACCAAAGATGATATCAAACTCTGCAATACGGAAAGGAGGTGCTACTTTATTTTTTACAATTTTAACTTTTACACGGTTACCAGATACTTCGTCAGAATCTTTAATCTGTGATGTACGACGGATATCCAAACGTACAGAAGCATAGAACTTCAATGCGTTACCACCAGTTGTTGTTTCTGGGTTACCGAACATCACGCCAATTTTTTCACGCAATTGGTTGATGAAAATACAACAACAGTTTGTTTTGGAAATTGTTCCGGTCAATTTACGCAATGCTTGAGACATTAAACGGGCTTGAAGACCCATTTTTGAATCACCCATTTCACCTTCAATCTCACCTTTAGGTACTAATGCAGCTACAGAGTCAATTACAATAACATCAATGGCACCTGAGCGAATTAAATTGTCTGCAATTTCTAAACCTTGTTCACCATTATCTGGCTGAGAAATTAATAAGTTCTCAACATCAACACCAAGCTTTTGTGCGTAATATTTATCAAAAGCGTGTTCAGCATCAATAATTGCTGCAATACCACCCTTTTTCTGTGCTTCAGCAACAATGTGTGTTGCTAATGTCGTTTTACCCGAAGATTCAGGCCCATATATTTCAATGATACGTCCTTTTGGAACACCGCCAATTCCTAAAGCGATATCCAAACCTAAGGATCCTGTAGAAATCGCCTCGATAGGCTCAACAGCTGTATCTCCTAATTTCATAATCGAACCTTTTCCAAAGTTCTTTTCCAATTTATCTAACGTCAGCTGTAACGCTTTTAATTTATCTGTGTTGCTCATATTTTTAGTATATATTTATCAAAATTAAAAATAAAAAAGAATAAACCAAATATTATCACTAAAAAAATTAGTTTTTTATTTCTATCGCGCTTGGAGCACTTTTTATGTGATGGGTTTTCTCAAAGTATTTACACATGTAGGTAATCGGACACTTTTCGCAAAGTGGTTTTCGGGCCAGACAAATATATCGTCCATGCAAGATCAACCAATGGTGCGCAACGGCAATAGTTTCTTTCGGGAGATTTTTGACTAATTGTTTCTCTACCGCTAAAGGGGTTGTTGCACGGTAGGTTAAACCAAGGCGGTTGGCCACACGGAATACATGTGTATCGACGGCCATTGCAGGGTTATGATATACCACAGACGAAATGACATTAGCCGTTTTTCTACCCACACCGGGGAGCTTGACCAGATCTTCAATCTGCTCGGGCACGATATTGTCAAATTTTTCAATCAGCATTTGTGCCATTCCTACCAGATGCTTGGCTTTGTTATTTGGATAGCTTACCGAGCGGATATAACTAAATACTTCATCGACGCTGGAAGCGGCCAAAGTATGCGCATCCGGGTAACGTGCAAATAGCTTTGGCGTAACCTGATTAATTCTCTTGTCTGTGCATTGGGCAGAAAGGATAACAGCCACGAGTAATTCATACGGATTACTATAGTCGAGCTCTGTCTGCGCATCGGGATTATTTTTGGAAAAATATTCCACAAAAGCCTTGTATCGTTCTTGTTTTAACATCACTCCAAAACTAGCCAAAATTTCCATTAAAAAAGAAAACTTGCAGCTTACTCAGTGCTTATCAAATTTATTTTTTACAGTATAAATAGATCGTGATAGTAGTTTGCATAACGAGAGGTCCATCGCTTGTTTTAAGAGTGCTGAGACATTATTTGTCGACTTAGAGCTAGGGAGGTTTTATTCCAATAAATAAGGCCTAATCTCAGGATTAGGCCTTTCTTTTTTCCATTTGTTTGGAATATGCCATGATATTCGCAATACATTTCTTGCTTGGATTAAGCAACATTTTGGGTAATTGAAGTTTCAATTCATTTTCTATATCCTCATCAGTCATTACCTTCTCGTTTTGGGTTAGTAAATTTTGAACTTCGTTTTCTGATTGGGTAAAGTTTTCTACCATAAGCATCTCAAGTTTTGTCCCTGTAAGTTAATTAATTAAACGGACAAAACTTGGTTTTGGTATATGAAAAATGAGAATATTATTTATTTTTTCTTTTTATTACTAAATTCTTCCGCCTTTATAATGGCATTATATGCATTAACAATTCCTCCAGTGACAGAAATATCCGAAAATTTGACCGTTTTTGTGGCCTCTTCACCAATTTTTACCTGGACCGTTTGGTCAGGTTTTACAACAGATTCCAGAATAATCTGCTTGGTTTCTGCAGCAGAGAGCTTGGGGTAATAAGAGCGTATCATAGCAGCTAGTCCCGCAACGACAGGGGCAGCCATACTCGTACCCTGTTCTTCTTTATATTTTGAATCTGGAATAGTAGAATTAATCCGAACCCCCGGAGCAAAAACATCAACTGTTTTTTTGCCATAATTGGAAAAATCTGCGAGAAGCTCGTTGTCCGGATGTAAACCACTCGCGCCAACAGTGATCCAGTTACTTGCTATTCCTGTGGTGTCCCCCTTCGCATCCGTATAGTATTTCATTGGAAAATTGGGTTCCACATCATTATCCTCACTGTCATTTCCGGCAGCATGTACCAATAAGACATCTTTGGATTCAGCATACTTAACAGCCTCATCCACGGTTTGCTTGTTGTGTGAATAGCTTTTTCCGAAGCTCATGTTGAGCACTTTCGCTCCATTATCTACTGCATAACGGATCGCATTTGCGACATCTTTATCGCGTTCATCACCATCCGGAACTAAACGTACTGTTAATATCCTGACATTGTCTGCAACACCGTCTATACCAATGTTATTGTTGCGTTTAGCACCGATGATACCCGCAACATGACTTCCATGGAGTGCGTCAGGTCCCTTTACATCCGCATTTCCGTAATGACGTTCGGAGGCATCCTCGTAATTGTCGCCAATAATGGGACGGGAGTCATATTCCTTATTTAAATGATAGTCAACTTGATTGTTGAAATACTTCGCTCCTTCGGTGATATCATCAAAAAATTTGACAAAACCATTCGTTTGAATTTCGTCTTTTGCATAACCCAGAGCGATACGTTGATTGTTCGATTTTGGGTTGAAGTTCTCAAGATCGGCCAATGTGATTTCCTCTGGTTTTTTACCAATTTCACGAACCACAGCGTCCAAGTTGCGTTTAAGAGCGTCATAGGAAAATTGGCCCATTTTGGCTTCTTCTAGCTTATTCTTGTATTTTGCCACCATTTTTTGATACGCCAAAAAAGCCTTTCTGTCTGCTTCATTCAGCTCAGTGGTTGGGGTGACATGGGCGAATTTTTTATCTAAAATCCGCAATTGCCGTGTTAATTCCAGATTGTCAAATTGAACATCTTTTCCATCGGCGTTACCAATAAAGTTCCAGCCATATTTGTCATTGATATAGCCATTACCATCAGCATCTTTCCCATTGGAAACACTGTCTTTTGTATTGATCCAAACGACATCCTTCAGATCTTCGTGGAAAACATCCACACCACCGTCTAATACACCGACAATAACAGGTGTTGATTTTTTTCCCTTTAATAAAGTTTTATACGCTTTCTCCGTACTGATACCCATTACACCATCCGTGTTGTAATCTAAGTTATACCAATTCAGAGGAACAGCCTCAGCCTGAGCAAACGAGGTCATCGGTAAAGCACCCAAGGCAATTAGATATAGTGATTTCTTTAAATTCATAAAATTTTCTCCTAGCACAGTAGCAAATATAGTATTATTGGCCCTGTTGAATTGTTAATTTTTATTAAAAGTGACTTTTTATACAGATAATGAAGGATACAGAATAGGTCAGCTTATAATATATATCAAAATGAAGGGCATATTTACAGTCGATCTGTTCCTGTTTATATATAATTTTGCTATTTCTCTAGAAATGCATTAAATTCAATGTTCTGGGGAGTGATGATGAATAGCAAAATACAAGTCGTATTTGTTTTTATTTAAAGAAGAGATTTAGCGCATTCATATTATATATGCAACATAACAAAAATATACAGTGGCCGGAAGTTTTGGCTCCAATAGCTGCAGTGCATCCAAATAAAAGACAAATTCATGGTGATACTGTCATTGACGATTATTACTGGATGATTGACTATTTCAAAAAAGGACCACGATCAGTAGAAGTTATCGACTATCTGACTGCGGAGAATACCTATACTGCCGCGATGTTAAAGGAGACAGAATCTTTTCAAGAAGACTTATTCCGGGAAATGAAATCCCGTATCAAGGAAAAAGATGAGTCGGTACCCTATTTTAAAAATGGTTACTATTATTACAGTAGAACAGAGGAAGGGAATCAATATTTCAAGTTTTGCCGGAAGAAAGGAACCTTGGATGCTGACGAAGAGCTATTATTGGATATAGATCATCTCGCAGAGGGTTATGCCTATTACGCAGCAAAAGGCTTTTCGATCAGTCCTGACAATCGCTTGTTGGCTTTTAGTGTGGATACGGTTTCCCGAAGGGAATACACGGTATATATCAAGAATCTGGAGACAGGTGAGATCTACCCTGATCGGATCGCTAACACCGAAGGTGCTGCAATTTGGGGGAATGATAACCAGACCCTGTTTTATATAGCCAAGAACCCAGTCACATTACTGAGTGAAAAAATTATGCGGCATACACTGGGAACCGATGTTTCCACAGATGTGTCTGTGTATGAGGAAAAAGATAACACAAATTATATCGCAGTTGGTAAATCAAAAAATGGTAAATACATTATTATCAGTTCGGAAGGTACCCTGTCCTCCGAAATATGGTTGTTGGATGCCGATCTTCCCAATAATGATTTTAAGGTGTTTCAACCACGCCGAAATGATGTGCTTTATACCATAGTTCCTTTGCAAGATCGTTTTTTAATATTGACGAATGATGATGCGATTAATTTCCGAATTATGCAATGTCCATTGGACAAAACAGATCGGGAACATTGGACCATATTTATAGCGCATCGGCCAGATGTCCTCGTAAGCGATATTGAGGAATTCAGTTCATTTTTGGCAATAGCTGAACGAAAAGATGGATTGACACAGTTGGCAATTTATGACCTGAACAGCCAAGAGCAGCATTATCTGGATTTTGGAGAGGTGGCCTATACAGTATATCCAGGGATAAATGTTGAATATAATTCCGAAAAATTGCGTTATGGATATACTTCATTGATAACACCTAGTTCCGTATATGAGTATAATATGGAGGATCGCAGCAAAACATTGTTGAAACAACAGGAAGTTTTGGGCGGCTATGATCAGAGTGCCTATAAGACTGAACGTATCTATGCCGTGGCGAGGGATGGAGCAAGGGTACCTATTTCTCTTGTTTATAAGGAGGGAACTCAATTAGATGGCAAGGCTCCCTTATTGCAATATGCCTATGGTTCTTATGGAGCCTCTATGGATCCTAGTTTTTCCAGCAATCGCTTGAGTTTATTGGATCGTGGTTTTATATATGCATTGGCCCATATTCGTGGTGGCGAAGAAATGGGGCGTCTGTGGTATGAGGATGGGAAGATGATGCGTAAAATGAATACTTTTTATGATTTTGTGGATTGTGGTAAGTGTCTTATTGAACAGCGTTATACATCGCGAGACCACCTTTACGCACAGGGAGGCAGTGCCGGAGGACTTCTGATGGGCGTGGTTGCAAATATTGCAGCAGCACAATATCGGGGGATTATAGCACAGGTGCCATTTGTGGATGTTGTGAATACCATGTTGGATGAGACGATACCATTAACGACGAATGAGTATGACGAATGGGGCAATCCCAATGAGTCTGACGCTTATTTTTATATGAAAAGTTATTCACCCTATGAGAATATCGAACCAAAAGAATATCCAAATCTACTGGTTACAACGGGATTGCACGATAGCCAGGTTCAATATTTTGAGCCCGCCAAATGGGTAGCGAAATTACGGACGGTCAAAACCGGAAATTCCATTTTGCTCTTGAAGACGGATATGGACTATGGACATGGAGGTGCCTCGGGCAGATTTGACTACTTGAAAGAAATTGCGATGGAATATGCTTTTCTGTTTAAATTGGAAGGGATCAACCACTAAAATAGAATATGATGACAACAATAAAAAAGCGGCAAAAGCCGCTTTTTTATTGTTGAGCATGATTAATGCTGTCCTGTTGTTTTTGTAAACGTTCTTCACGTTCGATTTCTCGAGAATCGATTTGATGTTGCTGATAGTTGTCCATCGCAACTTTGCTTGCTTTCTGCGATACATAGATCGCCAATATGGCAACTACGGTAATGATTGCAAGCCCCCAAGCATATTTACGTTTGTCCTGTTTGACAAGCCAATACATAAAGATGATATAAGGCACAGCAAAAATAATATAGAAAATTAAACTCGGTGACATGCTATTTTC
>Ga0256908_1000723_pt1 | contig 11859 bp, 4 predicted proteins | sample MC6MC0761MT_FD_186331 | JGI IMG/M metagenome (GOLD analysis project Ga0256908, IMG submission 186331) | Metatranscriptome of enriched soil aggregate microbial communities from Iowa State University, Ames, United States - MC6-MC0761-MT... | ecosystem: Environmental > Terrestrial > Soil >... | reverse complement strand
GGTTATTAATTTACTGCAGACAAGCTGGTTAATTTTGTCTTTTTTTGGCTCGACGAAGTTGTAAAGCCGGGCTATTCCAATTATTATTTTTAAAGTCTACAGGTTAAATTTCTGACAGATCATCTCTTTTCTAGGTGTCGCGACCAACCTAAGGACCGAAATAATCATTCAACATTTTCACCCGCCAATAGGATGTATAAAATGTATTGTCAAATCAATTATAAACAACAGCTTTCGACTTTCAAACAGGGTTTCTGGCGCAACCGATTGTTCATATTTTACGTAACCGATTAAGTATTAAATATGTTACATTTCTTCATCAATCCTACCTAACTATACGGTTAATAATTGATCAAAACGATCCAAAACAACACTACAGGTTTCCTCTACCAATCTACTTACTTTCGCCTGTTGCAAATCGCCCCATGATGCATCGACGACAGTCGCATCTGTACACTGTTGTATATTGGCGATATTTACTATTGGAAAACGCTCATCGGACAACCGTTTCAGACATGTAAAAGAAGAACTATGTCCCATCGAGGAAATAATCAGACCATCTACTCCTTTCATCAGACACGATTCTATGCATTCCAACTCTTTTTCCCCATTTTCGCCACTTTGCACAACAAGTAAATTATAGCCATACAAACTCATATGGTTTTCAATCTGTCCTAATAATTCCGAAAAAAATGGTGTATTAATATAAGGTAAGATAAGCCCTATCAGTCTACTGTTTCCTTTTCTTAATGTCCGCGCTAGTGTGTTGAAGCGAAAATTATGCTTATTGGCATAATCCAAAACCATCTTCTTTGTTTCCTCGCTTATTTCCGAACTATTGGACAGCGCTTTTGATACCGTCGCTGCGGATTTATTCAATGCCAGCCCAATATCTTTCAACGTAATTCTCCTCATACCTATTGGATAATAATTTAAGTTTATAACATGATTCCTCAGGCAAAGCTTCCTGCTGAAAACCTTTAACTTTAAAAAATACGTTTCAGAAGCAAAAAAAGACGACGGCACCTTATATTTTTTTCATAAAAAAACGAATTTCACATCAATACGATAGAATTGCGATAAGCTATACCACTACTAAAAGATTGGATATATAACCTGTAGGCTGACTGTATTTGCATCAACTATTTTATATAAACAGTATAAACTTCATGCAGGATTTATGGACAGACCACTCATCTATTGCGATAGTTACAATAAATATGATATCCATAACAAAAACAATAAAAAGAAACAATAAAATCAAAACAAATACATTTTTATTAGAATATTCACAATTTTATTCATTTTTATTCCTATATTAGCAATGTATAATATTTGAAAAGGAAAGATGATTCAACAAAGACCGAAAACGGAGGGCCTTTACGACCCTAATTTTGAGCATGACGCCTGTGGAGTAGGCTTTGTCGCCCATATCAAAGGGAATAAATCACACGCACAAGTAAAAGACGCCTTGACCATGTTGGAGAACATGGAACACCGTGGTGCCTGTGGTTGTGATCCCGAAAGTGGTGACGGAGCCGGTATCATGATTCAGCTACCACACGAATTTTTGTGGGAAGAATGTATCAGCTTAGGAATACAGTTAGAAGAACCGGGATATTATGGAACAGGAATGGTATTTCTTCCTAAAGAAGAAGGCATGAACAAAATATGTCGGGACTTGATTGAGGAAGCGGCAGCCGAAAGGGGTATGAAATTCCTTGGCTACCGTCCAGTACCAGTCAATCGTGAAGGTATTGGACCAACAGCGCTCAGTGCCGAACCTGAAATCGTCCAGTTTTTTGTTAGTAGACCGGACGGAGTTTCAAACACTGAAGAATTTGAACGCAAACTTTTTGTTCTACGTCGCCTGATCATTCAAAAAGTTAAACAACAACAAGAATACCCTCTCCCACTTTACTTTGCATCGCTTTCTTGCAAAACTATTATTTACAAAGGTCAATTAACAACTTACCAAGTCGGCACCTATTACCTTGATTTACGCGATCCTCGTGTAGTATCCGCATTTGGATTGGTACACTCACGCTTCTCGACCAATACGTTTCCGTCCTGGTCACTAGCACAACCATTCCGTATGTTGGCTCACAATGGTGAAATCAATACCCTAACAGGCAACCTCAATTGGTTTTATGCTGGAATGCGTGCCCTTTCGTCACCTTATTTTACCGAAGACGAAATGGAAATCTTGCTTCCTATCGTTGATCGAGGTCAGTCGGATTCAGCCTGTCTTGACAATGTTGCCGAACTCCTTTTACACAGTGGCCGTAGCCTGACACACGTCATGTTGATGTTGGTACCTGAAGCATGGGATGGTAATACCCAAATGGATCCATTGAAACGTGCATTCTACGAGTACCATGCAACTTTAATGGAACCTTGGGATGGACCTGCAGCACTGTGTTTTACAGATGGTAAACATATCGGGGCAACACTAGACCGCAACGGTTTACGCCCATTACGTTATGCTGTAACCTCAGATGATCGTGTTGTCGTTGCTTCCGAAGCCGGCGCACTTCCAATCGAAGAATCTACCATTATTAAAAAAGGCCGTCAACAGGCTGGCAAGATATTTCTCGTCGACATGGAACAAGGTCGCATCTTGACGGACGATGAAGTAAAAGATCAATTGATCAACCAACAACCTTATAGTGATTGGTTGGACAACTATAAAATCAAATTAGAAGAACTGGAAGAACCTCGTGTCACCTATACCTATCTTTCCAAAGAATCCGTTTTCAAATATCAAAAGACATTTGGTTTCTCCAGAGAAGACCTCGAAACAATCCTGACGCCAATGGCATTGACCGGATACGAACCAACAGGTTCGATGGGTTCGGATGTTCCCTTGGCTATTCTTTCTGATCAACCACAACATATCTCTAGCTACTTTAAACAGTTTTTCGCACAGGTAACCAACCCACCGATCGATCCGATCCGAGAACGTTTGGTGATGAGCTTGGCAACTTTTATTGGTAATGCTGGGAATATCCTAATCGAGGACAAAAAATTCTGTCACTGCGTGACCTTGCCTCATCCTATCCTCACATCCAAAGAACTTGAAAAATTGCGTTCTATTGATACTGGATTGTTTCAGGCAAAAACTATTCAGTCCTATTTCCGTTCAGACGGAAAACCAGGTTCGCTGGAAGCAGGTCTAGAGCGTCTATGCAGATATGCCGATGATGCTGTGCGTGATGGTTTTCAGGTATTGATACTTTCAGATCGTGCCATAGATTCCAAACACGCGGCCATCCCTTCTTTGCTTGCTGTATCGGCGGTCCACCACCACCTGATCAAAACCGGTAACCGTGGTGCTGTCGGTCTAGTTGTCGAAGCTGGTGATGCTTGGGAAGTACACCACTTTGCCTGTCTATTGGCATTCGGTGCTACAGCAATCAACCCATATATGGCACTGGCAAGTATTCGTACCATGAAGGAACAAAATACCTTAGATACCGAACTTACATGGCCTGAGCTATCCAAAAACTACGTAAAAGCAGTTAACAATGGCTTGCTAAAAATTTTCTCCAAAATGGGGATTTCAACATTACAATCTTATCACGGAGCACAGATCTTTGAAGTACTTGGCATCGACAAATCTGTTGTTGATAAATTCTTCTGCGGCGCTGTATCTCGTATCGGTGGCATGACACTGGATGATCTAGCTAAAGAGGCCTTATCTAAACACTGGCGTGGATTTGAAAAAAGCCGTACACCACAAAATCTTTTGCCAGAAGGCGGTATCTATCAATGGAAACGTCGTGGCGAGGGTCACTTGTGGAATCCAGATACCATTCACTTATTGCAGCAAGCATGCCGGACCGGAGACTATGCTACCTATAAAAAGTACGCGACCAAGATCAACGAACAGAAAGAACACATGTTTACCCTTCGTGGGCTATTGGATTTTGCTAAACATCGTAATTCCATTCCATTGGAGCAAGTTGAGCCAGCAAGTGAAATCTTAAAACGTTTTGCGACCGGTGCGATGTCCTTTGGATCTATCTCCCATGAAGCGCATAGTACACTTGCCATTGCGATGAACCGCATCGGTGCAAAATCAAACACCGGTGAAGGAGGAGAAGATGAATTACGTTATCAACCACTTCCGAATGGTGATTCCATGCGTTCGGCAATCAAGCAAGTCGCTTCTGCACGTTTTGGAGTAACATCCAATTACCTGACACAAGCAGACGAGCTACAGATCAAAATGGCACAAGGTGCTAAACCGGGAGAAGGAGGTCAATTACCAGGACCTAAGGTAGATGCCTGGATTGCGAAAACCAGACACTCTACACCTGGCGTTGGTCTGATTTCTCCACCACCACATCATGACATCTACTCCATCGAGGATTTGGCACAGTTGATCTTCGATTTGAAGAATGCCAACCGCCAAGCGCGGATCAACGTAAAATTGGTATCTAAAGCCGGTGTAGGAACGATTGCCGCGGGTGTTGCTAAAGCACATGCCGATGTTATCCTCATCGCAGGTTTTGATGGAGGGACAGGTGCATCTCCGATCAGTTCGATCAAACATGCCGGATTACCTTGGGAACTTGGTCTTGCCGAAGCACATCAAACTCTTGTGAAAAACAAATTGCGTAGCCGTGTCGTTTTACAGGCAGATGGTCAGGTAAAAACGGGTCGAGATATTGTTATTGCAACTCTATTAGGTGCTGAAGAATGGGGTGTATCCACAGCTGCATTGGTCGCTGGTGGCTGTATTATGATGCGCAAGTGTCACTTAAATACATGTCCAGTCGGTGTAGCTACACAAGATCCCGAATTACGTAAACTATTCTCCGGAAAACCCGAAGATATCGTCAACCTATTCACCTTCCTTGCCGAAGAAGTACGTGAGACCATGGCATACCTTGGTTTCCGTACCATCAACGAGATGGTAGGTCGTGCGCAGTTCCTGAAAAAACGTGAAAATATCGACCATTGGAAAGCAAAGAAAATCGACTTTACCGATATCCTTCATGTTGAACGCAATGAACCAGGACAATCATTATACAATACCGAGGAACAAGATCACGGCATGGCCATGATTTTGGATTGGGGATTATTGAAACAATCCAAGCTAGCGTTAGAAAGTAAAACACCGGTCTTTGGAACTTTCAAAGTAAAAAATACCGACCGTACTATCGGAACAATGTTATCCAATGAGATCTCCAAATTATACGGATCTGAAGGACTCCCTGATAACACCATCAATTTCAAATTTGAGGGATCCGCAGGTCAGAGTTTTGGTGCATTTTCAACAAAAGGACTTTCCTTTGAATTGCAGGGAGAAGCCAATGACTATGTTGGTAAAGGCTTATCCGGTGCGCAATTGGCTATTTATCCGGTAACAGAAAGTGCTCTTGTACCTGAAGATAACATCATCATTGGTAATGTGGCATTATTCGGAGCTACATCAGGACACCTATTCGTCAATGGACAAGCAGGTGAACGTTTTGCTGTTCGTAACTCGGGAGCTACCGCTGTCGTCGAGGGTGTAGGTGATCACGGTTGTGAATATATGACCGGCGGTCGCGCACTGATCCTTGGTGCAACAGGTCGCAATTTTGCTGCCGGAATGAGCGGTGGTATCGCTTGGATTTACGATATCAACGATGACTTCCGCGAAAACTGCAACCTGGAGATGGTTGATTTGGATCCATTGGAAAGTGAAGATGAAACAGCGATCATAGCTTTATTGAAACGCCATGTATTGTTGACCAATAGCCGTAGAGCAGATTTCATCTTACAGAACTGGGCCCGGGAGAAAAGTAAATTCATAAAAGTGTTCCCTAGGGAATACAAAAATGTCATTCGTCAAAAATTAGTTGAAGCATAAAATAGGAAGCACAGATCATGGGAAAAATTACAGGTTTTAAAGAATTTGAGCGCGTGCTTCCAACAAAAGAAGCTGTTGAAGGCCGTGTACAGCACTTCAAAGAATTTAATAAAGGATATTCTGAGAATGAGCTAAATAAGCAGGCTGCACGTTGTATGGATTGCGGTATTCCGTTTTGTCATTCAGGCTGTCCACTGGGCAATGTTATTCCTGAATTCAATGATGCTGTATATGATGGAAAATGGGAAGAGGCCTATCAGATACTGACCTCAACCAATAACTTTCCAGAATTTACAGGTAGAATATGTCCAGCACCATGCGAATCTGCTTGTGTGCTTGGAATCCATAGCACACCGATTACAATCGAAGAAATTGAAAAACATATCATTGAGATAGCATTCAAAAAGGGCTATGTTAAAGCCCATAAGAGCTATTTAAAAACAGGCAAGCGTATCGCTGTGGTTGGTTCCGGTCCCGCTGGACTCGCCGCTGCCGCACAACTGAATAAAGCTGGTCACGATGTCATTGTTTTTGAACGTGACGATCAGATCGGTGGTTTGCTCCGATATGGTATTCCGGATTTCAAACTGGAGAAGTCTGTTATTGACCGCCGGATTAATTTAATGAAAGAGTCAGGAATTGAATTTAAAGTAAATACAGAAGTCGGAAAAGACATAAGCTTCTACGAATTGAAAGCTTATGATGCTGTAGTATTAGCTACTGGATCTACTGTACCCTGGCACATGCAACTACCCGGTCATGAAGCCAAAGGAATACACTTTGCTATGGATTTCTTGAAACAGCAGAACCAAGAAGTTAGTGGTATAGATATTGATCAGGAGCGTATTCTGGCAACAAACAAACATGTGGTCGTTATTGGCGACGGTGATACAGGTTCGGATTGCATTGGTACCTCCAACCGTCATCGAGCCAAGAGTATTACCCAAATTGCCCGTAAACCGACTCCAGCAAAAGAACGTTTAAAAAATAATCCTTGGCCGATGGACAAAGTAACCTTCGGAACCTCATCTTCGCAAGAAGAAGGTTGTGAACGACTTTGGGCAACGGAAACACAAGAGTTTGTTCATGACGAAAATGGTCATATCACGGCGGTCAAAATCAAAGAAGTTCAATACGAAGTCGACGAATTTGGACGTCGTACAAGATTGGGTGAATCCGAGATTCGGGAAATCCCTGCGGATCTCGTTTTATTGGCAATTGGCTACAAACATACAGAGCAAAGACTATTGGAACAACTCGGTGTGCGTGTGGACGAAAAAGGAAATATTCTAGCCAATGATAAAGATTACCAAACCTCTGTGGAAAATATCTTCACCGCAGGTGACTGTCGTAAAGGGCAATCATTGGTGGTCTGGGCGATTTCTGAAGGCCGGGAGTGCGCACGGAAAGTGGATGAATACCTTATGGGATACTCCGAACTTGAAAGCAAAGATTTCCTAGCAGCCCAAAATGCCTAGCTATTGCAGATCTAATGTTTCCTTTTGCCTCATGGGAAAGGAAACAAATAAGCAACAGTCGATACTTTAGATTTTTCAATCAAATACAAAAACGCCTGCTGATATGCGTTATCAACAGGCGTTTTGATATATTTTAAATAGATAACTACTTTAACGGAGTCTTTAATTTAATAAAATAAATGCTATTCTTATCAACGGTACTTATCGCTGGTAATATTTTAGATTTATAAATTCCCTCTCCAGTAACCCCAAAATCATCATCGTTACAAACTGCGATAAGTGATGAATTGATAACGGCCAAACCCTCTGCTTTGTCGTGCGGATACAGTTCTTTGATATCCCTCATTAAATCAGCAACTAAGGTTTTTTTTACAGGTATTATATTATTCGCAGCCAAGGTAGCGGCATCTTTTAGTTCTTCGACCGTCTTTGTGCCTTTCCTAGGGAACAAACCATTATCGCCATTACTAGGGTCAGAAATATCTGTTGCTCCCGCAAGGTCTATATGGTAGATTTTTTTGAACACTTCACCACGTGTTGCTTCTGTTGCATATTTATCATCACGTTCCAACACAATAAAAGTTGAATTAGACACCGCCGCAATTTCACTTACCGCCTGCAAATCGGTACCTTCCATCATATACACATACTGCTTGGTATTTCCTGTGGCGATATCCATGGTTACAATACGGATAACCAAAGAGTTTTTCACCGCATCTTTTGAAGGATTATAGAGTGGAAATTGCATAATACCGACCAAGGTCTTGCCATCTGGCGTAATCGTTAGACCTTCCATTCCTCGATTTGGGCGTCGCTTGGCAAATACCAATGGTAATTTCTTTCCCGTTGTCCAAGGATTAATCCGCTCAATCTCCTTTCCAGAAGCATCAAAGTGAACAATATGTGGTCCATACTCATCACTTACCCACCAGGAGCCATCGGCAGCTCTCGCCAAGCCTTCCGAATCGATACCGTCTTCGCTTGGGGCCAATTTCTGACCGTCTGTCCCCCATGCCGTTTCTCCCGAACCACCTTTACCCTCAGGGTTCGGTAAGCCGTTCAATTTTACACCATTTTTATTCTTTAATTCAATTGCCGATTCAAAAACCAGCACATTATCCTTTAATCGAAATTTACCGATCTGAGGGGTAAACATTGGGTTAGCAAAAACTTTACTATTTTTTTCTGTACCATCGATATTTGGTCCCCGATCCGTTAATAGATAAAAGACTGTTTTATCATTCGGATCCTGAACCATAGAAGATCCATATCCACCATTATATACCTTTACTTCACCAACCGTACCCAATACTTTTGGATCTGTGGCTACAGCCTTATCCGGATAAGTTAAATTAACAATTGGATCAATAATCTTTGACACATCATCCTTACTGCAGGAAGCACACAAAAGAGCAATCCCCAATACACTGTATATCTTTCTCATAATTTTTCTATTATTCTGCAAACATAAACCTCGCATATTAGGCAATCATTAACAAATGTTTAAATAACTTACATCCACCGACCAAATCATAATGACAAATAAAAATAGATTGCCTTTATGGAATTTGCTTTTTCATTGCATCAAAGGAAAAATAGACAAAGGAGTTTGAACGTGCTATCTACCGTTATCAGACAGCGCGCACAAGTTCCGATGAAGACAAACCAAGAAACAAATTTATACAGATGAAAAAGACAGTATTAGCCCTCCTAACCCTATTGGTATTTTCCAATGTGGATACAAAATCTCAAATAAAACCCGGCCGTGAAGTACCCAGCTTAAAAATAAAAAATGAGCAACATGTAGATGCAGTGAAACTCGTCGACCTAAAAGTGGCTGTCAGTATTTTTGGAAATATTGCCAAAACATCAATGACCATGACTTTCGAAAACACCACAAATCGGGATCTCGAAGGGGAACTTACTTTCCCGATGCCCGAAGGTGTTTCCGTTAGCGGTTATGCCTTGGATATCAATGGAAAACTACGTCAGGCGGTACCAGTAGACAAAAATAAAGGCACCGAAGTTTTTGAAAGTATAGAAACACGACGAGTAGACCCCGGATTGCTTGAAAAAGTAGAAGGAAACAATTTCCGAAGCCGAATCTATCCCCTACCTTCAAAAGGAAGGCGTACGATCCAGATTAGTTATTCCGAGAACCTAACACCAGAATCCGATCAGGCGTTATACTATTATCTGCCTTTGAACTATAATTCCATTATTGAAAACGTCGAGCTGAACATCAACGTTTATCAAGGCAATAAAAAGCCAAGCTTTACCGAGCAGCCCGATGGTTCCTTGGCATTTTCTGAACAAAACCATAACTACGCTGCTACATTACACAAACAACAGTTTAAGTCCTCAAAAAATCTCACGATTAAACTCCCTTTAAATGAAAACGCCGTCTCAGGATTAAAACAATTCAACCAGGATGGCAGTTTTTACTTTCTCGCCAATGCAAAAATTGAAATTCCACAGCAGACGCAAAAAAAATGGGGCAACAGTATCGCCATTATTTGGGATCGTTCATTAAGTTCTAAAAATAGAGACCTCGAAAAAGAGTTCGGCCTCCTCGATCAGTTTTTCAGTGAAAATCAGAATATATCAGTGGATCTAGGCTATTTAGATATACGTTTCAGCAAAGCCCGGACATTTCAGATCAGTCAGGGAAACTGGGAAGAGTTGAGAAATCAGCTGAAACAAACAGTTTATGACGGTGGAACCGACTATAGCCAAGTAAAGAGCGGAGTACTGCATGGCGCAAATTATCTCTTTTTCAGTGACGGACTTTCTACCTTTGGCCAAGGTAAAATTGTGCTTGATCAGCCCACTTATTGCATCACCTCTTCCACCAGTTCAGACTATGCTAATCTCAAACAAATTGCCCAGACTCACTATGGGAAAATGGTCAATTTGACAAATACAACGATCACTCAAGCCTATAACGCGTTAAATTCAATCGACCTGCTCTTTTTGGGAGTAAAAGAACAATATGCTTTTACGGAAATCTATCCTGAGAAAGGCTCACCTGTTCAATCCTATTTTTCTGTCTCGGGGCTTGGCAAAGACAGTGGGGCAAAAGAAATCACACTTTTAGTCGGTGATGGAACACGGATAATTAAAGAGATCAAAGTTCCATTAAAACCCGACAATGGAGAGATCGATCTGCAACAGATCTGGGCACAAAAGAAAATAAATGCACTGGACATCCAATACGACGACCATCGGGATGAAATCGAAGCAATCGGAAAACAATTTGGCATTGTGACACGGAACACCAGTTTAATTGTTTTGGAAAATGTGGAGGATTATATACGTTATGCAATCACTCCACCAGCAGAGTTGCTTCCCGAATTCAATCGTCTCAAAAAAGAAGAACGCATAGAAAAGGAAGAACGCGTAGCGGATTTATTGACACAGACCCAGAATATCACCGAGCAACTTCAATCTTGGTGGAATACCGACTTTCAGCAAAAAACGAAATATCCACAACGGGATCGGTCAGGTCGGTCTACTGATACAGCTATTGCCCAAGACGCTCCCACTGTAAATATCGCTGTTCCCCCCATGCCATCCCGTCCCTCTGCAAGTCCAGTGGCCACACCGCCGGCCGTGGAATACAGATCAGCAGAAAGGGCTAGTGACGAGCGCGTGTATGCGACAGCCAATTCAAGAGTTGCCAACGCAACAGCCAGCGAAATGGTACTAGAGGATATCTCATCCAACGACGCACTTAAAGAATCCGTTACTGTAAATGCTGTTCAAGCACTAGAAGGACACGTTGCTGGAGTACAACCCACCAGTCCCCTCGGCAGCACAACCGGCAAAATAAGTATTCCCGAAATTAAGGAAGACAATGCTTACCTAAAGGAGCTCAATCAATCCAAAGATCCTTACAAAAGCTACCTTCAGCTGCGAGATCAGTATATGGGAACACCTACCTTCTATTTCGATGTTGCCAACTTCTTTTTCAAAAAGGGAGATAGGCAAAAGGCTTTACTTATCCTAAGTGCGTTGGCAGACCTGCAAATTGAAAATGCAGATCTTTACAAGACCATTTCCTACAAGCTCCGTGAATGGGGAGATGTTGACAATGCATTATATATAACCACTAAAGTACTAAAATGGCGTCCAATGGATCCGCAAAGTCATCGTGATTATGCCCTGGTACTACAGGATAAAGGTCAGTACAAAGAAGCGCTGGAACAACTTTATGGCATTTTGACACAAAGTTATTCACCCGAGGCCGCCAATCGGGACGATGGCATCGAGGAAATCCTTGTGATGGAGATCAACAACCTTATCAAACTCCAGAAAAGTGCAACAGCTAAAGCTGCTGTGGAAAAGAAACTTGTCGCTGACCTACCTGTTGACATACGGGTAGTCATCAACTGGAATTCCCAAAATACCGATATTGATCTCTGGGTCACAGATCCAAATGGAGAAAAATGCTTTTACAGCAACCCCGCAACAGCAATTGGAGGTCGATTAAGCAATGACTTTACGGGAGGTTACGGT
>Ga0256908_1000716_pt1 | contig 11899 bp, 11 predicted proteins | sample MC6MC0761MT_FD_186331 | JGI IMG/M metagenome (GOLD analysis project Ga0256908, IMG submission 186331) | Metatranscriptome of enriched soil aggregate microbial communities from Iowa State University, Ames, United States - MC6-MC0761-MT... | ecosystem: Environmental > Terrestrial > Soil >... | reverse complement strand
TATTTAGATAGGTAGTATATTTTAGAACTAAATAATTGGAATAGCAAACAAAATGTAAACAAAATAAATTTTGTTATTTAAGCAGCATTATTAATGTTTAATTGTTCGTTTTCAAAAATTGTTAGATTCAATAAATAGCTATGTCTTCTTTTTTTATTGTCCCAAATTTCTATACACTCAAAAAAAGAAAGCTCTAACTCTTTTGTTGTTGGGTATTTATTGTGGTAAATAATTGTGTTTTTAAAGTTTTGAAAAAGCTTTCAGCTACTGCATTCTTCCAACAATTACCTTTTCTACTCATGCTTTGAATAATATTTTTAGATTTATTAAGTTATTTTGTAAAGGCATCACAGGCATATTGTACTCCTATGTCTGAGTGAAAAATAAGTTGTTCCTGATGAACTAATGGTCTATTTATTTTTGCAATTTTAAAAGCAGGTATAACTGTTTGTCCTGTATGCATTCCATTGCTTAAAGCCCAACCAATAACCTTTAAGTCATATAAATCAATAACCAAAGTAAGATAAAACCGTCCTTCTTTTGATCGAAGATAGGTGATATCTGAAACCCAAACTTGATTAGGTCTATTGGTAATAAATTCCCGATTTAAGTGATTTTTAGCAATTGTAAATCTATGTGCGAAATCTGTGATAATCCCAAATTTTTTCTTCACAATGCTTTTCAAATCTAACTCTTGCATGAGCTTAGCTACAAATGGTTTTGAAGATTTGAAGCCTTGATAATTTAATTTTACAAAATCCTGGGTCTACCAAAACGCTTTTTACTCTATTCAAAAATACGCGTTATTTCTATTTTAAGTTTTTCTCGACGTTTTTTTAATGAACATTTTCTGACTAACCAAGCATAATAACTGCATCTTGATATTTTTAAAATCCCACACATCTTCCCTACCCTAAAATCATCACATGCTTTTGGATAAATGAATATAAAATAGCTATCGTTCTTTTTTCTCAGAGAAGATGCTCACCATCTTTTTTTAGAATATCACGTTCTTCTGTAACATCACGTAACAATCGTTTTAATCGAATAATTTCTTCTTTGTTCGGATGAATGCTTTAATGAAACTTCTTCAAATTTACCATCATCATAAGCCTTACGACAACGCTGTTAGGTCTCTAACTAATATTTAATTCAGAAAGCTACAGCGCCTATGTTTTCTCTTGATTTAATTAATTCTACAGCCTTTGTTTTAGATTCGGTGCTTAATGTCTACCTTTATTATTAATAATTTCAAAGAGAAAGACTTAAAAACTAAACTCTTTTTTGTCCATCTAAAGTTAGAAACTCCAAGACAGTGCTTTATCTTAATTCCGCACCAACTTCGGTTTGTAATTGGTTTTGAATTTTACTCATAATTTTGTCAATCTGTGCATCGGTTAACGTTTTGTCTTTGTCTTGTAACTTCATGCTGATTGCGTATGATTTTGTTCCTTCGGGTAATTTATCACCTTGATAAACATCGAACAAAGAAACATCAGAAATTAAGTTTTTATCAACTTGTTTTACAATTTTGTAAACATCTGCAAACGACACTTCGTTCTTTATCAATAAGGCCAAATCACGTTTTACAACCGGATATTTAGAAATTTCTGCAAACTTAATTTTGCTCGAAACTACGTTTAAAATCGTATTCCAGTTGAAATCGGCATAAAAAACATCTTGTTTAATATCGAAATGTTTCAATATCGATTTTTTAACATTCCCAAAAGAAACAACTTTTCTATCGCCTAAATAGTAAGAAATTCCTTCAGAAAAAATATCATTTTCGTTTGGTTGGGTTTCAATGTTTTTAAGTCCTAAACGAAGCAATAACGCATCGATATATCCTTTGAACAAAAAGAAATCAACAGATGTTACAGGTGTATTCCAATTAATACCGTTGCTGTTCCCTGTTGTAAATAAAGCCAAATGTTTATATTCTTCATAACCTGACAAAGTTTTCGCGTAAGTTTTACCAAATTCAAAATACTTTAAATCGGCCTTTTTACGGTTGATGTTGTAAGCAATTGATTCTAATCCACCAAAAAGCAACGTTTGACGCATGATTGATAAATCCTGACTTAACGGATTTAAAATGGCAACTTGTTGGTTTTTATTGATGTCGGAAATTAAACCTGAATAAGCTGTGGTTGTTAACGAATTCGACATTGTTTCGTAAAAACCTTGACTTACCAACTGATCTGCCGCAATATTCTGCACTTTATGATCGTCGGTTTTAGATCCGTAAGCAATAGTTGCGTTAATTTTAGATCCAACTTTTATGTTGTTAAAACCGTATACGCGAAGAATTTCTTCGATAACATCGATTTCACGCTGTACATCAACACGATAAGGCGGAATAGATAATCCCAAACCTTTATCTGTAATATTTGTAACTTTAATGTCTAATGAAACCAGAATTTTCTTGATTGTTTCGTTTGGAATATTCTCTCCTAAAATCTTATTTACGTTGCTGTAGTTCAGAAAAACAGAGAAATCTTCTATCTTTTTTGGATACAGATCGATAATATCTGAAGTGATTTCACCACCCGAAATTTCGGCAATTAAAATTGCTGCATGTTTTAAAGCGTAAGTTGTAATGCTTGGATCGATCCCTCTTTCAAAACGGAAAGATGCATCAGTAGAAATACCATGTGCTTTGGCAGTTTTACGAATACTAACCGGATTAAAATACGCACTTTCTAAAAAGATTGCGGTTGTATATTCGGTAACTCCAGAGTTTAATCCGCCTAAAACACCTGCTAAACAAAGTGGTTGGTTCTCGTCGCAAATTACAATATCTTCTTCGTTCAAGGTGCGTTCAACACCATCTAAAGTCAATAATTTGCTGCCTTTCACCGCATTTTTTACAATGATTTTGTTTCCTTTAATACGCGATGCATCAAAAGCGTGCAATGGCTGACCCAATTCGTGCAACACGTAATTTGTAGCATCAACAATATTGTTTTTTGGTGCAATACCAATTGCTTTTAACGCATTTTGCAACCAAGCTGGTGAAGGCTTCACTTCAATTCCCGAAATAGTTACTCCGGCATAATGCGGTGCCAGTTTGCTGTCTTCAACAATAATATCGTATTTTAAGGTGCGTTTTTCAACCTTAAATTTACTTATGCTTGGGGTAATTAATTCTAAAAAACTGCTTTGCGGTTTGTTTTGAATTAAACCTGCGCGCAAGTCACGCGCAACGCCCCAATGACTCATAGCATCGGCACGGTTTGGCGTTAAACCAATTTCAAAAACGGTATCGTTATACACTTCAAAAACTTCAGCAGCCAAAGTTCCTGGTTTAAATTTATCATCTAAAACCATAATTCCGTCATGACCTTCGCCTAAACCTAATTCGTCTTCGGCACAAATCATTCCGAAACTCTCTTCGCCACGAATTTTTCCTTTTTTAATAACAAAATCATTACCTTCTTTATCAGTCAAAACGGTGCCAATAGTTGCAACAGGTACTTTTTGTCCGGTAGCCACGTTTGGTGCGCCGCAAACAATTTGTACAGGCGGTTCGCCATTGCCTAAATCAACTTTCGTGATACGAAGTTTGTCTGCATTCGGATGTTGTTCGCACGAAATTACATGACCAACAACAACGCCTTTTAATCCGCCTTTTAAACTTTCGTAAGCGTTGATACCTTCTACTTCTAATCCTAAATTTGTTAAAATTTCGGCTGTTTCTTCCGGAGCGATATCTAATTTGATAAACTGTTTTAACCAGTTATATGATATTTGCATTGATTTGTTATTTAAAGCACAAATATACAGATTGCTGTACGTTTGATGAAATTATTTGTTTTATTTATGATAAAAATTTTGAACGGACTTCGGCAGACGGAATCATACATTCGTCTTTTTTACCGTACCATTTGTAACGATTTTTGGCTACGTAGCGATACACCGAATTACGCAAACTTTTAGGAGCTATTTTACCAATTTGCAACAAAGGATAGAAACCGCTTAACTGTTTGGAAATTTCTAAAGCCGCATCGCTTTCAGTATAATAAGCCACACCCGGATTGTACAGAATAATGGAATCTAACGACGGATTTACGCCAATGTATTTAATGATTTCTTTACCAAAATCGGACTGTAACGATGCAAAAACAAACACATTGTTTTTATCTGCCTTGATTACTTTTTGAATGGTTTCATCACAAAAATTACAAACGCCGTCAAAAAGAATCAACTGTTTATTTGGTGGTATTTTATCAATTATACTCATACGTTTATTTTTTTCGTTCGACCATTTCTAATTGATCCAAAGCAACTTTCGATGTAAAAAAACCGTAGTTTACTGTTGCTTTATTTTTCTCGATTGTATCGATAGTTCCAACCGATTTTCCATCGATCATACGAACGCGATCGCCAACTTTTAACTCAAAATTTGTTTTATTTGCTTGCTGTTGCTGTTGTTCTTTAACTTTTTTCTCTTTCTTTTCTTCTCGGATTTTTTCCAGCTTTTGCTCCACATCAACTTTTAACTGCAAAACTTCCTGTTCTTTTACCTTTTTTTCTTTTACAGTAATTTTTTTTCGCTTGGAATTTTCAATTTCAACCGTTTTCAGCAATTCGCCAATAAGCGTTTTTTTATCTTTATTGTTGAAATATCTTTCAGAAAGATCATCAAATCGTTGTCCCAAATAGATCAATCGCTGGTTTGCATCGTACAATTCCTGATAACGTTCTAACTTATCCTGAATTTTTGTGTTGATGTTCGACATTTTGTTGCTTTCTTCACGCGCACGTTTTTCTTCTTCTTTTAAATTTTCAGATGTTTTTTCTAATCGTGAACGTTCTTTTTGAAGATTAGCGATTGTTTTATCAAAACGAACTTTATCTGTTTCGATTTTCTTTTTTGCCCGATTGATCAATCCGTATGGAATTCCGTTTTTCTGAGCAACTTCAAACGTAAACGAACTTCCTGCCTGTCCTAAACTCAATTTGTACATTGGTTCTAACGATTTTTCATCGAACATCATGTTGGCATTTGTTGCGTGCGGCAGTTCATTCGCCAGAATTTTTAGGTTGGTGTAATGCGTGGTGATGATACCGAAAGCTTCACGATCGTAAAATTCTTCCAGAAAAACTTCAGCCAAAGCTCCACCTAATTCCGGATCAGATCCTGTACCAAATTCATCAATTAAAAACAAGGTTTTATCGTTACATTTCTTCAAAAAGTAATTCATGTTTTTTAACCGATAACTATAAGTACTTAGTTGATTTTCAATAGATTGATTATCTCCAATGTCGGTTAAAATTCTATCGAACAAAAACGTTTCGCTGCGTTCGTGTACCGGAATCAACATACCGCTTTGCAACATTAACTGCAATAACCCAATTGTTTTTAACGTAATTGATTTTCCGCCGGCATTTGGTCCAGAAATAACAATAATACGCTCGTTATTAGTTAATTCTATAGTTTGCGCATACGTATGTTTGCCTTTTATTTTATTGTTTAAAAGTAAAATTGGGTGGAACGCATCGCGAAAGAACAGTCTTTTTTCTGTTGAAATATTTGGCAGAATTCCGTTTATTTTTTCGGCATGTTTTGCTTTTGCAGCAACAATATCAATATGCGCTAAAAGGTTCTGAAAAATAATTAATTCTTCATGAAACGGACGAATACTATCGGTTAAAACACGTAAAATACGCATAATTTCTTCCCGTTCTTCGTATTCCAGATTACTTAATTCCCTAGAAAATTTAAACGTATTTTCGGGTTCCATATAAACAATACTTCCCGTTTTAGACTGACCCAAAACCGAACCTTTTACTTTTTTACGATGCATTGCCAAAACCGCCAAAACTCTACGATTTTCTACAATAGATTCTTTAATATCGTCTAAATATCCTGCCGAATTATATTGTTGCAATGCAAAACCAAAACTTTGGTTTATTTTTCCACGAACAATCTGAATATTTTGTCTGATCGCCTTTAAATCAACCGAAGCAGTGTCTTTAATTTCTCCATATTTATCTAAAACCTGCTCAATATTCTGCAGAATTATCTTATTAGGCTGCGTAATTGTCGTGGCATTGTATAAAGCGGTGTAGTATTCTTGAAATTTCTTTAAAAAAGTAATTAATTCGTTTGTAGTTGAAACCAAAGAGGCAATTTTTTTAAAGCCAGATGCTTCTAAAAAACTGTCTTCGATACGCAGCATTTTTAATTCGTAATTAATCGGATCAAAATAATGCGAAGCTATAGCGTTTTGATTGCTGAAAGAAGATACGTATTCCGACGTTTGCTTTAACTCTTCTAACAATTGTTCTTTATTGTCGATTGGTTCAATAAGTAATGCGTGTTCCTTACCAATTTCGGTGGTACATAAATCGCTTATTTGTTCTAATATGGTGCTGAATTCTAAATCTTGTAAGGTTTTATTTGCAATCAATTTCATTTGTAAATTCTCTATCAAGAATCAAAGTTACAAACAATTTATCATTTAAAGGAATATGTGTTAAATTTGAATTTTAAAAAAGAATAGAATGAATAGCTGGAAAGAATTTATCGCCTTGGAATCATCAAAAGATTATTATCAGAAACTTAAGCAAATTGTTGATGCTGATTATGAAAAGGAAACTATTTATCCGCCAAAAGAATATATTTTTAACGCCTTTAAATATTGTCCGTTAGATAAAGTTAAAGTGGTTATTTTGGGTCAGGATCCTTATCACGGACAAGGTCAGGCGCATGGTTTAAGTTTTTCGGTGAATAAAGAGATTAGTTTACCGCCATCGTTACGAAATATTTATGGTGAACTGAAAACCGATGTAAATTTCTCTAATCCAGGTCATGGCGATTTAACCGAATGGGCAAAACAAGGCGTTTTATTGTTGAATGATGTTTTAACCGTTAAGGCAGGACAAGCTGCGAGCCATCAAAAATTGGGTTGGGAACAGTTTACAGAAAATGTAATTAGTTTTTTATCTAATGAGAAGGATGGTTTGGTTTTTATGCTGTGGGGAAATCACGCGTTTAAAAAAGGAAAAAATATCGACAGATTGAAACATTTGGTTTTAACAAGTGGACATCCGTCACCCATGAGTGCTAATCAAGGAAAATGGTTTGGTAACAGACATTTTTCGCAAGCTAATAATTATTTAGTTCAGCATGGAAAAACGCCTATCAATTGGCAATTAAGCTTTTAATGATTTCTAAATTAGTTAAAATGCAAATAATAATGTTAAAAAGTAAATTTAACTTGGTAGCCTTTTATAATAAAAGTATATTTAATGAATAAAATTTGTTTTTGTTAAAAAAACAAAAATTTGTTTGTTGTTTACTTAAATTTAAAAGCTACCTGTTAATTCGGGTAGCTTTTTTTAATTTAATAGAATTTGAAATATTCTTTGCAAGAATAAAATATCTAAACAAAAATTATATTTATACATTAGTTTTTAATAATTGATGAATTTTGATAAAAATATAGTATGTATCATTATAAAAAAAATCAACCAAAGTAGGTTGATTAAAAAAAGGCAAGCGACCTACATCGCACCGCTACAACCACATACCTTTGCTGTGTTCCCACCCTGGAGGAGTCTGCAGGAGCTGGTCGTGTAGGACTTGCCGTTGCAAATATACAAACAAATTATATTTTAGCAAGCCTTTTGCCAAATAAAAAAAGGGTTGTATAATTGTACAACTAATTACATAAACCATGAAAAAATATAAATACCTAACTGTCTTTGCTTTATCATTACTATTTGTTGCTTGTAAAGACGATAAAAAAATCGAAAATAATTCTTTATCTATCGATTCAAGTAAATTAAAACAGACTTACGCCTTAAATGAAGACGTTACTTTGCAATTAAAAAGCGATTCTGACAAAGAAATTGATTCTGTTCAATATTTTATTAACGCTATAAAAATAGGTTCGGTTAAGTCCAATTCGATACTTACATATAATTTATCAAATTCAAAGCATGGTTCTCAAAATATTAAGGCAATTGCTTACAGTAAAGGAAAAACCAATGAAACCACAACAAAATTTGATGTGTTATCGCACGTTCAACCTGCGGTATATTCTTATACAATTGTAAATACCTATCCGCATGACATTAAAGCTTATACGCAGGGATTGGAATTTTACGGTGATTTATTAATTGAAAGTACAGGAAACGGTGAAGGAATAGGAACACGTACCAAAGGAAAATCAAGTATTCGTAAAGTAAATGCCAAAACCGGCGAAGTTATAAAGATTAATGAATTAGACGATGCTATTTTTGCGGAAGGAGCAACGGTTCTAAACAATAAAATTTATCAGTTAACGTATAAAAATAACGAAGCTTACGTATATAATTTAGAATCGTTGCAAAAAGAAAAGACGTTGCCATACTTTAAAAATACAGAGGGTTGGGGGTTAACAAACGATGGTACTAACTTGTATATGACTGATGGAAGTGACCGAGTGTATAAAGTAAACCCTACAGATTTTACTTTGATAGATTATGCTGTAGTTTCAACAAATCGTGGTACTGTTCCGTCAGTAAATGAACTAGAATGGGTAAATGGCGAAATATATGCAAACTTTTATGGTCAGGATGCGATAGGTGTTTTTAGTCCGATTGATGGAACTGTAAACGCCGTAATCGATCTTAAAGATTTAAAAAGTAAAGTTACACCACACCCAGATTTAGATGTTTTAAACGGGATTGCCTATAATAAAAAAACGGACACTTTCTTTGTAACCGGAAAAAACTGGGATAAAATGTTCGAAATTAAAATCAATAAATAATAAACAAAAAGCCATTATTTCTAATGGCTTTTTTTATACAAAATCCTTTAAAATATAATAGTTCTTCGTTAGGCTTCTTAAAAACCGACTATATAATAGTTTGTAAAGTAGCCAAAGTATAAGTAAAATTACTATAGTACAAACCACGCAGGTTAAAATTATTGCAGTATAAAAAGACCAACTGTCATCTAATGTTGCGTCATTTGTGCCCGATACTATGGTTTGATAGATGGTTATGTAAATAATAATCAGGTAGGCAAGCAAAATTAACGAAAGGTATAATTTTAATCCGTTCTTTGCATTTTTTACACTTAAAAGTAATGTTTCAACCGTATTTTTGGCTTTTATTTTATAAATTAAATAAGCACATATAAGTGTAAAAACTACAGGCAAAATTAAAAGAGCATAATCTGCAATTTGTAAAAACAATGATGGAAAAGAATTCACATTTTGTTGACTATTTATTTGATAGATAAAACTAGAAAACACAAAAAATGTCAATATTAAAATATTTATGATACAAATCCATAACAAACTGCGTATCGATTTTTTCTTAATAGCATCATATAATTCATCACGACTATTAAAATTCGCAGTGTCCATTTCACTATATTTATCTTTAAGAAAATTTAAACGACTCACTTATTGTTAATTTTTATGCAAAATAACAATATATTTTACAATAATCGGTTAAGCACTCAAAAACAAAATAATACTGCATTTATTATTATTTACTTCGTAATTTTGTAGTAATTCAAATAGTTTTAAATATGATGAATATTCCAGATTCTAGTAATCCTAGAGTCGTTATCATAGGTGGTGGATTTGCAGGTGTTGCAATAGCACAAAAGTTAAAAAACAAAGCATTCCAAGTTGTTTTGCTAGATAAACACAATTATCATAACTTTCAACCCTTAATGTATCAGGTTGCAACCGGCGGATTAGAGTCTGGTTCTATCGCGTACCCAATGCGTAAGATCATTAAAGAGCACCGCGAAGCTTTTTTTAGAATGACTTTGGTCGAAAAAATCGATACCGAAAATAAAAAGGTCATTACAGATATCGGAACAATTTATTACGATTATTTGGTTATTGCAACAGGTTCTACCAATAATTATTTCGGAAATACAGAGATAGAAAAAAAACAGTATGGTAATGAAAACCATACCCGAAGCTTTAAATATTAGAACTTTACTGCTTGAAAATTTCGAATTGGCTTTGCAAACAAACGATATGAACGAACGTAAAGCGTTAATGAATTTCGTAATTGTGGGCGCCGGACCAACAGGTGTGGAATTAGCCGGAGCTTTAGCCGAAATGAAAAATGCCGTTTTTCCTAAAGATTATCCCGATTTGGATATTTCTATGATGGAAATTAATCTGGTTCAAGGATCTGATAATATTTTGGATGCCATGTCTAAAAAATCGTCGAAAGCTGCCGAAAAGTTTTTGAAGGATTTAGGTGTAAAAATTCATTTGAAAACCATTGTTACGAATTACGACGGTAAAAAGATCGAAACCAAAGGCGGATTATCTTTTGATACACATGCTGTTATTTGGTCGGCAGGAGTAAAGGGCGCTCCGATTGAAGGAATGTCGCAAACATTAGATCGTGCTTCGCGTATTCGTGTGAATGAATTTAATCAGGTGGAAGGTTTTACCGATGTTTTTGCTTTGGGCGATGTTGCTGCAATGTACGGTGAAAAATATCAGTACGGACACCCAATGATGGCGCAGCCTGCTATTCAACAAGGTAATTTGTTGGCAGAAAATTTAGAACGATTAACAAAAAAGCAATCGCTTAAAAAGTTCATCTACAACGATAAAGGATCCATGGCTACTATTGGTAGAAACAAAGCAGTTGTAGATTTGCCTAAACTGCATTTTAACGGAGTTTTTGCATGGTTTGTTTGGATGTTTGTCCATTTATTTTCGCTTATCGGTTTTAAAAACAAAACGTTGGTTTTCTGGAGCTGGGTTTACAATTACTTTGTTTTCGATCGTGAATCACGCGTAATTATTCGTCCGTACCGAAAAAACAGAGATATTAAACCGCAGGATAATTAAATTTCAGGATATTTTTTGTTGTAATTAATCAATAAATCAACAAATTTATTATAAGATTGAATACCGTCTTTTTGGTTATTTATTTTTAAAAACCTGCCATAAAGATTCTTAAAAAAATACGAAGAAACATTTCTTTTACTTAACCAAAATTGTTCGCTTTCTAATATATTTTGCTGAACGCCAACATTTAAACGGTTAAAAAGTAACTGATATGTTTCTTCGTTTTCGTATCTGTACTGTTTTAAACAATATTTCAAAGCGTATAAATTCGCCGCATATTTAAACTTTAAATCGGCACTTTGCAACATCACTTTATAACCGTAAAAATTAGCTTCGGTTTCGCTTGCAATTCCCAACTGATGCGCCATTTCATGTGCTAAGGTAACAGGCATTCCTATTGTTGGAATTTCAATATTTAACTGATTTTCGTGCGTAAAAGGATTAAAATAACCACTAAATCCAGTGTAAGATTGTAAGTACGAATAAAACGATGGTTTTACATTGTTGATTTTATTATCAGTCAAGATTTCCTTTAAATGATCAGGCAGTTTGGTATAGTTCAATCGGGCAGTTTTGTTGAATAATTCCAAATCCTTATCAATTGATACTTCCTTTAATGAATCATTTGTGATCAAAAACTGCTGACTGTTTACAATTTCTATCAATTTATTTGTGATCGAATCTAATTCTGCTTGCGTATAACTTCTTTCTAATTTTAATTGATGCACAACTGAAAACTTGTAATTGTTCCATCCCCAAAACAACTGAAAAATTCCGAAGAATAATAAAACAGATGTCAATATAAAAACACCAAAATCTTTATACAATTTTCTTTTTATCAGTATAAAACACTTGTAAATAAAGTAAATTATCACAATTGCATAAAATACATCGCCCAAAGAAAAAGGAAAAATGTTCGATATTAAATGCAAGAAACTATCTAAATAGCTGTAAAGTTTTTGATTGTAAATATGAGTAAAAAATTCAGGAAATAAAGGACCAATTAGATAACTACAAATTACAAAGAGCAGTAATACAGTTAAAAAGAAATATTTTTTTTTCATTTAAAT
>Ga0256908_1000706_pt1 | contig 12078 bp, 12 predicted proteins | sample MC6MC0761MT_FD_186331 | JGI IMG/M metagenome (GOLD analysis project Ga0256908, IMG submission 186331) | Metatranscriptome of enriched soil aggregate microbial communities from Iowa State University, Ames, United States - MC6-MC0761-MT... | ecosystem: Environmental > Terrestrial > Soil >... | reverse complement strand
CTGTTGTAAAAAAATCTGACGTTTTAAGTGCGCGCACTTCACTTGACGATATCGATACAGACAAGAAGTGATCAATTTCAAATAAAATTCAAAATAATGGTCTGTATTTTGCTTGTATTTTGTAAAACAATTTTAACCACTTCAAAGAATTAAATTATGAATCATACCAATGAACATACAGAAGATCCACAATCGGACGTTTACGTTGAACTTTATGGCGTAGAAGAAAACAACATACAAAAAGGAATTATATTCAGTAACGTGAATTCGCTAAAACAAGACTGTGAAGTTTCGTATGAGCCGCATGAAGATCCTTTAGCTGCCGGTATTTATTCGTTTGATTTGTTTTACGAGCCAAATATCACGGTTGATGATGCCGGATCAACAAATAAAAAAACCGAGCAGATATCCACCAAAAAAACGTTGCTTAAATTAAAGAAACCAAAAGAGTAATAAATGCGATTTATTCAAAATTGAATATACTTAGGCATCTGAGAGCGGAAAGCGTATCGGCTGAAATACATACCTACCCAGCTAGGTTACAACATTATAATGTTTATAATGCTTGCCCGAGGCTCTAAATAAACAATACAAAACCATGTATTCATTTACATAAATAAGCTGGTAACCCTGTATATGGCTACCAGCTTATGTTTTAACTGTTTTGTAGTACAGCTAAATTAATAAAAATTATTCCTCTGCGGCGTCAAAATTTACATGCTCTTCCGCTATTTCAGTTAGCAGAAAATCTGTTTCTTCTTCTTCGTCCAAGGTTGTTTCCAATAAATCTGCTACTTTTTCGTGTCCCAAAGTTATTGCAATCTGTACCAGTCCGCCGTAGGTAGCAATTTCATAATGCTCTACTTTTTGCGATCCGATGATAATGGCAACATCACGTGTCATTGAACCGTCTTCGGTATTTTTAACCATTTCATCTACTTCCTTCAGAATTCCGTCGATGGCATCACATTTTTTCTTTTTAGCTTCTTCACCCAGATGTTTGAAAATTTTTTCCAATCGCAAAATCTGCTTTTTAGTAACCAGTTCATGATCTTCCAACGCCTCCTGAAGTTCTTCTGAAGTTGCCTTGTGTTTTATTTTTGCAAGAGATTCTTCTATTTTTGCCTCCGCATAATAAATATCCTGTAAAGCATCTAAAAAGAATTTGCCTAAATCTGTCTGATTATTTTTACTTTTCATATTTTGCTGCTTCGAGTTGTTCTCTTCTTTTTCTGTATCAGACTCATCTGTCTTTACAGCTTCCTTTTTAATTTTATTCTTATCTGCTTTATTATCTTCCATTGGAATTACAGTTGAGTCTTCACTTTTAGAAGGAGCATTTTTTTCCGGTGTTTTATCTTTTTGATCCATAGTTTACCATTTTAAAGATTAAAAAAGAGGGAAAATCTCCCTCCTTTTCCTAATTATTTCTGCGTCCGCCAAAGCCAGAACGAGTTTTGCCAGAAGCCAGACCCCCCATACGGGCAATCTTTGTTCTTTTAGCCTTACTCATAGAAGCGAATCCGCGGTTTGATGTATCGCCAGACGATGAATTTGATCCGCTACGACCTGAAGAAGAGCCTGATCCACGACCTGAACCAGATGAAGATCCACTACGTCCTGAAGACGAGTTTGATCCACGTCCTGAACCTGATGAAGACCCGCTACGACCTGAAGACGAGTTTGATCCACGACCAGAACCTGATGAAGACCCGGTACGACCTGAAGATGAGTTAGATCCACGTCCTGAACCTGATGAAGACCCGCTACGACCTGAAGACGAGCTTGATGAAGATCCGCTACGACCTGAAGACGAACTTGATCCACGTCCTGATGATGCGTTTGATCCACGACCGGAACCTGAAGAAGATCCACTACGTCCTGATGATCCGTTTGACCCACGACCTGAACCTGATGAAGATCCACTACGGCTAGAGCCTGAGTTTGATCTACGTCCTGAACCTGATGAAGATGCACTACGTCCTGATGAGTTTGAGCCACGACCAGAACCTGATGAAGATCCACTACGTCCTGAACGTCCTCTTGAAGTAAATCTTCCTTGAGAATCTCTTTCAAAGTCGTCATCATCATCGTCGTCATCCATATCGTCGTCGTCATCCATATCGTCGTCGTCATCTATGTCGTCGTCATCCATGTCGTCGTCGTCCATATCGTCGTCGTCGTCCATGTTGTCTTCATCTTCGTCTTCATCATCCCAATCATCTTCGTTATCCGAATGTGCCTGGAAATCGTCTTCGAATTCAGAGAAGTCATCATCGTACTCTTCGTCTTCAGACCCGTCTTCATATCCGTGCTCATACCCTAACTGGTAAATTTCTTCATGCAAATCTCTCATATCATCATGAGAATTGTTTTTAGAGTTTCTTGAGTTAGATCCTCCTCTGTTGTTGTTTCTTGAATTCATAATAGGTTGGTTTATTAAGTTAATATTTTCACAAGTTGCCGGCTTCCTGTATTGGAAGTATCACAATATGCAGTCCTTAGTATTATTGTTGCACCTTCACCTTAAAAGAACAGCAACATGCTTTTTAAACCGGGCAACCAGCCTATTGATTGTGTTTGCAGTATACCTACTTATTATTTAACATTTTTGAAACAGTTCATGATGAACGTATATAATTACTCATGAAAAAAAAATTTAATGTTCCAAAACATCATAAAGTAAACTTCTTATATTATTTATAATTAAAAGTTAAGATAATATACATTTTATTAACAATAAATTTTATTTGTATTCAGTATTTTATATAAAATATTGACAATATTAAATTATTTTACTGTCAACATATTTATTATAAGACCTTATTTATTAGTACGTTACAAACTAAAATCACGAGCCTTTCTACCCAAAAAGAGGGATTTTTCCACAGTTAGGAATAAGCTTAAAGTCGATCTTTTTAAAGTTTATCTCTTTTTTAAACAGCATGAACTTAAAATAGGAATTAAAGGTTCCTAAATTATCAGCGGCTAATTCATAAAACTTCAGTCTTCCAGGGCTTTAGCTCTGTATAAAACAAAATTAAAAGATCGCAGGTAGCATAAACATGTTATTTAAGTATAGAATTTGCTTCTGCTTATACATTACAAGTCAAAATATCTCACTATGAAAAAAAATTTACAATTTGAAAGTCCGCCCAGTACTTTTTCAGAAAATGAAATAAGTTCCTTTATGAAAATTACCCCGCAGTATACAACAGACGAGTATAAAGGGACTGACAAGCTGCTGGATAAAAGTGTAGTTGTAACCGCCAGCGATAACGGGGTTGGCAAAGCCGTATCTATTGCTTTTGCCAAAGAAGGTGCTGACATTATTATGGTTTACAACCATTTAAATTATGAAAAAGAAGTAAAAAAAACGGTAAAATTAATTGAAAAGCTCGGCAGGAAAGTATGGCTGTTTAAATCGTCTACCTTTGACGAGTTTAAATGCAAACGGCTTTTTGAAAACATCTTGAAGAAAGTGCCCAAAATTGATATACTGGTAAATACTTTTTCCATATCAAACAAACAAGAAACACAAACCGGACATTACCTGCTTCGTAAAAACGACAGTTTAAAAATACAGTCGCTATTCACATTAGGCCGGCTTGCGCCCGAATATCTTGCAACTAACGGCATCATCATCAATTCGGCAACACTCTGTGCGTATGCGCAGCCCGACCAGCTTATATTTTACGCCGCCTTAAAGGCCGCCGTTAAAACCTATACATACGAAATGAACAAAATGCTGGCTTTAACAAAAAAAAGCCTCCGCATTAACGGCATCACCACAGGTTTTATATGGTCTGATTCATTACCCGATGAATTACCACATTACAGCAGCCTTCCAACAAACATAAACTCGGCTGCACCGATGCATCCTTATGAAGTTGCTCCGCTTTATGTGTTTATTGCGTCAAAAGAATCTAAATCTATCGCCGGTGAAACTTTAGATGCCGGAGGAAAAATTTACAAATACTAAAAATCATCGTTATGAAAAAAGAAAAAGAAAACAACATCCGTCAATATCCCAGCCCGCCCTTTCACGAACCAAGACAGAATCCGCCTGCATCAGAAGATCAGATGGAATTAAAACCCGATCACGGTGAGGAATCTTACAAAGGTTACAACCGCATGACGGATAAATGCGTACTGGTTACCGGAGGTGATTCGGGCATTGGAAAAGCCATTGCCATTGCGTTTGCGCGCGAAGGAGCCGATATTGTCATATCCTACTTAAACGATGTGGAAGATGAAGATGCCAAGGATACAGCAGAGTGGGTACGCAAAGCCGGCAGGGAAGCACTGCTATTTAAGGGTGATATTAATGATAAGACAATATGCCAGACGTTAATTGAAACCGCCGTTAAGAAGTTTAAAAAAATAGACGTGTTAATCAACAATGCGGCTTACCAGATGGGCAGGGAAACAATCGACGAGATAAGCACCGAAGAATGGGAACTAACTTTTGATACCAACGTACTGGCTATGTTTCATTTGTGTAAGTTAAGCATACCGTTTATGCCAAAAGGCAGCAGCATCATTAATACAACCTCGGTAAACGCCTACCAGCCCAACCCCACGCTTCTGCCTTATGCAGCAACCAAGGCGGCGATACAGAATTACACGGCTAATTTAAACCAGATGCTTATAGAGCAGAAGAAAGATATCCGTGTAAATGCAGTGGCTCCGGGACCCGTTTGGACACCTTTAATTCCGAGTACCATAATTGATTATAAAGATTTTGGAAAGGATACTGCCCTTAAAAGACCGGGACAGCCCGTTGAAATTGCGCCCATTTATGTTTTTCTTGCATCGCAGGAAGCTACGTATATAGGTGGTATCACTATCCCTGCAACGGGAGGAAAAATTGCCTACTAACACTTAACCAATTAAAAAATATGACAGAAATAAGCGTTTTAAACTGTTGCGCTTTGTTAGCCGAAAGAAAACTTAAAATTGCTTTTACAGAAAGTGCCACAGCAGGAGCACTTTCTGTTGCATTTGCACTTACCCCTTATTCAGGTGCTATTATGCTTGGAAGCATTGTTTGTTACGATGCCGATGAGAAAGTTAATATGCTTAAAGTTCCGCAGGAACTAATAGACCAACATACGCCCGAATCAAGCGAAGTAACAACGTGCATGGCTTTAAACGCAAAACAAATGTTTAACAAAGCAGATATTCTTGTTGCTGTAACGGGTCTTACAAAAGCCGGAGGCAGCGAGACCGAAGATAAACCGGTAGGCACCATGTTTATTGATTTTATCTTTCCGGACTACCACTTCCAGGTGAAAGAAGTTTTTGCTGGGAATTCCAATCAAATAGTGCACAGCACCATTAAAAAAGTAGCAGATATAATTACTGCCCATTTAAGCAAAGAAGACGAGAATTAAACAAAAAATAACCTCTCTTAACTACTTAGGAGAGGTTATTTTAATTAAGTAAACTGCAAATTTAATCTTCAAAGTTTTTGTTGTTTTTACGATCATCGTCGTTCACAATGTCCTCGTTAAAATCTCTGTCACCGTTTTTTACATTGGTATCCATACCGTCGGGATTTTTAGATCCATCGTATCTTTTCTGATCCTGGTTGGTACGGTGTTCTTCAGAATTAGTATTTCTGCCAGCACCTTGTTCCGTTGAATTTTCCTGACCTCTGTCCGGATTTTGGTTTTGATCATTGCGAGGATCATTAGTCTGATTTTTATCAAAAGAAGGATCGTTCTGATTTTTTTGATTTTGATTTTGATTTTGCGGATTGTTGTTGTTATTCATCGTTCCGTCTTGTCCTGGGTTGTTTTTGTTATTTTCCATGATTATAATTGATTAGGTTGTTTAATAATTTGTATCGAATCTAACTTAAATACATCTGTAAATTTCATTTCATCTACCTGGGTGTTTCCCACTTAGTATACTTCAATAAACGATCCAACTAATTATAAACCTCAGTTTTATAACTTAATTAAGCCTTTAATACCTGATATCGAAATCAAAAAAACTTACCAAAATAGCGCAATACAAGTTTTAACATTTGTTAAAGAAAGCTGTTTAGTTTAGTAAAACAAGAAATTACTATAAACAGATCAATAAAATAAAGTTTATAGTCAGTTTTTTAATTAATATTTAAATTATATAAACAATAATTAACATTATATATATTATATATTTAAATATATTGCAAAAATAAATTAAATTTAAGATACGTAATAATTTCGAGAATGGTGCCTTATTTTAATTATGAATAAATTATCATAACTGTAAAAAAAGTACATTATGTGTACCAATAATACACAAAGTGATGACGATATTAAATTTTAAAAGGAATAATACAGCCAATATTTTTAAGGGAATGCTTTTTGCTTTTACTAAAACATCTTACTTAATTACGGAATATCTTATTTCATTTTGCTATATACAACAACTGACGTTTATATAAACTTCGTTTAGAAGAAAGTGTCACTAAAACAATATTGCTATGAAAAAGAATTTATTCAAAACATTATGTGTAAGCGCATTCGTTTTAATGGTTAGTACAACAATTGCGTGCAGAGAAAATAAAAATACGGATGAAGTAAACCGATACGACTCGATACCTGAACAGGAAAGATTACATAACGATCCCGATCCTTTGAATGAACGAGATGCATCAGGAGGTACTATTGACAATCATCAGGGACGTACAGCAACCCAATCAGATGACATGAATGATACTGTTAACAGTGTAAATTCGTCATCGGATAACCTGTAAAATATATAAGACAACCTTTGGTTACACCCAATTATTCATTTTACATTTTTTGTACCGATTTAAACTATTAGATCGGTACAATTTTTTTAGAATTACAACTACGGCATGATTTTTTTATGTGATTAACCAATATCAGATAGATGAGAGAACCTAATAAACTATTTTATGAACAAAACTATTACCTTCTATTTTAAACAATCTAAAGCCTATTTACTAATCGTTGGATTTTTTCTAACCTTCCTTTTAACAAGCGGCTGCCACTTTGATCAGGGAGAAGTAAAAATTCCAACAAATAAAGTTTTGGTTTTAAAGTTTGATGAAGAATCAAAAGATTTTAGCTGGGGAAGAGAATATCTTTATTACGATCATCCCGAAACCTTTACTGTAACAGCTAACAAAGAAATGAGTGCTGAAGGAACTGTTATCAGTATTTTTTATGAAGAAGAAAATGCATTACTGTTAAAAGCAACTGCAAAGCATGCTCCTTTAGAAGGTGATATTTTAATTCCGGAAGATTTTAGACCTTCAGACCATTTTGCGAGGGTAACAACCAACGATTTTGTAACACCCGCGAATGGTTATAAGGAAATGTCAGAAGATTTATTACCTGAGGTTCATTTTGAAAACATGTGGTCAAAAGTACAAAGCCTTGTAAAGGTCCGCGAGTATTTACAAAGCAACCCAAACCAACAGATTCAGGTATTTTTATATAAGCCTACCATAGAAAGTTCGAACAACAACCGCTGGATCTTTATACTTAAAAATTAATAGATTCAGCAGCGTTAGATAAAAAAGTACAATGGTTGAAGTACAATCTACAGCTGTTACAGTTTTACAGAAAACCTTAAATAACTATTCAAAAATTAAACACCGATCATCATGAGAAGAGAAAGAAAAATAAGTATTACCACATTAGCAATTGTGTTAATCATCCTTGGCGGTATATCTATAATGCTGTATGCAGACGGTTATTAATTTTATATTGTAAAAACCCTTGTTAAAGTAACAAATTATAAATCAATTACGTATGAATATCATAAAATTTACCACCAACGATTTTAAAGAAACATTTGACGGTTTTATATTTACCGCAGAATGTGAGGGTGCAGAAGAGCGTAAATTTGCTGTTGAAGCCCTGCAGGCAGACGGATCTTATTTAGAGGCACCGGTAATTATTACTGCAAAAGAAAATACTGTTGAAATTCATGTGAATACGATACCGTTTGACGGTAGAATCATCTATACTTAAAGTAGGATGTTTTTTATAAAGTCATTATTAAATACATAGGTTTCTCTCTTCTTTTACGTCCTAGAATTATTTTACAGCTTGGAAGCCGTGAATCTTACGGTTTGAAAGATCAAAAGAAGCAAAAATCTTTTTTAGTCTTGCCTCAGTTCAAAAACTGTTGAACTATTCCTTGCTCGCTAGCTGATCGAAACGGTGCTTTGCACCCCGATCTGCTTTCGCTTCATGCAGTGGTTCGACACTCGACTAAAAACTCATACCGCCTAGTTTATAGTCTTATTCCGTTTTCTGTGAAAATCCCATTATTAATAATCCTGAATTTAAAAGCGACATTAATTTTTCCGCGAGTGTCAACTCTTTGAAGAAAAGGAATAGAGCAAATACGACCGTAGGGACCGATTATTTGATCTCCTTTTCAAGAAGTTTGTTGACCGTCGAAAAATTGGAGTCTTGATCTTTTGTAACTTTATCTCTACTTTATCATTTTTACATTAATGTTTCGATGAATCTTCGATTTTACATCAAGGTAAAAGTTAGAGACAACTGACAAAGCTAAATGTTCTTCAATCTCTCAATCTGGTTTCAATGAACTAAATTCCTTTCTCCGTACTTTTTAAAGATAAAAAGTACCAAAAATCTCTTTTCTTCGTCTTGCCTCAGTTCAAAAGCGGTTGAACTATTCCTTGCTCGCTAGCTGATCGAAACGGTGCTTTGCACCCCGATCACCTCTTCGCTCCCATCGTCAGTTCAACTATCGCTTCTGAACTAATGGCGCTGAATCCTGTTTTGTTACCTGATTGTTTTTTGATTTTGATTGAGAATTTAATGAACCCAAAGCTTAAATGGGGCTACTCCACAAAGCCCAAAAAGAGCTTTGGGTTAATTTACCTATTGTTTTGGTCGTGCGTTTGTAACAATCAGGTATTAATTGTTCATTCTTGGTGATTGACACATTTAGTTTCTCTGTACTTTTCATGCCCGAAAAGTACCAAAAGTGCTTTTATTGCGGCGATCTTTTAATCGGTCGAAGATCACATTTGAAGCTACCAGATCGAAACGGTGTTTCACACCCCGATCTGCTTACCCTTCATGCAGTGGTTCGACACTCGATCAAAAACCTCATACCGCTGAGTTTGTAGTCCTTTTTCGATTTAAAATCAAAATTCCATAAGTTCTAGCTATACTGTCATGCTGCACTACGATGCAGCATCGCATCCAGTTTTGATATAGAATTTTTAGTTTCAGGTTCGTAATTTAATGAGCCCAAAGCTTAAATAGGGCTACTACATAAAGCCCAAAAAGAGCTTTAGTTTTATTGTTTTCATTTTTTTACCTGCGAGGTTTTGATAACCTTGTAGGTTTAATACTTTTTTTTGTGATTTTATTATATTTTTTAATAAACTGTTTGACTATTAGGAAAATTAATCTCAAATAATTCTTAATAGAAACATTTCGGTTTTCTCTTCTTTACGTCTAGGCATAATTTTACTGCTTGGAAGCCATGAACCTTGCGGTTTGAACCACCAAAGAAGCAAAGTGTTTTTGCGGTGATCTTTTAATCGGTCGAAAATCACTTTTGAAGCTATATACGATCAATTGCTATTTATAAATTAATGAAATCGTGAATCTTCGATTTGATCGAAACGGTGTTTCACACCCCGATCTGCTTTGGCTTCATGCAGTGGTTCGACACTCGACTAAAAACTCATACCGCCTAGTTTATAGTCTTATTCCGTTTTCTGTGAAAATCCCATTATTAATAATCCTGAATTTAAAAGCGACATTAATTTTCCCGCGAGTGTCAACTCTTTGAAGAATAGGAATAGATCAAATACTTACGTATTTATGTTTTTTGATTTGAGTTTTTATTATGATGTAAAAAAGCATAAGCGAACAGAGGATGTTTAAATCGACTGTCCAGCTATGTGCTTACCTAAAATTCTTTATTAAGGAAATTCAGTTCCACCCTAAGAGGCATGTCCAGTTCTTTCAGCATGTTGTTCCATGTATTAATCTGTGCGAGAATTTCTTCGGTTAAGATTCTTTTGCTCTCTATTTCCTCGTCTAAGTAACTTTCTTCCATATTATTTTTTTAGGTGTTTGTGTATTCGTTACTCCAAATGATCTTACCCCTCGTTCATCCTCTGTCTGTACTGCTTAGGTGTTGTACCCGTAAGCGTTTTAAAAAACTTTGTAAAATTGGTTACTTCACTGAAACCGAACTTGAATGCTATTTCCCCGATGCTGATATCGGAACGGTTCAATTCGATCTTTATTTCGGTAACCAGTCTTCTGTTAAGCCATTTTTTCGGCGTTATGTTTTCGTGCTTTTTGAATGCCTTATCCAATGCAGCCAAACTTATATTCAGTTTTCTGCTAAAATACTGAAGAGAATGCCTACGGTTCAGTTCTTTGTTTACCAACAATTTAAAATCGCGGACGATCATCTTATCATTATCAATTGTAAGCGGTGCTTTTCCCTGTTTTCCCAATTCTTCGCCAATGAGCAATATGCTGAAAACATAGTTGAGCAGTATTTGTTCCTGTAACTCACTGTAAGGTCTTGCCAAACCATCTGCAATGAGGCCTAACAAACACAAAAGTTCGTCGAACCGTTCATCGGCAGCAAAATGCACCACCTTTTCCGAACTGTTGAACAACTGCGTGTGATGCAGAAAAAAACTTTTAATGGTTGTTTTGCCAAAAAAGCTCTCTGAAAATATCAGTACATAGCCTTCACAGTCGTCTGCCGGACAAAACTGTTTTATACGCAAGTACGTGGTAAATAAAATGGCTTTTCCATCGATGTCTACCGATTCATCACCAATTCTGTAAATTCCTTTCCCCTTCAAATAAAAATGGACGATATAAAGCTCCATTTTTTCTGCAGAAAATATCTCCGGATCCATCCTTGCGAATTCTTCCAATGAGCAGATACTTAAAAAAGGTTTTTTTGTAAAGTTTAAAAAGGGCTTTATAAAAAATTCTTGCATTTAAAATTTCTCCATTTCGCTGCTACCTATCCCCGCTTCTTTTAAAAAAGCAACTTCTTCGTATACTTTATGAAGCAGCGTGTAAACATTATATCAAATGTAATAAGCATTATTCTAATTTCTTTAATACTTTTCCCGTTTTAAATGGTAATTTTATGATTACGTGTCAAATAGTAGCATCTACTAAATTGCCTATGAGCGGCAGGTGCGTATAAGTATTTTAAAGATCACTTTGAAATATTTGCTACCTTACGCAATAATCTGTTAACCATAACTGTTTAAAACCAACATAAATATAAAATCCCTGCCATGCTCAAAATTTTCTGTCTGTTCTTTTTTACCGTTACAACTGTAATGCATGCCCAAAATAATTCGATAAACTGGTTAAACAGCAATGTGCATCCTTTAAAGAGCGGTTCAAACACAGAAAGCCTTGACGATCTGCATTTCCTGGCAGCACTTGTAAAAGACAAACAGATCATAGGTTTGGGCGAGGCATCTCACGGTACCAGCGAATTTTGCATTCAGAAAGGCCGCATCGTTAAATATCTTGTTAACGAGCTTAACTACAGACTCATTGCCTTTGAAGCTCCCAATACTTCTGTACAGCCATTAAACAGTTATATACAGGATGGAAGTGGTGATGTGACCGCACTATTAAAATACATGGGACTTTACAATTCAGAGGAAATGCTGCAGTTATGCAACTGGTTACAGCAGTATAATAAAACAGCTAAAGAAAAAGTACAGCTGATCGGAACTGACCGGGAAGAATTCTGGTCGGATCCAATGATGCGCGATGAATGGATGGCTTTGGTTTTTATGGAAGAGTATGCGCAAAAAAAAGACAAAGCTATTGTATGGGCACACAACCTTCACATTGCCAAAGACAGTACTATGAGCGAGTATAATGCCATGGGTTTTCATCTGCATCAGCAATTCGGCAGCAGTTTTTATGTTATAGGGTTTGACACTTATAAGGGGAGCGTAACGGTGTTAGACAGCAATGGAACACCAGAGATACATTTTTTTGAAGGAACCAACGACACATTCTCAAGTCTGTTTGCCGAGGTAAAATATCCCCTATT